>Ga0209745_1000980_pt1 | contig 17178 bp, 13 predicted proteins | sample BarGraNGADG00312_FD_184495 | JGI IMG/M metagenome (GOLD analysis project Ga0209745, IMG submission 184495) | Arctic peat soil microbial communities from Barrow, Alaska - Barrow Graham LP Ref core NGADG0004-312 (SPAdes) (version 2) | ecosystem: Environmental > Terrestrial > Soil > Wetlands > Peat... | reverse complement strand
CCGTCTCCTTGCCGTAGATCCCTCGCAGCTCGCTTTCATATTCGAGCTCGAGCCCTGCCAGGCCGGTGAAGTCCCCCTGCGAGTAGCCGGCCGCTTTCTGCGCCGCGCTCGGCTCCGAGTTGATCCGGCCCGTATAGCCTAGGATCGCTCCGAAAAGGGGGCCGTTCGTGTACTGTCGCAACGGCTCCGATAGCACGCGCACGCCGGGAAGGGCGTCCTGGTTTTCGTCGACCATACGGGCCACGTTCGTGTCGACATTCGTGGCAATGACGATCGGGTCGTACAACGAGCCCGTCGCGCCGTCGAGTTCCTGGTCGATGACGATGGGATCCATCTTCAGCAGCGACGCGAGCCGCCGCACGACAACGGGCTTGTCTTTGACCGGGAGGTCGTGCGGAATGATCTCGACGATGAAATTGGGAAGATTCTTGACCAGCGCGTTGTGTTGGACGCCGCCCTTGACGGCGTTCGTGTCGTAAATCAAACCTCGACTCGCCGGGACCGAAGTCGTCTCGGCCGCCTGCCCCTGGGAGATCTGATAGCCCTCCTGGCCCTGCATGACCTGGAGGTCGAACATCCTCACGCTCAAGGCCGCTACGGCGACAATGACGACCAGCCCGAACGAGCCGAACCGATAGACGTTCCTGGCAGAGACGGAAGGCTGTTCGATCTGGACGCTCACGGGCGCCTCCTTACCAGCTGAGGCGCTCCCGCTGCTCCCACCGCCTGCGGACGGCAATGAACAGAGGGGCCACCAAGGCTCCGAAAATGACGTTGGCCAGCATCGCGGCTGCCATGTTGGACACGCGCAGCACGGGAGCCGGTGGCCGAAGGAGGCCGGTCGTCACGGTCGAAAGGACGATGAACACGGGGGTGAACAGGATTACAGCAACCAGTGGGCTGGCAACTCGAATGCGAGTCAGGATGGGGCTAACGGCCGCCGCCAATCCGACGACTACGAGAAGACCGAAGATGGTCGACCCGAGCGGCCGGAAGGCCAGAAGGTCGACGAACAGCCCGCCGACGAAAGCCCACGCCAGACCCTCCTCGAAGCCGATGACCAGCGTGAGGAGGATGGCAATTACGAGAACGATCTGAGGTTGTGCGTCGGCGATGTGGATCCGCGAGGCGACCGTCACTTCCATGATGGCCGCTATTGCAGCGCCTACCGCGGCGAGTACGGGACCCATTGAGGCCTGTCTTGAGGTTGACTTGGGGGCGCTCCGGCTGGAAAAGGGGCCGGTTGGCGGAACGACCTGGCGAGTATAGGCGGAGAGGCAATCCTGAACAAACGGCCCGGCAACGGTCGGTGGAGCGCCACCGCACCGGGCTCCCAGGAGTTCGACCGCCGCGGGCAGTTGGGGGGTTCCGATCGTCGAGCTCAGATCCCGATGGGTCGGACGAGCCCGGCGGGCAGGAGCCCGAAGATGCTCCGCCGTGCAATCGATAGCCGAGCGCGCCCGTCCGCCCGCGTGGCCGGCCCAACTCGAGCCGTTGCGGGCATGCCGGCGACAGAAATCCCCGGTGGTCGCGCTGTTCCACGTGAAACACCTGGCCGTCCCCGAGCCGGCGGCGAACGGCCATACGCCATAGCGCGGCCTCGTCTTCGGGCGCTGCCGCGAAAGACACCGAATCGCGGCCCGGTGCCGGGAGCTGCACCCAGAATCTCCTCTGTTCCACGTGAAACGCCTGTCCCGTACCCGACGGGCCGTGAAGACGAGCCGGCAAGTGGGCCTCGTCCTTCGGGCGTTACGTCGAGAGAAACCGGATTGCGGGCCGGTGCCGGCCGCTGTCGAGCCATTGCGGGCGTGGCGGCGGAAATCCCGGCAGTCGCGCTGTTCCACGTGAAACACCAACGAAACCAGGCGTTTCCTTCGCGGGGCGCCGTTCCGCGCGAGCCGCGCGGTCGGGGAGCGATGTCTGGTGGGCGCCGGTGCAGCGTGAAGTAAGTCGGCGCAAAGGCCTTCCGCATATGGTGTCGCCTGGCACCGACAGACCCGCTTGAACCGCAAGTAGGGGGCTCGGCGCAGGGTCGGACGGCGGTCCGGGATTCGGAAACCGGCCCGAAATGCTAGAATTCAAGCATTCCGACCACCGAAACGGGGACCTGATTGGGCCAGATCATCGCCTGCGCCAACCAGAAGGGTGGCGTCGGCAAAACCACCACGGTAGTCAACCTGGCTACCTACCTGGCTCTCGCCGGAGACTCCGTTCTCGTTATCGATCTTGACCCCCAGGGCAATGCCACAAGCGGCTTCGGGCTGGATCGCGGCGAGATCGGGCATTCCGTCTACGAGGCCATAATCGAAAACGCCCGGGTCAGTGACCTGGTCGTTCCCACGACGGTCGCGAACCTTTCGATCGTGCCGTCGTCGATCTCGCTGGCCGGAGCCGAAGTCGAGCTGGCACCGCTCCCCCAGCGCGAGCGCCGTCTCGCCCGCATCCTCGCCGAGCTCGTGTCCACGTACGACTACATTGTGCTGGACTGCCCGCCTTCGCTGGGGCTTCTCACCGTCAACGCTCTGACCGCCGCCGACGCCGTTGTGATCCCGATCCAGTGCGAGTACTACGCGCTCGAGGGCCTTTCGCAGCTGATAGCGACTATCAATCTCGTCCGGAATCACCTCAATCCGGACCTCGCGATCAAGGGCGTCGTGCTGACGATGTATGACCCGCGCACGAACCTATCCGCCGAAGTCGACGCCGAGGTCCGCAAGTATCTCGGGCCGACGGTCTTTGACACGATCATCCCCCGCAGCGTCCGCCTCTCAGAGGCGCCCAGCTATGGCCTCCCAATCGCTCTGTACCGTCCCGACTCCAAGGGCGCCGAGGCATACGCCGCACTCGCCGCTGAGATGCGGGCACGCGACGGGCGGCCCCTTCATCCGGAACTTGCCCGCCTTGCCGGAAATAGCGCGGCTGGTCCCGATGGCGCGGAGCCACGCGCCCCGAGCGGAGGCGACCGGTGATGGCTCCTCCCGTGGAACGACACACCGCCCTGGGCAGGGGACTCGGCGCGCTCATCCCGCAAACCAGCCCGGCCGGCGCTGCTCCCGTAGAGATTCCGATTTCGCGCATCAAGGGCAATCCCTACCAGCCCCGCCAGCGGGTCGAGCAGCAGGCCCTGGAGAGGCTCGCGGCCAGCATCGCGATCCACGGCGTGCTCCAGCCTGTCCTTGTCACGGAGATCCTCGACGGCTACCAGCTCGTCGCGGGCGAGCGACGCGTCCGCGCGGCCCAGATCGCCGGCCTGGACCGGGTGCCGGCGATCGTCCGCCAGATGGCCGCCAAGGATCAGCTGGCAATCGCCATCGTCGAGAACGTCCAGCGCGCCGACCTCAACGCCATGGAAGAGGCCCATGCTTATCGCCAGCTGGCCGATGAGTTCAACCTCACCCAGGACGAGATCGCAGCCCGAGTCGGAAAGGCCAGGCCGACGATCGCGAACACGCTTCGCCTGCTCGAGCTCGAGCAGTCGGTCCAGGACGCCCTGGGCGACGGCCACATCACGGAGGGACACGGGCGGGCGCTCGTGGGCTCCACGCCGGCGGTGCAGCGCCAGCTCGTTGAGGCGATTGTGGCTCGCGGCATTTCCGTGCGACAGACCGAAGAGTTGGTCCGGAGACTGCGCGATCGCCCGGCCAAAAGCGCCGGGTCCGCGGCGGCCGGGTCCGCGGCGGCGGTCGACGGAGAGATGGAGCGCGTGGAGGCGGATCTTCGCCAGGCTCTCGGTACCAAGGTTTCTGTGGCAAGGTCCCGCAAAGGGGGACGAATCGTCATCGAGTACTACAGCGACGAGGAGTTCTCCCGCCTGTTCGATCGTCTGACCGGAGGAAACGCTTGACCCAGGAACTCCCGCGCCGCGTAACCGACGGGACGGCGGCCGAACCGCAGGAAGCCAAGGGCCGCCGCACCAAGAAGGCCGCCCTCAGCGACTACAACGCCGCCAGCATCCAGATCCTCGAAGGCCTGGATCCGGTTCGGCGACGCCCGGGCATGTACATCGGCTCGACCGATGCCCGCGGCCTGCACCATCTGGTCTGGGAAGTCGTCGACAACTCGATCGACGAGGCGATGGCCGGACACGCAAGCAACATCGAAGTTCGAGTCCTCGAGGACGGCGCGGTTCGCGTAACCGACGACGGCCGCGGCGTGCCCGTCGGCCGCCACGAGTCCGGCAAGGACGCCCTCGAGATCGTGCACACAAAGCTCCACGCCGGCAGCAAATTCGGTGGCGGCGGGTACAAGGTCTCCGGCGGTCTCCACGGCGTCGGAGTCAGCGTCGTCAACGCGCTGTCGGAGTGGCTCCGGGTCGAGTCCGCCCGGGACGGAGGCGTCTGGTCCCAGGAGTACTCGCGCGGCGTGCCCACTACTCCCGTGCGCAAGATCGGGCCCCAGGGCAATCGTCGCGGCACGACCACCATCTTCAGGGCGGATCCAGAGGTCTTCGAGACCATCGATCTGTCGTTCGACACGATCTCCCAGCGCCTGCGCGAGTCGGCCTACTTGAACAAGGGCCTCTGGATTCGACTCATCGACGAGCGGGCCGATAGAGAACGCTCGTTCTATTTTGAGGGTGGGCTCGTCTCCTTCGTTCGACACCTCAACAGGAACAAGGAGACCCTGAGCGCGCGCCCGATCTACGTGGAGCGCCGCGAGGGCGCGACCACGATCGAGGTGGCCCTCCAGTACAACGACTCCTACGCTGAGAACGTCTTCAGCTTCGCGAACAACATCAACACCGTCGACGGCGGCACTCACCTGACCGGCTTCCGAGCCGCCCTCACGCGCTCCCTGAACGACTATGCCCGACGGGCCAGCATCCTCAAGGACGCAGACGCCAACCTCTCGGGCGACGATGTCCGCGAGGGCCTGACCGCGGTCATCAGCGTCAAGATGATCGATCCGCAGTTCGAGGGGCAGACCAAGGCCAAGCTCGGCAACGCCGAGATCAAGGGTCCGGTCGAGGCCGCCGTGGCCGAAGGTATCGGCCAATACCTGGACGAGAACCCGGCCGACGGCCGGCGCGTCATCGAGAAGTCGCTCACAGCCGCCCGGGCTCGCGAGGCCGCACGAAAAGCCCGCGATCTGGTCATCCGCAAGGGCGCCCTCGAGGGCATGTCGTTGCCGGGCAAGCTGGCCGACTGCCAGGAACGCGACCCCGCCAAGAGCGAGGTCTACATCGTCGAGGGCGACTCGGCCGGTGGCTCGGCCAAGCAGGGTCGAGATCGCCGCTTCCAGGCGATCCTGCCTCTGCGCGGCAAGATCCTCAACGTCGAGAAGGCTCGTCTCGACAAGATCGTTTCGAGCGAGAACATCCGGCCCCTGGTAATCGCGCTGGGCGCCGGTATCGGCGACTCGCTGGACCTCGCCAAGCTCCGCTACCACCGGATCATCATCATGACCGACGCCGACGTGGACGGAGCCCACATCCGAACCCTTCTGCTGACCTTCTTCTACCGGCACATGCCGCAGGTCATCGAGAGCGGCTACCTCTTCATCGCCCAACCGCCGCTCTTCCGCGTGAGCACAGGCAAGGTGACTCATTACGCCCAGTCGGAAGCGGAGCGTGACGCAATCGTCAAGAAGCTGGCGGTCAAGAACATCACCGTCCAGCGCTTCAAGGGCCTGGGCGAGATGAACGCCGACCAGCTCTGGGAAACGACGATGAACCCCGACACGAGAACGCTGCTGCGGGCCGAGGTCGAGGACGCTGCCGAGGCGGACGCCGTATTCACGATGCTGATGGGCGAGCGCGTCGAGCCGCGCAAAGACTTCATCAAGACTGAGGCTCGAAAGGTCCAGAACCTCGATGTCTGATCGGGTTTCGGTGCAATCTCCGGCGCTCGCTGGGGAAACTGCGCCGGCGACGGCCGCATCGACAGCCGTCGTCCCGGCCACAGTCGCGCCGTCGCCGACCATCCAGCCGGCCGTGCTCCGGTACGAGGACTTCCGCATCCGACCCCACAACTGCTTTGCATGCGGCGACCTGAACGAGATCGGCCTGCATCTGAAGCTCAATCTAGAGCCCGGTCGGTGCTGGACCGAGCTCGAGGTGCCCGGCCGCTTCGAGGGCTGGGAAGGGATAATCCACGGCGGGATCCTGTGCACCATCCTCGACGAGGTCATGGCCTGGGCTCTCGTGGCGCAGGACAGCTGGGGCGTCACGGCGCGAATCAGCATCGACTTCCGCAAACCGGTGACCGCGGGCCAGGCAATCCGCGCCGAAGGCTGGATCGCCGAGTCACGGCGCCGCATCCAGATCACCGCCGGACGCATCCTCGACGCCGCGACCGGCGCGGAGCTCGTCACCGCGGAAGCCACGTACGTCGCCGCCACCGAGGCTCGCAAGCGCGAGCTCAAGGAGCGTTACGGCTTTGGCGATGGGCGGCCCGAATGAGCCCCGTCGGCGAATCCGCGATCACGGCCGCCTCCAATCGCTTCGTGGCGGAGCACCTCGCAGAGGCAACCGCCCTCGGAGCGAGGCTGGCCGATCTCGTCCAGGACCCGGGCGCATTCGTCGAAGCCCTGGAGCAGGGGTTCAAGGTCCTCGCCGATCCGGTCTACGCAGACGGCTCTCGCTCAGTCGCTCCGGGCCTTGGGCCGATTCTCGGCGTGCGCCTGCCCCTGATGGAGGCCGCCTACAAGGCCTTCAAGCGCGGCACCCGCGACACCTCCACTTCGCTCGTCGTCGATGTGATGGACCGTCTGCTGCGCGAGGACCTGCGCGAGATCCGCTGGTTCGGCATCTGGAACCTGGGGCGCGTACTGGCCACGGACCCGGAGCGGACGTGGCAGCTCCTGCGCCGCGCCGCCCGTGAGGCGGACGAGTGGATCACGGTCGACACGCTCGCCCATCCTTACGGCGAGGGAATCCTCCGCGACCCCCGCCGCTGGGCCGAGCTGGAGCAGCTCGTCTACTCGCCCTCGCGCTGGGAGCGTCGCCTGGTCGGCTCCACCCTCGCGACGATGCCTCACGTCCGCGGTATTCCCGGCGGGAAGGACGGCGCCGTCCTCGATCACGGCCTCGCACTGATGGGTCGGCTGATCGGCGACGCCGAGCCCGACGTCCAGAAGGCTCTTTCATGGGCGCTGCGGACCCTCGCACAACTCGACCCCGAAGCCACCGCCCGCTTCCTGGCGGTTGAGACCGAGACGGCCCGAGCGACGGACGACGGCCATCGGGCGTGGGTGATCCGAGACTCCGTCTCGAAACTCCCTGCCGAAACGGCCGCTCGCCTCAAGACCGGCCTGGATGGCATCCGCCGCCGGCCCGGAGCCCCTTCCACATCCCGCGCCGCCGCAACAACGGCAGCATTCCTCAGCGCCGGCGCCACGCCGCGTGCCGAAGACACAACCCGGAGGATTAGCGCACAGTGACCGACAATCTGGGCCGGGTCCGAATCATCCGCCTCGAAGACGAGATGCGGACGAGCTACCTCGACTACGCCATGAGCGTCATCGTGGCTCGCGCGCTGCCCGATGTCCGCGACGGCCTCAAGCCGGTCCATCGCCGCATTCTTTTCTCCATGGGCGAGATGGGCCTCTCGGCCACCTCCTCCTATCGCAAGTGCGCCGCGATCGTCGGCGACGTGATGGGCAAGTACCACCCGCACGGCGACGTCGCCCTGTACGACGCCCTCGTCCGGCTGGCCCAGGACTTCTCGATGCGCTACCCGCTGGTCGACGGTCAGGGCAACTTCGGCTCGATCGACGGCGACAGCGCCGCGGCAATGCGCTACACCGAGGCCCGCCTGACAGCGATCTCGGCCGAGATGCTGGCCGACATCGACAAGAACACTGTCGACTTCGTCGAGAATTACGACGGCACCCAGAAAGAGCCGACGGTCCTGCCGGCTAAGCTTCCGAACCTCCTCGTCAACGGCTCGTCCGGAATCGCCGTCGGCATGGCGACAAACATCCCGCCCCATCACCTGGGCGAAGTCTGCGACGCCGCGCAGGCACTCATCAAAGACCCGGAGCTCACCTCCGACGATCTCTGCAAGTACGTCCTCGGTCCCGACTTCCCGACCGGCGGCACGATGTACCGCCTCGAGACCCGCCGCAATCCGATAACCGGCGAGAGCGAGACGGTCGACGCCATCCGCGAGATGTACGCCCACGGCCGCGGTCGTGTGGTCGTTCGGGCCCAGGTCGCCTTCGAGGAGACGCGCCGCGACCGGATGGCGATCATCGTCAGCGAGCTGCCGTACCAGGTGAACAAGTCCGCCCTGCTCGAGAAGATGGCCGAACTCGTCACCGCCAAGAAGATCGAGGGGATCGCCGACCTGCGCGACGAATCGGATCGCGACGGCATGCGCATCTACATCGAGATCAAGCGCGACGCCGACCCGCACCGCGTGCTGAACAACCTGTTCAAGCACACCGCGATGCAGGTCGCGTTCAACATGAACATGCTGGCGCTGGTCGACGGACAGCCGCAGACCCTGTCGCTCAAGGCCGTCCTGCAGCACTATATCGACCACCGCCGCGTCATCGTCCGCCGGCGCACAGAGTTCGACCTGGAGAAGGCGCGGGCCAGGGCGCACATCTTGGAAGGCCTCAAGATCGCCCTCGACAACCTCGACGCGGTGATCCGGACCATCCGCGAATCGGCCGACGTGGACAGCGCTCGCAAGAATCTGATCGCTCGATTTGGCCTCTCTGAACTCCAGGCCCAGGCGATCCTGGATATGCGCCTGGCTCGCCTGGCCGCTCTCGAGCGCAAGAAGATCGAAGACGAGTATCTCGAGGTAATCCAGCTCATCGCCGAGCTGGAGGAGATCCTGGCCAACCCGTCGCGCATCCTGGCCGTCATCACCGACGAGCTCAGTGCCATCAAGGCCAAGTACGCGGGCGCCCGCCGGACCCGGATCGTCGACGACTCCAGCCGCGAAATGACCGACGAGGACCTGATCGCCGACGAGGACGTCGTCATCACGATCAGCCGGCGCGGCTACATCAAGCGCCAGCCCGTCGCCACATATCGCCGCCAGGGGCGAGGCGGGAAGGGGATCATCGGCCACGTGACCCGCGAGGAGGACGCCGTCGAGCACCTCCTCGTCGCCAACACCCACGACTGGGCGCTCTTCTTCACCAACCGTGGCCGCGTCTTTTCGGCCAAGGTCCACACCATCGTCGATGCCAGCCGACAGGCCAAGGGGATCGCGATCATCAATCTCCCCGGCGTCCAGGTGGAGCCGGGCGAAGTTCCGATGGCCACCATCACCCTGTCCGACTTCATGCCCGGCAAGTTCCTGGTGATGGCCACCCGCAACGGCATCGTCAAGAAGAGCCCGCTCGAGCAGTTCGAGAAGGTGCGCTCCAGCGGCATCATCGCCATCACCATCGCCCCCGACGACGAACTCGCCTGGGTCGACGTGGCCACGGGCAAGGACGACGTCATCGTCGCCACGGCCCAGGGCAAGATTGCCCGCTTCCCGGAGGACGAGGTCCGGCCGATGGGCCGCCCCGCGGCCGGTGTCATCGGCATCCGGCTTGCCAGTGCCACAGACCGTGTCGTCGGAATGAGCGTGGTCCAGCCCACCGCCGATCTCCTCGTTCTGACCGAGACCGGCTACGGCAAGCGCGTCCCGCTGACCGAGTTCCGGCCCATGCATCGCGGCAGCCAGGGCGTCCGTCTCATCTCGCTCGAGGGCAAGAAGACCGGCGACGTGGCCGCCGTCCAGCAGGTCAACGAGCAGGACGAAGAGCTGCTCCTCATCAGCGCCGGCGGCCAGGTGGTTCGGACGGAGACGAACACCATCAACCGTTACTCGTCCGGCGCACGCGGCGTGATCGTGATGCGCCTCAACGCCGGGGACAAGGTCGTCGGCATCGCCGCATTCCGGGCCGGCCTGGCACAACGGGGTGGCTTGGCGGACAATGATGATCCGGCAGGAACCCCTCCAATGCCTGAAGGCGGAGCCACCAGTTGAGCGGCAATGAGATACGCAAGTCGGCCGTCGGTGCGGATCAGTTCGACGTCTACACCGGAAACGCCAACCCGGAGCTGGCCCGCAACATCTGCCGCTATCTCAACATCGACCTGGGTCGTGCCGAAGTCTTCGAATTCGCCAACGAGAACATCTTCGTAAAGATCATCGACAACGCCCGCGAGAAGGACGTCTTCCTGATCCAGCCGACCTCGCGCCCGGTCAACCAGTCGATCATGGAACTGCTGATCATGATCGACGCCTTCAAACGAGCCAGCGCCGGCCGGATCACCGCCGTCGTGCCGTACTACGGCTACGGCCGCTCGGACAAGAAGGACCAGCCGCGCGTCCCAATCACCGCCCGGCTGATCGCGGACATGATTACCGTGGCCGGCGCGAATCGACTCCTGACGGTCGACCTCCATCAGGGCCAGATCCAGGGCTTCTTCAATATCCCGGTCGACGAGCTGACCGCGGTCCACCTGCTCTCCGGCCATTTCCTCCAGAAGCAGATGGACAACCTCGTCGTGGTCACCGACCTGGGCTTTGCCAAGCGCGCCCGCACCTTCGCCGAACTCATGAACGCGCCCCTGGCGATCGTCGAGAAGCGCCGCATCGGCAACCAGGACCGGACCGAGGTTCTCAACGTCATCGGCGACGTCCGCGGCAAGCGGGCCATCATCGTCGACGACGAGATCGACACCGCCGGCACGCTCATCCAGATCGTCAACGCCCTGCAGCGTGAAGGCGTGACCGAGCTGTACGCCTGCGCCACCCACGCCGTCCTGTCGGATCCGGCCGTCGAGCAAATCGACCAGTCGATCCTGCGCGAGGTCGTCGTCACCGACTCGATCCCGATCCCGCCCGAAAGGCGCGGCAGCAAGATCAAGGTCATCTCGCTCGCCCCCCTTATCGCCGAGGCGATCGTCAGGATCCACCGCGGCCAGTCGGTCGGCGCCCTCTTCACGAGCGAGGTCCACTTCACCCAGGAGATGCTTCTCTGGGATGTCGACAGCCAACCCGATCGCACGATCGGGCCCGACCGAACGCCGGGCGAACGCGACAACGGCCGATCGGGCGAGCCGGCCGAGCCCATACGGCCGATCGACATCTCGGACCGCTGACCGGAACGAACGCCCGGTCGCGCACACAGGAGACCGCCAGACAATGAGTTTGCAGTTGCATCGGCCGGACGGCCAGGGCGCCCTGCGGCCCGCCCCGCAGAGCGGCCGCGACTGGCGTACGGGTCTGCGGTCCCGCCGCTGGCGTGCCGCCGCGATGCGCAACACGGAGATGAATCCGACCCGCACAGGCGTCGCGATCCTGTTCTGGGCCGCCCTCGGCGCGCTGACCTTCGCCCTGTTGCTGCTGGGCTACGGGACTCACTTCTGGCGATAGTGACGATGCGGGGGAAGCACACGGCAATGAGGCTGCGCGGCCTTCGAGGCTCGCTGGCCTATACTTTCCGCCCAGCCATCGGCGCTGCCGGGTGGCAGCCGTCGAAGGCCGCCGAGGGGCGCAGTCGCCTCGGCCGACGCCCAGGCCACTGGCCCGCGACACGGGCCACCAACGATCGTGAGCTCCAATGCTTGGCTTCCTGAGCCGCTTCGTCGACTCGAACGACCGCGAGATCCGGCGCATCCAGCCCTTGGTCGACCGGGCCAACGAGCTTGAGCCGGAAATGGAGGCGCGCTCCGACGCAGACATCCGCGCCTTCATCGACGAGATCCGCGACCAGATCCGCGACTCCGGCGTGTCCGAAGAGCCCTCCGACGACGAGCGCCACCACCCCGAGCTGGAGCGCCGCCGCGAGCTGAAGAAGGATCGCCTGAAGCGCGAGCACGAACGCGTCCAGGAAGCGATGGACGAGGTTCTGCCGGAGGTCTTCGCCGCGGCCCGCGAGGCAATGCGGCGAACCCTCGGCATGCGCCACTTCGACGTCCAGCTCATGGGCGGCATCGTCCTGCATCAGGGCAGGGTCGCGGAGATGAAGACCGGCGAGGGCAAGACGCTCGTCGCGCCGCTCGCGGTCGCTCTCAATGGCCTCACCGGCCGCGGCGTCCATGTCGTCACCGTGAACGACTACCTGGCCCGCCGCGATGCCCAATGGATGGGGCCGATCTACCACTTCCTCGGCCTTTCGGTGGGCATCATCGCGCACGACACCTCGTACCTGTTCGAGCCGGGCTACCCCACGAATGACGAGCGGCTGATCAATCTGCGGCCGTGCACCCGGACCGAGGCCTACGCGGCCGATATCACGTACGGCACCAACAACGAGTTCGGGTTCGACTACCTGCGCGACAACATGGTCACCGAGCTGGACCAGCGGGTTCAGCGCGGCCGCTTCTTCGCCATCGTCGACGAGGTCGACAACATCCTCATCGACGAAGCCCGGACGCCACTGATCATCAGCGGCCAGGCCGAGGAGTCGGCCGACAAGTACTCCCTATTCGCGCGTCTGGTGCCCCGACTGGTCGGCCGGCCCGAGGCCGACGAAGAGGGCGGCGACTACTTCGTCGATCTCAAGGACAAAGCCGTTTCGCCGACTGAAGAGGGCATCTCCAAGATGGAGAAGCTCCTCGGGATCAAGAACCTCTACGACGACGACCCGACACTGGCCCGCTACTTCGAGTCGGCGCTACGGGCCCACGCCCTGTACAAGCGCGACCGCGACTACATCGTCAAGGACGGCGAGATCGTCATCGTCGACGAGTTCACCGGCCGCCAGATGCCCGGCCGACGCTGGAGCGAGGGCCTCCATCAGGCCATCGAGGCCAAGGAAGGCCTCCACGTTCAGCGCGAGAGCGTGACCCTGGCGACGATCACCTTCCAGAACTACTTCCGGCTCTATACCAAGCTTTCCGGCATGACCGGCACGGCCATGACCGAGGCCGAAGAGCTGCACAAGATCTACAAGCTCGAAGTCGTGGCCGTGCCGACGCACCGGCCGATGATCCGCGACGACGAGGCGGACCTGGTCTTCCGAAACGAGACCGGCAAGTACCTGGGCCTGCTCGACGAGATCGTCGAGATGCACGACGCCGGGCGGCCGGTCCTGGTCGGCACGGTCTCGGTCGAGAAGTCCGAGCATTTGGCCGACATGCTCAAGCGCCGGGGCGTCAAGCACGAGGTTCTCAACGCCAAGTTCCACGAGAAGGAAGCCCCGATCGTGGCTCAGGCCGGCCGGTTGGGCGCGGTCACGATCGCGACGAACATGGCCGGCCGTGGCACCGACATCAAGCTCGGCGGCGACCCGGCCGGTCTTGCCTCCGAAATGCTCCACCGCAAGGGCCTCAACCCGGCCGAGGTGGACAAGCAGACCTACGACGCCGCGTTCGTGGAGGCCAAGGGGCTCTGCGACGAGGAGCACGAGCAGGTAGTGGCCGCGGGCGGCCTGCACATCATCGGCACCGAGCGTCACGACTCCCGCCGCATCGACAACCAGCTGCGCGGCCGCGCCGGCCGCCAGGGCGACCCCGGGTCGTCGCGCTTCTACCTCTCGCTCGAAGACGACCTGATGAAGCGCTTCGCCTCCGATCGTGTCTCCGGCCTGATGGAGCGGCTCGGCCTGGACGAGGACACCGCGATCGAGTCGCGTCTCGTCTCCAAGACGATCGAGAGCGCCCAGACCCGAGTCGAGGGCTACAACTTCGACATCCGCAAGCGCGTCGTCGACTACGACGACGTGATCAACAAGCAGCGCGAGACGATCTACGAGGAGCGCGACAAGGTCCTCAAGAACGAGGACCTGGCGGACACGGTCCTGTCCTTCATCGAGCGCGAGATCGACGCCATCGTCGACCGCCATCTGCCCGGCAGCATGTCTGCACAGGAGTGGGACTTCGAGGCCCTCTCGGCTGCGCTGGAAAGCATGGGGCTGGCCAGCGACGAGACCAAGCCCGATGCGCTGGAGGAGTTCGGCAGCCGCGACGCCGTCGCCATCAACCTCAAGGACATCGCCGGGGAGCGCCTCGAGGCGAAGCAGAAGGAGCTCGGCGAGGACTGGGCAATTCTCGAACGGCTGGTGCTGCTGCGTACCATCGACTCCATCTGGGTCGAGCACCTGACCGAGGTGGACGCGATGCGCCAGGGCATCGGCCTGCGCGGGTTTGCGCAGGAGGACCCGCTCAACGCCTTCAAGAAGGAGGCTTTCGGCCTCTTCGAGGAGATGAGCGCACTCATCCGGCACCAGGTCGCCACAACGATCTTCCGCGTCTCACTCATCCGCCAGGCGCCGCCTCCGCCGGAGGGCATCGAGGGCCGCGGGCCCGAAGAGCCGGTCGGGGCGGCCGCCGGAGACGGCACCGCGACGAGCCTCGCTGCCGCAGCCGCGGCCATTGCCGCAGCCGGTGGCCGTGGCGGTCCGGTCGGCGGACGAGCCCTGCCCAAGCCGTTGCCGCAGGGCCGACCGGTCGGCGGCTCGAGCTCGAGTGGAGGAGGCTCCACAAGTGGCGGGGCCATCCGCCCGGGCTACTCACCGGCCGGCGTACGCATGGGCCGGAACGACCATTGCTGGTGCGGCTCCGGCAAGAAGTACAAGAAGTGCCACGGCCTGTGACCTGGAAGGCCCGCCTTCGGGACCTGGTGCTGGTGGCACTGGCCTTCATCATCGGTGGCGTCGCACTGACGGCCTACGCGGTCTACCGCGTCGGCGACGTGGGCCAGCGCGACGACCGTCGGACGGTGGACGCCATCGTGGTTCTCGGCGCCGCCCAGTACAACGGCCGCCCCTCGGCAGTGCTGGCCGCCCGCCTGGATCACGCCATCGAGCTGTACAACGCCGGCTACGCCCGCTACCTGGTATTTACGGGCGGCAAGCTCCCCGGTGACCGCTATACGGAGGCCGAGACGGGGCGCAGATACGCGCTCGCCCGGCAGGTGCCCGACTCCGCGATCCTCGAAGAGACGACCGGCAGCACCACTCTCGAGTCCATCCGCAACGTCCGCGCTTTGTTCAACGAGCACGGGCTCCAGACCGCGCTCTTCGTCTCCGACCGAACCCACATGCTGCGGGTCCTGCGCGTGGCGGCGGACCAGGGGATCGAAGCGTGGGGCTCGCCGACGACAACCAGCCCGGCGGACCTCGACGCACACATGCACTTCAATGCCCTGATGCACGAGCTCGGCGCCCTGGCCGAATACACTTTCCTCCAGAACGAGTCGATCTCCGCCGATCTGGACGGCGCTCCCGCACCCACGCCGCCCGCCGGGGGATCCGCGACGCCCGCCTCGAGCTCGACTTCGCCTTAGGCCCGGCTGCGCCCGTGAGGTTCGGTTCGATCGTGTGGGGCTCGTCCCGAAGGGCCGTGGGGGCGTTCCGGCAGGAACTCCGGGTTCTGGCGTGATCTGAGCCCAATCCAGTCGGCAACCCGCACTATACGTTGATTTCTCGCCGATCTGATGAAATTGACCCCTTGGCTACACCGAATTGAGCCCGTATACTCGCCACAAGGTAACCCGCGCCGCTCCCCGTCAGGCGGTTGTCGGGCCAGCCGAGGGGTTGTGTCGTCACACACAACGAGGAGAGAGTTGAAGCAGGCAGAGGAAGCGGCGTTCATCGATCTCATCGCCTGCGAGCGTGACTGCCGGAACTGTAGTTATGCGGCCGCGCTCGACTGCGATGGGAACTGCGGCGTCTGCCCTCACAACATCTACTGCCCCTGCGTGAACCCCGTCGTTGCCCGGAGCAAGAGCGCCCTGCGTCTCATCGAGCTCCGTCCGATCCTCCTCCAGGACGTTCGAGGCCGGGACTAAATGGAACCGGCCGAGATCCGCGACCTGGTCGTTCGGATCCAGGCGACGTCGGGGCGTCTTTGACCTCGCTGCAAAGGAAGACCGTCTAGCCGAGCTGGACGGATCCGTTGGCAAGGCCGGGTTCTGGGACGATCAGCGCGGCGCAAAGAAAGTCCTCCGCGAAGCCGAGGGTCTTCGCGAGGAGCTCCAACTCTGGCGAGATCTCGAATCGCGCGCGCGCTCGACCATGGAGCTGCTCGACCTGGCCCAGGAAGAGGGCGACCAGAGCGTCCTGGCCGATGTCGACACGGAGGCCCAGCAGCTTGCCGCCGAATACGGGCGGGCGCGCCGCCATCTGCTGTTCGGCGGCCAGTATGACCAGCGCAACGCCCTGCTGACGATCAGCGCGGGCGCCGGCGGCACCGAGGCCACCGACTGGGCCGAGATGCTGCTGCGGATGTACCTCCGCTGGGCCGAGCGCCACCGCTTCGCCACCGAGATCCTCGACCAGACCGACGGCGAGTCCGCAGGCATCAAGAGCGTCACCGTCGCAATCGACGGGCGGGCAGCCTACGGCTATCTCAAGGCCGAGCGCGGAGTCCACCGCCTGGTTCGAATCAGCCCCTTCGATTCGCAGAAGCGGCGGCACACGACCTTCGCCCTGGCGGAGGTGCTCCCGGAGGTCGAGAGCGACCTCGAAGTGGAGCTCAACTGGGACGAGATCCGAGTGGACACCTTCCGCGCCACCGGAGCGGGCGGTCAGAACGTCAACAAGACGGACTCGGCCGTGCGGCTGACCCACGTGCCCACCGGAATCGTGTCCCAGAGCCAGAACGAGCGCTCGCAGACGCAGAACAAAGAGAACGCCGCCAAGATCCTTCAGGCACGCCTCCTTGAACGGGCGGTCGAGGAGCATGAGGCGGAGCTGCGGAAGCTTCGCGGCGAGCACGTCGAGGCGGGTTGGGGCAACCAGATCCGCAGCTACGTCCTCCACCCATACCAGATGGTGAAAGACCACCGCACGGAGGTGGAGACGGGCAACACCGCCGCGGTTCTGGACGGCGATCTCGACACGTTCATGCAGGCCGAGCTCGAACGCGAGGCGACCGGAGCCGTCATCCCCGGCAGCCGTTCCGGGGCGGACGACCGATGACGGAGGGGGTCACTTACCGGCCGCCCCGGCCCGAAGAGCTGGCCGACTGCGCTCTCGTCTGGCATGCCTCGGTGAACGAGTACATGACGCGTCTCGGCCATCCGCTGCCGCCACCGGTTCTCGAGCCGGCGATCCGCATGGGCGAACATCTCCTGGCCACGGATCCGGACCATTTCCGGGTCGCGGTGAAGTCCTCGCCCGGTGGGCACCGCGAGCGGATCGTGGGCTTCGGCATCGGGCTGCAGCGCGAGCACGTCTGGTTCCTCTCGCAGCTGTACGTACTTCCGGCGGAGCAGCATCGGGGCATTGGGCGGGCGCTCCTGACGCTGGTCCTACCCTCCGCGCCCGAGGCGG
>Ga0209745_1000978_pt1 | contig 17183 bp, 17 predicted proteins | sample BarGraNGADG00312_FD_184495 | JGI IMG/M metagenome (GOLD analysis project Ga0209745, IMG submission 184495) | Arctic peat soil microbial communities from Barrow, Alaska - Barrow Graham LP Ref core NGADG0004-312 (SPAdes) (version 2) | ecosystem: Environmental > Terrestrial > Soil > Wetlands > Peat... | reverse complement strand
ACGGATCCACACTCGGGCGCCTGGCGCCCCGACGGGCGTGCATCGGAGCGCCCGTTCACCGGGGCTTCGTCGAGCTCAGCCGACATCCTGTATTCGGCAGTTGAGGATGTTTGGGCTTCACCCTGTCGTGCCCCACCAGGAGCTGCACGCGGTCGTGGACAACTGCACGCTCACGCTGGGGACGGGGAGCATCGAGTTCGGCGGCGCCTGCTCCTCCACCTCATGGCGCACCGCCAGTCATTCGGCGCCCGAGTCGCTCGGCCAGGAGCTTGTCGCGGCCACTGGCGGCGTGTTGGTAGATCATGGCCGCGGCCGCGGTGGTGTGGCCCAGCCGGGCCTGCAGCTCCGCGATTGTGGCGCCCTCCTGGGCGGCCATGACCGCGCCGGTGTGTCTGAGGTCGTGGAAGTGGAGATCCGGCCTCCCAGCGGCCAGCCTGGCCTTGTTCCACGGCTTGTAGAACGACGACGGCTGGATCGGCGTGCCCGACGACGACGGGAACAACAGGCCATCCTTGCCCCACTGCGCGTGGTCGGCGATGTGGTCCCGGATGACCTGCTCCATGTTCGGCGGGTAGGCCACGTTGCGAGAGGCGGCCGCGGTCTTGGGCGGTCCCGAAAGGGTCCTGCCCTTGAGCCACACGGCGCCGCGGCGCACCTTGAGCACCCCAGCGGCGAAGTCGACGTCCGACCGACGCAGCTCGGCGATCTCCCCGTAGCGCAGCGCGCACCAGCTGCCGAGCAGGATGGCCAGCTGGTGTCGTGGTGGCATTGCCTCAACGATCGTGGCCAGCTCCTCCAGCGTGGCGGGCTCGATCGCACGCGTTCGCTTGGTGGCGCCGGCGCCGCGGATCTGGGCCGGGTTGATGGCGATCTCCTCCTCTTCAACCGCCGTGCCAAGGATCGTGCGCAGCAGTGAGTAGGCTTTGGCATTGGTCCTCGGCCGGGACGCGTCGAGCTCTGCCCACCATTGGCGTACGTCGGCCCGGGTGAGCTTGCTCAGCGACTTGCCGCCCAGTCCGGGAATGATCACGTCGTCGACCAGGTGCTGGTAGTCGCGCTGGGTGCTGGCCCTGAGCTTCCGCGTCCGGAGCCACTGCTCGGCGTAGGCCTCGACGGTCAGCGCTTCGGCGCGGCGCTTGGCAGCAGCACGGACGGCCGGCGGGGTCCACTCCTCCCGCTCGATGAGCTGGCGCTCGGTCTCCAGCCACTTCTCCGCGTAGCCCTTGGCATCGAAGGTGACCGGCGCGACGTGGCGCTGGAGATCCGGGCCGGCGTAGGAAGCCTGCCACCGCCGGGACGGCAATTGCCGAAGTTTCCCGAAGCTGCGGCGCTTGGTCGACACGATCTAGCTCCTTTTCGTGCACCCCGCGTGCACCAACGGTGCCCATGCTAGCCCATTCGTGTCTACTCAAAGGGTGTCTGACAAGGTGGAACAGCGGCCTGGCAAGCACCCCAAAATAGGTTCGAGTCCCCTATGCTCCACTCCCGCTGGTATGGCCCGATAGCGTTTGGCTATGCAGATCCCGGACACCTATCCCGACGCCCTCACCGACGAGTTGGCGCCCTACGGCTTCGAGTTCTCCTCTGTGTCTGCAGACGACGAGGGCGGAGCCACCGTCGCGTTCGTGGCCGAGCCTGAGTCCTTCGTCCGCGCCAACCCCGGACTGAGCATCGCGGAGTCCTACGGCACGGCCTGGCCGCCGGCGAACCTGCGACTGCAGCTGTTGTTCGACCGCTTCGGCGACCCGTTCCACATCGAGTTCGAGACCATCGACCTGATGTCCTGGGCCGCTGCTGCCGATCCCGGGCTGCACGCCCGGCTGAGCAGCATGGCCGATCCGGGGGACCAGGCCGCAGCCGTCGGTGAGGCGCTCGGGGCTGCTCTGCAGCCCGACCGAGCGGGCGCCGAGGAGTACCTCGAGTAGCGGGGGTTCCTGGTCAGTCGATCCGGTCGGTGCCGGCCGCCCACGCGTCTGCGTTGGCCTGGTTGGCCGACTGCCAGTACCACCACGCAACCCCGGCGGCCGTCACCAGCAGGACAACGGATTGCAGCAGCCTCTTCACAACGACGAGCCTAGCGGCGTCAGCGAGTGGGCTCGGGTGTCGGCAGCTGCGCCTGCCGCATGATCGTGTTCGCCGGCGGGAACGTGTCGCTGGCCAGCGCCATGCGTAGCCCTTCCAGGGCGGTGGGGTCGGCAACCTCGCCCTCTGTCGTCCGCATCGTTGACAGGGGCCAGGTGACGATCTCGTTGGCCTGTACCCGGGATTCCATCATGGTGTCGCGGATCACCTCGGCGGTGAGCCCTGCATCGACCGTCACGCACGGCACGATCGCGTTCATCACCTTGTCGAAGCTTCCCGGGTCGGTAAGCGCAGACCCCATCGATGCCCGCGCGAGCGCCGCCCGCAACAGGGTGGCGGTGCGCTCCGAGCGTCCCTGCGGGTCGCCGGCCAGGTAGTCGACCACCTGCGCTCCGGTCAGCCGTCCCCCGGGAACCTCCAGTCCGCCGATGGAGTCGACGACCGAGCTGAACCGCCTCGCGTCCAGGTGCACCTGGTGGTCCATCCGCGACCCGGTGAGCGCCTCGAGCGCCCGCGCCGTGCGCAGCGGATCGACCCGGTAGCTCGTGGTGAGACTTCCCGTCCCGTCGGAGGCCATCAGGTCGGGCCGAAGCGCGATCAGGGTGAGGTTGCGATGGGACGCCGACAGGTGCGCGATCAGCACCGACTCCAGCGTCCCGTCGTCATCGGTTGTCATGAGCAGGTAGTTGACGGACTCGACGCCGTCGATTGCGACCGGTGCCGGTCGTCCCTCGTAGGACGGGAGTGGCTCCACCTTCTGCAGCACGGCCGCGGTGTCGCCGATCCGGTTGAGGTAGATGGTCAGCAGGGTCACGCCACCGACGGAGACGGCAACGACGCCGACGAGCAGGACGATCGCCATCCGGTCGACGAGGCCACGTTTCCTGGCCGGCGGTTCCGTGATCGGCTGCATCCCACCCCTTTCATTCCCAGCGCCCATCCTAGAAGCCCCGGCCAAGGCCAAGCGTTAGCCTGAGGTCATGGCAGAGGAGAGTCAGCGCCAGGCCGACGCCCGGCGGCGGCACGAGTTGGCCGCCCAGGCGGCCCAGGCCGAGGCTCTGGCGGCGCAGCAACAGCTGGACGTCTTCGTTGCCCGGCTGCGTGAACTCGGGGCCTCCCCCGAACCGCTGCAGGCAACCCTGCTGAGCGGGTCACGGGTCAAGACCGACAGGACCGGCTGGTACCTCAACAAGGCCCGCACACTGGCGGTCGCACCGGACGGCAGCTACTACCAGCTGGTCACCGCGGGCTCAGCGCTCGCGCGGTTCACCGGGGTGAAGGTACAGCCGAGCCCGCCAACCCTCGTGATCGGTCGGGGTGGCCGCGACGGCGAGACCGGCGACCTGGCCGACTTCCTCGCTCGTGCCCTTGACGGCTTCACCGGGCCCTGACAACGCCCCGGAAACGGCACCCCCAACACGGCACCAGGGGGCCGCTGGATATTCGAGCGTCCCCCTGGGCGAATCTGATGACGGAACGGCCGTCAAACCCCTGTGATGAGTACTCTCTTATGGTAGGAGACGCGCGCCCGGGTAAACCGATTTTTCACGCTTCGATGCCGGATTGTTAGAAACGTGCACGACCGCGTCTCGACCGCCGACAACAGTGCAGGCCCATCGGGCAACACCTGCGGCAACACCGCCTGGCCAGAGTGCTCGCCATGGCAGCGAGAATTCCGGCGCTGAGCGCGCTGAACAGTGAATGGCAGGAGCTGCTGCCCGAGTCCGCCGGGCAGTTCGCCGAGTGGACCGTGACCGAGCCCGCCCTTGCCGGGGCCGACGACCTCGCCGGCGTGCTCGAACTGATCCGTCACAACCCCGACGCCGTCTTGGCTGCATTGCTGCGACTCGGTTCCGCCGGGCACCCCCTGGCACACCGGGTCGTGCTGCAGACGATGCTCGGCATGGTGGTGCGGCTGTGCGCCGGCCGACCTTCGCTGCTTCCCGAGGCGATCTCGGAACTCTGGCTTGCCATCGTCGATTACCCGCTCGAGCGGCGTCCGCGCGCTATCGCCGCCAACCTGGCCTGGACGGTGCGCCGTAACCTCCACACCGTGGCGCCGCCGATGCCACCACCCGCGGAACCGGACGGCCCCGACGCCGCGTCCGTGCTCGCGGAGGCCCGGCGGCTCGGGCTGATCGACGAGGTCACCCACCGCACCCTGTGGACGGTCTACGTCGCCGGCCTCACCAGCCAGCAGGCCGCAGCCGTCCTCGGAACCACAGCAGGAGCCGTCCGTTGGCGCTGTAGCCACGCCCTCCGGCGACTGGCGGGAAGGGCCCGTTTGCTGGCTGCCTGAAACCGGAGAATCTCGACCAACGGTCCCCCAGTAGTCCCGACCGGGGTAAAGGTGCGTCACAATGGCGGACGGACACGAAGGAGAGCATCGGGTGACTGAGCCGGGGACCAACAGGTATTCCGCTGCTGCGCCGGCAGCCGCGCGCCTGGTCGCGCAGCACCTGGTCATGAAGCCGTACATCTGGTCTGCGCTCTCCGTGCACACCCACGGCATGCGCAACCTCGACGGCCTCAAGCCGCCGTTCGTCGTTGTCGCCAACCACTCCAGCCACCTCGACGCTCCGCTGATCTACGGCTCGCTGCCGCGTCGGTTGTCGAAGAACCTCGCCGCGGGCGCAGCGTCGGACTACTTCTTCGACTCCTGGTACAAGGCGTTGCCGACAGCGCTGTTCTTCAACTCGTTCCCTGTCGAGCGCCAGGGAATGCGCGGCCGACGCGGCATGGCCGGCGTGTTGCTGAACGAGGGCATCCCGCTGCTGCTGTTCCCCGAGGGCACCCGCTCACGCACGGGTGCGATGGCCAACTTCAAGCCGGGCGCTGCCGCCCTGAGCATCTCCCGCAACGTGCCGGTGCTGCCGATGGCCCTCGTCGGGTCGTACGCGGCCATGCCCTACGGAGCCACAGTGCCAGTGCCTGGACGCCCGCATGTCCACGTTGTCTTCGGCCGCCCGCTGCGCGCAGCCCCGGGCGAGATCGCTCACCAGTTCTCCGACCGGCTGCACCGCTACGTCGTGGAGATGCACGACACCACGGCACGCGCCTACGGCATGCCCACCCAGGCAGACTTCGCCCGCGCCGTCGCGCTGCGGGCGGCCGCAGCCCAGGCCGAGCGGGACGCCGACGCGGAGGTCTTCGAGCCGGTCGTCGAGCCCGATGTCGAGCCCGAGCCGCCGGTGGCCGACGGGCATGCGCAGGCCAGCTGACTCAGCCGGCGGACAGCACCGCTGACAGGGTGGTTGTGCGCCGTCGCGCGACAGCGATCGAGCTGGCCAGCAGGGCCAGCAACAGCCACCCGACAAGGGTAAGGGTCGAGGTCACCGCACCCGAGGATTCGGTGACGATCGCGCGGACTGCGTCCAGGGCCGGCGTCAACGGAGAGAACGGACGCACGGCAGCGAACACCACGGGCGCGGAGCCGACAAGTGCCGCTGCGGCGGTCAGGACAGCGAACAGCACCGAGATCACGCGGCCGATTCCGCCCAGCCAGGCCACCAGCGCATGGTTGATGGCAACGAACGTGAGCCCTGCCAGCAGCAGGACGCCGGCGACGGCGAACCACTTCTGCGGCGAGAGGCTCAGCCCGAACTGGCCGAGGCCGGCCACGAGCAATGCCTGGACGGCGATCACGACAACGCCCGGCACCAGCGAGCGTCCGATCAGCAGCACCGTCGGCTCCGAGGAGCTCAGCAGGCCGGCTCCGATCGCCTTCACCACGGCGTAGATCGCCAGTGCTCCCAGCCACAGCGCGAGAATCAGGACAAGGCTGATCCAGCCCACATCGGGGTTGGCAAGGCCGTTCAGGTCGGTCGTGTCGATGGGCGCTGCCACGACCGTCGACAGGTTCTCCCGGTCGGAGTTGGAGTAGCTGGGCAGCTTGTCCTTGCCCTCGGCGATGCCGTCGGCCATCTTCCGCATGCCGTCGGCCAGCTTCGTGCTTCCGGTGTGCGCGTCGATCAGGCCGGCGCCCAACTGGTCGACCCCTGTGGCCAGCTGGTCGGCACCGGTGGCGAGCTGCTGGCCGCCGGTCTTCAGCTTCTTCAGCTGGGCCCCGGCCTTCTTGTCCGTGCTTGCCTTCGTGAGCGCAGACGACAGCTGGCCCACCCCGTCAGCCAGCGCTGCGGTGCCCGACTTCAGGCTCTGGCCGGTCTGCGGGTCCTTCTGGTCGAGACCGGCGGCAGCGCCGGCGAGCGCCTGCGAGCTCGCGGTCAGGGACGCAACGCACAGGGGTCCATCCGTGCCGAGGGCTGCCGGGGTGGTGACGATCCCGCACGCCTGCTTGATGGTGGCTACAAGCTGCGCCGAGACATCCGAACCCTGCCCGAGCGCAGTCAGCAGAGCCGTGATGCCCTTGGCCCCGTCGGAGGCGTCCTTGGCGCTCTTCTCGAGGGTCGACTGGTAGGTGCCGAGCCCCCCGCTGATCCCCGCTGCGCCGTCGGACAGCTTGGCAACGTTCTTCGCCAGCACCTTCTGCGAGGACTGGCTCTTGTCGACGAGCTGCCCCACGCCGTCGGCGTATTGGCCGAGGCCGACGGCGAGCTGGCTGGCCCCGGTGTAGAGCTTCTGGCTGCCGTCGGCTGCCTTCCCGATGCCGCCGGACAGCTCTTCCGCGCCGTCGGCGAGCTGGCCGGAACCGTCGGCCATGGTGGTGAACTGCTTGCCCATGTCGTTGAAACCGATGTAGATCTGCTTCAGGTAGCTCTCCGTGAGGGTCTGGTTCAGCGTGACTGCCGCCTCGTTGGCCACCAGCTTGCCCAGGGTGGCGTCAGCCACCCCCGCGACCGGTGAGGTGCTCACCTGGATGGTGGCCTGCTCGGCCTGGTCGGCGTCCTTGCTGAAGGATGTTGCCGCTGCGGAGAAGTTCTGCGGGATCACGACCATGGCCGCGTAGGACCCAATGCCCAGCCCGGCGCGGGCATTGGCTTCGCTCTCCAGCACCCACGTGAGGTTCTCCTGGCGGTTGGAGTCGACGAGGTTCGCGGTCAGCTGACGTCCCAGTGGGGTGTACTGCCCGTTGATGGTAACCGGGTCGTCGAGGTTCACAACGGCTGCGCGGACGGTGTGCGTCCGACTGTCCGCGTTCACGCCGGCCAGCAGGAAGCCGCCGGCCACGAGAAGCGGCACAAGGAGTAGGCCGAGCAGGGTGTACCAGCGAGCCGGTGTCGAGTTCAGGTGCTCGAGGTTCATCAGATCGCTCCTTCCAGAACGAGGTGGGAGGGCAACCGGATGAGCTGGTAGGCCACCGGCAACTGGGCTTCGAGGTCGGAGCCGGGCATCACGCCGAGCACCCAGGTGATCGGCGCATCGGCGTCCTGCGGCGCAGTGAGCGCGCGGCGCAACGACCGGTCCTGCACATCCTTGAGCTCATCCGCGCTGTCGATGCAGACGAGGCCGCCGCTCTGGCGGCTGAGCACGCGTCCGAAGTGGGGCACGGACGGGCCGAGCACCGGGGCGAGGCCACGGACGACGGGAGCTTCCTCCGGCAGCACGTGGCCGAGCACCTTCAGGGTTCCCTCGGTGAGCTTCACCCGGCCGGCCAGCGCGAGCAGCAGCGCTCGCCGCTGGGCGTGCTCGCCCTCGACGACCAGCACCTGTCCGGGCTGGACGCTGAGGTCGACTCCGCGGAACAGCGTCCGTCCTCCTGCTTCCGCAGTGAGCCCCTCACCCACGATGGCCGAGGTGTCCTCCGGGGACGGCCAGCTGGCAAGGTGCACCTGCCGGGTGAGCGATTCACCCTCGATGTCGAGGGACGGCAGCCGTGCGTCCAGCCACTTCGGCAGCCACCAGGCGTGCCGGCCGAGCAGCTTCATCACCGCCGGCACCAGCGTCATCCGGATCACGAAGGCGTCCAGCGCGACGCCGACTGCCAAACTGAACGCGATCGGCTTGATCGCGCCCTCCCCGTTGGGCACGAAGAAGGCGAACACGGCGAACATGATCAATCCGGCGGCGACGACCACCTTCGCCGAGTGCGCGAACCCATCCTCGACGGAACGCTCGGTGTTGCCGTGCACGAACTCCTCGCGCATCCGGGAGACGAGGAACACCTCATAGTCCATGGCGAGGCCGAACAGGATGCCCATCAGGATGATCGGGAGGAAGCTGATCACCGGCCCGGTCTCCGGCAGGTTGATGACCTGCTTCGCCCAGCCCCTGTTGAACACCAGCGTTGTGGCGCCGAACGCTGCCGCGACGCTCAGCAGGTAGCCCAGCGCAGCCTTCAGGGGCACCCAGATCGAGCGGAACACGATGGTCAGGAGCACCAGCGACAGCCCGACGACAAAGATGCCGAACGGCAGCAGCGCTGCCTGCAGCTGGCTGGTGACGTCGATCTGGATGGCGGTGAAGCCGGTGACAGCCGTGGTCACGTCATAGGCCTGTTTCCACTCGTCCTCGCGCTCGCGGAGGCGTTCGACGAGGTTGGCCGTTGCCGGGTCATCAGGGCCGGTGGTGGGGATGATCTGCACCATGCCGGTGTCGACGTTGGCGTTGGGCGTGGCAGCAGCGACCAGCTGGACGCCTGGCATCTTTTCGATGTCGGCCTTGAGCCCGTCGAGGGCCTTCACGGGATCGTCGAGCTCGACGATGTCGACGGTCATGATCAGCGGGCCGTTGAAGCCGATGCCGAACCTGCTCGTGATCTCGTCGAAGGTCTCACGGTCCTGGGTGCCGGGAAGGGAGTGCCCCGAGGTCGGCAGCGCCATCGACAGGTCCTTCGCCGGATAGGCCAGCGCGCCGATGCCGACCAGCACGACCGCGATGGTGACCACCGGCCACGCCGTGACCAGCTTCACCCACCACGCGCCGAAGCCGCCGCCGGTCGAGACCTTCACCTTCCGCACCTTGCGGACCTTGGGACGCAGCCGCTCTCCGGCGAAGCCCATGAAGGCCGGCAGGAGGGTGAGCGCAAGGAGCACCTCGAATCCGACGGTGAGTGCACCGAAGACGCCCATCACGGTGAGGAACGGAAGCCCGGCGATGCTCAGGCCGACGAGGGCAATGATCACGGTGAGGCCTGCGAACACGACGGCGGAGCCCGCGGTGCCCACGGCGCGTGCTGCCGATTCCTCCACCTCCATGCCGGTGGCCAGCTGGTCGCGGTGCCGGGAGATGATGAACAGGGCGTAGTCGATGCCGACGGCAAGGCCCAGCATGATGGCAAGCATCAGGGTGGTCGAGCTCACCGAGATCACACCCGCGGCAATCTGCACGCTGAGCACGCCGATGCCCACACCGGCAACGGCCGTACCTACCGGCATCATCGATGCCACCAGCGAGCCGAGGGTGAGCACCAGCACGACGATCGCGACGGCGAGGCCGAGCGCCTCGACGACGGTGATGTGCGGCACGTGGATGGAGAAGATCACCCCGCCGATCAGCACCGTGGAGCCGGGCAGCGTGGTCTCGAGCGTCCTGGCAGCCTCGGTGAGCTGTTCGCGTTGCGCGTCGGTGATGGTGGACGAGGTGCCCTGCACGCGGATCATGGCCCGCCCGCTGGCTCCGTCGTCACTGATCAGGCCGTCGACGTGTTCGTTGTAGGGGTCGATCACACCCTTTACGAACGGCACCTTCTCGACGTCCTTCGACCAGTCGGCGATGGCGTCCTTGACCAGCTTGTCCTCGAGCCTGGAACCCTTGGGGGCGTTGATCAGGACCGTCGCGGTCGCGTCGGCGGCCTCGGGGAAGGTGACCTTCAGCTGGTTCAGTGCCTTGGTCGAGCTGGCGCCGGGAACCTCGAAGACGTCGTTGAAGTGGCCGCCGATCGTCAGGGCCAGGCCGGCGAACAGCACCAGCACCACGGTCCACGCGATCAGCACACGCCCGCGCAACCGGTAGCACGCTCGACCGAGGCGGTACAGGAATGAGGACACGGGCACCTTCCGGGGCTGGGCTCGATGCAACCCGGTGAAAGCAGGGTTCGATACGGTAGTGTATTCAATACAAACCCGTATTCAAACTGGAAAAGAGGCGGCATGGCCACCAGCACCCTGACGCCTCGCCGCACCCAGACCCGCGAGAAGCTCATCGACGCTGCCGTCTCGGTATTCGCGGAGAAGGGCGTGCTCGGCGCCAGCGTCGAGGAGATCTGCGAGCGGGCCGAGTTCACCCGCGGCGCCTTCTACTCCAACTTCGCCGACAAGGACGAGCTCTGCCTCGCGGTGCTCAACCGGCAGGCGGACCGGGAACTCTCGGCAACCCAGCACGCGGTCGCCGCCCTTCGCTCGGGCGTGCTGGGTGCCTCGTCCATCGAGGAACTCGTCGATTCCGCACTGAGCGTGTTCATGGCCGTTCAGCCACGCACCACGGAGGAGCTGGTCACTGGTCTGGAATTGCGGCTGTACGCGATCCGGAACCCGGCGCTGCGGCCGGCCTTCCTCGCTCTGAACGACGAGATGGTCGTCCAGATCGGTGAGCTGCTCCAGACGGCCGTCGACCGCGTCGGCGCCCGGCTCCTCGTGCCCATGCAGCAGGCGATCGACCTGCTCCACGCTGTCTATGCCCACAGCGGCAGTTCAGCCTTGCTGCATGGGCTCGAGCCTGACGACGGCCCCCGCCGCCAGCAACTGGCAGCAGTGCTGCGGTCGCTGGTCACCGAGGAACACCCTGCTGGATAGGCTTCTGCCATGACTTCTCCGACCGTCGAAAGCGCCAACCTCGCCAATTCCAAGCTCAGCGTGGTGGGCGCCGGTTCGGTCGGCACGTCGATCGCCTACGCCTCACTGATCCGCGGTTCCGCCCGTCAGATCGCGCTGTACGACATCGACACCAAGAAGGTTGAGGCCGAGGTCCACGACCTCGCGCACGGCACCCAATTCACCCCCACCTCGGTGGTGACCGGCGGTTCCGACATCTCGGTGGTGAAGGACTCCTCGGTGATCATCATCACCGCAGGCGCCCGCCAGAAGCCGGGCCAGACCCGCCTCGACCTGGCCGGGGTGAACGCGGGCATCATGACCAAGCTGGTGCCCCAACTGCTCGAGCAGGCGCCCAACGCCGTCCTCGTGCTGGTGACCAACCCGTGCGACGTCCTCACCGTCGTCGCGCACAAGGTGAGCGGCCTGCCCGTCAACCGGGTGCTCTCCACCGGGACGCTGCTCGACACCTCCCGGCTGCGTTGGGCGATCGCGCAGCGGACAGGCGTTGCGCTCTCCAACGTCCACGCCGCCATGTTCGGCGAGCACGGCGACACCGAGTTCCCGATCTGGTCGTCCGCATCGATCGCGCAGATCCCGATCCGCGAGTGGACGGACGCGGGCGGCTCGCGCATCTTCACCGAGGAGGGCCTGGCCCAGATTGCGCACGACACCGTCCACGCCGCCTACTCGATCATCGAGGGCAAGGGCGCGACCAATTACGCGATCGGCCTTGCCGGCGCCCGTCTCGTGGAGGCCATCCTCGGCGACCAGCGCAAGATCTGGCCGCTGTCGAGCGTGCTCACCAACTATCGCGGAGTCTCCGGCGTCGCCCTTTCCGTGCCCAGCCTGGTCGGCCCTTCGGGCATCCAGCGGACGTTCGAATTCCCGATGGACGCACACGAGATCGGCATGCTGAACAAGTCCGCCGCGGCCATCCGCGCCACCCTGAACGCGATCGGATACTGAAGCGGTGACCGAGCTGACTGCAGCCAGGGCGGCGTACGAGGCGCTCGCTGCGGCCGGCCTCAAGCTCAACCTGCAGCGCGGCCAACCCTCGGACGCGGACTTCGACCTCTCGAACGACCTACTCTGCGCCGTTGGTCCCACCGACACCACGCTGGACGGGATCGACCTGCGCAACTATCCCGGCGGCGTCACCGGCCTGCCGAGCGCTCGGGCGCTGTTCGGGCACTACCTCGGGGTGGACGCCGCCAAGGTCGTGGTCTGGAACAATTCCTCTCTGGAGCTCCAGGCCCTGGTGCTCTCGTTCGCGCTGCTCCACGGCGTCCGGGAGTCGCAGCAGGGGTGGGTGCACGAGCGGCCGCGGATGATCGTCACCGTCCCCGGGTACGACCGGCACTTCCTGATGCTGGAGACACTCGGCTTCGAGCTGGTCGAGGTGGGCATGACGGCCGACGGCCCGGACGTGGAGGCGATCGCAACCCTCGCCGCGTCCGACCCGAGGACAAAGGGCATTCTGTTCGTGCCCACCTACGCCAATCCCGGCGGGGAGACCATCAGCGCTGAGGCAGCACAACGCCTCGCCGGAATGGATACGGCAGCTTCGGACTTCGCCATCTTCGCCGACGATGCCTATCGGGCGCACCACCTGGGCGAACCGGTGGAGACCGTGAACTTCGTGGAACTGTGCGCAACCGCTGGTCACCCGGACCGGGCGTTCGTCTTCGGCAGCACGAGCAAGATCACCTTCGCGGGCGCAGGGCTGGGGTTCGTGGCCACGTCCGTGGACAACGTCAAGATGTTGGCTGCCTACCTCGGGGCGCAGAGTATTGGCCCGAACAAGGTTGAGCAGGCGCGGCACGTCCGGTTCCTCGAGGCCTATCCGGGCGGAATCGACCCGGAGAACCGCAACATCCGGCTCGCGCCCACCCGTCCGCCGGTCGCGGAGGTGCGCACAGCCATGCAAGTGGCGGCTGCCTGCATCAGGCTCGCCACGGCCGAGTATCGGCTGCCCCGGGCCTGAGCCATGGACGTCGAGGAGCCGTTGGCCGGCGGCAACATGGGGCCGGTGAGCCGGCGCGGTGACGAGGTCCTGCGAACGGCCGGGCCGTGGACGCCGAACGTGCACCGGCTGCTCCAGCTCTGTGCGGACAGCGGCATCGACGAGACGTCACGGCCGCTCGGCTACACCGAGGACGGCAGGGAGCGCCTGAGCTACCTGCCAGGAACCGTCCCCGCCTACCCGATGCCCGACTGGGTGTGGACAGACGAGGTCCTGGACGACGCCGCCCACCTGCTGGGCCGCCTGCACGACGCGTCCCTTCCGCTCGCCGGAGTGACCGAGGGCTGGCGGTCACCGGTTCGACAGCCCGCAGAGGTGGTCTGCCACAACGACTTCGCCCCGTACAACCTCGTCTTCGACGACGGCCGTCTCACCGGGGTGATCGACTTCGACTACTGCTCCCCCGGATCACGACTCTGGGACATCGCTTACCTTGCGTACACCCTTGCGCCGCTGACCGGCGCCCTTGCCGAAGACCCGTTCACAGCACCCGAGCGAGCACAGCGAGCGCTGGGGATCCTGGCGGCCTACGGATCGCCGGCCTCAATGGAGGAGCTGTTGGCGATGGTGGTGCTGCGCCTGCACGACCTGGCCGACTTCAGCGACGAAGCCGCCGTCCGGCTCGCCAATCCTGAACTGGCCCGACACGCCGCCGGCTACCGTCAGGACGCCGAGAGGCTGGCCGACGGCCCTTCGTGACGCTTCGCTCGTGCCTCGCGAAGCTCCTCAGGGGCCGTTCACGCCGGACGGGAACTGAACAACCCCAGCCCCAGCTCGGAGGCCAACCGGGTGGCCGCCAGCACCCCGCGGACGCTGTTGCCGGCCGCGTCCAGTCGCGGCGAGAAGCTGCCAAGGCCGGCCTTGCCCGGCGAGACCGTGAGCACCCCGCCGCCGATGCCCGACTTGCCGGGCAGCCCGACGTCGTAGAGCCAGTCGCCCGAACGCTCGTACATGCCGGCTGTGGCCATCACGGCCAGGACGGGGTGGCACAGTGCCTGGGCGATCACCCGTGTGCGGGTGACGGGGTTCACACCGCCGTCGGCCAGCGTCGCGCTCATCACGGCCAGGTCGTGCGAGGTGGCCAGCACGCTGCTCTGCCGTGTGTACAGCTCAAGGGCCGCGTCCGGGTCGCCGGCCAGCGCCCCCTGCGCATGCAGCGCAACGGTGATCTCCCGGTTGCGGAAGTTGGTTGCGCTGACCCCGGCGTACAACTCGTCGTCGATGGCCAGGTCACGTCCGGCGAAGGCGGACAACCCGACCAGCAGGTGCGCCCACTGCTCCTCGAAGCCGCGTCCGGGAAGCCGGCTACAGGTGGCGATGGCACCGGCGTTGACCATCGGGTTGGTGCGGCCGCCGGGAGCTGCCAGCACCGGGTCGACGGCGTTGAACGCCTGCCCGGTGGCGTTGGCGCCGAGCTCCGCGTGTGCCCGTTCGGCACCCAGGTGCGCGCAGACAAGGGCGAATGTGAACGGCTTGGCGACGCTCATCAGCGCGAACCGGTCGCCGGCATCGCCGAAGTCGAACACCTGTCCGTCGGTACCGACAACACTCAACCCGAACCGCTCGGGGTCGGCGGCTACCAGCGCGGGATAGATCTGCGAGTTCTCACCGACACTGACCTGCGACACCTCGGCATGGACGGCCGCGAGGATCCGACGCACCTCGGGCGCCGGCGCAAGGCGACCGGTGGATACGAAGGTGTCGGACTCGTTCACCCCGCTGAGGTTAGTAGGGTTCGGGCCATGGCTCATGTCCTGGTCACCGGAGGGGTGCGCAGCGGCAAGTCCCGCTACGCCGAATCGCTGCTCTCCGTCGAGGACCCGGTGAGCTACCTCACCCCCGGGTACCCCGCTGAGCCGGGTGTCGACGCCGAATGGGCGGCGCGCGTCGCGGCGCACCGGCTGCGTCGTCCGACCGCGTGGCGGACGGTGGAAACCCTCGCCCTCGCCGATGCTGTCGCCCACTCGTCCGGCCCGGTGCTGATCGACTGCCTCGGCACCTGGCTCACCCGGCTGTTCGACTCCTGGCAGGCCTGGGACGCCGAAGAAGCGGAGTGGTCGCAACGTCTGGCGATGGAAGCATCCTCCCTTGTCAGTGCTATAAAGGAGCATCACGGCGACGTGGTCGTCGTCACCAACGAGGTGGGCTGGGGAGTGGTGTCGGAGTACCGCTCCGGACGGATGTTCGCCGACAACCTCGGCCGGCTCAACCAACAGGTCGGAGCCGCCTGCGACCAGGTGGTCCTCATGGTGGCTGGACGCCCGCTGTCGCTGTGACGGGGCGTCGACGAGAAGGAGCGGTATGACCAAGGGGCTCACCCGGGCCGGCATCGTCGCGACCGCGCTGCAGCTCCTCGACGAGCAGGGGATCCACGCCGTCACTGCACGGGGGCTCGCCGATCGGCTCGGCGTCCGCGCGCCAGCGCTGTACTGGCACGTGGGCAGCAAGCAGGAGATCCTCGACGAGATGGCCACAGAGATCCATCGCCGGGTCGCCCGCCAGCTCGAAGCGGAGCTGGTCGCCGATAGCTGGCGTGAGGGCCTTGCGACCTACGCCCGGGTGTTGCGCAGGGAGTACCTCAAGCATCGCGACGGCGCGCGGACGTTCAGTGGTGCCCGCGTGACCGACCTGGGGCTACTCCGCGCCCAGGAGGCACTGCTGGGTCGATGGACCGCCTCCGGCCTTTCGCTGGCCGACGCCGCAGCGGCCGGCCAACTCCTGACGGCCTTCGTGGTGGGTTTCGCCATCGAGGAGCAGGAGCGGGCGCAGGCTGGCGGCGAGGGCTACTCGATCGCCGCCAAGGATGAGGAAATCGGCGCGGAGATCCCGCTGGAGGCCGGGGCAGGGAAGTTGGTGCTCACTCCTTACGACGAACGGTTCGAGCAATACGTGGAGATCATCCTCACCGGCCTGGAGGCCACGCTGTCGCGGTGACCAGCAGGACGGTCGCGCATACTTCAACCAGTGCGCCAAGCACGTCGCCGGTGACGCCGCCGAGTCGCCGAACGCAGCGCTGTACCAACCACAGGCAGGCGAGCGCAGCGAGCGCTGCACCAACGGCCGGGACCCACGGAGCCTGACCGGCGAGCGTCCCTGCCGCCGTGGCCACCGCGAGCATTACCAGCCAACTCAGCACAGCCGCCGGTCGGCCGACGCTGCCGGCGACCAGGGCCCCGAGGCCGCCGGGACGGGCGGACGGCACCCCGGTCACGCATCCGGTAACCAGCGCTGCCCGGGAGAGGCAGACCAGCACGACCAGCTGCAGCCAGCCGAACGGACGGCCAAGAAGGGCACCGGCAGCAACAGCCTGCATCGCGAGAGCGAGCACCAGCGCGATCGTTCCCATCGGCCCGACGTCGCCGCGGCGCATGATCTGCAGGGCCCGGTCGGCGTCCTTGCCGGAGCCCAGCCCGTCGGTGGTGTCCGCCAGCCCGTCCAGATGCATCGCCCGCGTACCGAACGCCAGCATCGCCACCGAGACGAGTCCGGCAAGCAGTGACGGCATGCCGATGACCGTCGCACCCCAACCCACAAGCGCAGCTGCAAGCGCGACCGGCAGCACGGCGAAGGGTGCCAGCAGCATCGCCGCGCGGGCCTCACGCCGTCCGATCGTCTCCGGCGGGCGCACCGGCACGATCGTCAGCAGCCCGACTGCGAGCCGCAGTCCGGCGAACCGGTTCATGTCAGGTCGGAGAGCTGCGCGATCCCGTTGAGAGCAGCAACGGCAGAGCGCACCATGGGCACGGCCAGCACAGCGCCGCTGCCCTCACCGAGTCGCATCGAGAAGTCGACGAGCGGCTTGAGCCCGAGCCGGTCGAGCGCGAGGGCCTGGCCGGGCTCTGTCGAGCGGTGCCCGGCCTGCAGCCACGCCTTGGTACCGGGAGCGAGATCCTCGGCGACCAGCGCCTCCGAGACAGCGATCACACCGTCGAGCAGGACGGGGACGCCACGGCGGGCAGCGCCGATCATGAACCCGACTGCCGCTGCGAAGTCCGCTGCGCCGAGGGCCGCCAGGCGCTCGACCGGGTCGGCGACCCGGTCGCCGGCGCGGGCGATGGCCGCCTCGATCAGCGCCGTCTTGTGGACAAGGGTGCCCTCGTCTATGCCGGTGCCGCGACCGGTCACTGCTGCGGCAGGGACGCTGAGGCTTGCGGCGATCAGGGCCGCTGCGATGGTGGTGTTGCCGATGCCGAGGTCACCGGAGATCAGCAGTTGCGCACCGTCGGCGATCTGCTCCTCAGCGATCAGGTCGCCCGCTGCCAGAGCCTGCTCCACCTGTTCGCGGGTGAGCGCATCCTCCAGGTGGATGGCGCCGGAGGACTGGCGCACCTTGAACCGGCTGATCTCCGCCGGCAGGTCGGGGAAGTCGACAGCGACGCCCAGGTCGTAGATCGAAACGGTCACGTTGTTGGCCGCAGCGAGCGCTG
>Ga0209745_1000975_pt1 | contig 17188 bp, 16 predicted proteins | sample BarGraNGADG00312_FD_184495 | JGI IMG/M metagenome (GOLD analysis project Ga0209745, IMG submission 184495) | Arctic peat soil microbial communities from Barrow, Alaska - Barrow Graham LP Ref core NGADG0004-312 (SPAdes) (version 2) | ecosystem: Environmental > Terrestrial > Soil > Wetlands > Peat... | reverse complement strand
GGGAGGTCGGCCGCCGCTAGGTTTGGTGCAGGCGAGAGTGAAGGAGGCTGTGGGTGCTGGCGATCTGCCCCAATCCGACGATCGACCGCTTGGTGATCCTCGACACCCTGACGCCGGGCACGGTGGAGAGGGTGCGGCAGAACCGCGCCTACCCTGCGGGCAAGTCGGTGTCGGCGGCTCGTGGCTGTCTCGCCAATGGTGCGGCGCCCCGTGTGCACGTGCTGCTGCCTGCCACTGGCTCGAACTGGTACCTCGACACCCTGCGCGCAGAGGGCATGGACGTGACCAGCCACGCCTGCTCCGGCACCGTGCGGGAGTCGATCATCGTGCTCGAGGACGACGGCCGTGTCACGGTCCTGAACGGTCCCGGCGCACCGGTATCAGTTGCCAGGTGGGACGACTTCGTGCAGGCGTCGACCGCAGGACTGCGTCCAGGTGTTTGGGTGATCTGCAGCGGCAGCTTCCCGCCCGGGGTCGGGCCCGAGGCGCTTGCTGGCCTCGTGGCAGCGATCGTAGCCACCGGTGCCCGGCTGGCCCTGGACACCGGCCCGGCCTGGATGCCCCTCGCCCTTCGCGGGCCCGCCCAGCCCGCGCTGATCACACCCAACCTCGCCGAAGCCGAGGCGATCCTCACCGGCGAGACGGCACCCGAGGTGACCGGTATCGGGGACGACGCCCTCGCCCGCGCGGCCAGGGCAGCCGCGGGCCTGCACGAGCGCGGGATCGACGCCGTTGTCGTCACCGCTGGTTCGGCCGGGCTGGCGTGGGCGACGCGCGAAGGTGCCGGGGTGCTGCCGGGCCAGAAGGTCAACGTCAGGAACCCGATCGGTGCCGGGGACGCCTTCCTGGGTGGCCTGGTTTCGCGGCTGGAGGCAGGGTTCGACTTCGCAGAGGCTGCCCGTTGGGGCATGGCGACGTCGTGCGCGGCCATCGAGCAGTGGTCACCGGGGGCCGCCACCGCGAAACGGGTGGCGCACTTCCACGACCTGATCACTGCGTCCTGAGCCCTCGACCATTCGCGAGGGCTGCGGGTAGCTTGGCGCCATGGCGGAGGCGGCAGGCGAACCGATTGAGCTGGAGGTGGGCCCGCGGGTGGTCCGCCTGACCAGCCCGGAGCGGGTGTACTTCCCGGCGAAGGGCTGGACCAAGCTCGACCTGGCCAACTATTACCTCTCAGTCGGCGACGGCATCGTCCGGGCGCTGCGGGAGCGGCCCTGCATGCTGCACCGGTTCCCGTCCGGCCTATCGGGGGAGAAGGTGCACCAGAAGCGGCTGCCGTCCGGGGCCCCGCCGTGGGTCGAGACCGTCAACGTGTACTTCCCGCGCTACGGCCGTACCGCCGACGAGCTGTGTGTCACCGAGCTCGGCGCGGTGATCTGGGCCGTGCAGATGGCCACGGTCGAGTTCCACCCCTGGAACTCGCGACGGGCCGACGTGGAGAAGCCGGACGAGTGGCGCATCGACCTGGATCCCATGCCCCGGGCGGGGTTCGAACGCGTCCGCCGGGTGGCCGGGGTTGCCCATGACGTGCTCGAGGAGCTTGGCATCGCCGGCTTCCCGAAGACCTCCGGCGGCAGCGGGCTGCACGTCTATGTGCGGATCGTCCCCGAGTGGGGTTTCAGCGAGGTGCGCCGCGCAGCGCTCGCCTTCGCGAGGGAGGTAGAACGGCGCATGCCCGACGACGTGACCACCACCTGGTGGCGAAAGGATCGCGACCCCGAGCACGTGTTCGTCGACTTCAACCAGAACGCACGGGACCACACCATCGCCAGTGCGTGGTCGGTGCGCGGCGTTCCGGAGGGCACGGTGTCGACGCCGTTCAGCTGGGACGAACTGGCCGATATCGCTCCGAAGGAGCTGACGCTGGCCACCGTCCCGGCGAGGTTCGCGAAGACCGGCGACCCGCACGCGACGATCGACGACGTGGCCCACCGGCTCGACACACTGCTGGAGTGGGCCGACCGGGACGGACTGCCGGAGTAGCCCCAGTTCGGGTAACCCAGCTCAGATCACGTTGCGGATGGCCGGGAAGTGGCAGGCCACGATGTGGCCGGGCTCGAGCTCGACAGGCAGCGGCACCTCGGCGGCGCAACGCTCCTGCACGTAGGGGCAGCGGGTGCGGAACACGCAGCCCGACGGCGGGTTCTGCGGGCTGGGCAGGTCGCCGACCAGAAGGATCCGCTCCCGGTCACGGCGCGGCTCCGGGACGGGCACAGCCGACATCAGGGCCTGGGTGTAGGGGTGCATCGGTCGCTCGTACAGCCCGATCCGGTCGGCGACCTCCATCGTCCGGCCGAGGTACATCACCATGACGCGGTCGGAGATGTGGCGCACGACGCTCAGGTCGTGGGCGATGAAGACGTAGGCGAGGTTCTGCTCCTTCTGGATGTCCTCGAGCAGGTTGATCACCTGCGCCTGGATGGAGACATCGAGCGCGGAGACCGGCTCGTCGCAGACCACCAGCTTCGGCTTCAGAGCGACCGCACGGGCCACGCCGATGCGCTGCCGCTGGCCGCCGGAGAACTCGTGCGGGTAGCGGTTGTAGTGCTCCGGGTTGAGGCCGACGCGCTCCATCAGCTCCTGCACGGCCTTCTTCACGCCGCCGGTGGGAGTGACGCCCTGGATCTCGAAGGGCGCAGCGATGATCGCGCCCACCGGATGCCGCGGGTTCAGCGAGCCGTACGGGTCCTGGAACACCATCTGCATCTCGCGGCGCAGCTTGCGCAGATCCTCACCCTTGACCTTGGTGACGTCACGGCCCTCGAACTCGATCGTCCCGGAGGTCGGCTCCAGGAGGCGGAGGATGGTGCGCCCGGCGGTCGACTTGCCGCAGCCGGACTCCCCGACCAGGCCGAGCGTCTCGCCGGCGTTGAGGCTGAGCGACAGCCCGTCCACGGCCTTGACCGGGGCACCCTGGGAGCGGACGAGCTTGGTGGTGTAGGTGGGGAAGTACTTCCTCAGATCGGTGATGGTCAGCAGGCTCACGGTTACTCCTACAGCCTCGGGGCGATGACGTTCGCGAACAGGTCAGCGCGTTTGGCAACGGGGATGTGGCAGCGGGAGTCGTGCTTGGGGTAGGACTCGAGCAGATCGGGGACGATCTCGTCGCACGCGCACGGAGCGAACTCGCGGAACGCGCAGCGGGGGTGGAACGCACAGCCGGGCGGCAGGTTGATCAGCGACGGCGGGTTGCCGGCGATCGGCAGCAGGCGATCCTGCTTGAGCCGGTCGAGACGCGGCATCGACGTGAGCAGGCCCCAGGTGTAGGGATGGTCAGGCTGGTGGAACGCGCTGTCGACCTCTGCGTACTCGATGCACTTGCCGCCGTACATCACCAGGACGTCGTCGGCGATTTCCGCCACGACGCCGAGGTCGTGGGTGATCATGATGATCGCCGAACCGAATTCGCTCTGCAAGTCGCGCATCAGGTCGAGGATCTGGGCCTGGACGGTGACGTCGAGGGCCGTGGTCGGCTCGTCGGCGATCAGCAGTTCCGGGTCGTTGATCAGGGCCATCGCGATCATCGCCCGCTGGCGCATACCGCCGGAGAATTCGTGTGGGTACTGGTCGATTCGCTTGTTCGGGTTCGGGATGCCGACCCGTCCCAGCATGTCGATCACCTTGGTGCGGGCCACCTTCTTGGCAACCTTCTCGTGCACCTGGATAGCCTCGGTCAGCTGCTGGCCGATCGTGTAGTACGGGTGCATCGCCGACAGGGGGTCCTGGAAGATCATCGCCATCTTCCGGCCGCGCAGGCCGCGCAGCTCCTCGTCCGAGATCTCCAGCAGGTCCTGGTCGTCGAGCAGCACCTCGCCGCTGAGCTTGGCCCGCGAACCGCGGTGCAGCCCCATGATGGCCAGTGAGGTGACCGACTTGCCCGAGCCGGACTCGCCGACGATGCCGAGGGTCTTGCCCTTCTCGAGATCGAAGGTGAGCCCGTCCACGGCCCTGACGACGCCGTCGTCGGTGGGGAAGTGGACCTTGAGGTTGTTGACACGAAGGAAGGGGCTCATCAGCTCAGTTTCACTCTCGGGTCGATGAAGCCGTAGGCGATGTCCACCACCATGTTGGCCAGAACGATGAACGTCGACACGATCATGACGAGGGCGACGATTGTGGGCAGGTCCATGGTGGTCACCGAGTGCACCGCCAGGTAGCCCAGGCCATGCATCGAGAAGACGCTCTCTGTGATGATCGCGCCGCCCAGCAGGCCGCCGAGGTCGAGGCCGGCAGCGGTCACGATCGGGGTGAGGACCGCGCGCAGGCCGTGGCGGAAGATGACCGCCCACTTCGCCACGCCCTTGGCGTTGGCGGTGCGGATGTAGTCCTCGCTCATGGTTTCGATCATGTAGGCGCGGGTGAGCCGCACGTAGCTGGCGGCGAAGAAGAAGGCGAGGGTGATCCAGGGCAGGATCAGGTTCTGTGCCCACTTCACCGGACTGGTGCCAAATGGCACGTAGTTCGGGATGGGTACCAAGCCCCACTTGATGGCGGGAAACGTCAGGAGCACGAGGCCGACGAAGAAGGTCGGCAGCGAGAAGCCGACGAGCGCCGAGCCGACGATGGTGCGGTCCTGCCACTTGCCCTTGTTCAGGGCTGCCACGATGCCGCCGCCAACGCCGACGACCATCCACAAGATGAAGGCCCCGAGGGCGATGGACAGGGAGATCGGCCAGGCTTCACCGACCATCTCGTTGATCGTGCGGTGCTGCGAGGGGGAGTATCCGAGGCACGGTGCCGGGCAGTGGACGATCTGCTCGGGGTGCTGGGCCTTCAGTTCGTCGTTGTCGGGGAAGTCACGACCGACGAAGAGGCCGCCGATGAAGTTGGTGTATTGCACCAAGACGGGCTTGTCGTACCCGAGGGCCTTGCGGTTGCCCTCAAGGATGGTGGGAGTGCAGTTCTTCCCGCAGGTGTAGCGAGCTGGGTCGATCGGCGAGGCGTAAAAGAGCGCGAAAGTGGTCGCCGTGATCAGGAAGACCATGGCAACGACTGACACCAGTCGCCTTAGGGTGAACCAGAACATGCAGTCTCCTAGGGGGGAGTCAGGGGGTGCGCCCGAGGCGCACCCCCTGACCCTTGTTGTTAGTGCTTGACGCTGACGTTCGCCAGATCGTAGTAGCCGGTGAACGTGTTGTTCACGACGGCGCCTTCGACGTTGGCTCCGCGGACGAACACGAACTGATCGTTGATCAGCGGAACGATCGCGAAGTCCTTGGTGACGACCTGAGTGTCCAGTTCGCCCCAGGCCTTCTCGCGCGCGGTGGCGTCGGTGATGGCCATGGTCTTGTCAATGGCGGCGTTGAAGTCGGCGTTGTCGAAGTAGCCGTAGTCCTGACCGGGGCCACCGGAGCTGATCTGGCTGCGTGAATCGAGCAGCTGCGGGATCACCGTGGAGGCCGACGGGTAGTCAGCACCCCAGCCGGCCCAGCTGACGTCGTACTTGGTGGCCGAGTCCGGGGACTGTAGCGTGCCGTAGTACTGGTCGGCGGGAATCCCGATCAGGTTGGTTTCGAACCCTGCCGCGTCCCAGCCGGTCTTCAGGCCGGAGAACACCTTGTCGTTGGTGTCGTTCTTGCGGTAGGTCACGTTGATCTTGACCGGCATGGTCAGGCCGGAAGCCGTGAGGGCCTCCTTCGCCTTGGCCGGGTCGCCCTTGTCGCCCGCGAGCAGTGGGGTGTTCGGGAAGGCCGGCAGGCCTGGGTTGATCAGCGAGTTGGTTGCCTTCACGACGGTGTCGCCACCAGCGGCAGCAACGTAGGCGCTGCGGTCCGTGGCAAGGGCGAGGGCTTCGCGGGCCTTGATGTTGCTCATCACCTTGGACTTGTAGTTCAGCGTCAGGTAACGGGTGTACGGCGAAGCAACGATCGTGTTGCGGCCAGGAGCGCCGCCCTCGACGTTGGCGAGCGCGGTGACCGGGGCCTGGTCGAAGGTGATGGCGTTGGCGTCCTCACCCTGGCCAGCGATCAGACGCTCGTACTCGGTCTCCTGGGTCAGCGACTCGTCCCAGGTGATCTTGTCCGGCAGTGCCTTGCGGATCGTGTCGGTCTTCGGGTCCCACTGGTCGTTGCGCACGAAGGTGCCGCCCTTGTTGGCGGTCCAGGTGCCCTCGAGCTTGTACGGGCCATCGGAGAAGATCGCGTAGTTCGACTTGTCGCCCTGGTCCTTGTCAGCGCGGAAGGCGCCGAACGCGGTCATGGTCGCCGCGCTGTTGAAGTCGCCGGTCGGCTTCGCCATCTTGAAGGTGATGGTCGTGCCGGAGCAGGTGACTGCCTTGTCGTACAGGTCCTGGCCGGTCTTCTTGTACGGGCCGGCGTAGGCGGACGAGCCGTCCTTGTTCTTCGGGATGTCGAGGAACTGGATGGCGTAGTTCGGGCCACCGGTGATCACGTCGACGGCGAAGGTGCGGGAGACGCCGTACTTGAAGTCCTCGCAGGTGACGGCCTTGCCGTCTTCCCACTTGACGCCGTCCTTGATGGTGAACTTCCACTCCTTGCCGTCCGCGGAGACGGTGCCGGTGTCGGTCGCAGCGTCGGCGACCAGCGTCGCGGCGTCGCCATCCTTGGCAACCGGACCGAAGGTGGTCAGGGTGCGGGAGAACAGGCGGTTGCCGGCCTCGATGTTGACACCGACGTAGACGCGCTGGGGATCCCAGTGCTCCGTCGCGGTGCCCATCAGGATGCTCAGGGTTCCGCCGGCAGAGGCGGGGCCAGCAGCCGACGTCGAGGCACTGGGGGTCGTATTCGACCCACAGGCGCTGACCGCAAGGGCCAGTCCCATGGTTGTCGCCAGGACGGCGACGATTTTTGTGCGCTGCATGTGCGCTCTCCTTTGTTCGTAGTTGCGGAGATTGGTTTGTGGTGGGTGGATCACTGGCGATCGGCCTTGGGGTCAAGGGCGTCGCGCAGGCCGTCACCGAGGAGGTTGAACGAGAGCACAACCAGGAACAGGGTGACGCCGGGGAAAATGAAGTACGCCGGGTCGGACGTGGCGTAGTGCACCGAGTCGTTGAGGATCGACCCGAAGGACGGGGTCGGCGCCTGGATGCCGACACCGAGGAAGCCGAGGGCGGCCTCCGTCGCGATGTTCTGCGGCATGATCAGCGTCGTGTAGACCAGGATCGGCGCCCACAGGTGGGGCAGCAGTTCCTTGAAGTAGATGCGGCGCGGGCTGGCGCCCAGCATCTTGGCGGCCTCGATGAACTCGCGCTCCTTCAGCGAGAGCACCTGGCCGCGGATGATGCGGGCGAAGTAGGGCCAGCCGAAGAAGCCCATCACCAGGATCATGAAGACCATGGACGCGGGGGTGCGGTCCGTGCCCATCGCGGCCTGCAGGATGTCGATGACGATGGTGGACAGCGCAATCAGCATCAGCGTCTGCGGAAAGCTCAGGACGAAGTCGATCACGCGGGAGAAGAACCAGTCGACGCGACCACCGGCGGTGCCGGAGATGATGCCGATGATCGTGCCGATGACGACCGAGACCAGCACGGCCAGCGTTGCAACGACAAGGGAGACGGTCAGGCCGGCGACGACGCGGGAGAAGATGTCGCGTCCGGTGCCGGGCTCGACGCCCATCCAGTGCTGCATCGAAACACCACCGAGCGGACCCTTGGGCAGCGAACCGAGGCCGCCGATCAGGTCGAGGTTGGAGCTGTAGGGATTGATCACCTTGAAGTAGGTGAGAACCGGAGCGAGTAGCGCCAGCAGGATGAAGAAGATCGCGGCGCAGAGGGCGATCAGCGTCCCCTTGTCGCGGGCAAGCCGCGAGCGGGTGATCTCCCAGGGCGTGCGTCCGATGATCTCGACCGCGCCATCGCGTGCATCGACAGCCTCGCGTGGTTCGACCACACCGGTCTCTGCCATGCAGGTCCTACTTCCCGAAGCGCGATGTTCCGACGGGCGGCGAGCCGTCCATAGCCGCGAAATCTAGCACGCGAACGCAATGGTTCATCGCGTGTGGACATTTGCACACGCCCCTGGTGTTGGTGCTACCAGCCTTGTGAGAGCGCAGTTGGGGGGTTGTAGCCGTTATGAAATCGGTATGCAGGCGGCGTCAGGTTGTAATCCGGTAGGGCCTGATCCGGCTCCAGGGCCGGCAAGCAACTCCACGGCATGCCCTATCTGCAGCGATCGGCAGTGCTGGCGTCGAGACTCCGAGCCGGCAACCATTTGGCGGGCGCCCTCGTGAGCCACGTGCGTGCACGAACAGGAGAAGCCGCTCCGACTTCGGGCACTTACCCTAGCCGGAGCGGCTTTCCGCATGGTCGGGGTGACAGGATTTGAGTGCCCGACTACGCGCACTGCGTCCATACCCGGGCCGGCCAACAGCTGGGGCGAGGTCTGGTGCAGTGGTGGGAGAACGGCGCCCTCGTCCAGGACGAACTGCCCACAGCCGATCACCGCTTTCGCGACGAACTGATCGAGATCCACCGTCGTGACGAGGCGGCCAACCGAACCGCACCCCGCGCACACCACTGGACCGGAGAACCCGGCCACAGCTGAGCGCAGGTCGCGACTCCTGCGCCTCAGCGCTCGCTCATCGGCAGATACGGAGGCTTCATCCCCCGACGGGCATCAGCGACAGTCCGTCGGGGAGCAGCGGTGGCACGGCGTTCCTGATGAGCTCGGCGAGCTCGACCTGTCGTCGTGAGGTCATCCGCTCGGAGGGGGCGGTGATCGAGAGCGCCGCGACGACGTGGTTACCGCGCATGATCGCCGTCCCGAGGCACGCTATCCCGGGCTCGTTCTCCTCCAGCTCCGTGGAGTAGCCGCGCCGCCGCGCCTGGCGCACAGCCGCCCGCAGCCTCTCGGCGGTCACCCTTCGCTCCGCCCCGAGTGGTTGCAGGTAGAGCTTTTGCTGCTCCTCGTCCACGTTCCTGGCCGCGAGCATCGCCCGGCCGAGCGCGCTCGTGGCGATCGGCACCCGTTGCCCCACCGAGGACCACACCCGGATGGCCCGGGCGGGCTCGACCTTGTCGATGTAGAGGACGTGGTCGTCGACCCACACGCCGAGGTGAACGAGTTCGTCGGATGCCCGCGAGACCGCGACCAGCACCGGGTGGAGCGACTCCGCCAGGTTCTCCGGCGTCACGAACGCCGCCCCCAGGCTCATCGCCGCCGGGCCGAGCCGATACGTCGCGCCGTCCACCGACTGGGTTGCGAAACCTCGCCCTCGCATCGTCGACAGCGCGCGGTAGGCGGTGGACTTGTTCACCCCCGTCTGGCCGGAGAGCTCGCTGAGGCTGCTTCCGAGGGGGCCGGCCGCGGCAAGGGCGATGAGTAGCGCGAGCGCACGATCGATGGCCTCGATCCTGGGTGTGTCCTGCATGGCTCCAGTGTGCACCGTTTCACTCAGCGGTACGACTCGTTTCAAAGTTCTGTCCAATTCGTTGCGCTCGGCATGCGCTGGCGTGCAGGCTTGGTTTCACCGAACGCAACAGAGTGTTTTCATCAGAGAAATGAGGCCGCGGACATGCTTGACGAGCAGGAACTCCTCGCCACGCGGATCGTCCCCGTCGTCGTCCTCGAGGACGCCACAGACGCGGGGCCGCTGGCCGAGGTTCTCGTCGCCGGCGGGCTCCCGGTCGCCGAGGTCACCTTCCGGACGCCGGCCGCCGCGGACGCGATCCGGGCCATGTCCGCCTTCCCCGGCATGATCGTGGGGGCCGGCACCGTCGTCCGCCCCGAGCAGGTCGACGAGGCCGCGGACGCCGGCGCCACCTTCATCGTCAGTCCCGGGCTCAGCACGGCCGTGGTTCGGCGTGCGCGCGAGCGTGGCCTGGTGGTGATCCCCGGCGTCGTGACGCCCACCGAGATCATGGCTGCCCTCGACCTGGGCCTCACGACCCTGAAGTTCTTCCCGGCCAACATATTCGGCGGGGCGTCCGCCCTCAAGTCCCTCGGCGCTCCCTTTCGCGGCGTCCGCTTCATCCCGACGGGCGGGGTGTCGGCTACCAACCTGACCGAGTATCTCTCGCTGACGAATGTGGTGGCCGTGGGCGGGTCGTGGATGGTGGATCCCCGGCTCATACGCGAGGGCGACTTCGCGGCCATCCGCGGCCTCGCCGCCGATGCGGTGGCTGCTGCGGCGTCCCTCCAGAAGTGATCGACAAGGAGTGATGATGTCTGACGAGTTGGAGCTCAGGCCCCGCGAGGAGTGCCGCTACGACGCCGTCTCCCTGGGGGAAGTGATGTTGCGCCTGGATCCCGGTGAGCTGCGCATCCGCACTGCCCGTGATTTCAGCGCCTGGGAGGGCGGCGGCGAGTACAACGTCGTGCGCGGACTGTCCCGCGTGTTCGGGCTGCGCTGCGCCGCCGTTACCGCCCTGGTGGACGACGAGGTGGGCCACCTGATCGAGGGCCTGACCATGGCCGGCGGCGTCGACACCTCCCTGATCACGTGGATGCCCTCCGACGGCGTCGGCCGCAGCGTCCGCAACGGCCTGAACTTCACCGAGCGCGGCTACGGGGTCCGCGCAGCCAAGGGGGTCTCGGACCGCGGCCACACCGCCATCGCCCAGCTCTGCCCCGACCAGGTCGACTTCGACCACCTGTTCGGCACCCTCGGCGTCCGTTGGCTGCACACAGGCGGCATCTACGCGGCGCTGTCCGAACAGAGCGCCGCGACCGCCAAGGCCGCGCTCGAGGCGGCCAAACGCCACGGCACAGTCGTCTCGTACGACCTCAACTACCGGCCCAGCCTGTGGCGGAGCATTGGCGGCCCGGACCGTGCGCAGGAAGTCAACCGCGACCTCGCCCGCTACGTCGACGTCATGATCGGCAACGAGGAGGACTTCACAGCCTCACTCGGCTTCGAGATCGACGGCGTGGACGAGCACCTGACCGACCTGCCGATCGAGGAGTTCAACCGGATGATCGAGACCGCCGCCGCGGCCTACCCGAACTTCCGGGTCATCGCCACCACGCTGCGCGGCGTCCGCAGTGCCTCGGTGAACGACTGGAGCGCGCTGGCCTGGTCGCGGTCGACGGGGCTGCTGCGTTCGGCCCAGCGGACCCTCGAGATCCTCGACCGCATCGGCGGCGGCGACTCGTTCGCGTCCGGCCTGGTCTACGGGCTGCTGTCGGGCCAGCCCCTCCAGACGGCGCTCGAGTACGGCGCCGCGCACGGCGCGTTCGCCATGACCACCCCGGGCGACACGTCCATGGCCACGAAGGCCGAAGTCATCAAGCTGGCGGGCGGCGGAAACGCCCGCGTGGATCGCTGAGGAGCAAACCATGTCAGATCGAATCGTCAAGGCCGAGGTGCTCGTCTCGAGCCCCACGCGCAACTTCATCACCCTGCGAATCACCACCGCCGACGGCATCGTCGGCCTCGGTGACGCCACCGTCAACGGCCGCGAGCTCGCCGTCGCCTCCTACCTGGCCGATCACATCGCGCCGCTACTGATCGACCTCGACCCAAACCGCATCGAGGACATCTGGCAGTACCTCTACCGCGGCGCCTACTGGCGCCGGGGGCCGGTCACCATGGCGGCCATCGGTGCCATCGACATGGCCCTGTGGGACATCCTCGGCAAGCGCGCCAACCTCCCCGTCTACCAGCTGCTCGGCGGCCGGGTCCGGGACGCCGTCCCCACCTACGGCCACGCGTTCGGCTGGGACATCCCCGCCCTCCTGGACGCCGTCGACGCCCACCTGGCCAAGGGGGCCAAGCACATCCGCGTCCAGTCCGGGGTGCCCGGGCTCGACAAGGTGTACGGCGTCTCCAAGGACCCGAACTACGAGCCGGCCGGCCGCGCGGCCCGGCCGTCGGAGGAACGCTTCAACGCGGACGCCTACATCCGCCACGTGCCCAAGGTGCTGGCCGCAGTCCGCGAGAGGGTCGGCGACGACATCCAGCTCCTGCACGACGCGCACCACCGGCTCACGCCCACCCAGGCGGCCCGACTGGCCAAGTCGGTCGAGCCCTTCGACCTGTTCTGGCTGGAGGACGTCACACCCGCCGAGGACCAGGAAGCGATGCGCTTCGTCCGCAACGCCTCCACCACGCCCCTGGCGATCGGCGAGGTGTTCAACAGCATCTGGGACTGCCAGTACCTGATCGAGAACCGCCTCATCGACTACATCCGGACGGCCGTCGTCCACGCGGGCGGCATCAGCCACTCCCGCAAGATCTACGCCCTCGCCGAGGTGCACGGCGTCAAGGCCGGGCCGCACGGCCCGTCCGACATCTCGCCGATCGCGCTCGCGGCCAGCATCCACATGGGCGCCTCGACCCACAACTTCGGGATCCAGGAGTACATGGGCTACCACGACCTCGTCCACGAGGCCTTCCCCCACGCGTGGAGCTACGCCGACGGCGTCCTGCAGCCCGGGGACGCCCCCGGCCTGGGCGTCGACATCAACGAGGAACTCCTCAACTCCCACCCCTATGCGACGGCCTACCTTCCGGTGGCCCGCCGTATGGACGGCTCCGTCCTGGATTGGTGAAGAACATGACCCACCTGAACCGTTCCACGCTCCCCGCCGGCCACCTCATCGGCGCGAGCGCCCCCGAGACCACCGGGATCGTCCACTTCGGCCTCGGCAGCTTCCACCGAGCCCACGCCGCCGTGTACACCGCGCTTGCGATGGCAGCCGAGCCCGGCGACTGGGGCATCGTCGGTGTCGCCAACCGGTCCCACCGGGTCACCGACGCGCTGGCGTCCCAGGACTTCCTGTACAGCGTGGTCACGCTCGACCCGGGCAAGGAGGAGGTCGGCGTCGTCGACGTCCACCGCCGGACCCTGGTCGCGGCCGACGACGCCCCCGAGGTACTGAAGGCGATCGCCGACCCCCGGCACAAGATCGTGACGCTGACGATCTCGGAGGTGGGCTACCACCTGAACGCCCGCACCGGACGGCTCGAGATCGCCGCCCCCGAGATCGCCGCCGACCTCGCCAACGCCGACGCGCCCACCAGCCCGCTGGGCCAGCTCGCCCGCGGCCTGATGCTGCGGCACGCGGAGAACGGCGCGCCGATCACCGTGCTCTCCTGCGACAACCTGCTGTCGGCGGGTCACACGACCAAGGCCGCAGTCACCCAATTCGTGACTTCAGCGGGGGCGTCCGAGGAGTTCCTGAGCTGGTTGGAGCAGTCCGTGACGTTCCCGAACGCCATGGTCGACCGGATCGTGCCGGCCCCGACGGGCGCCACCCGCGAGGTGGCCGCCCGGGTGCTCGGCGTGGAGGACGCCTGCCCGGTCCCCGCCGAGCTGTTCACCATGTGGGTGATCCAGGACAACTTCGCCGCCGGGCGTCCCAAGTGGGAGGCGGCGGGCGCGATCTTCACCGACGAGGTCGAGAAGTACGAGCTCGTGAAGCTGCGCCTGCTGAACGGCGGGCACTCGCTGATCGCCTACCTCGGCGGGCTCGACGGCCAGGAGACGATCCCGGAGTCCCTCGGCCAGGGCTTCGTCGCGGACTGCGTCCGGGCCGCGCTCGTGAACGAGTACCTGCCCAGCATCGACCTGCCGACCGGGTTCGACCCGGACGCCTACATCGAGCAACTGTTCGCCCGGTGGAACAACACGGTGCTCGGCGACAAGACCGCGCGCGTGGGTTCCGACGGGTCGACCAAGCTGCTGCAGCGGGTGCCGCTGCCGGCGATCCGGATGCTCGAGCGCGGCGAGATGCCCGAACAACTCGCGCTCACCGTGGCCAGCTGGATCTGCTGCACCTGCCCGCCGGCCGGCTTCCAGCCCGGTCCGGTCGCAGACGCCATGGTCGAGCCCAAGATCGACGCCCTGCGCGCCGCCACCGCGGACGCCACCGACGTCCGCAGCCACGTCGAAGCCATCCTGCAGGGCGGCTTCCTGCCGGACGATCTCGTCCGACACACCCCGTTCGTCGACCGCGTCGTCTCGTTCGTCGAGGTCATCGTCACCGACGGCGTCCGTGCGGCCGCCGCCCAAGCGATTGCCGCCGGCAAGCGCGCCGCCTGATCGACCGTCAACCAGCAAAGGGCAAAGGAGCCACTGATGAAGGCATTGAAGATCCACGGGGCCGAGAACATGACGGTGGAGGAACTCCCCGTCTCCCAGCCTGGCGAGGGCGAGGTGCGAGTCCGGATGCATTACTGCGGCATATGCGGCTCGGACCTGCACTACTACTTCCAGGGCAAGAACGGCGAGTTCCAGGTGCGCGAACCGTTCACCCCCGGGCACGAGATGTCCGGTGTCGTCGACGCCGACCCGTCCGGGAAGCTGGCGCCCGGCACCCCGGTGACCATCGCCCCCGCCACGTTCGGCGAGTCCCAGCCCGGCATCGAGGACCGGCCCTACCTGTGGCCCGGCGGCACCTACCTCGGCAGCGCGTCCACCACCCCGCACACCCAGGGCGGCATGGCGCAGTTCCGGGTGGTGAAGGACTTCATGATCCGCGTCCTGCCCGAGGGCCTGAGCACCGAGACCGCGTCCCTGGCCGAACCCATGGCCGTGGCGCTGCACGCCATCCGGCTGGCCGGCGGCGTCCAGGGCAAGAAGGTCCTGGTGAGCGGCTCCGGCCCCATCGGGTTGTGCGTTGCCGCATCCGCGGTAGCCAAGGGGGCCGCCGAGGTCACAGCCAGCGACGTCCTGCAGGGCCCGCTCGACCGGGCGAAGGCAGCCGGCGCGCAGCACACGATCAACGTGGTCACCGAACAAGTGCCGGTCATGGCCTACGACCTGGTCTTTGAGTGCTCAGGCGTGGCTGCTGCCATCTCCCCCGCGCTGGCCGCGGTCCGTCGCGCCGGGACGGTCGTCCAGGTCGGGATGCTGCCCAACGAAAAGGTCGGCGTCAACCTCGCGCCGTTCGTGTCGAAGGAGGTCACCTACCTAGGGAGTTTCCGGTTCGACAACGAGATCGACGAGGCTATCGAACTGCTCGCGGGCAACCCCCGCATCGCCTCCGTGATCACCCACGTCGTCCCCGCGGACCAAGCAGTCGAAGCGTTCAAGATCGCCCAGGACTCCCAGGCATCCGGCAAGGTCGTCGTCTCGCTCTGGCTGGACGACTGATCCCCTCCCCACCATCGCTCACCACTCGCACCACCGCACAGACCGCCCACACCACCCATTCACAGAACAGGAAACACACATGTCCGCACCCGAGGCCCGTCCGGCCGTACCAGAGAGGTCAGTCGGCGATCTCGCCAAGGCCGCCGTCTCCGGTTGGCTCGGCACCGCGCTGGAGTTCATGGACTTCCAGCTCTACTCGCTCGCCGCCGCCCTCGTCTTCAAAGACGTCTTCTTCCCCTCCGACGCCCCCGGGATGGCGATCATCCTCGCCATGGCCACCTATGGCGTGGGCTACATCAGCCGCCCCTTAGGTGCCTTCTACTTCGGCCGGCTCGGTGACCGGATCGGCCGCAGGAAAGTGCTCTTCTACACGATCGCTCTCATGGGCGCGGCGACCACCCTCATCGGCGTCCTGCCCACCTACCAGCAGGTGGGCCTGCTCGCGCCGGCACTACTGGTCGTGCTCCGACTCGTCCAGGGCTTCGGCGCCGGCGCCGAGATCGCGGGCGCCTCGGTCATGCTGACCGAGTACGCGCCGCGTCGCCGTCGTGGCATCGTCGGCTCCCTGGTCGCTTTGGGCACCAACTCGGGCACCCTCGGCGCCTCGGCCATCTGGGGCATCATCGTGGGCAACATGGCCAAGGCCGACATTGTCGCGTGGGGCTGGCGCATTCCCTTCCTCGCATCCTTCCTCATCATGGGCTTCGCCGTGTGGGTGCGGTTGTCCCTGAAGGAATCCCCGGTGTTCGAGGCCCGCGAGGACGTCGTCGACGGCGTCGCGGTCGACAAGCGGCAGCTCGAGCAGGTTGCGGCCCACGACGACGCCCTGGCGAAGGCGATTCACGAGCGCAAGGGCAAGGCCTTCTTCGAGGGCTTCTTCCTGCGGTTCGGTCAGGCCGGCAACTCCGGAATGATCCAGACCTACCTGATCTCCTACATCACCGCGACCCTGCTGCTGGCACCGTCCGTCGGCACCAACGTGGTGATCGTCTCGTCGCTGGTGGGCTTCATCACGGTGCCGCTGATCGGCTTCCTCAGCGACAAGGTCGGCCGCAAGCTGATGTACATCATCATGACCTCGATCTCACTGGTCCTGGTGTTCCCGCTGATCGCCATGATCGCGACCAAGGACATCAACAGCGTCTTCGCGGGCTACATCATCATGCACCAGACCTCCGTGCTGGCCCTGGCCTCCCTCGAGAACAACACGATGTCGGAGCTGTTCGGCGCCCGCAACCGCTACACGCAGTTGGCGCTCGCCAAGGAGTTGGCCGCCATCATCGCAACTGGCATCGGCCCGGTCCTCGCCGCCGCCCTGGTCGTCGCCCTGACCGGCTCGTGGATCCCCGTCGCCATCATGATTGCCGTCTTCACCGTCTCCTCGCTGGGCGCGGCGATCGTGATGCCCGAACCAGCCGGCCGCGACCTGACCAAGTTCAACGACGCCCACCCGGGCGAGGGCGTCATCGGCCCGTTCGCCAGACGGGAACGTGCCGAGTCGGGCCTCCCGACTGCGGAGCAGGAAATGGCCGGCGTTCGCTGAGACGTCCGCTCGCACAGGGGGCCGACCGCGCGGTCGGCCCCCTTCGCGTCGCTGCACGGCCGTGCGGAGGTAGCGATGCCGGGAGGCCCACGATCTGACGCGTTGTCGATGACCTGCTGACTGCTGACGGGTAGCTCCTTGCTGCTGCGGTTGCACACCGTCGAGGCGACTTGTCGCTGGGTGACGACCACACCCGGATGACTTCACAGCTCGACCAGCTGCTGCTCGACCTGATCCCGGGAGGTGCGAAGAAGGACCTGTCCGCCGCTCAGGCCAAGCGCGCTCCTTGCTGGTGTCCGGCCCTGTGATGAGGTCGGCAAGACCAGCCGCCGGATCGCGGCTGAACTCATCGCCGACCTCGAACGGGTGTATCAGCGCAAGAAGGTCGCCAGCAAGGAACTGCTCGCACTGCTCCGAGCAACCGGCACCACCCTGACCGGACTCAACGGTATCGCGCGCCAGAAGGTCAATTACCACCTCGAGGCGCTCGAGGCGCACGTCCTGGTGGAGTTGTCCGAGGAGCGCCGGCACGGGGGGATCACCGAGCGGGTGCTACAGGCGTCGGCAGTGTGAGATCCAGGCGATGCTCGATCGGGCCGCGGACCAGACACACGAGCTCCAACTGACCGACGTGTTCGATGGGATCC
>Ga0209745_1000974_pt1 | contig 17192 bp, 13 predicted proteins | sample BarGraNGADG00312_FD_184495 | JGI IMG/M metagenome (GOLD analysis project Ga0209745, IMG submission 184495) | Arctic peat soil microbial communities from Barrow, Alaska - Barrow Graham LP Ref core NGADG0004-312 (SPAdes) (version 2) | ecosystem: Environmental > Terrestrial > Soil > Wetlands > Peat... | reverse complement strand
GCCGGGAGCTCCGCGAACTCCGCGGTGAAGCGGTCGAACTCGTCGATCATCGATCCGGTCGGGTACTCGAGGTGGCGCGACACCGCGGGAGGCGTGGCTGCGATCCAGAGCTCTTCGAGGGTTGGCATGGCGGGCCCTTATTGTCTTCGGGAGGGTGGTCCCCCAAGGTTACGTCCGCGTAGGTTACCGCGGGCGAGGAATTGGGCCTGCGATACTGCACGCGTGCCCGCTGGATCCCCGCCGCCGCCCGGCCTCACCCGCGCGCCGCGCCGCTTCTTCGAGCGCCCGGTGGTGGAGTTCGCCCCCACCGTGCTCGGCGCGGTCCTTGTCCGGGAGTCCGTGGACGGCGCCGTCGGGATCCGCCTCACCGAGGTGGAGGCGTACACGGGCGCGGCGGACCCCGGCTCCCACTCGTTCCGCGGCATGACCGCGCGCAACGCCACGATGTTCGGCCCGCCGGGCCACCTCTACTGCTACTTCACCTACGGCATGCACCACGCGCTGAACATCGTGTGCGACGCCGCGGGGGTGGCCACCGGGTGCCTCCTGCGGGCGGGCGAGGTGGTGGTGGGGGCGGACGTCGCGCGGCGCCGTCGGGAGGCGAAGCCGCGCGCGTCACACCTCACCGACACCGCCCTCGCCCGCGGCCCCGGGAACCTCGCGCGTGCGCTCGCGGCCACCCGGGCCGACGACGGCGCGGACCTGCTCGGCCCCGAGTGGTCGCTGTGGCTGCCCGACCGGCCGGTGGCGGCGGAGGGGATCGCGACGGGTTCGCGCGTCGGCGTGAGTGGGCCCGGTGGCCATGGGGACACCTACCCCTGGCGGTTCTGGATCAGGGGCGATCCGACGGTCTCCGCCTACCGCCCGGCCGCACCGCGCGCCCGCCGCGGTTGAGCCCTTGCACTATGCGCTCACGGCCGGCGACGGCGCCGCCACGGTGGCGTCGTCGTCCTCCCGGCGCTTGGGCAGCGCGACGGTGGCGAGCACACCGAGCAGCAGCACGCCCGCTGCGATCCCGGTGGTGCGCTTCGCGGCGTCGATGAGGGCATCGGAGGCGATCTGGGCCGCCTCGGCCGTCTCGGGGTTGGCGGCGAGTGCCGGGATGGCGGTGCCGACGGACTGGTGGACCACGGTCACCAGCTGGTCGACGACGGCGGCCGGCGCGCCCGTCGCCTCCAGGCCGTCCCGCGTGCCGGTGGTGAGCCCGGAGATCAGCAGGCCGCCGAGCAGGGCGATCCCCAGCGACGTCCCGAGCTGCCGCGCGGTGGTCTGCATGCCCGACGCCTCGCCGGACTGTGCCACGGGCACGTCCTCGAGGATGACGTTGGTGAGCTGCGCCGTCGCGAAGCCGACTCCCACCCCGTAGAACGCGAGGATGCCGGCGATCGCCGCGCTGCTGGTGGGCAGGGCGAGGGCGAGGCCAGCGATCGCGACGGCCTCGATGCCGAGGCCCAGGCGGACGACGGCGCGCTGGCCCAGCATGCGGGTCACGTTCGGCACGGCGCCGGAGGAGAGGAAGGTGCCGCCGGCGAGCGCCATCATGATCCAGCCGGTGCCGATCGCGTCATACCCCATGGCGCCCTGGAGGAGCAGGGGCAGCACGAAGAGCATGCCGAACTCGCCGAGCGAGACGATGAGGGCGGCGATGGAGCCGTAGCGGAAAGTGGGGATGCGGAACATGTCGAGGTGGGCGAGGACCACCTTGTCCGCGGCCTCGCGGCGGCGCTCCACCCACACGAAGAGCGCCATGGCGGCCACGCCGCCCAGGATCGCGAAGGGCACGGGGGAGAGGGCACCGCCGTCGCCCGTGATCCAGCCGTACTGCGAGGACTCGATGAGGCCGTAGACGATCGAGCCCATCCCGAGGGTGGCGAGGACGGCGCCGGGGAGGTCGATGCCGTGGCGCAGGTGGGGGTCCCGGGTCTCGGGGACGAAGCGGAAGCCGATGAAGAAGGCGACGAGGCCGAAGGGGATGTTCAGCAGGAAGGCCCAGCGCCAGGAGAAGTCCGTGGCGAGCCACCCGCCGAGCAGCGGCCCGACGGCGGCCATGCCGCCGATCATCGAGCCGTACACGGCGAAGGCGATCGAGCGTTCCCGGCCGTGGAACAGGGCGTTGATGGTGGACAGCGTGGCGGGCATCACGAGCGCGGCGCCGATGCCCTGCACGAGGCGCGCGCCGATGAGCCCCGTCGGGTTCTGCGCGGTGCCGACGGCGAGCGACGCCGCCATGAACAGCGCCAGGCCGATGAGGAAGAGCCGCTTGCGGCCGTGGAGGTCGCTGAGGCGACCGGACAGGAGGATCAGGGAGGCGAACACGAGGGAGTAGATCGCGTTCATCCACTGCGTCTCGGTGGCGGTGAGCCCCATGTCCCGGATCACCACCGGCAGCGCGACGTTGGCGATCGTGGCGTCCATGATGACGAGGGCCACGCCCATCGCGATGCCGATCAGGGCGATCCAGCGCTTGGGGTCGAGGGTGACGGGCGCCGCGATCGGGGCGCCGGGTGCGGGAGCGGTGCTCATGTCCTGCCTACTTTCATTGTGACAAGGTGACAGTATCATTGCGACGGCATGTCGTAAACTGCTGGGGCGGCAGGACCGCGTGAGATGATCACCACGTGTCAGGGGTGTTAGCCGGGATGTCCGTCGTCTGGGTGATCATCCTCCTCGGCTGGATGCTCGGCCGTCTCGACATCCTCGGGGCGGGTGCCCAGGAGGTCCTCAACAAGCTCGTCTACTACGTGGCCACCCCGTGCCTCCTGTTCGGCACGCTCGCAGCCACGGACATCGCGGCCCTGGTGGGCGCGCCACTGGCGATCGCGGCCATGAGCGGGGTCGGGTCGGCCCTCGTGTTCGCCGTGCTCTCGCGTTTCGTGTTCCGCGATTCGCGCGGGCACACGGTGGTGGGCGCCATGGCCTCCTCCCTCGCCAACGCCGCCCATATCGGCATCCCGCTCGCCGCGTACGTGCTCGGGTCCGCCACCCACGTAGTGCCGGTGCTGCTCTTCCAGCTCGGGTTCTTCACGCCCATGTTCTTCGTGCTCGCGGACCTCGTGTCCCAGGACGGCACCACCTCGGTGAGGCGGGTGGCACGGGTGGTGCTCTCCAACCCGCTGGTCGTGGCCTCCGCGATCGGGATGGCGCTGGGCGCCACGGGCACGGCGCTCCCGGACCTCGTGATGGAACCGATCCGGGTGGTGGGTGGCGCGGCCGTCCCCTCCGTGCTGATCGCGTTCGGGCTGTCCATGACGGGGACCACCGTCACGGGGGTCCGGGGGAGCGGCGCGGCGCGCTCCACGGGCCGTGCCGTGGTGCTGGCCACCACGCTCAAGCTCGTCGGGCAGCCGGCGCTCGCCTTCCTCGTGGCCGCCCAGGTCTTCCACCTCTCCGGGCACGCCCTCTTCGCGGTGGTGGCGATGGCCGGGCTGCCCGCGGCCCAGAACACCTACGTGGCGGCCTTCCGTACGGGCACCGCCACCGGGTTGGCGCGGGGCGCCGTCCTCGCGACGACGCTGCTCGCCATCCCCTCGCTCGCCGCGATCGCCGCCCTGCTGGCGTAGGTGGCCCGACGCCGTCGCCCCGCCTCAGCCCATGCGCTCGATGACGTGCTGGACGACGGCGGCCGCCCGCCCGGAGACCTCCTCCACGGAGTACGTGAAGTCGTCCCCGGCGTGCGGGCCGCACAGGTCCGAGATGCCGCGCACGGAGATGAATGGGAGCCCCACCAGGAACGCCAACTGGGCGAGCGCGGTGGACTCCATGTCCGCGGCGAGCGCGCCGGGGAAGGTGGCGCGCACCCGGGCGACGGTCCGCGCATCGACGAACGAGTTCCCGGACACCACTTTGCCGGGTCGCACCCGCTGGTCGCCACGGCGGGCGGATGCGGCCAGGGAGACGAGGGTCTCGTCCCCGGAGTAGTCCGGCGGCATCGACGGGATCTGTCCCGGCGCGTAGCCGAACGCGGAGGCGTCGGCGTCGGCGTAGGCGTACGTGACCCCCACGACGACGTCGCCGACGTGGATGCCCTCGGCAAGGCCGCCCGCGGAGCCGCTCGAGAGCAGCGCCCGCGGCTGGAAGCGGGCGAGGGCCGACGCCGTCGCGCACGCGGAGTTGACCAGCCCGATCCCGCTGCGGAGCACCACCACGGAGCGGCCGCGGATGGTCAGGCGCCACGCGGCGCCGATCGCGACGTCCACGGGGACCGCGCGCGCGTTCACGAGGAAGGGGTGGGCCTCCTCGTCCATGGCGGTGACGACGAGGGCGTCGATCGGCTCGGTCATGCCATCACCTCGGACCACTCGGCGCGCTTGTCGAGCATGCGGCGCGCGGCCTCCTGGGCGCCGGCGAGCGAGTGGGACGCCCCCCAGCCGCACTGCACCTCGTTGGCGGCGGGTACCTCGGTGGCGGCCAGGACATCCGCGAGGGTGGCGGCGACGAGGTCGCGGATCGCGGCGTCGTCATGGTCTCCCACCACGATGAGGTAGAAGCCGGTCTGGCAGCCCATGGGGGAGAAGTCCACCACGTAGTCCGCGTGGTTCCGGAGGTTCTCCGCGATGGTGTGCTCGAGCGAGTGCATCACCGGCATCTCCAGGTGCTCCCGGTTGGGCTGGCAGAAGCGCACGTCGTACTTGACGAGGACGTCGCCGTGGGGGAGGACCTTGCGGTCCGCCACGCGGATGTAGGGGGCCCGCACCGCCCGATGGTCGAGATTGAATGACTCCACGTTCATTTTCGGCATGGCCTCACGCTAACCGCTGGGCGGCGCCGCCGCATCCATCCAAAACCTGCTCCGTCCGACCCCCGCGCCATCCTCCGCTGCGCGACAATGGCCGCATGCACGCGAAGCACGCCCTGATCCGCCAGCCGTCCTCCCGTCTCGCCGAGGGCATCGTCACGTACGTCGAGCGCGAGGCGGTGGACGTGGACCTGGCCCAGCAGCAGTGGCACGGGTATGTCGACGCCCTGCACACCGCGGGCTGGGAGACGCACGAGGTGCCGCCCACCGAGGAGCTCCCCGACTCCGCCTTCGTCGAGGACACCATGGTGGTGTACGGCGACCTCGCCGTCATCGCGCGGCCCGGTGCGGAGGAGCGCCGGGGCGAGACGACGGCGGCCGAGGAGGCCGTCCGGGCGCTCGGCTACCGCATCGCCCACATCGAGGCGCCGGGAGCGCTCGAGGGCGGCGACGTCCTGAAGTACGGCAACACCGTGTGGGTGGGCAATGGCGCGCGCACCAACATGGAGGGCGCTCGGCAGCTCGCGGCGCACCTGGCGCCGCTCGGCGCGCGCGTGGTGAGCGTCCCCGTGACGAAGGTGCTGCACCTGAAGTCCGCCGTCACCGCCCTGCCGGACGGCACCGTCATCGGGTTTCCCCCCAACGTGGACGACGCCGCCGTCTTCCCGCGGTTCCTCCCCGTGCCGGAGGAGTCCGGCGCCCACGTGGTGCTGCTGGGGGGCCAGACCGTCCTGATGGCGGCGAGCGCGCCACGGACCGCTGAGATGCTCCGCGACCGCGGCATCGAGGTCCTCGCGGTGGACATCTCCGAGTTCGAGAAGCTGGAGGGCTGCGTCACCTGCCTGTCGGTGCGGCTGCGGGGGCTGCCTGCCCAGCCGTAGCTGCGATCCCGGGCCCCGGGTGGCACACTTCACTCCATGGCCACAAGCCCGCACCACGGCCCGGACGCGCACCACGGCCCGGACGTCCGCGACCTCCTCGCCCAGCCCTCCCCATCCCCGGAGGCGCGCCCCCTGTCCGTGACGGACCTCTTCAGCATCGGGATCGGGCCCTCCTCGTCCCACACCGTGGGCCCGATGAAGGCGGCGGAATCGTTCGCGCGGGAGCTGGTGGGCGCCGGCCGGGCGGTCGCGCGGGTGGAGGTGGAGCTGTACGGCTCGTTGGGCGCCACCGGCCGCGGCCACGGCACCGACAAGGCCGTGACCTGGGGTCTTGCCGGGTACCACCCGCGCACGTGCCCCGCGGGCGTGATCGCCACCCTGGTGGAAGATGTGGCCGCGAGCGGGCAGCTGCGCGTGGGCGGCCGCATCGCCGTCCCCTTCGACATCACCCGTGACATCCACTTCCTCCCGCGGACGGTGCTACCGCAGCATGTCAACGCGCTGCGCATCGTGGCGCGCGACGGCGGCGGCGGCGTGGTGCTCGAGCGCGTCTACTTCTCCGTGGGTGGGGGTTTCGTGACGAGGCTCGAGGGCGACGGCGCCGCCGCTCGGCAGGTGCCGTTGCCCGCCGTCGACGACGGACCCGCGGCAGTGGCCCGCGTGCCCCACCCGTTCTCGTGCGGCGTCGAGCTGCTGGCGCGCTGCGCCGACGCTGGGCTCGGGGTCGGCGACCTCGTGCGCGCGAACGAGGAGGCCATGCGGCCCCGCGTGGAGCTGGACGACCGGCTCGACGCGATCTGGCGCGCGATGGACGAGTGCATCGCCGCCGGCCTGGAGGGCGACGGCGAGCTGCCGGGCGGGCTGCGGGTGCCGCGGCGCGCGGGCCGGCTGCACCACGACCTGCGTCATCGCGACGCCGACGTCGCGTTGGGCGCGCGGCCCGACCCGCTCGCGGTCCTGGACTGGGTCAACCTGTTCGCCCTCGCGGTCAACGAGGAGAACGCCGCCGGCCACCGGGTGGTGACCGCGCCCACGAACGGCGCGGCCGGGGTCATCCCCGCCGTCCTGAAGTACTACCTGACGTTCGTGCCGGGGGCCGGGCCGGCGGGCGTGCGACGCTTCCTGCTTGCCGCCACCGCCGTCGGCGCGATCATCAAGACCAACGCCTCGATCGCCGGTGCGGAGGTGGGCTGCCAGGGCGAGGTGGGGTCGGCGTCGGCGATGGCGGCCGCGGGGCTGGCCGAGGTGATGGGCGGGACCGCCGCGCAGGTGGAGAACGCCGCCGAGATCGCCATGGAACACAACCTCGGGCTGACCTGCGACCCGATCGGTGGTCTGGTGCAGATTCCCTGCATCGAGCGCAACGCCGTGGCGGCCGTGAAGTCCATCAATGCGGCGCGGATCGCCATGTGGGGGGACGGGACGCACACCGTGAGCCTGGACGCGGTGGTGGAGACCATGCGGCAGACGGGCAGGGACATGATGAGCAAGTACAAGGAGACCTCGCAGGGCGGGCTCGCCGTCAACGTGGTGGAGTGCTGATTCCCTGATTCCCTGATTCCGGGCCCCGTCCGCACCCCAGTGTCCACAGCTGTGGACAGTGCGGTGCCGGTTCGTCCACAGGACCCGCTGACGGCCCGCGAGACGTTGGTGTCAGTGGTGGCTGGCATCGTTGTCGGCGGGTCCCGGTTGGGCCGTCGGACGGCATCCACATCACGTCCCCAACCGGGTCCCGATTGTCCACAGGTGCGGAGGGGACGATGGGACCGACACGCGACGTTCGACACGCCGACACAAAATCTAGTGGTGCTGTTGCGGCGGCACCACTAGGTGTAGTGTCTGAACTCCCGGAACACCCGAATGACACCCATGTTGTTATACCGGCGGAAGATGGCCGTGTGAGAGCAGAAGGAGACCCGCTGATGAGCATCACCGTCTACAGCAAGCCGAACTGTGTGCAGTGTGATGCCACCTACCGCGCGCTCGCGAAGAACGGGCTCGAGTACACGGCGGTCGACATCACCACGGACCCGGAGGCGCTGCAGACCGTCAAGGCTCTCGGCTACCAGCAGGCGCCCGTGGTCTTCGCGGCCGGCGACCACTGGAGCGGCTTCCGGCCGGACAGGATCAAGGCGCTGGCCATGGCCGCGGTCGAAGCCGGTGCGCTGACCGCCTGATCGGGAGGAGCGGGCGGTGGGGCGGATCGTCTACTTCTCGTCGGTGTCGGAGAACACGCACCGGTTCGTCGAACGGCTGGGGCTGCCCGCCACGCGGATACCGCTCCACTCGGAGGACGTCTTCGAGGTCGATGAGGAATACGTCCTCATCGTCCCGACGTACGGGGGCGGGAACAACAGGAGCGCGGTGCCGCGGCAGGTCATCAAGTTCCTGAACAACGTGCACAACCGGTCGCTGATCCGGGGCGTCATCGCCGCCGGGAACACGAACTTCGGGAAGGCGTACTGCATCGCCGGGGACATCATCTCCGCGAAGTGCGCCGTACCCTACCTCTACAGATTCGAACTGCTGGGAACCGCTGAGGACGTGACACGCGTCCGCGAGGGATTGGGACAATTTTGGTCGAGACACTTGACGATACCGGCGTAGAGACCATCCCGGCGGCGCCGGAGCTGGACTACCACTCGCTCAACGCGATGCTGAACCTGTACGACGAGGACGGCAGGATCCAGTTCGACAAGGACCGCGAGGCGGCCCGCCAGTACTTCCTGCAGCACGTCAACCAGAACACGGTCTTCTTCCACGACCTGCGGGAGAAGCTCGACTACCTGGTCGAGGAGGGCTATTACGAGGCGGAGGTCCTCGACAAGTACTCCTTCGAGTTCCTGAAGAGCGCATTCCAGCGCGCCTATGACCACAAGTTCCGGTTCCCCACGTTCCTGGGGGCCTTCAAGTACTACACCTCGTACACGCTCAAGACCTTCGACGGGAAGCGCTACCTGGAGCGATTCGAGGACCGCGTGGTGATGGTGGCCCTCACCCTGGCGGACGGGAACGAGGATTTCGCGCTCCACCTGATCGACGAGATCGTGACCGGGCGGTTCCAGCCGGCCACGCCCACCTTCCTCAACTCCGGCAAGAAGCAGCGCGGCGAGGCCGTGTCCTGCTTCCTGCTGCGCATCGAGGACAACATGGAGTCGATCGCGCGGGGGATCAACTCCGCGCTGCAACTCTCGAAGCGCGGCGGCGGAGTGGCCCTGCTGCTCTCCAACCTGCGCGAGGCCGGCGCCCCGATCAAGAAGATCCAGAACCAGTCCTCCGGGGTGATCCCGGTGATGAAGCTGCTGGAGGACTCCTTCTCCTACGCGAACCAGCTCGGTGCGCGGCAGGGTGCCGGCGCGGTGTACCTCCACGCCCACCACCCGGACATCATGGCCTTCCTGGACACCAAGAGGGAGAACGCGGACGAGAAGATCCGCATCAAGACGCTGTCCCTCGGGGTGGTGATCCCGGACATCACGTTCGAGCTCGCCCGCAAGAACGAGGACATGTACCTGTTCTCGCCCTACGACGTCGAGCGCGTGTACGGAATGCCCTTCGCGGACATCAACGTGACCGAGAAGTACCACGAGATGGTGGACGACAAGCGGATCCACAAGAAGAAGATCAACGCGCGCCAGTTCTTCCAGACGATCGCCGAGATCCAGTTCGAGTCCGGATACCCGTACGTCATGTTCGAGGACACGGTGAACAGGGCCAACCCGATCAAGGGCAAGGTGGTCATGTCCAACCTGTGCTCCGAGATCCTCCAGGTGTCCACCCCGTCGGAGTACAACGAGGACCTGTCCTACTCGAAGGTCGGCAAGGACATCTCCTGCAACCTCGGGTCCCTGAACATCGCGAAGGCGATGGACTCGCCGGACTTCGGTCTCACGGTGGGCACGGCGATCCGGGCGCTCACCGCCGTCTCGGACCAGACCACGATCCACTCGGTCCCGTCCGTCGCCAACGGCAACGAGCAGTCGCACGCCATCGGTCTCGGCCAGATGAACCTGCACGGCTACCTCGCCCGGGAGCGGATCCACTACGGGTCCGAGGAGGGCCTCGACTTCACGAACATCTACTTCTACACGGTGCTCTTCCACGCGCTCAGCGAGTCCAACAAGCTGGCGATCGAGCGAGGGCGGTCGTTCGGCGGTTTCGAGGACTCCACCTATGCCAGCGGGAAGTTCTTCGAGAAGTACCTCGACGAGACGTGGGAGCCGCGAACCGCGCGGGTACGGGAGCTGTTCGAGACCTCCGGGATCCACATCCCGACGCGGGAGGACTGGGTCCGGTTGCGCGCCTCGGTGATGGAGCACGGCATCTACAACCAGAACCTCCAGGCGGTGCCGCCCACCGGCTCCATCTCGTACATCAACTACTCGACGTCGTCGATCCACCCGATCGTCTCCAAGATCGAGATCCGCAAGGAGGGCAAGATCGGGCGGGTCTACTACCCGGCGCCCTACATGACGAACGAGAACCTGGAGTACTACCAGGACGCGTACGAGATCGGTTTCGAGAAGATCATCGACACCTACGCGGCCGCGACGCAGCACGTGGACCAGGGACTCTCCCTGACGCTGTTCTTCCCGGACACCGCGACCACCCGTGACTTCAACAGGGCCCAGATCTACGCCTGGCGGAAGGGCATCAAGACCCTGTACTACATCCGCCTGCGCCAGATGGCGCTGGAGGGCACCGAGGTCGAGGGCTGCGTGTCCTGCATGCTGTGACGCCCCTCTTTCTTTCTGGCCGAGAGGGAGGGTTTCCACCGACGGTGAGCCGCGCGCGCCGCGGTCTCGGCGCGGAACCTCCCCCTCGGCGTGGAGGGGGGCACTGCCGGGTGCCGACCGCGGCTCCATCCGCGCGCGGCTGACGCCGGGCGCGCCTCTCAGTCGCCGAGATCGAGAATCTGTTGCTCGGCGGATGCCTCCCGCGCTCGCTTGCCCTTGTTCTTGGGGAATCGGCGCCCTGGACCGTAAGTCACGCTGGGTCCACGTGTTGCGCTGCTCGTCTTGACAAGGACCTCCCGGTCCACAAGGTCAGAGAGAATTCGCGAGGCCGTTGCTGGCTGGACGTCGAACATCGTTTGAACGACCCTCCCGTTGATGGAACCCATCTCCCGAACGATCGCGATGACCTTGCGGTCGGTATCGTCGCCCGAGCGCGCGCGGTAGGTGACGGCCGCGCCGAGCGAGCGAACGGCCTCCCCCACCAGTCGGTACTCCCCGAATTTGCTTCGTGCTGAGTCCGCGGTCCGTTCGATGAGCGCGTCGCCGGGGGCGGAGAGATCCATCAGCCTCGCTTCCGCCTCCACCACGCTCTTCTGCATGAGGGGAGCCATTCGTGCCGCGGTGGTTGTCCGGCGCCTCAGGAGGAACGTGAGCACGAGTAGAGTGTCCGGATCCCCACGCCGATCCTCACTGAGTTCCGCAACGAATCGAGTAACCGGCTCATTGGGGGGCCCGCCTTGGAGAACGGCTTCGACGGTCAAACCATCCGTGAAGAACGTGGGTGGCTCGTGCCCAACAGCTGTCATCGCGGCATACATCCGGTCGACGCCAACACCGGCAGACTCGGCCAAACCCATGCCTCGAATCGCTTGGGACAGTGCCAGGTTGCGGGATCGCGACGAAACGGTGAGCACGTTGTCCACGGTCACCCCCGCCACGAACCCCCCGGGTGACGTCACGCGTAGCCGCGACCCCTGGTGCTCGATCTGGATGGTGTCCGAAGAGCGATAGTCACGGTGCATGAAAGCGTTCACGATCGCCTCACGAACTGCTCCGTCCGGCAGATCTCCGACGAATAGTTGTGATCCTCCCGGCAATACGATCGCAGTCCGTTCAGTGCGATTCTCGATCATCTCGAGCACGCGGCGGATGGCCCACACTCCAGATCCCTTGATGCTCTCGTTTGCCGAGAGCAAGCCGGTACTTGTCGTGCGGCGGATGTATTGCACGTGAATCCGACTGTCCGTGAACAGAAGGGCGCCCGCGTTGTTGAGGTGGTCTTCGGTCACCACTCCGAGCCGCCTGCAGAGATCGGGCCACGGCAGTCGGGCCCAAGAATGCCGCTCGGCATCGGACGACTGTGCGAGGAGCTCGCGGGCGATCTCCTCCGCGACCGGGGAGGCCTCCGAGACCGGTACGCCCGAGTTCTTTGCCGACCAGTCATCGCCTCTTCGGTCAGCCAGGACCGTGGCGATTCTTGATGCTGTCATTGGTTCGCAGGAGGTACCGACCCGTTCCGTGGAGCGGCCGGCCACTTGGTGGATGTCGGGGCTTCGGGGCACGGTGATGACTGTGAGGCTCACGCCCTCGTACGGGTACTGCTCTGTGATCACGATGAGTCCCGGCTCCGTGAGTTCGTAGATTCTTGCGACCGTCGCCTCGGGGAGAAGGATGGATCCAACGAAGGCAGAAGATCCCGGAACGTCGTTCCGGACGCCTACGACGATCGTTCCTCCACCAGCGTTGGCAAAGCACGCGGCAGCCTCCGCAAGGTTCTTCAGTGTGTCCGGTAGGGAACGTCCCACCGTCTTGAAGTCGAGTCGGACACTCTCCTGGTTATGCGCCGTCACACCATCGCGGATGGCATCGAGCGCATCCTGGACTACTCGGTCGAGCACGAGTTTCTCCTAGTTTTGATCAACTCCCTCCTGTCATCCTAGGTCAAAACTCAGGAAAACAACGGAGGCTGGGGGCCGCTGCCGGGTGCCGACCGCGCCTCCATCCGCGCGCGACTTCGTCGGGCGCTCCCGCCAGGCCCGGCCACGCCGCGGTGCGTCATCCGCCCGCGCCTCCTCGTTGGGCCGCCGCACGTTCGCGTCGCCTTTGGGCGCAGCCCAACGCGTTGGGGTACCACCGAATTCTCGGAGAGGCAGCGCCGATATGTCATCGAAGGTGACTGTCCTTGGGCACGTGTCCCCGGTCGGGCATGATGGACAGTGAGATGTATTCCCAAGAAATCCCCGAACTGCGGCTTCCGGCGGAGCAGCGCGCCCGCGCTCTCATTGACGCGCAGCTCACGGCTGCGGGGTGGGCGGTGCAGGACAAGCGGGACCTGAACCTGTTCGCCGCCGAGGGCGTCGCCGTGCGGGAGTTCACCCTCGCGCCGGGCCACGGCCGCGCCGACTACCTGCTGTTCGTGGACCAGCGCGCCGTGGGCGTGATCGAGGCCAAACCGCAGGGCACGCCGCTGGCCGGCGTGGAGTGGCAATCGGCCATGTACGCGACGGGACTTCCCAACGAGACCCGCATGGCCGCCGTCGTCCGAGATGGCCGGCTGCCGTTCGTCTTCGAGGCGTCCGGTTCGGAGACCCACTTCACCAATGGTCTCGACCCGGAGCCGCGCGCCCGCCAACTGTTCAACGTGCCCCAGCCGGCCACGCTCGCCAAGCTCCTCCGCGACGCCTACGCCGACCCGGACCGTCCCACGTGGCGCGCCAGGGTCCGTGCCCTTCCCCAGCTGGACACCACCCACCTGCGCCCCGCGCAGATCCACGCGATCACGAACGTGGAACGCTCGCTGGCCGAGCAGCGCTTCGACAGGTCGCTGGTGCAGATGGCCACCGGGGCGGGCAAGACGTTCGCCGCGGTCACCCTCGCCTACCGGCTGCTGCGCCACGGCAGCTTCAACCGTGTCCTGTTCCTGGTGGACCGGAACAACCTCGCGGACCAGACCCTGGCCGAGTTCCAGAACTACCGCACCCCGGACGACGGCCGCCGCTTCACCGAGATCTACAACGTGGACAAGCTCACCAGTGCCGGCATGCTGGCGTCCTCCAACGTGGTGGTCTCCACGATCCAGCGGGTCTTCAAGGCGCTCCGCAACGAGGAGGTCACCCCCGGCGACGACCCCGGCCTGGATGACTTCGTCCCCGATGCCCCCGTCACCGTCGCCTACAACCCGGACCTCCCGCCGGAGACGTTCGACCTGGTCATCGTGGACGAGGCCCACCGGTCGATCTACGGGGTGTGGCGGGGCGTTCTGGAGTACTTCGACGCGCACGTCGTCGGGCTGACGGCCACCCCGGGGAAGCAGACCTTCGCGTTCTTCCGCCAGAACCTGGTCTCCGAGTACACCTACCCGCAGTCCGTGGCCGACGGCGTCAACGTGGACTTCGACCTCTACCGCATCAAGACGCAGATCTCCCAGCTGGGCTCCACCATCGACGCCGGCACGATCGTGCCGAAGGTGGACCGCCGCACCCGCGTCCAGCGCCTCGAGCAGCTCGACGAGGCCCTGGAGTACACGGACAAGCAACTCGACCGCGCCGTCACCGCCACGAACCAGATCCGCCTCGTGCTGGAGACCTTCCGGGACCGGCTGTTCACCGAGATCTTCCCCGGCCGGTCCACCGTGCCCAAGACGTTGATCTTCGCCAAGGACGACGCCCACGCCGAGGAGATCGTCACCACCGTGCGGGAGGTGTTCGGCAAGGGCAACGACTTCGCCGCGAAGATCACCTACAACGCCCGGGACCCGAAGGCCCAGTTGCAGGCGTTCCGCACCTCCCCGTCCCTGCGCATCGCCGTGACGGTGGACATGATCGCCACCGGCACGGACGTCAAGCCGCTGGAGTGCGTGTTCTTCATGCGGGACGTGCGCTCCGCGCAGTACTTCGAGCAGATGAAGGGCCGTGGGGCGCGCACCATCCCCGCGGCGGACTTCCAGGCCGTGACCCCGGACGCCACCGCGAAGACCCGGTTCGTGTTGGTGGACGCGATCGGGGTCACCGAGCACGACTTCGTGGACCCGCCCCTGAACCGCGAGAAGGGCGTGTCGCTGAAGCAGCTCCTCGACAAGGCCGCGACGTTGTCGTTGACCGAGTCCGAGGTCGCCACCCTCGCGTCCCGGCTCGCGAAGCTGGAGCTGGACCTCACCGACGGCGAGCGCGCCGAGCTGGACGCGGTCGCCGGGACGCAGGTGCGCGCCGTCGTGCGCCAGCTGGTGGACGCCGTCGACTCGGACGCCCAAGCCTCGGCGGTGGAGGGGGCGGGCGACCCGGCCGCCGTCGTCCAGCGCCTGCTCGACGACGCCGTGCGGCCGTTGGCGGCGAACCCCGAGTTGCGGCGTCGGATCCTGGAGTTGCGGGCCACGCACGACCGGGTGATCGACGAGGTCTCCGTGGATGTGCTGCTCGACGCGCACGGGGTGGTGGACGCGGGGCGGGCGCGGTCGGTGGTGGAGTCCTGGACGGCGTACCTGCTGGAGCACCGGGACGAGATCACCGCGATCCAGGTGCTGACGGAGGCGAAGGCGCGGCGGGTGTCGTTTGCCGAGATCAAGGAGTTGGCGGACCGGATCCAGCGGCCGCCGTACAACTGGACGGCGGACATCATCTGGGCTGCGTACGAGGCGCTGGACGGGCCGCGGGTGCGGCACTCTGACCGGCACACCCTCACGGACCTGGTGTCGCTGCTGCGGTATACGGTCAAGGTGGAATCTGAGCTCGTGCCATACGGGGAGCGCGTGCACGAACGGTACGCCGGGTGGCTGCTGCAACAGGAGCAAGCAGGCGCGAGGTTCACAGACAGGGAGAGGTGGTGGCTGGACCGCATGGTCGACGTGATTGGCGCATCTGCGGGCATCTCCGCGGAGGACCTCGACCAGCCGCCGTTCACCGAACGGGGTGGAGTCGACGGCGCGATCCGGGATCTCAGCGACGTAGGGGTTGTTGCGGTCATCGACCAACTCAACAAGGAGCTCACCGCGTGAGCCTCCCACCAGGGTGGGCACTGCTGCCCCTCGGCAACCTACTGGCGTCGCCACTCGTGAACGGGAGATCCGTCCCAACCCGTGACGGCGGCTTCCCCGTACTCAGACTGACCGCCATACAGAACGGCCGCGTTGACCTCCGGGCGACCAAGGGCGGCGCATGGGACGCCGCGGAGGCAGCCCCGTTCCTCGTGTCCGAGGGCGACCTGCTCATCGTTCGAGGCAACGGCTCACTCCACCTTGTCGGACGCGGCGGACTGGTGGGCCAGGTTGCGGAGCCTGTCGCATTCCCGGACACGCTCATTCGTGTTCGGCCAAACCTGCAGTTGGTGGATCCGCGCTTCCTGAATCTGGCGCTTGATTCAGCGTCGGTTCGCTCGCAGATCGAGCGCAATGCTCGAACGACCGCCGGCATCTACAAGATCAACCAGGGCCACCTTGTTGCACTGGCGATCCCGGTACCGCCACTGGAGGAGCAGCGGCGCATCGTCGCCCTCCTCGACGACCACCTCTCCCGCCTCGACGCCGCCGACCAGCTCCTCGACGCCTCCGCCAAGCGTGCAGGGACACTTCTCAGAACGACCCTCTGGGGTGCCACGCATCTCCCGGGCGAAACGAGGTCCCTGTCGGAAATTGCCGACGTGAAGCTCGGACGGCAGCGTTCTCCGAAGAACCACTCCGGGGCTGACATGGTCCCATACTTGAGGGCCGCGAACGTGGGCTGGAATCGCCTACGTCTCGACGACGTGAAGACCATGAACTTCACGGCAGCAGAACGCGACACGTTCACACTTCGAGACGGTGACATCCTCCTGACCGAAGCCTCGGGGAGCCCGGGCGAAGTTGGCAAGTCAGTTGTGTATCGAGGCCAACCACCAGGAGTCTGCTTCCAGAACACGGTCCTCCGCCTGCGCTGCTTCGACGCCAATCCCGACTTCATTCAGCGGTACCTGCTCGCGGAGGCGTACGCCGGCCGGTTCGTTGCGGAGTCCCGCGGGGTCGGCATCCACCACTTGGGACGAACGCGCCTCAGCAGTTGGCCCATCTCCCTCCCTCCTCGTCACACCCAGGATGCTGCGGTGGAGGCCGCAGATGAGATTCTCGGCGCGGTCACCAAACTCGAGTCGGAGATAGCAGTCGCACGTAAGCGCGGCGACGGGCTCAAACGAGCGCTTCTCGCCAATGCCTTCTCCGGCCAGCTGACTTCACAGCGACACGACGAAGCCACAGAAGAGGTGGCGTAGGTGACAATCCCTGACTACCAGTCGTTGATGCGTCCCATGTCGGTGGCGCTGTCAGTCAGGGCGCTCCCAAGTTGTAGGAGCACCGCCTGTTCGCACATCAAGGGGAGTTCCACATGTCTGGGGGCGTAAGCACTTCCCTCACCGACCGCGAGGGAGTCGCACTCGTTGCCCACATCGTTACACGCGACATGCGCTGGATCTTTCGGGAGCAGCCGATCGTTGATCAGGGCATCGACGGTTTGGTCGAGGAGGCTGTCGATGGTCTAGGTACCGGTCGCCTGATCGCGGTTCAGATCAAGTCGAGCGCTTCGCGCTATCGGCCTGTCAAGAACGGGTGGGCGTTCTACTACTCCGAGCGCGAACGAGAACTGTGGCTCGGCCACGTCCTTCCGGTAATGGTGCTGTTGGTCGACCTTAAGACTGAAACGGTGCACTGGCAGCGTATCTCCCTGACTACTGAACGGCGGACGAACAAGAGATACGCCGTCACGGTACCCGCGGACCAGATCCTGAGCTCGGCCCGTGAGGCGTGGTCTTTGGCGGCGAGCGGCACGGAGCAGCGCGCCGTGGATCGATACTCTGCCAACCTCGAAGTGCTGCCACCCC
>Ga0209745_1000973_pt1 | contig 17201 bp, 13 predicted proteins | sample BarGraNGADG00312_FD_184495 | JGI IMG/M metagenome (GOLD analysis project Ga0209745, IMG submission 184495) | Arctic peat soil microbial communities from Barrow, Alaska - Barrow Graham LP Ref core NGADG0004-312 (SPAdes) (version 2) | ecosystem: Environmental > Terrestrial > Soil > Wetlands > Peat... | reverse complement strand
ACATAGCTGTTGGGTGGAATCTTGATCCACGACGCGCGACCGGTCAAGGAATTCCGTGTCGGGCAACCGGCAGATCTCCGTGAAGACCGGGCCGCCAAGCGTCGTCCCGCCGAACGCCCCATTCCGAGCCCTGGCGCGGCGTCAGCTCCCGTCCACCCCAAAGCCGCTCCACGCGGCTCGGTAGCCCGTGAGCGTCTCGACTCGGCCGGCGAGTTCCTCAATGGCAAAGGGCTTGGCGAGGAAGGCGTATCCGCCGCCCTCGACCCAGTCGGCGGTCGGGATCTGTCCCGAGACGACGAGCACGGCCAGGCTCGGGTCGCGATCGCGCAGACGTGTGGCCAGCGTCCGGCCGTTCATGCCCGGCATGTCGTAGTCGGTCACTAGCAAGTCCAGGTCGACACCGTCTGACCGGGCCAGGGCGTCGTCGCCGTTCGCAGCGCGCATGACCTGCCAGCCCCGCGCGGCGAGAACCGCGCTGATCAGCACCACGACCAGCGGCTCGTCGTCGACCACAAGCGCCACCGGCCGTTGCTCGTGTTGCTGGTCGAGGCGTCCTTCTTGCCCGTCGCGGTAAACGATCCAAGTCGTTTGCGCTTCCGCGTCCTGGGACCCGAACGGCTCGTGGACGATGACCATCACGTCCGGATAGCTCTCTCGGAGTTTCAGCTCGACGGACTCCAGGACGCTGCCCCGCCCAGACCCGACCGCCGCCCGGACGGCCGCGTGGACGCCGATCTCGAAACCGCTTTCGGGCGGGAAGCAGATCAGCCGAAGGTCTCGACCCTCTGAGTTCGGCATGGGACCCTGGACCTGGGGGCTTTCCGCGCCAAGATAACGCCGGCTCTCTGCCATGTCTGCCACATACCCGGCAGAGTCAAGTAGCGCGCGGAGACGGGCTCACCTCGGCCGACGCCGGTGGCCGCGGACGAAGTGGCTGTCAGTCGACGACCGCAGAGGCGGCGTCGGGTTAGCTGCGGCCTACGAACTACGGCCTACGGCCGGCGGCGGATTGCCGCCCGCTGGCTGCGGACTGCGGCGAGGCCCAGGGCTCCGGACGCGAAACAGATCAGGACGGCCAGGAGTGGTGATGAATCTCCACGCGAGGGGCCGCTCGTGCCTGTCGGTGGCGCAGTGGCTCCCAGGACCGAATCGAAAGGTGTGGGAGCCGCCGCGGCGGAGTTGACGGGGCAATACCCGAAGCAGACGAGGGGTGCGATTGCGGCCCAGCCCGTGGGGTCGTAGCGGAAGGTGCCGAGCCCGCCGGCTCCGTTGTCGCCGTAGGCGCCGGTCCAGGTGCTGTTCACGAACGCCGCTTGCGGCTCGACGTCGGTGCCGACCGTCGGCTCACCGGAGTAGGTCTTCGCTGCGACGTTCAAGGAGTTCCACGGACCGCTCTTGCCGATCGGCGCGTAACCGTGAGTTTCGGTGTTGAAGGAGATGCTCCAGATGAGTTGGTCGGGCAGGGTGACGCCGGCCGGCAGGGCGAATGTGACTGGATGGGCCAAACCGTTGAAGCAGAGGTTTTCGGCGACCGAGTACCACGGGTAGAAGCCGCTCGCGTCGCAGTGGCCCGTCGCGTCTCGGGACGGGCGATACGGCAAAGCAAACGTCTGCGTCTTCGCGAGGAGGGGCGGCACGACGGCAACCGGCGTAAAGCCGGTCGTGTCGACGGCATAGAGGGTCAGCGTGAGGTCCTGGTTCCAAGTGGCATCGGGAGTGGTGTCACAGGTAACATCGCCGCCCTTCTCGCAGGCCCAGATCGACATCACGACCGTAACCGGGAGCTTGGCGCTCGAACGCTCGCTGCCCGCGAGCTGGATCAAGTCGCCGAATTCGCTGATGCTCCGCGCCTGGAAAGCGATGCTCCCAATGTTGCCCGGGATTGTCGTCGGGATGTTGCGATAGACCGTAGGTGCGGCGGCGATGGCCGGCGCGGCGACTAGGGTGACGGTTGCCGCGACGACGGCGGCCCCGAGAGCGGTCCTCCGCCCCAGCGCGCCGGCGCGCGAGATCAGACTCCGAGGTGGGTTGGTCACGTGTGGAATCTCCCGATGCTCCGCGCCTGCTGCGCCCTCTCACCCAGGGCTGCCCCCACCTTTCGTTCGCCCATTCTCGCAGGAAGGCCGGTGCATGTGGTCAACCTCCGGCGAATGTGGCCCGTCGGACGGTTTCGCGCAAGCGCCGACACCGGCCGGCGACAAGGTTGTAGGCTCTCGGCCATGCCCGATTTCTACGAGGTGCTCCAGGTTCACTCACGCGCAGAGGCTGAGGTTATTCGGGCCGCCTACCGCACCCTCGCGCGGAAGTACCACCCGGACCACGGTGGCGATGCCCGGCGCATGATCGCCTTGAACGATGCCTGGGACGTCCTGGGCGACCCTGCTCGGCGAGCGGAGTACGACGCGTCTCGGATCGCAGCCGGAAGCGAGCGAACGCACGCTGCGTCGACGCCGAAGGAGACGGGCGCCGCGCGCGACACGGGCGCCTCGCGGGAGACGGGCGCCTCGCGGGAGACGGGCGCCCCGCGGGCGACGGAGGCCAACCATGCCGGCCCGCCGCCGGGCAATCCTTCCGGGACGGTGCTCGACTTCGGTCGATATGCCGGCTGGTCGCTAGGCGAGATCGCCCGTCGCGATTCGGTCTACCTGGAGTGGCTGCAGCGGGCTACGTTCGGGCGGAAGCTGCGCGCCGAAATCGACGCGCTTCTCCGGCAGCGTGCTCCGGCCTCCGCGCCGCCGCCATCCGCGCGGCCGTGGGGCAGGCGCCGCTAGCAGGGCCTCTGGTACCGGCTGCTGACGCCGTCCTAGCTTCGCGCTCGAACGAAATCGATCACTTCCGGCAGGTAGCCGTGGGCCAGGCAGACGACCGTGTCGGCGCCGCCGTAGTAGACGGTGAGGCGGCCGGTCGGCTGATCGTAGAGCGCCGCGCACGGGAAGGCGACGTTTGGCACGTCCCCGATCTGCTCGTACGGAACCTGCGGTGAGAGCAGGTAGTCGCGGCTGCGCGCGATCACCTTCCACGGCTCGTCCAGGTCCAGCAACGCCGCGCCCATTGAGTAGACGAAGCCGTTGCAGGAAGTCAGGACGCCGTGGTAGATGAGCAACCAGCCCTCCGGCGTCTCGATCGGCGTGGGACCGGCGCCAACCTTGGTCGACTCCCAGGTCCAGCGCCGAGTGGTCATGACCTGGCGATGGCGGCCCCAGTGGATCAGGTCCGGGCTCTCGGAAAGGTAGATGTCGCCGAACGGCGTGTGGCCGTTGTCACTGGGCCGCGAGAGCATCTGGTATGCGCCGTTGACCCGACGCGGGAAGAGCACGCCGTTTCGATTGAATGGCAGGAAGGCGTTGTCGAGCTGGTGGAATGACTTGAAGTCGTGGGTGTAGCCCACGCCGATCGTTGGGCCGTGGTATCCGTTGCACCACGTCACGTAGTAGCGATCCTCGAGCCACGTCACCCGCGGGTCGTAGGCGTGCTCGAAAGTCTCCTGGATCTCGGCGATCCGGGGATCGGTGGCGATCCATTCGATCGTGGGCTGCTCGATCTTCCAGTCGATGCCGTCGCGGCTGAAGCCGGCGTGAATGTTCATGATTCGCGTCGTCTCGTCCACGCGGAAGACACCGGCGAACGCGTCGCCGAACGGCACCACCGCCGAGTTGAAGATGCTGTTCGACCGCTCGATCTGGTCACGTTTGATGATCGGGTTGCGGCTGGACCGCCACAGCACCGCCTTGGAGTCGGCAGGGCGACTCTCCCAGGGAATGTTCGGGAGCGCGCCCGCGGGCGCGGTGCCGCTGGGGGAAGTGCCGCCTGCGCGTCGTGCCTCGTGGTTGACGGAGTCCATCAAGGGCCCTTTCATGCCTGCGGCCTGCGGGTGTTTGACCGAATTCGCTCGAGGCCTCACCGAACCCGAAGGCCCCACGGCCGACGACTTCGCGCTCGATCAGACGCGGCCGGCCGAGCGGTTTGGGTCCGGCCCGACCTTGCGCCGGTTCTCGCTGCTTGGGCGGTGCCGGCCGGGGCATCAGGTCCTCGGCCGTCGTGGCGGTTCCTTGGAGCCTCTACCCGGCCGACTCGAGGCCGCGCCCATGCTACCAGTCGAGGTCGTTGAAAGTAGTCCGAATCCAGGCACATTCGGCCTCTTTTGTTGTACGCTTCCCGAAACGGCCAGTTTTGTGGCCTCCGGCGCGTTCGATCCGTTGCCGGGTACGGCCCAACAAAGGAAACGTCGCTCGATGGGAATTCGCGGGGAAATCGAAGGCGCGCAAGCTGAGATCAGGCGCCGCAACCTCAGCAGGATGCTGCGGGACCTGCACCTCAGCCGGCCTTTGTCCAGGTCCGAGCTCGCCGTACGGCTGCGTCTGGATAGGAGCACCGTTGCCTCCCTGGTATCTGAGCTCGCAGCCCGCGGCATAGTCCGCGAGCGCCGCCGAACCGGGGCGATCCCGCAGTCTCCCGGACGGCCGTCGCCGGTAGTGGAGTTGCGCCCCGATGGTCCGGGCGCCCTTTCCGTCGACATTGCCACGGACTGGCTGGGGGCCGCCGTCGTTGGACTGGGCGGCAAGATAATCGCCTCGACCCGGCGTGACCGATCCCTCTGCAACACCCCACCCGAGAAAGTGGTGGAGGATCTCGAGAGTCTGGTCCGACCGATGCTGGCCGGTCTCGAGAATGGGCCCCGGATTGTCGCGATAGGTGTCTCCGTCCCAGGACTCGTTCGGTCCGAGGATGGGCACGTGCACCTGGCGCCGGCCCTCGGATGGCGCGATGTGGAGATAGGACAGCTCATCCGTGACCAATTTGCGGATCTAAATGCCCCCGTATTCGTTGGGAATGACGCAGATCTGGCGACTTCTGCGGAATACCTGAGAGGGTCCGGCAGAGGCACGACCGATTTCATCTGTATCTGGGGTGAAGGTGGCCTTGGCGCCGGTATCGTCGTGGACGGCCGGCTGCTCGGCGGGTCGGCCGGCTATGCGGGCGAGGTCGGGCACGTCACGATCGATCCGAACGGCGATCTCTGCCACTGCGGAGCACGCGGATGCCTGGAATCGGTGGTCGGCGAGGAAGCGCTTCTGCGCCGCTCGGGCCGCGATCCCCTGGGGGGCACGGCAGCCCTCGAGGATCTGATCGCGGCGGCGGATCGAGGCGACCACATTGCCATTGCGGCACTTGCCGAATCGGGTCGTGGCCTCGGCATCGGCATCGCCGGCCTGGTCAACATCTTCAACCCCAATCGCGTCTCCCTGGGCGGGTTGTATGCCCGCGTCTATCCGTACGTCCGCGCCCCCATCCTGCGCGAGCTCGAATCGCGGGCCATCCCCGCGCCGCGAGCGATGGTCGACCTGGTAACCGTCCGCCTCGGTGGCAACGCTCTGTTGCTGGGTGCGGCTGAGCTGGCCCTGACTCCGACCCTAGACGATCCCGCGACCCTGCCACTGGCGCAAGAGCCGGTTTCGATTGAGGCCGGTGACGCCCCGGAAAGCCTCGACGCGGAGACGTCCAGGGCGCCGGTTCTGGGTTGACAACGCCACTAATTTGTTGGATGCTGCAATGAATTCAAGCAGCGGCCGCTCTGTCACCCGCAGGGTTTGGGCGGATGCCGCGTCGAGTTGCGCTTGGAGAACGGCCCAGGTCCCGAACATGAGGAGTCGGGGCGAACCAGGCGCTCAAGTCGTAGGAGGTGAGGAGAGAGACACGGTTTCTTAGGAGGCGGTCGCCTGGAACGGCGTCTTCGGCAGGAGGAGAACCGACCGAACTGCCGTGATCAGGTGAACCCCCAAGTGGTCTACCGTCATCCTGGCGATGCCCATGCCCCTCCGTCACCGGAGGCCTAGGAAGTTGTTTCGGTCCATTGCCATGGGGCCGTCCAGCGTTATTGAGGGATCATCGAAACCCTCGCGCTAGGGACGTTTCCCAATGGGGAAGTGAGGAATGGGATGCAACGAGGAAAGACCAGAGTCCTGAGTTTGCTCGCGGTCCTGAGCATCGCGGCCTCCGCGTGCGGCACGAGCGCCACGCCGAGTCCCGCAGCCCCGTCGGGCGCTACGCCGACAACGGCACCGTCCGCGGCACCGACTACCGCCAGCGCAGAGACATATCCGCGCGCGGAGACGCTGTACACCGCCGGCAAGCAGTGGGGCGCCCCGTCGACCTGGAACCCGCTCGATACCAACAACTACGCGATGGGCGTGATCGGTCTCCAGTACGAGACCCTGTTCATGTACGACCCGCTCAAGGACGTCTACACCCCGTGGCTCGCCACGGCTGACAGCGGCTGGGATGCCGCCAAGACGACCTACACCATCAAGGTCCGCCCGGGCGTGAAGTGGTCCGACGGTTCGGCCCTCACCGCCGCCGACGTGGCTTTCTCGATCCAGGTCTGGAAGAACCCGGCCCTGGCGTCCGTCCTCTGGACGTTCGTAAGCGACGCGACCGCCACTGACGACTCGACCGTAGTCGTGAAGTTCAGCGCTCCGGCCTACGCCGAATGGGCGCAGTTCCTCTATCAGAACGCGATCGTTCCGAAGGCCGTCTTCGAGGCCAAGAACACCCCCGACATCCTCAAGTTCACCAACGAGAACGGCGTCGGGACCGGTCCTTACCTCTACAAGACCCACGCCGATGACCGCATGGTCTGGATCAAGAACGACAACTGGTGGGCGAAGACGGCCCTGAACTTGGACGTCAAGCCCAAGTACATCGTCGACGTCGTCAACAGCTCCAACAACGTGGCCCTCGGCCAGCTCATCCAGGGCGGCCTGGACCTGAACAACAACTTCCTCCCGGGCATCGCGTCGCTCGTGACCGGTGGTTACAACATCACCACCTACTTCGCGAAGCCGCCGTACATGCTCGCGGGCAACACCGCGACCCTTATCCCGAACACCGCCAAGAAGCCTCTTGACGATCCGAAGTTCCGCCTGGCGCTGGCGACGGCCATCAACACCGCCGACATCGTCAATAAGGTCTACGGCGGCATCGTCACAGCGTCCGATCCGACCGGCCTCCTGCCGATCTTCAGCAAGTACGTCGATACCGCCCAGCGCGACGCGCTTGGCTTCAAGTTCGACACGGCGAAGGCCAAGTCGATCCTCGCGGCCGCCGGTTACAAGGCCGGCAGCGACGGGTTCGTCACGAACAAGGACGGCTCGCCGATCAAGCTGACCCTCGAAGTTCCGGATGGCTGGTCTGACTGGATGGCGGCCGAGAATTCGATCGCTGCCAGCGCCAAGCTCGCCGGCATCAACATCGATCCTCAGCATCCTGACTTCAACACGGTCATCGCCGACCGCAACCGACCGGACGCAACTGCGCCCGCGAAGTTCGACCTGATCATCAACAACGACATTCAGGTCGGCAACACTCCGTGGACTTGGTACGACTACGTCTTCCGCCAGCCGCTGCCGAATGGCACCAACGAGACCCGCAACTTCGAAGGCTATTCGAACGCGGACGCGTGGGCGCTCACTCAGCAGATGGACAAGACCCCCGTCGACGACCTCGCAACGTTGAAGACGATCGCGTCCAAGCTGCAGAAGATCCAGCTCACCGACATGCCGGTGATCCCGCTTTGGTACAACGGCGTGTGGTCTCAGGTCAACAACTCCGTCTGGACCAACTTCCCGTCCGATACGGGCAATCAGGTCCTGCCGGCCACGTGGAACGGCTACTGGAATATGGGTGCAGTCCTGATGCTCACCCAGATCAAGGCAGTCCCGCCCGCCAAGTAACAGTCAGTTGACTGAGCCCCTCCCCCCGAGCAACCCCGGGGGGAGGGGCCTATCCTTGTGCGAGACCTGACGGCGACCGGGAGATCGCGTGCGAAAGTATTTCGGACGAAAGCTCTTCACTTACACGCTCACTTTCTTTATCGCGGCGACGATCGACTGGTTGATCCCGCGTTTCATGCCGGGGGATCCGGTGGCGGGCCTCATGGCGAGGCAGGGCGCTCTCAGCCCTGAAGGAGCCGCCGCACTCTCCAAGTACTACAACGAGTTGTTCGGACTGAACCGTCCCTTGTGGGAGCAGTTCTTCGGCTTCTGGACTGCGTTGATCCAGGGCGATCTAGGGCGGAGTGTCTTTGGACATGGCCGTCCCGTCGCTGAGACGATCCTGTCCGCCCTGCCCTACACGTTGGCCCTTCTCATCCCCGCGATTCTGCTCAGCTGGTGGGCCGGCAATACCTTCGGAGCCATGGCCGCGCGCCGAAAGTGGCTTGACAGCGCCGTGCTTCCCGTCGGGTACATCCTCACCGCAACTCCATATATGTGGCTCGGGCTCGTGCTCGCGTTCGTTCTGGCCTTCCTGCTGCGGATCTTCCCGCTCTCCGGGGGGTATGGCTTCAACCTCGAGCCGTCGCTTACGTGGGCCTTCTTTGTCGACCTCGTTGCGCACTGGATGCTTCCATTCCTATCGCTCTTCCTCGTGGGGTTTGGCGGTTGGGCGATCGGCATGCGGAACATGATCATTTACGAGCTCGAGTCGGACTACAGCCGTTACCTCGAGGCGCTCGGCGCCCCGCAGTCGCTGGTCCGCAAATATGCATTCCGCAACGCGATGCTTCCACAGGTCACAGGCCTGGCTCTCCAGCTGGGTGTGATCGTGGCGGGTGCTCTTGTGACGGAGATCGTCTTCTCGTATCCAGGGATTGGATTGCTGCTCTTCAACGCAATCAAGAGCGAGGATTACTTCCTGTTGCAGGGGATATTCATCTTTGTCATCGCCGGCGTCCTGATCGCCAATTTCCTCGTTGACATCGCCTACATCGTCGTGGACCCGCGAACCAGGGTCGGAATGCGAGGGGGCACGGCATGACAGCCTTAGTCAACACCGAGCCCAAGCTCGAGAGCCCCGTCGGCGCGCCCAGTGCCGTAGCGACCGTCGCTCCGGCCAGGAAGGGCCGCGGCGAGTTCCTCTACTTCGCGTTGCGCTCGAAGAAGTTTCTTCTCGCCATGGGTATCCTGCTCGTGCTGATCGCCATCGCCGTCCTCGGACCGATGATCGACGGCACCGATCCGGTTGCCACGGACCTGCTGCCGATGCAGCCTCCGTCGACGGACCCGGGCTACTGGCTCGGGACGACCTCATTCGGCGAGGACGTATTCGCCCAGTTCGCGAATGGCTTGCGGGCGACATTCTTCGTCGGGCTGCTTGGCGGCGGTCTCGCGGCCCTGATCGGGATGGCGGTAGGGTTCACTGCAGGCTACCGGGGCGGCTGGACCGACGAGATCCTGAACATGCTGACGAACGTGGTCCTGGTCATCCCCTCGCTGGCCGTGCTGATCGTGATCTCGTCCTATCTCAAGGCCAGAGGAGTTCTGTTCGAGGCCGTCTTCATTGGAGCGACTTCGTGGCCGTGGGCGGCGCGCGCGATCCGGGCCCAAACCTTCTCCTTGCGGTCCAGGGATTTCATCGACCTGGCGAAGCTGAGCGGTAGGAAGGGCTGGAGGATCATCGTCGAGGAAATTGCGCCCAACATGAGCTCTTACCTGTTCATGACGTTCATCCTGCTCTTCGGCGGCGCGATCCTGATCGCTGCCAGTCTCGACTTCATCGGCCTCGGGCCGACGGGCGGGATGTCGTTGGGCCTGATGATGTTCAACGCAGTCACGTACGGGGCCGCTCTGTTGCTCGGCTACTGGTGGTGGTTCATTCCGCCGGGCCTCGGGATCATGGCCACCGTCGGGGCGCTCTACGTTATGAACGTGGGCCTCGACGAGATCTTCAACCCCAAACTCAGGGATATCTAACCCGTGAGCCTCCAGGTTTCAGACCTCAGGGTCTACTACCGGTCATTGGCCGGTGATGTGCAAGCGCTCGACGGCGCGACCTTCTCGATCGCCGACAAGGAGATCATGGGTCTCGCGGGTGAGTCCGGGTGCGGCAAGTCCACGCTCGGCAACAGCCTGATCCGTTTGGACGGACGCATGAAGTACGTCGCCGGGAGTGTGACTCTCGACGGCAACAAGCTGCCTATCTGGGACCAGAGAGGCATGAACGAGTTCCGCTTCAGGGACGTCTCCGTGATCCCGCAGTACGCCATGAGCGCCATGAACCCGACCCGCAAGATCGGGAAGATGACGGGCGAGCTGCTCGAGTCGCGGGGTGAGAGCTACCAGGACATCAAGCCCGAGTTGTTGCGTCGGCTCGATCTGGTCGGGCTACAGCAAGACGTGCTGAACCGCTACCCGATCGAGCTCTCCGGCGGCATGAAGCAGCGAATGGTCATGGTCATCTCGACCCTGCTCAACCCGTCGCTGCTCATAGCGGACGAGATCACGTCCGCCCTTGACGTTTCGACCCAGCGGGCCGTAGCGGAGACTCTGGTGAGCTTCCGCGACCACGGCTTCGTCAAGAGCATGATGGTGATCACCCACGACCTGTCGATCCTCTACCAGACGGCCGACTCGATCCTCGTGATGTACGCGGGCAAGCTGGCCGAAAAGGCGCCGACCGCGACCATCATCGACAAGCCTCGGCATCCTTACACGAAGATGCTGATCTCCTCCCTTCCGGAGGTGGGCATCCGGTACGCGAACAAGAAGCTGGCCGGCATTCCCGGCAGCCCTCCCGCGCTGTTGAACCCGCCGGCAGGCTGCCGCTTCCGGGCGCGCTGTCCTCTCGCCTTCGACAAGTGCGTGGAAGAGCCGCCGTTCATCCAGATTGCCCCCGACCACTCGGTCGCCTGCTGGAAGGTCACCGGATCAGATGCTTAGCCTCAACAGGGTCTCCAAGTTCTACAAGGTCGGCACCTTCGGCGGCAAGGAGATGACGGCCGTTCGCGACGTCAGCTTCGATGTGAACGAGGGCGAGGTCGTCTCGCTCATCGGCGAGAGCGGCAGTGGCAAGACGACCATAGGCAAGATGGTGCTCAAGCTCATCGAGATCAGTCGCGGGTCGATCGTCTGCGATGGGACCGATGTGGCCGCGATCCAGGGCGCCGAGGTCAAGGCCTACTACCGTCACGTACAGGGCGTCTTCCAGGACCCGTTCAGTTCCTACAACCCGATCTTCAAGGCGGACCGAGTCTTCGGCATGATCCGCAGCGAGTTCTTCCCCGGCGTGCCAAATTCGGAGTGGGACGCCAAGGTCGACGCGGCGCTGAGAAGCGTCAGCCTCGACCCCGGTCAGGTTCTCAACAAGTACCCTCACCAGCTCAGCGGCGGCCAATTGCAGCGGCTGCTCGTGGCAAGGGCGCTCCTGCTCGAACTAAAGATCCTCGTTGCGGACGAGATCATCAGCATGCTCGACGCCTCGACCCGCATCGATGTTCTGAATCTGCTGGCTGAGCTCAAGGGTCGAGGGATGGGGATCCTCTTCATCACCCACGACCTCTCGCTCGGCAACTACATCAGCGAGAAGACGGTCATCCTGCGTCGCGGGACGGTCGTCGAAATGGGTGACACGGACAAGGTCTTCGGCAACCCCGCGCACCCCTACACGAAAGTGCTCATCTCGTCGGTTCCGCAGCTCCACAAGAAGTGGGCCGACGTAGAGGCGGAGATCCAGGCTCGCGGCGGCGACGACGCCGGCACGTGCCTCTACCACCGCTTCTATCGACCGACGGAGTTCTCGGGCGACACCACGGACGATCGACCGGCCATGATCAAGGTCGAGGACGATCACTACGTCGGCTGCTTCGAACTCGGCCAGGGGATCTGCAGGGTCTAGGGCGTGCCAAGGGCCGGAGGGACACCTGGTGCCGAGACACCTTCTGGTTGCGATCGGCACCGGTCGCGGGTCGGAGTTGCGGCATGTCCATTCGGCGGGGTCGGCGGCTCCAGGAGGATTTGAGTGCGCTACGGGCACTTTGACAACGATGAGCGCGAGTACGTCATAACCCGACCGGATACGCCGCTGCCCTGGATCAACTATCTCGGTTGCGAGTCCTACTTCGGGATCATCTCGAACACGGCCGGCGGCTACTCCTTCTATCGCGACGCGCGCCTTCGGCGTTTGACCCGTTACCGCTACAACAACGCGCCCCTCGATGTCGGTGGGCGCTACGTCTACCTCCGGGACGACGACTCGGGCGAGTTCTGGAGCCCGAGCTGGCAGCCGGCCCAGCGCGAGCTCGAGGACTACAGCTGCCGCCACGGCCTCGGCTACTCGATCATCGGCTCACGGTTTGCGGGGATTCGGTCCGAGACCTGCTACTTCGTGCCGCTCGGCGAGAACCTCGAGATCTGGCGTGTCCGCGTGACGAACGAGCGCGACGCCCCGGCCAGTCTGTCTCTTTTCAGCTCCGTCGAGTTCTGCCTGTGGGAGGCCCTCGAAGACAACACGAACTTCCAGCGCAATTACTCGATCGGCCAGGTTGAGGTCGAGGACGGCGTCATCTACCACAAGTCGGAGTACCGCGAACGGCGCGACCACTTCGCCTACTTCGCCTGCTCAGAGCCGCTGGCCGGCTTCGATACCCAGCGCGACGCGTTCCTCGGACCCTACCGTGGCTGGGACCGGCCGATCGTCGTCGAGAGCGGCCACGCGACCGATTCGGAGGCCCACGGCTGGCAGCCGATGGGTTCGCACCACGTCCGGCTGGAGTTGGCCCCGGGCGAGACCAGGGAAGTCGAGTTCGTTCTTGGATACAGCGAGAATCCGAAGGACGGCAAGTTCGACCCGCCCAGCTCGCAGCGGATCGACAAGAGGACCGTCAAGCCGATCATCGAGAAGTACCTCAAGCCGGCGGTGGTTGCGGAGGCGCTGGGTGCGCTGCGCGATTACTGGAGCGAATTGCTCAGCACCCTCCAGGTCGAGACGAGCAACGAGCACGTCGACCGCATGGTCAACATCTGGAACGCCTACCAGTGCGTGGTCACCTTCAACATGTCGAGGTCGGCCTCGGCGTTCGAGTCGGGCATTGGGCGGGGGATGGGTTTCCGCGACTCGAACCAGGACCTGCTCGGCTTCGTCCACATGATCCCGGCGCGGGCTCGCGAGCGGATCCTCGATATCGCCGCGACTCAGCTCCCGAGCGGTGGCGCCTACCACCAGTACCAGCCGCTCACCAAGCGCGGCAACAATGAGGTCGGCTCCGGCTTCAACGACGACCCGGCCTGGCTCATCCTCGGCGTTGCCGCGTACCTCAAGGAAACCGGCGACGTCGGCATCCTCGACGAGCCGGTCCCGTACGACAACAAGCCCGGTTCCGAGCAGGCGCTCTACCAGCACCTCCAGCGCTGCATCGACTACACGCTCGAAAGGATGGGCCCTCACGGCTTGCCGCTGATCGGCCGAGCCGACTGGAACGACTGCCTCAACCTCAACTGCTTCTCCGACACGCCTGGAGAATCGTTCCAGACGACCGAGAACAAGGCCGGCGGAGTCGCCGAATCGGTCTTCATCGGCGGCCTGTTTGTCATGGCGGCCGGGGAGATGGAGGCGATCGCCACCAGGCGTGGAGATGGGTCCGAAGCCAGACGCTGCCAGAACGCGGCGATAGCTATGACGGGCGTCGTTGAGACTGCCGGCTGGGACGGCGCCTGGTTCCGCCGCGCCTACGACTTCTTCGGCAACGTCGTGGGCTCGGCGCAGAACGAGGAAGGCCAGATCTTCATCGAGCCTCAGGGGATGTGCGTCATTGCCGGAATCGGCCTCGACAACGGCTTCGCCGCGAAGGCGCTGGCGTCCGTCCGGGACAAGCTCGCCACGCCGCACGGCATCGTCCTTCAGCAGCCGGCCTATTCGCACTACTACTTGAACTTGGGCGAGATCTCGACCTATCCGCAGGGCTACAAGGAGAACGCCGGCATCTTCTGCCACACCAACCCGTGGCTGATGATCGCCGAGGCGATGGCCGGCAACGCCGAGGGCGCCCTGGACTATTACCTGCGGATCAATCCCTCGGCCCGCGAGGAGATCTCCGAGATCCACCGCTGCGAGCCCTACGTCTACGCCCAGATGATCGCGGGCAAGGACGCCCCGACTCACGGCGAGGCGAAGAACTCGTGGCTCAGCGGCACGGCCGCGTGGAACTTCGTGGCCATCAGCCAGTGGATCCTGGGCGTCCGCGCCGAGCACGACGGCCTCCGCATCGACCCATGCGTGCCGGCGGAGTGGGGCGATTTCAAGGTAACTCGCAGGTTCCGCGGTGCCACATACAGAATCGCCGTGCGCAAGGCGAAGGGGATCGGCGGCAGCGTTTCGCATCTGATCGTGGACGGGAAGACGATCTCGGGTAACCTCATTCCTCTTCCGGCCGGCTCCGGAAAGGTGGTCGAAGTCGAGGCGTTCGTCGAGTGAGCCACGAGGCGGCACGGATCGGTGCCAACGCATACGGCTACTTCGATGAGGCGGCCCGCGAGTACGTCATCACGCGACCGGATACGCCGACTCCCTGGATCAACTACATCGGCGAGGGCCGCTACGGCGGCATCGTCTCGAACACGGGCGGCGGCTACTCGTTCGATCGCGACCCACGCAATCGCCGCGTCACCCGCTACCGGTACAACGCGGTTCCGGCCGATCAGCCGGGCCGCTACGTCTACCTGCGCGACCAGGAGACGGGGGAGTACTGGAGCCCGACATGGCAGCCCGTCCGGCGGGACCTCGACTCATACGAATGCCGCCACGGAACTGCCTACACGCGCATCTCGGGCACTCGCGCGGGGATCGCGGCCGAGGTCACGTACTTCGTCCCGCTCAGCCCTGTAGATGAGCCCGCCCCATGCGAACTGTGGGTGCTCCGCGTTCGCAACACCGGCACGGTCCCTCGGCGTTTGCGCAGCTTCACCTACGCCGAGTTCAGCCTGTTCGACGCCTTCAACGACATGGTCAACCTCGACTGGGCCCAGCACATCGTCTTCAGCTCGTGCGAAGAGGGCATCATCCGGGTTGCGACGAAGTTCAAGCCGCTCGTCTACTTCTTCGGCTCGAGCGAGGAGCCGGCCGGCTACACGTGCGACCGAGAGGACTTCGTCGGCCGCAGCCGCGACCTGTCCGACCCGATCGTCGTCGAGACGGGCGAGCCATCCAATGCCCCGTCGCCGCGCGGCAACAGCGTGGGGTCGCTGACCCACGACATCGAGCTCGCTCCCGGCGAGGAGCGCCGGATCGTCTACGTCATGGGTGCCACGAGTCGGCCCGCCGAGATTGCCCGGACCGTCGCCCGGTTCAAGGACGCCGCGGAGGTCGACGTCGCATTCGCCGCTCTGCGCCGGGACTGGGACGCGTACCTGTCCTCCTTTACGGTGCATACGCCCGACGCCGACACGAACGCGATGATCAACTTCTGGAACCAGGTTCAGTGCAGAACCACGCTGTTCTGGTCGCGCTTCGTGTCGGGGTACGAGACCGGTTTGGGCCGCGGCATGGGGACGCGGGATAGCGGCCAGGACGTGCTCGGGACGATGCACACGGTGCCGGACCATGCCCGCCGGATGCTGACCCTGATCTGGGAGATGCAGTTTACCGACGGCCACACGTGGCACCAGTTCTTCCCGATGACCGGTGAGGGCGGCCCCGGGCTCGCGATGGAGTATCCGGACTGGCCGCAGTGGTTCTCGGACGATCACCTCTGGCTGGTCATCGCCGTCTGTGCCTACCTGCGCGAAACAGGCGATTTCGCGTACCTCGACCAGCGCGTGGCGTTCGCCGACGGCGGCGAGGAGTCCGTCTGGGGGCACATGCTTCGGGCCGTCGACTTCACGCTTTCGAACCGGGGCCCTCACGGCCTGCCGCGCTCGGGCTTCTCCGACTGGAACGACACGCTCAACATCGATCACGGATCGGGCAAAGCGGAGAGCGTCTGGACTGGCATGCAGTTCTGCCGGGCGATGCTCGATCTGGCCGACCTGTGCAAGCACTCCGGTCGCACCGCCGGTAACGGCGCCGCGGAGGGTTCGCAAGCGGAGCGGTTCGAGAGGCTCCACGCCGAGATGGCCGGAATCATCAATTCCTGCGCCTGGGACGGAGCGTGGTACTCCCGCGCGTTCGACGACGACGGCCTCGCGATCGGTGTCGCCGGCGCCCGGCATCATGCCATCGACCTGATCGCTCAGAGCTGGTCCGTGATGGGCGAGGTTGCGCCGCGCGATCGGGCCGAGATGGCAATGCGCTCGGCCGACGAGAAGCTCAACACCCCGTACGGATTGGCGTTGATCTGGCCGCCCTACGACGGCTTCGACCCGCGCGTGTGCGGTACCTCGACCTTCGTCCCGGGCGCTAAGGAAAACGGCGGCATTTTCTGCCACTCCAACCCCTGGTCGATGGTGGCTGCCGCGATGCTCGGCCGCGGTGACGACGCATACCGGTACTACCGCCAGATCCTACCCCTCGCCCGGACCGATTCGGACGTCTACAAGGTAGAGCCGTGGGTCTACCCGCAGAACATCTGCGGGCCGGCCCACCCGTCGTTCGGGATGGCCCGCAACGCGTGGCTCACCGGCGCGGCGGCCTGGACCTTCGTCGCCGCAACGCAGTGGATCCTCGGCATCCGCCCCACCTTCGAGGGCCTGCGCGTGGCGCCGGTGCTGCCGGCGGCCTGGCCGGGGTTCAAGGCTCATCGCAAATTCCGCGGCACCGAGTACGAGATCTCGGTCCGGCGCGAGGGGTCGGGAAACGCAGTTTCGCTGGTCGTCGACGGCGCGCCGGTCGAAGGCGACGTCGTTCCGCTGCCGCTCCCTGGGACCGAGTCGGTTCGCGTGGAGGCCGTCCTCCGCTGAGGGTGGCGCGAGCGCGTTCGCAGAGCGTTCTCGGGTTCGTCAGTGTCCGGGACTACCGCACGCGGCAGCCACACCTGCCGACCGCCGTGCCCTAGTAGAGGAAGGACAGGAAGCCGAAGAACAGCCCGAGGTCGGTCCAGGCGATCTTGTCGGTCGTGACGATCCCGGTCGCGGTGAGCACGCCGATCGCGAAACAGATGCACGCGACGATGATTAGCAGCGACCTGGTGCTGCCGAACATCCGGTTGTTGTGCGTCATCCGAGTCTCCATAGTGAGGGCCCGGCCCGCCCCGCCCCGACCGGGCGCAGTCAGAATCGGCCCGCCCGAGTTTAGGTTGCGTCGGGCGGGGGATCGAGGATGAAAACCTGCCCGCTGGCCGGACTCCTCGGGCCCACCCAAAGCGATGCCGCCCTACGACCCGGCCCGCGCCTCGCAAATTGCGTTCACGGCCGCGGAGGCGCATCCTTTGAACCTGTCCGACCGCCGTGCCGATGCCTCGGCTCCCGAGACTGCGTCAGGCCGGCAGCCGGAAGGAA
>Ga0209745_1000972_pt1 | contig 17223 bp, 13 predicted proteins | sample BarGraNGADG00312_FD_184495 | JGI IMG/M metagenome (GOLD analysis project Ga0209745, IMG submission 184495) | Arctic peat soil microbial communities from Barrow, Alaska - Barrow Graham LP Ref core NGADG0004-312 (SPAdes) (version 2) | ecosystem: Environmental > Terrestrial > Soil > Wetlands > Peat... | reverse complement strand
GGGTGCTGCCGTCGCCAACTTCACCGTTGCCTCGACCCCGCGTCAGTTCGACCGGACGAGCAACGAGTGGAAGGACGGCGAGACCCTGTTCATGCGTTGCTCGGTGTGGCGTGACGCGGCGGAGAACGTCGCCGAGTCGCTGCAGCGTGGCGCGCGCGTGCTGGTCTCCGGCCGGCTGAAGTCTCGTTCCTACGAGACCAAGGAGGGCGAGAAGCGCACGGTCATCGAGATGGACGTCGAGGAGGTCGGCCCGTCCCTGAAGTACGCCACCGCCAAGGTCAACCGCACCCAGCGGGGCACCGGAGGCGGCGGCTTCAACAGCGGCGGCGCTGGTGGAGGTCAGGGCGCAGGCGGTCAGGGCGGTCAGGGCGGTCAGGGCGGTGGGTCCACTGGTGGCTCCGGCGGCCAGAGCGCTCCCGCCGACGACCCGTGGGCCACTGGTCCCTCCGTTCCCGCCAACACCGGTGGCGGTCAGCCGGCCGGCCAGCAAGGTGGCTGGGGCAAGGGCCCGTCCTATGACGAGCCCCCCTTCTAGGTCGCGGATCGCCTCGCGTTTCCGCTCGCAGTCCATGAAGTAAGAACAAACAGGTAGCAATGCCATCCCAGGGGTGACACCTCTGGGCTCCTCTCAAGAATGGAGAGCACCACGATGGCCAAGCCCGTAGTGCGCAAGCCCAAGAAGAAGGCCAACCCGCTCAAGGCGGCGAAGGTCGAGAACATCGACTACAAGGACACTGCGCTCCTGCGCAAGTTCATCTCCGATCGCGGCAAGATCCGCGCTCGCCGGGTGACCGGTGTCACTGCTCAGGAACAGCGGCTCATCGCCCTCGGCGTCAAGAACGCCCGCGAGATGGCGCTGCTGCCCTACTCCAGCTCGGCTCGCTGAGCTAGTTGACTGCTGAGTTAGTTGACTGCTGAGCTAGCTGACCGAGAAGGAGAAGCACCATGAAGGTTATTTTGACTCACGAGGTCTCTGGCCTCGGTACTGCTGGTGACGTCGTCGACGTCAAGGACGGATATGCCCGCAACTTCCTGATGCGTCGCGGTCTGGCCACCGGCTGGACCAAGGGTTTCGAGAAGCAGGTCGCCGCGATCCAGAAGGGCCGCGAGATCCGCGAGGTCAACTCCCTGGATGAGGCCAAGGGCCTGCGGGGCCAGCTCGAGGCCAAGACGATCACCGTCGTCGCCAAGGCCGGCAAGTCCGGTCGCCTCTTCGGCGCCGTGACCCAGGGCGACGTCGCCGATGCCGTCAAGGCTGCCGGCGGCCCCGACCTCGACCGTCGCAAGATCGAGCTCAAGGGCGCGATCAAGTCGACCGGCTTGTTCGAGTCGCTGGTGCGCCTGCACCCCGAGGTGCAGGCCACGATCAAGCTGGACGTCGTCGCCGGCTGACGCTCGATCACGCGGGCTGCGACATCGAACGCCCGCTCACGCAGTGCGCCAAAGGGCGCGGATCTCCATCGGATCCGCGCCCTTCGTCGTGTCCGGGTCCTCCACCCACCATCCGGACACCGCGGATGGCCCGAATCGGGCGCTTTCCGAGCCGAAACGGGCCATCTGAGGTGTCCGGTCGAGAGCCGGTGGTGTTGCGGGGCCGATATGTTTGAGTCAGGGCGAGGCTGAGCCCACCGCACGTCGTGGCATGAAGCATCTGAAGGGTCTGAGCATGCGCATTGGCTTGGTTGGAGTCGGCCGGATCGGGGCCTTTCACGCTGCCACGCTCAAGGGTCTGGACAACGTCGAACAGGTCGTCGTGGCCGATCTCGATCCAGCGCGGGCGCAGGCCGTGGCCAAGGAGCTCGGCCTCGAGTCGGTGCCCGACGTCGACGCCCTGCTAGGTGCCGGCCTGGACGGAGTCGCCATCTGTGCAGCCACCAGCGCCCACGCCGAGCTGATCGGGCGGGCTCTGGATGCGGGGCTCACCACGTTCTGCGAGAAGCCGCTCGCCTCGGACCTGCGCGGCACCCGGCTGATCGCCGAGCGTGTGGGCGGCGGCAAGGTGCCGGTCCAGATCGGCTTCCAGCGCCGTTTCGATGCGGGCTACCGTGCCGCCCGACACGCGGTGGCCAGCGGCAGCCTGGGCTGGATCCACACGATCCGCGCCAACACCGGTGATGCGGCGCCGCCGCCTGCGTCCTACCTTCCTTCCTCGGGCGGCTTCTTCCGCGACTGCAGCATCCACGACTTCGACGCGGTGCGGTTCGTCACCGGCCGCGAGGTCGTCAGGGTCTACGCCGTGGGCGAGAACCGTGGTGAGGCCTTCTTCGCCGAGTCCGGTGACATCGATGCTGCCGCTGCCGTCCTCACGATGGACGACGGAACGATTGCGCTCGTCTCGGGCTCGCGCTACAACGCCCGCGGCTGTGACGTGCGGCTGGAGGCGTTGGGCAGCCTGGACTCCGTCTCCGTCGGAATGGACGACCGGCTGCCTCTGCGCTCCGCCGAGGAGGGCGTCGACTTCCCCTCCGCAAAGCCTTATGCCGACTTCGTGGAGCGGTTCCACCAGGCGTATGTCGACGAAGTGGTCGCGTTCACCGACCTGGTCGCCGGCCGGATCGAGACGCCATGCTCGGTCCAGGAGGCGCTCCAGGCGTTTCTGGTTGCCGAGGCGTGCGACCTCTCGCGACGCGAGGGCCGTCCGGTGCGCATGGACGAGGTGAGCCAGTGACGGCGATCGCGGACCGCATCGCTGGGGCGCCCATCTCGTGGGGTGTGTGCGAGGTCCCCGGTTGGGGCTGGCAGCTCGACTCCGCGACCGTGCTCTCGCAGATGCAGGAGGTCGGGCTCGTCGCGACCGAGTTCGGGCCAGATGGCTTTCTGCCCGCTGAGCCGGAGGCCAAGGCAAAGACGTTGGCAGAGAATGGATTACGTGCCGTGGGTGGCTTTGTGCCTGTCGTGCTGCACGACCCGACGCACAATCCGGTCCCGGAGATCGAGCAGGCCCTCAAGGGCTTCACGGCAGCCGGTGCGGGCACTCTCGTCTTGGCCGCCGCGACCGGGATGGACGGGTATGACGCGCCGCCGGTCCTCGACGACGCCGGCTGGCGGGTGCTGCTCACCAACCTCGACCTGCTGGCCCTGCTCGCAAGCCGGAGTGCGATCACCGCCACGTTGCACCCGCACGTCGGCACGATGGTGGAGACCGCGGACGACGTGGAGCGCGTGCTTGCCGGCAGTGGGATCGGTCTTTGTCTGGACACCGGCCACCTGCTCATCGGCGGTGCGGACCCGGTGGCCCTCGCGGCCGAGCATGCGGGACGGATCCGGCATACGCACCTCAAGGATGTGGCTGCGGGCGGGGCCAGGCGGGTGCAGTCTGGTGAGGTGACCTACACCGACGCGGTCCGCCAGGGCATGTACCGCCCACTGGGCCAGGGCGACGTGGACATCGCCGCGATCGTCGGCTCGCTGGAGGGTGCGGGGTATGACGGGTGGTACGTCCTCGAGCAGGACACCATCCTGGCCGGGCCACCCGCGGTCGGAGAGCGTGGCCCCATGGCCGATGTCCGCGCCAGCATCGAGCACCTGCTCGCGATCGCCCGAGGCCTGGGATGAGTACCGACGCTGCCTCTTTGGACGCTGCCGCCGTCGACGTGCCCGCGTTCGACCTGCTCACGATCGGGCGGGTGGGCGTCGACCTGTATCCACTTCAGTCGGGCGCACACCTGCAGGACGTCGAGACGTTCGGGAAGTTCCTCGGCGGCAGCCCGACCAATGTTGCCGTGGCTGCGGCACGCCTCGGACGGCGCTCGGCCGTCATCACCCGCACCGGCCATGACCCCTTCGGCGTCTTCATCCATCAGGCTCTGCGAGACCTCGGCGTGGACGACCGTTTCGTGACGGCGGTCGACGGCCTGCCCACCCCGATCACGTTCTGCGAGATCTTTCCGCCCGACGACTTCCCGCTGTACTTCTACCGGTACCCAGTGGCCCCGGACCTGCAGATCCAGGCGTCGGAGATCGATCTGAGCGCCGTGCGCTCGGCCTCGATCTACTGGTCCACGGTGACCGGGCTGTCCGCCGAGCCGAGCCGCAGCGCGCACGTTGCCGCATGGGAGGCCCGGGGTCGTGCACCGCTGACCATCCTGGATCTGGACTACCGGCCGATGTTCTGGAAGGACTCCGGCGATGCCCACGCCCAGATGGATCGGGCGCTGTCGATGGTGACGGTCGCGGTCGGCAACCGCGACGAGTGCGAGGTCGCCGTGGGCGAGACCGACCCTGACCGCGCTGCAGACGCGTTGCTGGACAAGGGGATCGAGCTGGCCATCGTCAAACAGGGCCCCAAGGGTGTGCTGGCCCGAACCCGCGATGAGCGAGTCGAGGTCGCGCCCTTCCCGGTCGAGGTGGTCAACGGTCTCGGCGCGGGGGACGCCTTTGGTGGTGCCCTCTGTCACGGGTTGTTGGCTGGCTGGCCGCTGGAGCGAGTCCTGAGGTTTGCCAACGTTGCCGGGGCGATCGTGGCCTCTCGGCTGGAGTGCTCGACCGCCATGCCGACGGGCCACGAGGTCGAGCAGCTCATGCAGGAGAAGGTCTTCGGCGACCAGGTGTTGGCATGAGCTTGGCCCCTCTGGTCGACGTTGCGGAGCTCACCGAGATCCGCGCGAGGCACCCGGAAGCCATCGACCAGGCGTGGGCGCGGCGCGCTCGGCGACCGCTTCTCGGCGTGGACGGTCGACTGCTCATTGTTGCCGCCGACCATCCGGCTCGCGGAGTTCTCGGTGTCCGAAGTGAGGCCATGGCGATGGCCAGTCGCTCAGACCTGTTGCTGCGCCTGCGAACGGCGCTCGATCGGCCGGGCGTTGACGGCGTCCTGGCCACCCCGGACATCCTCGAGGACCTGCTCCTGATGGGCGCCCTCGAGGGCCGTCTCGCCTTCGGTTCGATGAACCGCGGCGGTCTCCAGGGCGCCGGCTTCGAGCTCGACGACCGGTTCACGGCATACAGGGCAAGCGACCTGGTCTCGCGCGGCCTGGACGGCGGAAAGATGCTGACGCGAGTCGACCTCGATGACGCGGGTACGGCCGCGACACTGGAGGCCAGTGCCCGCGCGGTCACCGAGCTGGCGCAACATCACCTGATGGCGATGATCGAGCCGTTCTGGTGCACGCGCCGTGAGGGACGGGTCATCAATCTGCTCGACCCGGACTCGGTGATCAGGGCGATCCACGTCGCCTCGGGGCTGGGAGCCACGAGCGCCTACACCTGGCTCAAGCTCCCCGTGGTCGACGACCTTTCGCGCGTGATGGACGCCACGACCCTTCCGACGTTGCTGCTTGGCGGCGACCCGACCGGGCCGCCTCAAGAGACCTACACATCCTGGGGCAAGGCACTGACTCTGCCATCCGTACGAGGTCTGGTAGTGGGACGGGCGCTGCTGTTCCCGCCTGATGATGAGGTCGCGGCCGCGGTCGACGTAGCCGCCGAACTAGTGCATGGAGGCGCGTCATGATCAGTGAGTGGTATCGCCCGGCTGGCTCGGCAAGGCGGACTGGTTTCGACGTGGCGATCGGGCCGCGGGAGGCAGGCTGGGAACACACCGGCCTGCATGTCCTGACACTGGCCGCAGGTGAGTCGCGGCGCGTCATCGGCGGGCAGCATGAATGGTTGGTGCTGCCGTTGTCCGGGCAGGTCCAGGTCGAGTGTGCCGGCACGCTGCTGTTCCTTTCCGGACGGGCGGGGCCCTTTGCTGGACCGACCGACTTCGCCTACGTGCCGGTGTCGTCGATCTTCACCATCACCAGCACAGCCGGTGCGCGGATCGCCCTGCCGCACGCCAAGGCGGCAAGACCGTTGCCGTTCCGGCGAGTCCCCGCCGAAGAGACTGTCGTCGAGCTGCGAGGCGCCGGGCACTGCTCACGCCAGGTCAACAACTTCGCGACTCCGTCGGTGCTCGAGGCCGACTCGATCATCGCGTGCGAGGTGCTGACGCCGGCGGGCAACTGGTCGTCCTATCCGCCACACAAGCACGACGAGCACCGCCAGGACCGTGAGAGCGTCCTGGAGGAGATCTACTACTTCGAGATGCGCGCCGAGGGCGATGCGCCGACCTCGGCCAATCCCTTTGGGTACCAACGGGTCTATGGAACCAGGAAGAGACCCATCAACGTCATGGCCGAGGTCCGCAGTGGTGACGTCGTTCTCGTCCCGCATGGCTGGCATGGTCCCGCGATGGCACCACCGGGCTACGACATGTACTACCTGAACGTGATGGCGGGTCCGCGCGCAGAGCGCGAGTGGCTGGTGAGCCACGACCCTGATCATTCATGGGTGCAACAGGCCTGGGCTAATCAGAAGGTCGACCCCCGGCTTCCGTTTCGACAACACGTTGCCAAGAGGGGCCGACGCCCGTGAGCGGGACGATCCGGCTGACTGTCGCCCAGGCCGTCGTGAAGTTCCTGTCGCGGCAGTACTCCGAGCGCGACGGGGTGCAGCGACGGCTGATCGCAGGCTGCTTCGGGATCTTCGGCCACGGCAACATCGCCGGACTCGGTCAGGCGCTCATGCAGACGGAGGTCGAGGGCGACCCCGAGGCCGAAGTTGATCAGGATGCTCTTCGGTTCTTCCAGTGCCGCAACGAGCAGGCCATGGTGCACACCGCGGTCGGCTTCTCGCGGATGCGAAACCGCCTGCAGACACTGGCTTGTACGACATCGGTGGGTCCGGGCGCGACCAACCTGGTCACCGGGGCCGCACTGGCGACGATCAACCGCGTCCCCGTGCTGCTGCTACCTGGTGACGTCTTTGCGACCCGGGCCAGCGGCATCGTCCTACAGCAGCTCGAGTCCCCGCACGGCTACGACATCTCCGTCAACGACACGCTGCGCCCTGTGTCGGTGTTCTTCGACCGGGTGTGGCGCCCCGAGCAGCTCTCGTCCGTGCTGCTGGGCGCCATGCGGGCGCTGACCGACCCGATCAACACCGGGGCGGTGACGATCGCGCTGCCGCAGGACGTCCAGGCCGAGGCGTGGGACTGGCCGGTCGAGCTCTTCGAGGCTCGGGTCTGGCACGTCGCCAGGCCCTTCCCCGAGCCGGCTGTGCTTGGGCAGGCGGCGGCCGCGATTCGTGCCTCGGAGCGCCCGCTGATCGTTGCCGGTGGCGGTGTCGGCTACTCCGAGGCCACCGCGGCGTTGCGCCAGTTCGTCGAGGCCACAGGCATACCCGTAGCCGAGACACAGGCGGGCAAGGGCTCCCTCGCGTGGGACCACCCGCAGTCGGTGGGGGCCATCGGAGCCACGGGCTCCACCGCTGCCAACATGCTGGCCGCCGAGGCCGATCTCGTGCTCGGCATCGGCACTCGCTGGAGCGACTTCACGACCGCGTCCATGAGCGCCTTCGCCGATCCCGGCGTCCGGTTCGTCAACATCAACGTGGCAGATCTGGACGGGCACAAGCTCTCCGGTCTGTCCGTCGTCGCCGATGCCCGGGAAGCGTTGCAGGCATTGACAACCCAGCTGGCCGGATGGCGAGCTGAGCCGGCATACACGCGCCGGGCGGGCGACCTGGCAGGCGCGTGGGACGCGGCGGTCGCGGCGGCATACGACCTTGGCGGCGATCTTGGCGCGGTCCCAAGCCAGAGCCAGGTGATCGGCGCGGTCAACGACCTGTCCGGCGCGCGTGATGTCGTGGTGTGCGCGGGCGGCTCGATGCCCGGCGACCTGCACAAGATGTGGCGGACCAGCGACGCCAAGGGCTATCAGGTGGAGTACGGCTACTCGTGCATGGGCTATGAGATCGCCGGAGGGCTCGGGGTCAAGATGGCCGACCCCGACCGCGAGGTCATCGTCATGGTGGGCGACGGGTCCTACCTGATGATGGCCCAGGAGCTTGTTACCGCGGTGCAGGAGGGCATCAAGCTGGTCGTGGTGCTCGTGCAGAACCACGGCTTCGCGTCCATCGGTGCCCTCTCCGAAACCGTTGGTGCGCCACGGTTCGGCACCAACTATCGCTACCGCGGTGAGAGTGGTCGCCTGGACGGCGACATTCTGCCGGTCGACCTGGCCGCCAATGCGGCAAGCCTCGGCGCGCAGGTCCTTCGTGCCGACACCCTGGGAGCGTTCAGGCAGTGCCTGAGCCAGGCCATTGCGGCCACCCGCACCACGGTGGTCCACGTGGAGTGCGATCTGGCGACCGGCTCCCCGTCGAGCCGGTCGTGGTGGGATGTTCCGGTCGCCCAGGTCTCCAGCCAGCCGGTCACACGCGCGGCGCGGTCGGCATACGAGCTGGCAAAGACCAACCAGCGCGACCACCTGAGCCCCTTTGCTCAGTTCAGGCCGCTTCGGAGCCCGATTCGGGGGCCAGAAAGCGGCCTCAACTGAGCAAACCGGCCTGAACTGAGCAAAGGGGGTGTCAGCGGGTGGCTCCGGTGACCAGCCAGGCGTCGCCACGGGCCCGCCAGCCCAGGGCCATGCCCCGAACGGTCATGAAGGCGACGAACGTCAGCCAGAGCACTGTCAGCGCATGTCCTTGCGCGGCAACCAAGTCCGCGCCTGCCAGCAATGAGGGCCCGGCGGCTCGAACCGTGAGGATGAGGGGTAGGTACAGCGCCAGGAGCCCGACCTGGGCCCAGGCGAGCCATCGGCCGTCGCCCGCTCCGATGAGCACACCGTCCAACACGAACACGAATCCCGAGATGGGCTGGGCGAGCGCCACCACGACGAGGGCGGCGGACAGAGCCGACTGCACAGCGGGGTCAGAGGTGAAGAGCGTGGGCAGCACCGAATGCGTTGCCAGCACAAGGATTCCGAGCATCCCGCCGCCGATGACGCCCCACCACAGCATGGTGCTGGTGGCCGATCGCGCTCCTGCGACGTCGCCGGCGCCCAGAGCCTTGCCGGTCAGCGCCTGACCGGCGATGGCCAGTGCGTCCAGGGCGAAGGCGAGGAAGGTCCACACGGTGGCGGACACCTGGTAGGCGGCCAGCGGCACGTCGCCCAGACCTGCGGCGACCCAGGTCGTCACGAGCAGGACGAAGCGAAGAGCCAGCGTCCGAACGAGCAGGGGTACTCCGTCAAGAGCCGCCCGCAGCACCCTGCCCGGGTGGGGGCGCAAGCTCGCACCGAGCCGTCGCGCGCGGCGAGTGACGACGATGACCAGGGCGGCCGCCATACCGGACTGGGCGAGAACGGTGCCCAGCGCGGAACCGGCGATGCCCATGTGCAGGCCGTAGACGAAGAGCACGTTCAGTACGATATTGACGCTGAAGCCCACGACGGACGCGACGAAAGGCGTTCTCGTGTCTTGCAGTCCGCGCAGGACGCCCGTCACAGCCAGGGCGACCAACATGGCCGGTATGCCGATGGCGGATACCCGCAGGTAGGTCACTGCTTGCTCCAGCGCGGCCGGTGAGGCGCCGAACAGCGCGCACAGCTGGGCCGAGTATGTGGCGACCAGCGCGCCGGTGACGACGCCGATGGCGATGGCCAGCCACATGCCGTCGATGCCGGCACCGACGGCGCTTCGTTCCGAGCCGGCGCCCACCTGCCGGGCGACGATCGAGGTGGTGCCGTAGGCCAGGAAGACGAAGATGTTGGCCGCGGTGATGAGCGCGGCGCTGGCCACACCGAGACCGGCCAGCTGCGTGGTGCCCAGGTGGCCGATGATCGCGGAGTCGGCAAGCAGGAACAGCGGTTCGGCGACGAGGGCCAGAAAGGCGGGCACGGCCAGGCGGATGATCTCGCGCCGTTGGTCCCCGGGATCGTTGGCCCACAGGCTCCGGCTGCTGTTCACCATCGCAGGGTAGGGGGCTGGGGAATCAGTCCGGGCCTTTGTCCGTTGATGTCGTCGTGGTGAGCTGGTGCTTATTGCCGTCGGCGAGTCGACATGGAGGCCGTCATGAGCGTTGCGGATGTCGTGGACCCATTGGTCCGGGCGGGTCTGGGTGAAGACCTGCCCGTGCGCCTGCGGTGTTGGGACGGTAGCGAGCTCGGCCCGCCGTCCGCGCCCGTGCAGCTGACGTTCACCAGTCCCCGGGCCCTGCGTCGCCTGATGTGGGCACCCAACGAGCTGGGCTTCGCCCGCGCCTACGTGTCCGGCGACGTCCTGATCGAGGGGGACATCATGGCGGGTCTGGCCGCACTGGAGCGCGTCGCAGATCCCGAGTTCGGCCCGGGGGTGGTCATCGACGCCTCGACCCGTCGGGCCCTGGCCAAGGCCCTCTTGAAGCTGGGAATCGCGGGTCCGCCGCCCCGGCCCCCCGCGGAGGAGTCGAAATTGGGCGGGCTGCGCCATTCGAGAAGCCGGGACGCGCAGGCCATCGCCCACCACTACGACGTCGGCAACGAGTTCTACGAGCTGGTTCTCGGACCGTCGATGACCTACTCATGCGCCTACTACGAGCAGGAGCATGGCATCGCGTCCGGCCCCGCGTTGGGTCTGGAGGAGGCCCAGCAGGCCAAGTGTGACCTCGTTGCCCGCAAGCTCGGGCTCAAGCCGGGTATGCGCGTCCTTGACGTCGGATGCGGCTGGGGAGCCCTTGTCTGTAACGCTGCTCGCAACTACGGTGTCGAGGCGGTTGGCATTACCCTCTCCAGCGAACAGGCCGACTATGCTCGGCGCCGGGCGGAGGATGAGGGTGTCGGCGATCGCGTGGAGATCCGCATCCAGGACTACCGAGATGTCCACGACGGGCCCTTTGACGCGATTGCGAGCATCGGCATGTCGGAGCACGTCGGTCAGGCGATGCTGTCCACCTACTCCGCTGATCTGTTCGCGCTGCTGCGACCCGAGGGTCGACTGCTCAACCATGCGATCTCCCGCCGTCCGGGCTCGGCCGCGGGCTTCTCGCGAACCTCGTTCATCGACCGCTACGTCTTTCCCGACGGGGAGCTCCTGCCGATGGCCGTGATGGTCGAAGGGCTGGAGGAGGCGGGCTTCGAGGTGCGCGATGTCGAGTCGCTGCGAGAGCACTACGCGCTGACTTTGCGGGCATGGGTGGCGAACCTGGAAGCCAACTGGGACAAGGCTGTTCAGCTCTCGAGCCCTGGCCGAGCGAGGGTCTGGCGGTTGTACATGGCGGGCTCGGCGCTGGCCTTCGAGGGAAACCGGCTCGGGGTCAACCAGGTCCTTGCGGTACGACCTGACGCTCGTGGTGTCAGCGGTATGCCGCGAACGCGGGCCTCGCTGCTCGCGCCTGCCGCCAGCCCAGGAGTTTGAGGGTCTGGCTGCGCCGGAGGGCCGGAATCCAAAGCCGGGCGGGCTGGCGACGCGCGGAACTTTTCTTTTGTCCACAAGGCGGTGGACAACGTTTGCGCAGCCCAGCCCGTATGCGGGGTCTTCATAAGTCGCGCAACTCACAGGGTTGTCCCCAAGGTGTGCACACCCGGAGGCAGTGTGGTGCACAGGTTGTCCCCAGGATGCGCACAGGGCTTGGTTGAGTCCGCGGTCCTGCGGCAATAGCGTGACTCATTCGCACCGATCACTGCACGGGCGATGGCCCCTGTTGCCTGGTCGTTGGGACTGTCGGACCCGCGTGGTGTGCTGGTCGCAGTCCGGTTGCAGGGTCGGGATCAAAGGGGACGCGCGTGTCGATCGCGAAGTTGGACATCGAGTCGTACGGCGGGCCCACGCAGTCCTCCTACGGACCGGCCGACGACCGGCTTCCTCCCCAGGACGTCCATGCGGAGCAGAGCGTCATCGGCGGCATGCTGCTCTCCAAGGACGCCATTGCCGACTGCGTCGAAGGGCTCAAGGCCGTCGACTTCTACCGTCCCGCCCACGAGCTGATCTATGACGCGATCCTGGATCTGTACAGCCGCGGCGAGCCGGCCGACGCCATCACCGTCTCCGATGAGCTGACCAAGCGCGGCGACTTGATCCGCGTGGGTGGACAGGCCTATCTGCACCAGCTGATCTCTTCTGTACCGACGGCGGCAAACGCCGGTTACTACGCGCAGATCGTGGCCGAGCGGGCGGTGCTGCGACGGCTGGTCGATGCCGGCACGAAGATCGTGCAGATGGGCTATGGCCAAGGCGGCGGTGATGTGGCCGACATCGTCAACGCCGCCCAGGCCGAGATCTACGCCGTGGCGGACAAGCGCGGCGGCGATGACTACGCGGTGCTCGGCGATGTGCTCGAGGAGACCGTTGACGAGATCGAGCACGCCTCCGGTCGATCGGGTGAGATGACCGGGGTCCCAACGGGATTCACCGACTTCGACAACCTGACCAACGGTCTGCACCCCGGTCAGATGATCGTCGTGGCGGCGAGACCTGCTGTTGGAAAAAGTACGTGGGGTTTGGACGTAGCACGGTCCGCGGCGATCAAGCACAAGATGGCCACCGTCCTCTTCAGCCTCGAGATGAGCCGCACGGAGATCACGATGCGCCTGCTCTCGGCCGAGGCCTCGATCCAGCTGCAGAACATGCGCAAGGGCACGATGCGCGACGAGGACTGGACCAGGCTGGCGCGCACGATGGCCGAGGTCTCCGATGCCCCACTGTTCATTGATGATTCGCCGAATATGAACCTGATGGAGATCCGCGCCAAGTGCCGGCGTCTCAAGCAGCGTCACAACCTGCGCCTGGTGATCATCGACTACCTGCAGCTGATGAGTTCGGGCAAGCGGGTCGAGAGCCGCCAGCAGGAGGTCTCGGAGTTCTCCCGCGCCCTGAAGCTTCTTGCGAAGGAGCTCGAGGTCCCCGTCATCGCCATCTCGCAGCTGAACCGTGGCAGCGAGCAGCGCCAGGACAAGAGGCCGCAGATGAGCGACCTTCGCGAATCTGGTTGTCTCACATCTGGTGCACGGATTCTCCGCGCGGACACCGGCGCCGAGACGTCGATGGGTGAGCTGTATGCCGAAGGCGCGACTGATGTTCCTGTGTGGGGGTTGGATGAATCACTGCGTTACGTGCAAAGGCATCTGACCCACGTGTTCCCGACGGGGGTCAAGCCTGTCTTCCGCCTGACCTTGGCGTCGGGCAAGACGGTCCGCGCGACCGAGAACCATCCTTTCCTTGCCTACGACGGCTGGACCGAGCTCGGAGACCTGCGTACCGGCTCGCGCGTTGCTGTGCCGCGGCACGTCCCTGCCCCGCACGAGCTCAAGACCTGGCAGGACGACAAGGTTGTGCTGCTAGCCCACCTGCTGGGCGACGGATCCTTCGTCAAACGGCAGCCGATCCGTTACGCCAGCATCGACGAGCAGAACCTTGGGGCGGTCACCAAAGCGGCCATGGTCTTCGGGGTAGCGGCTGTGCGAGACGACTACACCGCTGCACGGTGTACGACTCTGCGACTTCATGCACCTTTCGCTCTTGGCCATGGCAAGCGCAACCCGATTGCCGAATGGCTGGACGAGTTGGGGCTCTTTGGTCTCCGCAGCCCTGAGAAGTTCGTTCCCGAGCCGATTTTCCACGTGTCCAAGCGGCAGATTGCCCTGTTCATCAACCACATCTGGGCGACGGACGGGTCAGTCACGGTCAACAAGAACGGCGACGGTGGACGGATCTACTACGCGTCTACGTCCCGACGTCTTGTTGATGATCTCTCACGGTTGCTCCTGCGCTTCGGCATCTCCACCAGGACGCGAGTCACCAAGAAGGCCGGATATCGCGACGGCTGCACCATTGACGTCTCCGGAGTTGATAACCAACGCCGCTTTCTGCAGGAGATCGGCGTCCATGGTGACCGGTCGGTGCCTGCCGCCCGGCTCCTGGAGATCATCCGCGACAAGACGGCCAACACCAATGTCGACACGGTGCCCCTACAGGTCTGGGACCGGGTCAAGGAGGTCATGGTCGAGCGAGGCATGACCCACAGAGAGTTCCAGGCAGCCATGGGCACGGCATACTGCGGCTCGACGATGTGGAAGCACTCTCCATCGCGCGAGCGGCTGGGCCGAGTGGTGGCTGTCCTGGACGACGCCGGCCTCGAGCTTATGGCGGTCAACGATGTGCTCTGGGACTCGGTCGTGTCGGTCGAGCCCGACGGCGTCGAAGAGGTCTATGACGCAACGGTTCTGGGCACGCACAACTTCATCGCGAACGGCATCTCCGTCCACAACAGCATCGAGCAGGATGCCGACATGGTCATCCTGCTTCACCGCGAGTCGATGTATGAGCGCGAGTCACCTCGTGAAGGCGAGGCCGACCTCATCGTTGCCAAGCATCGCAACGGTCCGACGGACACGATCACGGTGGCGTTCCAGGGTCACTACTCCCGCTTCACGAACATGGCGACCAACTTCTAGCGCGGTTGTCAGGATCGTGGTCAGGACTCGTGACTGCCGATCGGGTCGAGCGCGTAGGCGATGGGGACGCCGGCACGATACGACAGGTGCAGGTATGACGGAGCGTCCAGCACCGTCAGATCCGCCCGGTTCCCGAGACGGATCGTGCCAATGTCATGGCGCCGCAACGACTGTGCGCTGCCGACGGTAGAGGCACGCAGCGCCTCGGCCGGGGTCAGACCCATCTCGCGCACCGCTAGGGCGATGACGAACGGGATCGAGGACGAGTAGCAGGTGCCGGGGTTGCAGTCGCTGGCCAGGGCGATGCTCACACCGGCATCGAGCAGGTGCCTGGCGTTCGGGTAGGGCGATCGGGTCGAGAACTCCACGCCGGGCAGGAGCGTGGCAACCGTGGTGTCCGATGCCGCGGCGAGCTGTTCGATGTCTGCTTCGGACAGGAACGTGCAGTGGTCGACGCTCGCGGCGCCCAGCTCGACCGCGAGGCGCACGCCCGGACCGTGTCCGAGCTGGTTGCCGTGCACTCGGATGCCGAGACCGGCAGCCCGGCCTGCGGACAACACGACGCGCGCCTCTTCCTCGGTGAAGGCGTGCGGGCTGTGCGGCTCGCAGAACACGTCGATCCAGCGGGCGTGGGGGGCGCAGGCCGCAAGCATCTCACCGGTGACCAGCTCGACGTACTCGGACCGTCTGGAGGCGAACTCCGGCGGCACTACGTGGGCGCCGAGAAACGTTGTCTCAGAAGTGAACTCGGCCGCGATGCGCAGCGACCGTGCCTCGTCCTTGACACTCAGTCCATAGCCGCCCTTGATCTCGACGGTGGTCGTGCCCTGGGCGCGCATCTCAGCGACCCGCGCGCCGACCAGGGCGCGTAGCTCGTCATCGCTGGCCGCACGGGTGGCGTCCAACGAGCTGGAGATCCCGCCGCCGTCGTATGTGACACCGGTCATTCGGGCGGCGAACTCCACGGAACGGTCTCCGGCAAAGACGAGGTGTGAGTGCGAGTCCACGAAGCCCGGGATGACCGCGCGCCCCCCGAGGTCCCGGCGCTCATCGGCCGGCGGTGCATGGGCGGCAGGTCCGACCCAGACGATGAGCCCGTGCTGCACGACGATCGCAGCGTCGCTGAGGCGGCCCAGGTGCTCCGAGTGGTCGGCACCCTCCAACAGCTCGTCGTTGGTGACGAGCTCGGCGATACCCGTGAACAGCGTCGCGGTCATGAGCTCTCCCAGAGGGGCTCAATCGCCTTCTGCAGCAGCGTCCCGACGTGGCCGAGCCGGTGTTCGCCACCGGCCACCACGGTCCTACCGTCCGCGATGACGGTGTCGACGTCAGCACCGGTCGCCGACAGGATGATCTGCTGCGGAGCGCTCCCGGCGGTCCTGCGGCTGTCGAGCCTGACGGCCACGAGATCCGCACGTGCGCCGACCTCGAGCCGTCCGGCGTCCTCCCAGCCCAGGCTCTCGTGTCGCGTAGCCGCCGACAACAGCTGGTCCAGGTGGAATCGCCCACGTTCCAACGAGTCCAGACGCTCGTGCATCTCCAGCGCCCTTGCCTCCTCGAACATGTCGATGACGGCTTGTTGGTCGGAACCCAGGGACAACGGCGAGCCCGCGTCACGCAACCTCCGGGCGGGTCCGATGCCATCAGCGAGGTCCCGCTCGGTGGTGGGGCAGAAACAGACAGTCGTCCGGGTGCGGCCCAGCGTCGCGATGTCCTCGTCGGTCAGGTGCGTCCCGTGAACCGCGGACGTCAACGGTCCGAGGGTGCCCTCGACATCCAGCAACGCGGTCGGCGTCATGCCGTAGAAGCCCTGGCAGGCTGCGTTTTCGGCGGGCTGTTCGGAGACGTGGACGTGCAGCGGTCGACCTGTCGCGGCCGCGGCGACAACGCCGAGCTGGTCGCGGGGCACTGCGCGGACGGAGTGGATGGCAGCACCAACACGCATCCTGGCGGACTCCTTGAGGAGCGCGACGCGTTGCGCCCAACGGTCGGCGTGGCCGTCGCCGAAGCGTTGCTGGGTCGCCTCGAGAGGGCTGTGGCCGTGGGCGCTCAGCCCCCCGGCGACGTAGCAGGTGTCGAGCAAGGTCAGCCGGATGCCCGCGTCGGCCGCTGCCTGACGCAGGGCCTCGCCCATGGCGTTGGGATCGTCATAGGCCGCCCCGCCGGGAGCGTGGTGCAGATAGTGGAACTCTCCGACAGTGGTGATACCGGCCAGCGCCATCTCGGCGTACGTCGCGGTGGCCAGCGCGAGGTAGGAGTCCGGATCCAGCCGCGCCGCAACGGCATACATCCGCTCGCGCCAGGTCCAGAAGGTTCCGCCGCCATCGTGGGTGCGCCCCCGCAAGGCGCGGTGGAAGGCATGGCTGTGGGCGTTCGCGAACCCCGGCAGGACCACACCGGGCAAGACCTGGGCAGCACCGGCCACGGTGTCCGTGGTGACCGCGGTGAACCGGCCGCCAGTAACCTCGAAGGTCACGTCTCGCGCGACGCCTGAGGGGAGCAGGGCGTATGCCGCCCACCACCGCTGGGTGTTGGATGGACTCATCGCCTGGGTCATCGGGCCAGCTCCTCGGTGACCCGGGTCAGGGCTTCGACGCCGCGATGGCAGTCCTCGCGCTCAGCGAACTCGGCCGGCGAGTGGGAGATCCCGGTGGGATTGCGGACGAACAACATGGCGGCCGAAAGTCCCGCACTCGCAAGGATTCCGGCATCATGACCGGCGCCGGTCGCCAAAATCGGCGCATCGTCGAGCAGGCCCGAGAGCCGCTGGGCCAAGGGGACGTCGAAGGCGGTCTCGGGGGTCCAGGACTCCTCGACCGCGGCGCTGCTCGACTCACGCGCCACGGCCTCCACCACGGCCCGAACTTCCGTTTCGACGGTGCCTCGAGCGTCCAGCCAGGCGGTGACCCGTGATGGGATCGCGTTGACACCGTTGGGTTCCACGCGGACCTTTCCCACCGTGGCGACGCACCTGTGCGCACTGGCCGCCGCGCGGGCGGCCAGCACCGTTGCCGCCAGGGCGAGCATCGGGTCG
>Ga0209745_1000971_pt1 | contig 17248 bp, 15 predicted proteins | sample BarGraNGADG00312_FD_184495 | JGI IMG/M metagenome (GOLD analysis project Ga0209745, IMG submission 184495) | Arctic peat soil microbial communities from Barrow, Alaska - Barrow Graham LP Ref core NGADG0004-312 (SPAdes) (version 2) | ecosystem: Environmental > Terrestrial > Soil > Wetlands > Peat... | reverse complement strand
GAGGGCGCCGCTCCAATCGTGCGCGGGCACCCGGTCGAAAAACCTGAGACCATCGCTACGGCTATAAGGATCGGCAATCCGGCTTCCTGGGAGAGCGCGGTGGCCGCGGCGGACGAGTCGGGCGGAAAGATCGACATGGTCAGTGACGGAGAGATACTGGAGGCCTACCACCTGCTGGCCGAAACCGAAGGTCTATTCGTGGAACCGGCGTCGGCGGCGTCGGTCGCGGGGCTTATTAAGGCCCGCGCGGGAGGTGTTGTGGCCGAAGGGCTTACGGCGGTTTGCGTCCTCACCGGCCACGGCCTCAAGGATCCGGAGAGAGCAGTAAAAGAGTCGGGCCAACCCCCGCTGGTGTCTCCCACGCCCGAGGTAATTATGGAGTCTATTTACGCTGCCCGGAGGTAGCGCCGTGACTACAGTTGGAGGTTGCGTTTGTCGCGTCTTAAAGTAGCGGTTCTCGTACCCGACGGCGCCGCCGACCGCCCGCTCGAGGAGCTGGGGGGGAAGACTCCTTTGGAGGAAGCGGAGACGCCCAACATGGATGCTGTGGCATCGCGCGGCGCCACGGGCTTGGTCTACACGGTGCCCGAAGGGCTGCCGCCCGGCAGTGACGTTGCCAACCTGTCGCTGTTCGGTTACGACCCCGCAACGCATTACGGGGGGCGCGGTCCAATAGAGGCCGCGAACCTGAACGTGGAGATACCGCGGGGGTGGATGGTCTTCCGGTGCAATCTCGTAGCGACCGATGGAAAAAGGATGCTCGACTACAGCGCCGGCCACATAGGACAGGAGGACGCCGGAAGGCTGATCGACGCCCTGCAGTCGGGCTTGGGTGACGGTGAAACCGTGTTCCGGCAGGGTAAGTCGTACCGCAACCTCATGCTGGTGAAGGGCGACTTCGCGCATCTCAAGTGCACGCCGCCCCATGACATAACCGGCGAACCACTCGAGCAATACCTGCCCAACGGTGACGGCGCGCAGCGGATAGTAGATCTGATGGAACGTTCGCGCGAGGTGTTGGTGGGACTGGCCGGCGGCATTACCTCAGCCGACATGATCTGGCCGTGGGGGCAGGGCACGCGGATGAGCCTGGAGCCGTTCGCCGAACTCTTCGGCCTGGCGGGCGGTGTCATCAGCGCGGTCGACCTGGTCTGCGGGCTGGGGAGGCTGGCCGGCCTCGAGCCCGTTACGGTGCCGGGTATAACAGGCTTTCTCGATACGAATTATAGCGGCAAGGGTGAAGCCGCGATTCGCGTTCTCTCCGCCGACGATTTCGTATACGTTCATGTTGAGGCGCCCGACGAGGCGTCGCACATGGGAGACGTAGCCGAGAAGGTAAAGGCGATCGAGAGCTTTGATAAGTTTATAGTCGGACCGGTACTGGAGCACCTGTCGAGCTCAGGTGAGGAGTACCGCGTTCTGGTTTGCCCCGACCATCCAACGTTTATCGCTACGCGGACCCACGACCGCTCACCGGTGCCGTACGCCGCATGTGGGACGGGCATCGAGGCGGCAGGTACGAGACCGTACTGCGAGAAGGAAGCAGCCGGGGGAGGCCCGCATTTCCAGCCGGGATGGACGCTCATGTCGCATTTAACCGGAGAGTGGCAATAATGATTGGGGTCAGACCCCAATGACTGACCCCAATGAAGACAAGGGGTGAAGATGGAGGAGTACGGGCCAAAAGGCCACATAAAGATTGCCCACATATCCGACATACACGTGGGCTCCAACCACTTCGTGTCCAACCTGCTCAATCGGGCCATCATGGAGATAAACGAGATGGAGCCCGATGTAGTGCTGGTCTCGGGCGATCTCACCAACGAGGGATTCCGCCAGGAGTACAGCGCGGTCGGCGCCTACCTCGGCAACATCAGATGCGAGAAGATGGTGGTAATCCCCGGTAACCACGATTCCCGAAATGTCGGGTACGTGCACTTCGAGGATCTCTTCGGCTCGCGCAATAGCGCCTTGTACATGCCCGGGGTAACGATAGTGGCGCTCGACTCATCCCAGCCTGATTTGAACGAGGGCAGACTCGGCCGGCAGAACTACCGCTGGATTGCGGAGAGGTTCACCAACCCCAACGACTTCAAGATAGTGGTGCTGCATCACCACCTGATCCCGCTTCCGGGAACCGGCCGAGAAAGAAACATAATCGAGGATGCCGGCGATTTCCTCGAGCTGCTGGTCAGCGAGGGGGTTGACCTTGTGCTCTCCGGTCACAAGCACGTTCCTCATACCTGGCGCTTCGAGGACTTCCATGTCTCGAACGCCGGGACCGTGTCCAGCCTCCGGGTGCGCGGCTACGCTAGGCCGTGCTACAGTATCATCGAGATCGACCCGCAGTCTTGCGCAATCAAGCGGAAGTACCCGTTTGGGGATACAGTCGGCATAATCACCTTCCCTGTAATGAGGGAAAAACAACCGCACAATCCGGAGGGCCACGCGGACCGCCTGGTCAAGTAACCGTTGTTTATGACCAGGTTTTAAAGAGGGTATCGATAACCGGGGACAAAAGAGCCAGGAGAGCCGTTGAGCGATCACAGCTCCGCAGAAAAGCAAACCGCGATAGCGCTTATCGACGGAGAGCATTATCCAGATGTGACCCGCGACGCGCTCCGTTTCCTCCAGGAGATGGGCTATCGACTTGTAGCTCTTGTCTTCCTGGGCGGCTCTGAAAAGCTGGTAACTTTTGACCCTGCCTTGTTTGGGGATTTGCCCGTATACTCCGGAGCCGGGCAGGTCGCCGACCTGAGGAAGGCCATAGCCGAAAATCCTGCCGAGGCCGTGTTCGACTTATCCGACGAACCGGTGGTCGGTTACCACGAACGCTTCCGCCTGGCATCAGAGACGCTCGCGCTTGGGCTCTCGTACAACGGCGCCGACTTCTCCTTTAAGCCTCCCAGTAGCCCGTATCTGTGCGCCAAGCCTTCCATCGGCATCTGGGGCTCGGGAAAGCGGGTTGGGAAGACGGCCATCTCCAGCCACATGGCGCGTTACCTCGCCTCTAACGGTGCGAATCCCTGCGTCTGCACCATGGGCAGGGGAGGCCCGCCGGAGCCGGAGCTGATTTCATCACCCGACGAGGTCACTGACGCGTACTTGAGGCGCAGAGTCGAGGAAGGGTGTCACGCTGCAAGCGATCACTTCGAGGATGCGATGATGGCTACTGTTCCTGTGGTGGGTTGCAGGCGGTGCGGAAGCGGCCTTGCCGGTGAGCCGTTCTACTCCAACGTTGCCGAGGGCGCGGCAGTCGCATGCCGGCAGAATGCCGACATAGTTATCTTCGAGGGCAGCGGGGCCGCGATTCCGCCGGTGGGAGTTGACTCGGTGATGCTGGTGGCATCGGCAGCGCAACCTCTAGAATATCTGCTGGGGTACCTCGGCCCTTACCGGCTATTGCGTTCCGACCTTGTTGTAGTTACAATGTGTGAAGAATTCCAAGTATCCAGCGATAAGCTTCGCAAACTCATAGATGGCGCTTTGTTGATCAATCCTGAGGTAAAGGTCTTAAAGACCGTATTCAGACCTAGACCCCTTGGTGACCTGAGTGAGCGAAAGGTGTTCCTGACTAGCACTGCCCCCACGGGCGCCTTGCAGGTCCAGGTGGAGCACCTGGAGGCGGAATTCGGAGCCCGAGTGGTAGGTAGCAGCGGAAATCTCGCGGACCGCTCGAAGCTCACGGCGGACCTGGAACGAGCCCGGGACGCGGACGTGTTTGTGACCGAGCTGAAGGCGGCAGGAGTGGACACCGTCTCTCGATTCGCAAGCGGGAACGGTAAGGAGCTGGTATATCTTGAGAACCTTCCGGTCGCACTGGAGGGCAATCTCGAGGAGGAAATGGACCTGTTGGTCAGAATAGCGCGAGTAAATTTTCTCGGAAGGTAAACACCCGCGAAGATAGTATTAGAGTCCAGGAGTTCCACGGCGGCAATCCCAGTTACGACTAGAGCGCTTGAGTTGCACGGAACAAGACAGAAATGGCCAAACGACTTCAAAAAATAATAATAACGGATGAAGAGCACCACCTTCCCTACTCGAAGGGCTTGATGGCGATATCCATAATGGCCACCGGGCTGCCGCCCGACCAGGCCTACAACATTGCTACCATGATACAGAAAGCCCTGCGCGACGAGGGCAAGCCCCTTGTGTCCATGGAACAGGTGCGCAGGACTGCTGAAAAAGTGATGGAGCGGGAAGTAGATTCGAAGTACGTGGATATCTACCGCAAATGGCAGGCACTGGGGAAGCTTCACAAGCCTATTATCATATTGATGGGTGGCGCCACAGGGGTGGGGAAGTCCACCGTCGCGACGATGCTCTCCGCCCGCCTCGGCATTACCCGGCAGGTCTCTACCGACGTCATAAGGGAAGTGATGCGTTCTCTCTTCGCGCCGGAGCTCATACCCACTTTATATAACTCGTCCTTCAGAGCGTCCGAGAAACTTCGAATCCCGCTGCCCGCCTCAACGGATAAGGTCATTGTCGGTTTTCTGGAGCAGGCGGCGATGGTATGGGTCGGCATACGGGCTCTGATAGAGCGCGCGGTAGTGGAGAGGACCAACTTCATTGTGGAGGGTGCGCACGTTGTTCCCGGCATCGTCGATCCGCAATTCTTCAAGGATGCCTACATCCTGCAGGTGGTATTAGCGGTCGATGACGAGCAGCAGCATCGTAGCCACTTCGAGATCCGTGAGGTGGAGACCGAAGGCATGAGGCCGTTCTCCCGGTACCTGAACAGCTTTGACAACATCAGGCAGATACAGGACTACATTCTGAAACTCGCGTCGGAGCAGGAAGTGCCCGTGTTCCCGTGCTATAACATAGACCAGACGATTGGCATGGTCCTCGACTTCATCATCAATCAAGTATTTGTCGAGTACACCAACGGCAGGGTCGCTGAAGGTTATGTCGATAAAGCCATGGATGCTTACGCCGGGCGGGAGCGGGCCCTCTCGCAAATGGAAATAGTTACCGAAGAGGGAGGAGTGAATTGAGGCTGTTCATCGATACCGCGAACGTCGAACACATACGTGAGATAAACGACTGGGGCGTCCTCGAAGGTGTCACCACAAACCCCACCCTGGCCTGCAAGGAAAACCGCAACTACCGCGAGTGCATTTCAGAGATCGCGGGCATAGTCTCCGGTCCCGTGAGCGCCGAGGCCGTTTCGATGGAGGCGGAGGGGATGATAGCGGAAGCCCGCGAACTCGCCGCCATAGCCTCAAACGTCAACGTCAAGATTCCCATGTGCCCGGAAGGACTGAAGGCTATACGAGCCCTGAAGAATGAAGGCATAAAGACCAACTGCACGCTCATTTTTTCCGCCAACCAGGCGCTGCTTGCCGCCGCTGCGGGCGCCACCTTCGCCAGCCCTTTCCTGGGAAGGATCGATGACGTGGGTAACGACGGACTAAGGGTGCTGGCTGAAATTGTCGAGATATATGAGTACTACGGCATGGAGACCCAGGTAATATCGGCGAGCCTCCGGCATGCACAGCACGTAATCGGATCCGCCCTCGCTGGGGCGCACATTGCAACGATACCTTACGATGTATTCAAAGCGATGGCGCGGCATCCGTTGACGGACATCGGCATTGAGCGGTTTTTGGCCGACTGGGAAAAAATAAAGAACCTTTGAAGAATAATCAGACGATATGCGCCGAACAAGACGGGCGCACAACGAGGAGGTAGCAACTGAAATGGAAGCAGTCGACAGGAGCGTACTTGAGACCAAGCTCTTGCCGGAGCTCCAGGAGATAGGCCTGGCCCTGGACTTGGACGGGGTGAAAAAGCTGCGCAAGAAAGACTTGATTAACGCGATACTCACGGAGGCAGGTGTTCTCACCGAGGAGAAGCCGCACCTCCAGGAAGTCCCCATGCCGCCCGAGGTGGCACCCGAGGAGGAGAAAGAGGATGAGGGCATCGGAAGCGGCATCTTGGACGTCCTCTCAGACGGTTACGGGTTCCTTCGCACCTCGGGCTACCTGCCCTCGGAAAAGGACATCTACGTCTCACAGTCCCAGATAAGGCGATTCCGCCTCAAAAGGGGTGACGAGGTCAAGGGGCAGATCAGGCCGCCGAAAGATTCCGAGAAGTACAACGCCCTGCTGCGGATCGAGGCGGTCAACAGTGACGACCCCGAGGTCGCCCAGAAGCGCAGGCAGTTCGAAACGCTCACACCACTATACCCCAGCGACAGATTGAGGCTGGAGACCAAGACCGGCTCGCTCACCTCCCGGATAATCGACCTGATAGCGCCGGTGGGCAAAGGGCAGAGAGGGCTCATCGTCTCTCCGCCGAAGGCCGGCAAGACCACCGTGCTGAAGCAGATCGCGAACAGCATCACCGAGAATAACCCCGAGAACTACCTTATGGTCCTGTTGGTGGACGAGAGGCCTGAGGAAGTCACGGACATGGAGCGATCGGTGTCGGGCGAAGTGGTTTCCTCGACGTTTGACCAGCCGAGCGACAATCACATCGCGGTCTCGGAGCTGGTTCTGGAGCGCGCAAAGCGCCTGGTGGAACACAACCGCGACGTTGTGATCCTGCTGGACAGTGTTACCCGCCTCGCGCGCGCCTACAACTTGAGTACTCCGGCAAGCGGCCGCATCCTGTCGGGCGGTGTCGACTCCACCGCCTTATTCCCGCCCAAGCGGTTTTTCGGGGCGGCGCGAAACATCGAGTTCGGCGGCAGTCTTACGATCATAGCCACCGCACTCGTCGATACCGGTAGCCGGATGGACGAGGTGATCTTCGAGGAGTTCAAAGGCACCGGAAATATGGAGCTACACCTCGACCGCAAGCTCGCCGACAAGCGTATCTTCCCGGCCATCGACATAGAGAAGTCGGGAACCCGCAAGGAGGAGCTGATACTACACCCCGAGGAGGCCGAACACGTCTGGAGGCTGCGGCGCATACTGCACGGGATGCCCGACCCGGCCGCGGCGATTGAGATCCTGATAGACGGACTCAAGCAGACCAAGAGCAACGTGCAGTTCCTGGCGCAGGTAAAGGAACCCCGCTAGCCGTTGTTAGGCGGACGCTCCTGTGCTACCATCTGGTCTGCATCTCAAGGAAGAAATCGGGAGAATAGTTGTGAAAAAAGGCATACACCCGGAATACATGGAGACAACGGTAAAGTGCTCGTGCGGCGAGACGTTCGAGACCAGGTCCACTAAGCCTGAGCTGCATGTTGAGATATGCTCGCAGTGCCACCCGTTCTACACCGGCAAGCAGAAACTCGTCGATTCCGGCGGGCGGGTCGAGCGCTTCAAGAAGCGTTTCCAGTCACACCTCGACACGAAGGACGGCAAGGGGAAGACGAAGTCCCCCGACGCCTGACGCCCGTGATCTACCGTGGCTGAACCCCCGCCTTCTCCGGAGCCTCGCCCAGAAATCCAGATCGGCGGCCAGGCCGTCATCGAGGGTGTCGTCATGCGCGGGCGGGAGCGATGGGCTCTTGCTGTGCGGCGGCCCAGCGGAGAGGTGTCCGTCACGGTCAACCCTACCAGGACCCTTGCCCAGAGGTATCCGCGCTGGAACAACTTTCCCGTAAGGGGAATCTTCGCGTTTGTGGATTCTATGGTGATCGGCGTAAAGGCGCTCATGATAAGCGGCGCGATTTACGCGGCGGACGCGTCGGCGGAGCCGGCGCCGCAGGCCGCGGAGCGGCAGCGGGCTGATGCCGATCAAGCAGTGTTGAATGCTGAAACTAAGGCCATCGCCGAAAACCTTAAGGCGGATGATGACACTAACGCCACAGCCGACCAATCTGAATCCTTGCCCAAATCGGCCATAGCTCTTGCACTCGTGTTTGGGCTCGCGCTTTTCCTGGGACTGTTTATCGTACTTCCAGCGGTGATGGCGAATTGGATCGGTGGTCATGCCACAAGCACGATCGTCTATAACCTGATCGAGGGTGGCATAAGGATAGCCATCTTCATCGGATACCTTGCCTTGATGTCGATGATGCCGGACATAAGACGCGTTTTCCAGTATCACGGTGCTGAGCACAAGGTCGTTCATATCTACGAGGATGGACTCCCGCTCACCCCCGAATACGCGGCCCGCTTCAGCACCGCGCACATGCGCTGCGGGACGGCTTTCATCATGATAGTAATGATCCTCAGCATACTGGTGTTCTCGTTACTTGGAAGGCCCGCACTATGGTTGAGGGTGCTCGAGCGGCTCGCCGTGATTCCTTTGGTGGCGGCGATCTCATATGAGATAATCAGGTTCGCGGGCAGGCACGAGGATTCGACCTTGATGAAGATATTGATGTCGCCCGGACTGCTCCTTCAAAAGATCACCACCAGAGAGCCCGATGAGTCTCAGTTGGAGGTTGCGATAAAGGCGCTCGAGGCTGCCATTGACCTGGATGTTCCCCTCTCCCCTCAGGGGAGAGGGTCAGGGTGATGGGGACACAAACGCCAATAGTTCCCTCGCGGACCTGAGCCTGGAGTTCGAGATGTTCGAGAAGCTGGAATCCCTGAAAATAAGATTCGAAGAGATAAACCAGAGAATGGCGGACCCGTCGGTCGCCGCCGATAGAAAAGCCTACCAGGAACTTGTGCGCGAGCGCTCTTCATTGCAGGAAGTCGTAGCCGCATATGACCGCTGCACCAACCTTGAGGCGCAGCTGTCGGACGCGCGGGACCTTCTTACTGGAGAGAGCGACCCCGAGATGGTGGAATTCCTTCGCGCCGAGGCGGAGTCGTTGCAGTCCGGGCTGGACGAGCAGCGCGAACGCGTGAAGGCGCTGCTGCTGCCGGCGGACGAACTGGCCAAAAAAGACGTTATCGTCGAAATACGGGCGGGTACCGGTGGCGACGAGGCGGCTTTGTTCGCGGGAAACCTCTATCGCATGTACTCGCGTTACGCGGAAAACCACGGCTGGAAGCTGGAGCAGCTCTCCTCGAGTCCCTCGGAGATCGGTGGCTTCAAGGAGGCCATCTTTTCACTGAAGGGGAAAAATGTGTGGCCCCTAATGAAATACGAGTCCGGCGTGCACCGGGTGCAACGGGTGCCGGTGACGGAATCCAGCGGGCGCATCCACACCTCCGCGGCGACGGTGGCCATTCTGCCGGAGGCGGAAGAGGTCGACATCGCCATAGATCCCGCCGATCTGAAGATAGATGTCTTCCGCTCGACCGGGCCGGGTGGTCAATCGGTAAATACCACTGATTCAGCCGTGCGGGTCACTTACAAACCCACGGGAATCGTGGTCTCCTGCCAGGATGAGAAGTCGCAACTTCAAAATAAGGAAAAAGCTATAAGGATCTTGAGAGCCCGCCTGCTCGAGGCCGCCCGTTTGCAGCAGCAACGCCAGGAGGCGGAGCAGAGGCGCCGGCAGGTCGGCACCGGCGAGCGCAGCGAGAAGATAAGGACTTACAACTTTCCCCAGGGGCGAGTCACCGACCATCGGATAGGGCTGACCCTGCACAAGTTGGAGGGCGTTCTCGAGGGCGACCTCGACGAGATAGTAGAGGCGCTCCTGGAGGAAGAACGCGCTAGAGCTCTCAAGGAAGTGGACCTGACTTGAACCTGGTCGAGTACCTTCAGAGGGCCACCGAATATCTTGAACGGCATGAAGTGCCATCACCCAGGTACAACGCCGAACTACTCCTCTCAAAGCTCCTCGGGATATCGCGACTTGATATCTACACGGGCTTTGAGAGAATGCTTTCGGGTGTCGAGGCGGACAGTTATCGGGACCTGCTCGCGAAGCGCGCCGCCGGCCGTCCGCTGCAGTATCTCACGGGTGAGGCGGGATTCAGAGGCCTCATCCTGGAGGTGCGGCCTGGAGTGTTTATTCCCAGGCCGGAGACCGAGGTCCTGGTGGAGAAAGCCCTTGAGGTCTTACCGGTAGGTGACACCGGGACTCAAGTTCTCGACCTTTGCTGCGGGTGCGGCAACATAGCGGTTAGCGTTGCCACCGAGCGCCCGGAATCAACGGTCACGGCCGTCGACTGCGAGCAGGGAGCCGTCGAGCTTGCCGCGCTCAACGCTTCCCGCTGTGGGGTAGGTTCAAGGATAACCCTCTACCAGGGCGACCTGTTCGAGCCTTTCAGGCAAACGGGAGCCTCGTTCGACGCGATAGTATCCAATCCTCCGTATGTGCCCACGGGCAGTCGCGACGCGTTGCCGGTGGAGGTGAGGGAGTTCGAGCCGCCGCAGGCGCTATTTGCCGGGGCGGACGGACTGGATATCATCAGGAGGATAATCGCCGAAGCACCGGGCTATCTCAAGCAAGGGGGCCGGCTCCTGCTCGAGGTGGACGAGAGTCATGCGGAGAAAGTAATCAGTGATTTGCTGGTTCCCTCTCCCTTGAGGGGAGAGGGTCAAGGTGAGGGTGACACCTCTTTCTCCTCCCCCTCGAGGGGGGAGGATCAAGGTGGGGGTGACACTAAGGCAACCTGGTCCGACGCAGAGTTGTTCAAGGATCTAGCCGGCCGGCCGCGCGTAGTGAGCGCCCGGGTCGTGCTGGACGGGAGGTGAGCGCGTTGCTTCGCATCGACATAATGGCTGGGTTTACACCTGATGATGTGGAGCGCGTAGCAGCGGTGCTTCGCGGCGGAGGTGTGGGGGTGATTCCCACCGACACCGTCTACGGCATCGCCGCATTGGCTTCCAACGAAGAAGCGGTCGCGCGCGTTCTCGAGCTAAAGGAGCGGTCGCTTGATAAGCCTCTTCCGGTGCACGTAGCTTCTATGCGCGAGGCGAACATCCTCGCGGAAGCCGACGGTCCGGCCGCGGTCGCGCTCGCCGACAGATTCTGGCCCGGCGCGCTAACGATCGTACTTGCCAGGCGCACCGGGCCCGGCAGCCACCTGCCGCTCCAGCCGGCAGAAAGCATTGGCCTGCGCATCCCTGATAACATGTTCTGCCTAGCCATAATCGAGCACGCCGGCTTCCTGGTCGTACCGAGCGCGAATCTCCCTGAGGCGCCTGCGCCGAGGACTCTCAAGGAGGTCCCCGCCGGCATTATGGGGGAGGCGGATCTGGTGGTCAACGCCGGAGCCTGCCCTCTTGGAGTCGAATCTACCGTAGTCGATCTGACAGGGGAGGCAACCGTGCTCAGGGAGGGGGCGATCCCCGCGGTAGACATCATGGAGGTGCTGGAAGGACTTGGCCGTGCCTGAGCCACTGCGGATACTTTTCGTATGTACAGGAAACATCTGCCGGAGCCCTATGGCTGAGGGCATGGCGCGTGAGCGAATCAAAGAGCGGTATCCCGACCGAGCGCATGAGCTGACCATCAGCTCCGCCGGCATCGCGGGCCTTGATGGTGAAACGGCCAGCATGGAGGCGGTGATGACCATGCGGGAGCGAGGGGTGGATATCACAGCGCACAGAGCGAGATCAACTACGCGGGAGCTGCTGGCATCGAGCGACCTGGTCCTGACAATGGAGGCCGCGCAGGCGGAGCGCCTCAGGGCTATGGGCGAGCCGCCGCAGCCGGGGGGTTCCCACGACGGCCGTTCCTTCCCGATCGTTTTCCCGCTATTAAGGCTGGGAGAGGCGGCCCGCGGGGCCTCAGCGGAACAGGATGATACGATTCAGTTAGAGGACCCTTCGGCGCGCCTGGAGATACTGGTTCGGATCGCCTCCGCCATCCGGCGGGAGGACTCCTGGGAGCTCCCCGATTTCTCTTACGAGATAGGCGATCCTATGGGCCTGTCGATCAGCGGTTACTCCGGCGCGGCCGAAGCGATGGAAAAGCCCATTTATGACATATTAAGCTTTCTTATCTCCCAGTAGGTCTCGCACTCGTCTCCCTTTCCTGATGGTTCGACCGGCGCCGTTGAAGGAGTGGGCAGCGCACATGTTAGAATCTGGTTTGACCTGATCACCACGACAGCGAGGCAGGTGAAAGATGCCGCTTGAGACCGGCGACCGGATCGTAGCCATCGGCAGCGACCACGCGGGCTACCGTCTGAAAGAGCGTTTTAAGGTCGAGCTTGCCGGCATGGGATATGAGGTTCGTGACGTTGGCACCGGTTCTCAGGAGTCTTGTGATTACCCCGATTTCGGGCTGGCGGTGGCCGAAGCGGTCGGCCGGGGAGAGGTATCGAAGGGCGTGCTGATATGCGGAACGGGCGCGGGTATGGCGATGGTCGCCAACAAGGTTCCCGGGATAAGAGCCGCCGCCTGCAACGACGCCTACACGGCGGAGTATTGCCGTCTCCACAACGACGCCAACGTCCTCACGATAGGCGCGCGCGTCGTTGACGACGAGACCGCGAGCCGCATACTGAAGATATTCATGGAGAGCGATTTCACAGGCGGGCTGCCCGACGGGGCTCGTCATAACCGCAGGCTGGAGAAAATCAAAGCGATAGAGCGCAAGTATATGAAGGAGCGGTAAGTTGGAAAACGACAGGGTCCTTTCCCCGCTTGCTGATCTGGACGACGAGATTATGGAGGTCGTCCACCAGGAGTTGAAGCTCGAGCGCGAGAGGATCAACCTCATCGCAAGCGAAAACTACGCTTCGCGGGCGGTCCTCGAGGCCCAGGGCTCGGTTCTCACCAACAAGTACGCCGAGGGTTACCCGGACAGGCGGTATTACTCCGGCTGCAGGGTGGTGGACATTGGGGAGGACCTCGCCGTGCGGAGGGCTAAGGCGGTGTTCGGTTGCGAGCACGCCAACGTGCAACCCCACGCGGGCGCCCAGGCGAACATGGCCGCCTACTTCACGGTGCTCAAGCCGGGCGAGACTTTGATGGCAATGGACCTGCGGTGTGGCGGCCATCTCACCCATGGTTCTCCCGCCAACTTCTCCGGCAGGTTCTACCGCGCGGTTCACTACGGGGTAGACCGCAAAACGGAGGTCCTGGATTACGACCAGATCGCGCAGCTTGCCAAGGCTGAGCGTCCTCGTGTAATCATGGCGGGCGCAAGCTCATACTCGCGAAGCCTCGACTTTGCGGCTTTCCGGGAGATAGCGAACAGCGTTGGGGCGGTGCTGATGGTCGACATGGCACACTTCGGTGGTCTGGTTGTGGGAGGTGTTCACCCCGACCCCGTGCCGTACGCGGACTTCGTCACCGGCACCACGCACAAGACCATGCGCGGTCCGAGAGGGGGCTTCGTGCTTTCCAAAGAAGAGTACTGTGAAGCGCTGGACGCGGCGGTGTTTCCCGGCGTGCAGGGTGGCCCGCTGATGCATGTGATAGCGGCAAAGGCGGTTTGCTTCAAGGAGGCCATGACCCCCGAGTTCAGGCAGTACCAGGAGACGATTGCCGCGAACGCGCGAGCGCTGTGTGAGAAGATGGCCTCCGACGGATATCGAATCGTGTCCGGGGGCACCGAGACGCACCTTTTCATGATTGACCTGCGGAGCAACGGCATCAGCGGCAGGGTAGCTCAGGACATCCTGGAATCGGTCGGGATCAACGTGAACATGAACGAGATACCTTACGACGAAACACCGCCTACCGTCACCAGCGGCATAAGGATCGGAACACCCGCGGTCACCACGCGCGGCATGAAGCCCGAGCATATGGAGACCCTGGGCGCTCTCATCAGCCGTGCGCTCAAGAACAAAGACGACGAGACGGTATTGGATAAGGTCCGCTCCGAGGCGCGCGATCTCATAGGCGCTTTCCCCCTCTACTTGGGGTCAGACCCCTTGACTTGAATCTCTAGAGGTTAATCCGCTATGTTGGATACAGATTCAAGTAAAGGGTCTGACCCCAAGTGGGTGCAATCTCGTTGTGGTAAACTATCAAAAGCCCCGCAGAGCCCGTTAAGAGCGCCATGCTGACGATCGGGCGGCAGGGCGGAGGTCCCCGTGGGTGATGAAGATTACACAAAAGTAGCTCGGATGATCCGTGCCGCAGACAGGGTGATCGCTTTGACGGGTGCAGGCATCTCGGTCGAATCCGGAATCCCCGACTTCCGCTCTCCCGGTGGTCTCTGGACCAGGTACGACCCCTCGATCTACGCCTCGTTCGAGTCGTTCCTGAGCGACCCCACTTATTTCTGGTCTATGGCTACCGAGATGCATCCCCTCCTGGAGAAAGCAGAGCCAAATCCCGCTCACCTGGCGTTAGGTGACCTTGAGTCGCTGGGCAAGTGCGAGGCGGTCATCACGCAAAACATCGACGACCTCCACCAGCAAGCGGGCAGCAGCGAAGTGCTGGAGCTTCACGGCACTTACCGTACGGGCGCCTGCATCAACTGCGGAACGTCACACTCGTACGAAGAGCTGGAAGAATTCACTGGGGAAGGCCGGGTTCCCTGCTGCAGGGTCTGTGGCGGAACGATCAAGCCCGATATCGTCTTATTCGGGGAGCCTCTGAACGCCCCCGTGCTGCACCGGGCGGCGGAGCTTGCGAACACCTGCGATCTGATGTTGGTCGTAGGGTGTGGCCTCGAGGTCTTCCCGGCCGCCTCGCTGCCCACTTACGCGCGCCGCAACAATGCCGTGTTGGTGTTTGTCAACATCACTACCACCCCGTTCGACGACATATCTGATATCATCCTGCTGGGAAAGGCGGGAGAGGTCCTACCCAGGATTGTGGAGACATATCGCGAATTGTCCAAGGCGAACGTGGACTAAAAGAAGGAGACGCCATGCCTATCGGTGCCAATAACATAGAGGACTTCTCGAAGAAGCTCAGGGAAGTGAGAATTGAGGACCTCAAAGGTAGGCTCAAGTCGGGTTTCACCAAGCCACGAATCGCGTTGCTGATCATCATCTTGTTGGGCATTATCTTTTTTGCGATTATCACCCCGTTTGCAAAGTTTTATACCGATGCCCTCTGGTACAACCATATGGGATTCCAGAACCTGTTCTGGAAGACCTTCTTCGCCAAGATCCTGATGGTGGTGATCTTCGGCGCCTTTTTCTTCATCCTGCTTTACGGCAACGTCTACCTGGCCCGCAAGATACCGCCCCCGCAACGAATCGAAACTGAGGATTCGCCACTCGAGGAGTTCATGGCAAAGGCCGGCAAGGTCTGGAAGAAGGTCGTCGGATGGGGGCTTGTCATATTCTCGATCGTGGCGGCGTTTATAGCCGGTCTGGGGTGGTCCGGAAAGTGGGACCTACTGCTCAAGTTTCTCAACCATACCGCGTTCGGCAAGACCGACCCCGTGTTCGGCAAGGACATCGGCTACTACGTTTTCTCCTACCCGTTCCAGCGAGCCCTGGTGGATTGGCTGATGGGGTCGCTGGTTTTCATTTTGATAGTCACAGCGATCGTCTATGTGCTGGATGGCGGCATTCGTCTGAAATGGGGCCCGGGCATGTTCGCCCCTTACGTCAAGGCCCACCTCTCGATACTTGCCGCGGCATTATGCCTGGTGAAAGCTTGGTCGTACCGCCTCAATATGTTTGAGCTGCTGTTCTCGAAACGTGGCGTGGTCAACGGTATCGGTTACACGGACGCCCACGCTAAGCTGCCGGGACTTTGGATCATGCTTGCGCTGGCGATTGTCGCCGCCGCCGTTTTCCTTGCGAACATCTGGCGGCGCGGTTGGCTGCTGCCCGCTGTGGCCGTCGGGTCGATCGTTGTGGTTGCATTAGTGGTGGGCACCGTTTACCCCGCGATTATCCAGAGCTACGTGGTCAAGCCGTCCGAGCGCGCCAAGGAACGGCAATACATCCAGCGCGAGATCAAAGCAACGCGCGACGCGTACGACGTAAACAAGGTGAACTCTACCGCTTACCCTGCCGTGCAGGACCTGGATCTCGCGGCAATCAAAAGGAACAGCGCTACTATCAGAAACATCAGGCTGTGGGATCCGCGACCGCTGCTGAACACAGACAAGCAGCTGCAGTCGATACGACAGTACTACACGTTCAACAACATCGGCGTTGACCGCTACGTGGTTGACGGAGATCTCCGGCAGATGATGACATCGGGGCGCGAGATGGTCCAGTCCAACCTTCCCACCGCGGCGCGCACATGGGTCAACAACACGCTGGTGTACACACACGGTTACGGCGCGGTGATGAACCCCAGCAACGATGTCACCGAAGAAGGCAACCCCAACTACTTACTCAAAGATTTGCCTGCGGCGGGGTCCACCAACCTGCAGGTAACCAGGCCCGAGATATACTTCGGCGAGCTTTCAAACGACTATGTGGTCACCAATACCGCGGAGCCGGAGTTCAACTACCCGGCGAAGGACAAAGAGGTACACGCGATCTACCAGGGAGACGGTGGAGTAAAAGTTCATTCCTTCTGGCGCAAGCTGCTCTACTCGATAAGGTTCCGCGACATCAACCTCCTGCTCAGCGGCCAGGTGCGCAACCAATCCCAGATAATGTACTACCGCGACATAAAAGACCGCCTCGGCAAGTGCGCGCCTTTCCTTAAGTTCGACCAAGACCCCTACATGGTTCTTTCCGAGGATGGCAAGCTCTACTGGATTGCCGACTGCTACGCCTCGACCGACAGGTACCCGTACTCGCAGCCAACCGAGGGACTCGGCAACTACGTGCGAAACTCGGTGAAGGCGGTCATCGACGCCTACAACGGCAAGGTCACGCTTTATGTCTCCGACCCCAAGGATCCGGTGGTCGCGACATACCGGAAGATCTTCCCACAGATCTTCGCCCCGTTGGACAAGATGCCCGCTGACCTGCTGAGGCACGTCAGGTACCCCGAGGACCTGTTCGTGGCCCAGTCGAACATCCTCAGGACTTTCCACATGACCACCGCCAACCAGTTCTATAACAAGGAAGACGAGTGGGATTTTCCCAACGAGACGGTGGACGGCCAGCCTATGCCCATGACCCCCTTCTATGTGATCATGAGGATACCCGGAGAGCCGAAAGAGGAAATGGTTCTACTGTTGCCGTTTACCCCTCACGGCAAGCAGAACATGATAGCCTGGATTGGCGCCCGGATGGACGGCGCGCACTACGGGGAGCTGGTCAACTTCGTCTTCCCCTCCGGGAAACTCATATACGGCCCCGAGCAGATAGAGGGACGAATCGAGCAGGACCCGACGATAAGCCAGCAGCTATCACTGTGGCGACAGGCCGGCTCGGAGGTCATAAGAGGCAACCTGCTGGTTATACCGATCGAGGGTTCGCTTATCTACGTGGAGCCCCTATACCTCCAGGCTACCCAGCTCAAGATTCCCCAGGTCAAGAGGGTGGTCGTGGTCTACGACCAGCAGGTGGCGATGGCGCCCACCTTGAACGAGGCGATTGCCACAATCTTTGCCGGGGCACCGTCTGCGCCCGTGAGCAATGCAACGCAAACAAAACAACCGGCGCCCAAC
>Ga0209745_1000969_pt1 | contig 17271 bp, 16 predicted proteins | sample BarGraNGADG00312_FD_184495 | JGI IMG/M metagenome (GOLD analysis project Ga0209745, IMG submission 184495) | Arctic peat soil microbial communities from Barrow, Alaska - Barrow Graham LP Ref core NGADG0004-312 (SPAdes) (version 2) | ecosystem: Environmental > Terrestrial > Soil > Wetlands > Peat... | reverse complement strand
CGCGGAGGCGCGGGTCAAGCGGGACCGGCCACTGGCCGAGCCGGTGGCCAGGACATCGGCGCCGTATCGATCGGTCGGGCTCACCGCCGCAGCCTAGGTCGACCGTCGGGGCCGGCCGGGCTGACACGCGGCGCCGAGGGGGTGACAGCGTAGAATTGGCACTCCCCGGAATCGAGTGCCACCCTCCGGGGTGCCGGCCGACAGGAGGTGCGAATGAGCGACGACCGCAGGCTGGACGTGCTGCGCGCGATCGTGGAGGACTACGTCCAGACGCGCGAGCCCGTCGGTTCCCGGATGCTCGTCGAGCGGCACCGCCTCGGTGTCTCGCCCGCCACCATCCGCAACGACATGGCGGCCCTCGAGGAGGGCGGGTACATCGCCCAGCCGCACACGTCGGCGGGCCGGGTGCCGACCGACAAGGGGTACCGGCTCTTCGTCGACAGACTTTCCACCGTCAAGGCCCTGTCGAGCCCCGAGAAGCGCGCCATCCAGGTCTTTCTCGAGAGCGCCGTCGACCTCGACGACGTCGTGGACCGCTCGGTTCGGCTGCTCGCGCAGCTGACCCAGCAGGTCGCCGTCGTGCAGTACCCGTCGCTGCGGCACTCGGCGATGCGGCACCTCGAGCTCGTGCCGGTTGGGGAGCGCCGCCTGCTCGTCGTCATCATCACCGATACCGGCCGCGTCGAGCAGCGGAACCTGGAGCTGGTCGTCCCGCTGACCGAGGTGCTCATCGCCGAGCTGCGGGCGCGACTGAATGCTGTGGCGATCGGTCGGCGGCTCGCCGAACTCGTGGGTCTGCTCGAGAACGTGCCGGCCGCCTTCGCGGCCGGAGACCGCCCGCTGGTTCGCTCCGTCATCCAGATCATCGAGGAGACCCTGGCGGAGGAGAGCGAGGAGCGGATCGTGCTCGCGGGCACGGCGAACCTCGCGCGCAGCGGCGGGTTGGACTTCACGCACACGCTGGGTCCCGTGCTCGAGGCCCTCGAGGAGCAGGTCGTGCTGCTCCGCCTCCTGACGGAGATGGCTGGGGACACGGCCTCGGTGGCGGTCCGGATCGGGCACGAGACCCAGTACGAGGGTCTGCTCGAGACCAGTTTTGTCACGACCGGCTATGGGGGCGACGGCGACGCTGTGGCGCGCATCGGTTCGATCGGCCCGACCCGCATGGACTACCCCGGGACGATCGCCGCGGTGCGAGCCGTGGCACGCTACCTGTCTCGGATTCTTGTCGGATGATCCGCCCAGCCACGTGTGTAGAAAGTGACCAGTGAGCGACTACTACCAGATTCTCGGGATCGCCCGGGACGCGAGTCCCGAGCAGATCAAGAAGGCCTATCGCAAGCTTGCCCGCGAGTTCCACCCGGACGTCGCCTCGGGCGACGGCTCGGAGGACCGCTTCAAGGACGTCTCACGCGCGTACGACGTGCTGTCCAACCCCGAGAAGCGCCAGGCGTACGACCTGGGTGTCGACCGGTCGTCGCCTGGCGGCGGGATGGGCGGTGGTTTCGGCTTCCAGGACATCTTCGAGACGTTCTTCGGCCAGGCCCAGGGTGCGAGCGCCCAGCGCGGTCCGATCCCGCGCGCCCGGCGGGGCCAGGACGCGCTCGTGCGGCTCGACCTGGATCTCGCGGAGGCGGTCTTCGGCGCCCGCCGCGAGATGCAGGTGGACACCGCCGTCGTGTGCACGACCTGCTCCGGCTCGTGCTGCCGTCCGGGTACGTCGCCCCGCACGTGCGACGTGTGCGGCGGGCGCGGCGTCGTCCAGCGTGTCGCGCGGTCGTTCCTCGGCCAGGTGATGACCTCCTCGCCGTGCGCCGCCTGCCACGGTTTCGGCACGCTGATCCCAGAACCGTGCCCGGAATGCTCCGGTGAGGGACGCGTGCGCTCGCGGCGGACCCTCACGATCGACGTGCCCGCCGGCGTGGACACCGGTACCCGGATCAAGCTCACCGGCCAGGGCGAGGTCGGTCCCGCCGGTGGTCCCGCCGGGGACGTGTATTTCGAGGTCCGCGAGCGACCGCACGAGACGTTCTTGCGGCGCGGCGACGACCTGCACTGCACGCTCGAGGTGCCGATGACCGCCGCCGCGCTCGGGACGGTTCTGGACCTCGAGACCTTCGACGGGGCGCAGCAGGTCGACCTGCGCCCCGGCACCCAGCCCGCGCACGTCGTCACGCTCAAGGGGCTCGGCGTCGGGCACCTGCACATCGGTGGTCGCGGGGACCTCCACGTGCACATCGAGGTCCTGGTCCCGACCGCGCAGGACGAAGAGCAGGTGCAGCTGCTGCGTCAGCTCGCCGAGCTGCGGGGGGAGGAACGCCCTGAGGCGCGGCTTTCCGCGGCGCACGGCAAGGTGTTCTCCAAGCTGCGCGACAAGTTCGGGGGCCGGTGACGGCCGGTACCGACGTGCGGGTCCCCGGTGCACTGCGGACGTCTACCACTGGCCCCGGCGTGCGGGCGCTGGTTGCTCAGGGGCGGGGTCGCTGGGACTGAGCCGACACGGGGAGTCAGGTCACGGTGAACGTGGACGTGACCAGCCCTGTCCGGCTGTCCGTGCCGCTCGTGCTCGTGCTCGTGCTGTCCGACATGTTCGGTTCCCAGACCTCGAGCGTGTAGGTGCCAGGCTTGAGGCTGACGGTGAACGTGAACGGGCCGACCGTGCCGTTGGCACCCGCGGTCGTGAAGTTCTTCGCGACGACGTCGGAGGTTCCCGCGCTGAGCACGCGCCACGAGAGCGTCCCCTCGAAGGCGGTGCCCTCGCCGGTGACGTCGATCTGCGGACCGGCCACGGTGGACCCGTCTGCGGGCGTCGTGATGCGGTTCGGTCCGGTCGGTGCGGGGGCGGGCGTGGTCGCGGAACCCGTGGGCGAGGTGGTCGCGGAACCCGTGGGCGAGGTGGTCGCGGTGACCGCCGGTGTCGACGACGACGGCGCGGCACCGTCCTGGGCGCTCCCCGCGCAGCCTGCGAGCGTCAGGGCCGCGACGACGGCGAACGTCGCGATCGCGCGGGATGCGGCGGTGCTCGTCATGGTGACCTCCGTGGGAACGCCCACCGTAAGTCAACCCTGGTCGGAGCGACCGGGGCAACACCCCACGCCGGGGCTAGCCTGAACGGCATGTCGATCCCCCCGCAATGTCTGTTCTGCCGGATCGTCGCCGGGGAGGTCCCGGCCGACGTCGTCGCCGAGAACGCCGATGCGATCGCCTTCCGGGACCTGCATCCGCAGGCCCCACTGCACGTGCTGGTCGTGCCCAGGGAGCACCACGCCGACGTCGCGCAGCTCGCAGCCGCCGACCCGGCGCTGCTCGCTGCGCTCGTCGGGCTCGCGGACCAGGTCGCGGGCACCGAGGCTGACGGGCAGTTCCGACTTGTGTTCAACACGGGTCCCGAAGCTGGGCAGTCCGTGTTCCACGCGCACGGTCACGTCATCGGCGGTGCGAGGCTCGGGTGGACCCCTGCCTGACACGGCCAGCGTCGGCGCGCCTCGGTAGGATGGTGGGTGAGCGGCGCGCACGAGCGTGCCCGGAATGAGGAGAACGTAGGCCCGTCGGCCGTCCCATGGCAGAGACCACACCCTCGCGGCGCCCAGGGTCGCTCACGCGCGTCGAGCACCGGATCACCATCCCGTCCACGGTTCCGATGGTCGCGCTGCTGGGCCTCGGCGACGAGGTTCTCCGGGCCATCGAGGACGGGTTCGCTGCCGTCGACGTTCACGTGCGCGGCGATGAGATAGCCCTGGCCGGCCCGGCCGGCGACGTCGCTCTGCTCGCCCGTCTGATCGACGAGCTCACCGACGTGGCGGCTGCCGGGACGCCCCTTACTGCCGACGTCGTCAGCCGTTCGGTTGCGATGCTTACCGCACCGGCGGGGACGCGTCCGGCCGACGTGCTCACCCTCAGCATCCTGTCCAACCGGGGTCGCACGATCCGACCGAAGACGTCCGGACAGAAGGAGTACGTCGACGCGATCGATCGGCACACCGTCACGTTCGGCATCGGTCCCGCCGGCACCGGCAAGACCTATCTCGCGATGGCCAAGGCCGTGCAGGCCCTCCAGGCCCGGCAGGTCAACCGCATCGTCCTCACCCGGCCCGCGGTCGAGGCGGGGGAGAAGCTCGGCTTCCTGCCCGGGGGCGTGAGCGAGAAGATCGACCCGTACCTGCGGCCGTTGTACGACGCGTTGCACGACATGGTCGACCCGGACTCGATCCCGCGGCTGATGGAGGCCGGCACGATCGAGGTCGCCCCGCTCGCCTACATGCGCGGGCGCACCCTCAACGACGCGTTCATCATCCTCGACGAGGCGCAGAACACCTCCGCCGAGCAGATGAAGATGTTCCTCACGCGCCTCGGTTTCGGCTCGAAAGTAGTGGTGACCGGCGACGTGACGCAGGTCGACCTGCCGTACGGGACGACGTCGGGCCTGCGGGTGGTCGAGGAGATCCTCGACGACGTGGACGACGTCGCGTTCTGTCGCCTGACCTCGGCCGATGTCGTCCGGCACCGCCTGGTGAGCGACATCATCGACGCGTACGCACGCTGGGACGTCGGGCCCGCCGGCGCGGCGCGCCCCGGCGACCACCACGGCCGCGACGGGCGCGGTGGCCGCCGCCCCGAGGCGAGGGACGCACGATGAGCATCGAGGTCAACAACGAGTCGGGCTTCGTGACCGACGAGGCGGAGTTCGCCGCGCTCGCGCGTTACGTGCTCGACGGGATGCACGTGCACCCGCAGACCGACCTGTCGATCCTCCTGGTCGGTATCGACGTGATGAGCGAGCTGCACGTCCAGTGGATGGACGAGCCCGGACCCACCGACGTGCTGTCATTCCCGATGGACGAGCTGCGCCCGGGTCTGGACGGTGAGGTCACGCCGGCCGGTCTGCTCGGCGACGTGGTGCTCTGCCCGGAGGTCGCGGCCCGACAGGCGCGCGACGCGGGGCACTCGACCATGGAAGAGCTGCTGCTGCTCACCACGCACGGGATCCTGCACCTGCTCGGATACGACCACGTGGAGCCCGAGGAGGAGAAGGAGATGTTCGCCCTGCAGCGACAGCTGCTGCTCACGTTTCTCGCGAGCCGATGAGCGCTGGTCCGGTCGGGCTGCTCGTCGGGGTCGCCGCGGTCGGGATCGTCCTGGCGGCGCTCCTGAGCGCGGGCGAGGCGGCTGTGCTCCGGGTCACCCGGTCCGCCGTCAGCGAGCTCGTCACGGAGGGTCGACCTCATGCCGACCGGGTCCGGCAGCTCGCGGCTGCGCCGGCCCGGACCGCCGCGACGGGCGCGTTCGTGCGCCTGGTTGCCGAGATGACGGCGACCACCTGCATCACGCTGGCCCTGGCCTCGGGCTCGATGGCGTGGTGGCAGGTGCTCCTGCTGTCGGTGCTGATCTCGGGGCTGCTCGCGCTCGTGCTCGTGCGGATCAGCCCGCGAATGCTCGGCCGCAACCACCCGTTGCGCGTGCTGGTCGTACTCTCCGGGCTGCTCGCCGTCGTCGTGCGGCTGCCGATCGGTCGGCTCGCGCCGACGGCCCGTCGCACCGGTGAGGTCAACGAGGACGAGCTGCGCGACATGGTCGACCGGGTGAGCGAGTCCGACGGGATCGAGGACGAGGAGCGGGAGATGTTCCGCTCGGTCTTCGCGCTCGGTGACACCCTGACGCGTGAGGTCATGGTGCCGCGCACCGAGATGATCACGACCTCCGCAACCACGCCGTTGCGCAAGGTGCTCGCGCTCCTCGTGCAGTCGGGCTACTCGCGCGTCCCCGTCGTCGGGGACGACGTCGACGACCTGCGCGGCGTGGTGTTCCTCAAGGACGTGGTCCGCCGGTTGCAGGACTCACCGCGTGCGGCGAACGACCCGGCAGGGACCGTGCTGCGCCCCGCGGTGTTCGTCCCCGAGACCAAGGCGGTGGACGACCTGCTCCGCGAGATGCAGGCCAGCTCCTCCCACATCGCGATCGTCGTCGACGAGTACGGCGGCATCGCGGGGCTCGTGACGATCGAGGATGCCCTCGAGGAGATCGTCGGCGAGCTCACCGACGAGCACGACCACTCCGGACCGGAGATCGAGGACCTGGCGGACGGCACGTTCCGGGTGCCCGCCCGGCTGCCGGTGGACGAGCTCGGGGAGCTGTTCGATCTCGACCTGGACGACGACGACGTCGACTCGGCCGGCGGCCTCCTCGCCAAGGCGATCGGGAAGGTACCGCTGCTGGGCTCGGTCGGTGACATCCACGGCCTGCACCTCGTCGGCGACCAGGTCGAGGGACGACGTAAACAGCTCGCCACGCTCATCGTCGGGCTCAGCACCACCGACACGTCCCCCGCGACCCACGATCGCCCCGATCGCGACCGCCCAGACCTGCACGGAGCCCCGAGATGACTGACTTCCGGTCCGGTTTTGCCTGCCTGGTCGGGCGGCCCAACGCGGGCAAGTCGACCCTCACCAACGCGCTCGTCGGGCAGAAGGTGGCGATCACCTCCGAGCGTCCGCAGACGACGCGGCACACGATCCGCGGCATCGTGCACCGACCCGACGCCCAGCTCGTGCTCGTTGACACGCCCGGGCTGCACCGACCCCGGACGTTGCTCGGCGAGCGGCTCAACATGCTCGTCCGCGACACCCTCACCGAGGTCGATGTGGTGGTCTTCTGCCTGCCTGCGGACCAGAAGATCGGCCCGGGCGACCGCTACATCGCCCACGAGCTCGCCGAGGTGGGCTCGCCCGTCATCGCCGTCGCGACCAAAGGGGACCTCGTCGGTCGGGGGCGCCTCGCCGAGCACCTGCTCACGATCGCCCAGCTCGGGGACTGGGCGGACATCGTGCCCGTCTCCGCCGTTGACGGCTACCAGGTGGACGTCCTCGCCGACGTGATCATCGAACACCTGCAGCCCGGCCCCGCGCTCTACCCGGACGGCGAGCTCACCGACGAGCCTGAGGCCGTGATGGTGGCGGAGCTGGTGCGCGAGGCGGCGCTCGAGGGTGTGCGCGACGAGCTGCCGCACTCTCTCGCCGTCGTCGTCGACGAGATCGTTCCGCGCGAGGGGCCGACCCCGATGCTCGACGTGCGGGTGAACCTCTTCGTGGAGCGTGACAGCCAGAAGGCGATCATCATCGGCCGGGGCGGCGCCCGGCTGCGTGAGGTCGGCATCGAGGCCCGCCGTGGCATCGAGGCGCTCCTCGGCTCGCGGGTGTTCCTCGACCTGCACGTGAAGGTCGCGAAGGACTGGCAGCGCGACCCGAAGCAGCTCGGGCGCATGGGCTTCTAGGGCTCTCGCCCCTAGGATCTGGCTCGTGCTCTTCCAGACCGCCGCGACCACCGCCATCGGGGTCATCGCGCTCGCTGTGGCCGGCGCGGCCATGGGGCCGCAATGGGACCCGGCGCCGCTCACCGACCCCCCGAGGGTCGAGGTCGCGTCGACCGCGGTCGGTGGCGCCGTGAGGACCACGCCGGTCGGCACCTACGACGTCGTGACGCGGGTCGTTCGGGTCCAGCTCGACGGCGCGGCCGTCGACGCCCAGATCAGTGAGCCCGTGGGCGCGCCGAAAGGTCTGCCTGGCGTCGTGTTCATCCACGGCGCCGGCACGGGCAAGTTCACCGCCGCGTTCCTCACCCAGGCGTACGAGCTGGCGAGTGCAGGCATCGTCACGATGGTCCCGAACAAGCGGCTCGACACCTACTCCCTCATGCACCGCGACTACGAGGCGATGGCCAGCGACTACGCCCACTCCGTCGATGCCCTGCGCGCCGCGCCTGGCGTCGATCCGGCCCGCGTCGGGGTCTACGGGGAGAGCGAGGGTGGCTGGATCGCCCCGGTGATGATGGCCCAGGACCCCACGCTGGCCTTCGCGGCCCTGGCCTCGGCGCCGGTCGTGCCGCCCCGGCAGCAGGCCGCGTTCGCGGCCGACTCCTACCTGCGAAACACGGGTGTGCCGCAGGGTGTGTTCCGCGCCATCCCGCGCGCCGTGGGCATGGTGTTCCCGGGAGGCGGGTTCGCGTACGTCGACTTCGACGTCGCCCCCTTCCAGCAGCGCGTCACGCAGCCGGTGTTCGTGGCGTACGGCACCCGCGATGCCTCGATGCCGACCGTCCAGGGCGCCAAGCAGATCATCGCCGACCTCGCGGTGGCGGGGAACGACAACTACACGGTCCGCTACTACGCAGACGCTGACCACGGCATCCAAATCGGCGGAAGCATCGCCCCGCTCTTCCTCCGGGACCTCGTCCGGTGGATCGGCGGTCTGCCCGCCACCGCGACGGCCAGCCCGAGGATCGCCGGTGACCAGCCCCACCAGACGTTTCTCGCGGAGCCGGTGCCGACCCCGACGTGGTTCGGCGACGGGGACTCGGTCCTCGTCACCGTGATCGGCTCGGCGGGCGCGATCCTGGCTGGAGCGGGCGTATGGCTCCTCGCGCGGTGGCTGCGCCGCCGCGGCACCGGGCTCGCCCGCGGTCTGAGCCCGCCGCTGTTCGGGCTGGCGCTCGGGGCCGTGCTCACCGTCGCTGCGCTCGTCTGGTACTTGTTAGCAATCATCCGGCTCGCGCTGGACTACGGCCAGAACACCTGGGTGGTCCAGGGTGGCTGGATCGGTGTGCGGCTGCTGGGGATTGCGACCGTCGTCGTGGGCGCCGTCCTCGTCAACCGGCTCGATGACATGCGTCGCGACCCGGAACGTCGGGCGGTGCGGGGTGCGCCGGCCGGCGTGGTCCTCGGACTCGTCAGCGCGGGTTCGGTCGTACTCCTCGTGACGCTCGCGTACTGGGGCGTGTTCCAGCTCGGGATCTGACAGCCCGGTGATTCGGGGGCCCGGCACCGGCGATCTGGCGACCGCCCGCGGGTAGCGTTCACCCTATGGAGCGGGGCCAGATGCAGGAGGTTCTCCTGGTCGAGGTCGTCGATCTCGACAGTGCCGCAGTCGTGCACGGGTCGGCGGAGCTCGCCGACCGGGGTCCCGCGCGTGACCGGGTCGTCCGCGCGCTGCGCCGTCGGTGGCCCGTCGCGGCCGGGCTCGTCGTTCTTCTCCTGGTGGGCGCCGTCGCGGCCGGGGTTCGGGCGCGGGACCGGGTCGCCAGGCTCGCCGCACAGCCGGGGGTGCTCGCGCCGCTCGACCCGTCGCTGCACGAGGTCTGGCGGGAACCGATGCGCGGGTGGGGTCAGCTGATCACGGTCGGCGGCGACATCCTGCTCTTCGGACCCGACGAGCACCAGGCGGCCGCCGTCGTCTCGTTCGACGGGATCACGGGCCGGCAGAAGTGGTCCGCCCCGCTTCCGGAGATGCCCGGTCGGGGCGATGTCCGGTGCGTGGCGCTCGGCGGCGCCCGACCAGCCGACGCTGCCCGCGTCGCCTGCCGCGTGCTGCCCGTGTCGTCGGTCGGTGCGGACGAGGGCCCGGCCGGGCCGGCCACTCTCGTCGTCCTCGATGCGAGCACCGGCCGGCGCGTGGCCCAGCACCGGCTGGACAGCGTGAACGTGTCCATCGTCCCGTTCGGGTCGGACCTGGTCCTGACGGAGGTCGGCGCGGATGGTCACGCCACGGTGCAGCGGGCGGACCCGATCACGGGCCAGGTGCGCTGGACCTTCCGCAGCGCGCAACCGCTGCGCAGCCCCAGCGGGCCGTTCTGGTTCGACCCGTCCGTGCAGCACGGGGTCATTGTGGCGAACGGCCCGGTGACGTGGGCATTCGCGCCCGACGGCAAGGTGCTGGGCGAATGGCACCTGCAGGGCGGCGACTGGTCCGTGACGGGCGGCTGGGGACTCAACGTGACTGTGCTGCCTGACGGGCGCTTCGCGGTCGGAGAGTCGGGCGGGGTGGGCCTGACCGACGCGGACTACGGCACCGTGTCGACCACAGCCGCGCGGGACGGTTTCCGGATCCCCGGGCCCGTTCTCTCGCCATCGGTCGATGACGGGTCCGCACCGGGCATCCTGTTCACCGTGCCGACGGGCCACCTTGGAGCCATCGCGTTCGACTTCGGGACGGGCAAGCGGATGTGGGAGTCGAACTGGGCCCACGTGGGCGGCGCGCTCGTGCTCGACGGTCGCCTGATTGCGATGACCGGCGGTCGGCTGCTGGCCGTCGACGCTCGGAGCGGCCGGCAGCTCTGGAGCGTGGAGGTCCCGAGGGGCAACTACGGGGAGCAGCTGTTCACCGACGGCCGGGTGGTCGTCGTGCCGATGTACGACCCTGATCGGGGCGCGGTTCTCACCGCATTCGCCGCAGCCGATGGACGCGAGCAGTGGATGGCTTCATTGCCTGCCGGTACGAATCACTTCGAGGTGTCCAACCACCGGCTGGTGGCGCTGACGGACCAGGACCTCGTCGCCCTGGGTTGAACGTGTAGCATGCGAAACGTGCACGTGTTCAAGCAGCGACTCCTTCTTCGTCGCCGCGACGAGGTCTGACCCGGCCGGTCCCTCGTTGCGGTGGTCGTCGTGCTCCGGCCGATCCGACGATGCGAAGGAACTCCCGATGCGACACGACTCCCAGGTGCGCGTGGCTCAGCAGCCGACCGCCATGCCCACCCACAAGTACCGCCCGTTCTCCGGGCTCCGCGGATACGACCTGTCGACGCGGACGTGGCCCTCCGCCACGATCACCAAGGCTCCCCGCTGGCTGTCCACCGACCTGCGTGACGGCAACCAGGCGCTCATCGAGCCGATGGACCCGCGGCGCAAGCGCCGCATGTTCGACCTCCTCGTGCGGATGGGCTACAAGGAGATCGAGGTCGGGTTCCCGGCCGCCAGCCAGACCGACTTCAACCTGGTGCGCTCGATCATCGACGAGGGTGCGATCCCCGACGACGTGACGATCTCGGTTCTCACGCAGGCACGGACCGACCTCATCGAGCGAACCGTCTCCGCCCTGGTCGGCGCCCCGCGCGGGACCGTCCACATGTACAACGCGACGGCGCCGGTCTTCCGTCAGATCGTCTTCCGCAACGACCGCGCCGCGACGAAGGACCTGGCTGCCGACGGAACCAGGGACGTCATGGACTTCGCCGAGAAGCTGCTCGACGAAGACACGGTCTTCGGGCTCGAGTACTCGCCCGAGATCTTCACGGACACCGAGCTGGAGTTCGCGCTCGAGGTGTGCGAGGCCGTGATGGACGTGTACCAGCCTGAGAGCGGGCGCGAGATCATCCTCAACCTGCCGGCCACGGTCGAGCGGGCGACGCCCAACACCTACGCCGACCAGATCGAGTGGATGAGCCGCAACCTCACCCGCCGCGAGCACATCGCGCTCTCGGTGCACCCGCACAACGACCGTGGCACGGCCGTCGCGGCGGCCGAGCTGGCCATGATGGCGGGAGCCGACCGGGTCGAGGGCTGCCTGTTCGGCCAGGGCGAGCGGACCGGCAACGTCGACCTCGTGACGCTCGGCCTGAACCTTTTCAGCCAGGGGATCGACCCCCAGATCGACTTCTCGGACATCGACGAGATCCGCCGCACGGTGGAGTACTGCACCCAGATGGATGTGCACCCGAGGCACCCGTACGGCGGCGACCTCGTCTACACGTCGTTCTCCGGCTCGCACCAGGACGCCCTGAAGAAGGCCTTCGACGCGCGCGACGCCGAGGCCGCCGCGGCGGGCGTCGGGCCCGACGACCTCGTCTGGGCGCTGCCGTACCTGCCGATCGATCCCCGGGATGTCGGCCGCACCTACGAGGCCGTGATCCGGGTCAACTCGCAGTCGGGCAAGGGTGGCATCTCCTACCTGATGAAGCATGAACGGCACCTGGATCTGCCGCGCCGCCTGCAGATCGAGTTCTCTCGGGTGGTTCAGGCGTTCACCGACACGTCCGGCAGCGAGGTCACGGCAGACGACCTGTGGACGATCTTCTCCGACGAGTACCTTCCGGTCGACGCCGACGGCCCGCTCGAGCAGTGGGGCCGGTTCGCGTTGCGCGGGACCCGGACCGAGAGCGGCGGCGACGGACCCGACACCCTGAGCGTCGACCTGACCGACGCCGGCCAGAAGATCACGCTGCAGGGGTCCGGGAACGGCCCGATCGCCGCCTTCATCGACGCCCTGGCGAGCATCGGGGTCGAGGTGGCCGTCCTGGACTACGCCGAGCACGCGCTTGCGGAGGGCGGCGACGCCACCGCGGCCGCCTACGTCGAGTGCTCGGTCGGCGAGCACGTGCTGTGGGGGGTCGGGATCGATCCGTCGATCACGACGGCATCCCTCAAGGCGATCATCTCGGCGGTCAACCGCGCCGAGCGCTAGCGGGTCCCGCGGGGGGTCCGCGGCTGGCGGGGCGGAGATCGCCGAGGATCCGCGGTGAGACCCGTGTGGCGTGGGGCGTGTGCCGATGTCGGTCTCGCAGGGAAGAATGGGCTTGTGAGCCTCTACCGCGACGAGGCGATCGTGCTGCGCACCCAGAAGCTGGGCGAGGCCGATCGCATCGTCACCCTTCTGACCCGCACGCACGGCAAGGTGCGCGCGGTGGGCAAGGGCGTGCGACGCACGTCGTCGCGGTTCGGGGCGCGGCTCGAGCCGTTCATGCTCGTGGACATCCAGCTCCACGCGGGCCGCAACCTCGACATCGTCACGCAGGTCGAGACGATCACGGCGTTCGCACGACCCGTGTGCGATGACTACGCGATGTACACGGCCGGTACGGCGATGCTGGAGACGGCCGACCGGCTCGTCGAGGCCGAGCGGGAGCCGGCGCCGCCCCAGTTCCGGCTGCTCGTCAGCGCGGTCCGGTCGTTGGCCGAGGGCGCGCACGCACCCGGCCTGGTCCTGAACTCCTACCTGCTCCGGGCGCTCTCGATCGCCGGCTGGGCGCCGAGCTTCACCGACTGTGCGCGGTGCGGTGCACCGGGACCGCACCACTCGTTCGCGGTCGCCCAGGGCGGTGCCGTCTGCGGGGTGTGTCGGCCGCCCGGCGCGACGTCACCTGCTCAGGAGACTTTCGTGCTGCTCGCCGCGCTCTTGAGCGGTGCGTGGGCGACGGCCGACGCGAGCGGGGAGCGGCATCGTCGCGAGGCAGACGGTCTGGTGGCGGCGTTTCTGCAGTTCCACCTCGAACGCCAGCTGCGCTCGCTTCGGCTCGTCGAGCGGGTCTGATGGCCCGCGCCCGGGCCGTGCCACCGCACGTCGTCGTGCCGCCGCCGCCCCATCCCTCCGGGGTCCGACCCCCCGCGGTCCCGCGCGAGCTCGTCCCGCAGCATGTCGCGATCGTGATGGACGGCAACGGTCGGTGGGCCAACGCGCGCGGGCTGCCCCGGAACGCCGGCCACGAGGCGGGGGAGGCCTCGCTGCTCGACGTCGTCGCCGGGGCGATCGAGATCGGCGTCCGGTACGTGTCCGCCTACGCGTTCTCGACGGAGAACTGGAAGCGGTCGCCCGATGAGGTGCGTTTTCTGATGGGCTTCAGCCGGGACGTGCTGCGCCGCCGGCGGGACGTGATGAACGACTGGGGGGTGCGGGTCCGCTGGGCGGGGCGCCGGCCGCGCTTGTGGCGCTCGGTCATCAACGAGCTCGAGGAGGCCGAGCGCCTCACCCGCGACAACGACGTCTGCACGCTCACCATGTGCGTGAACTACGGGGGGCGCGCGGAGGTGGCCGACGCAGCGAAGGCGATCGCGCGCGAGGTCGCTGCCGGTCGACTCGACCCGGAAAAGGTCACCGAGCGGACGGTGGCCGCCCACCTGGACGAGCCGGACCTGCCCGATGTCGATCTGTTCCTGCGGACGTCCGGTGAGCAGCGCACGTCGAACTTCATGATCTGGCAGTCGGCCTACGCGGAGTACGTGTTCCTCGACGAGCTCTGGCCGGACGTCGACCGCCGTTCGCTGTGGCGCGCGGTGGAGACCTATGCTCGCCGCGATCGCCGGTACGGCGGCGCTATCGACACCCCGGGGACTGTCTGACGTCGGGATCCATCGGTGTCACGCGTCGACGTCGACGTCGACGTCGTCGGGCACATGGGGGTGCGGATCGTGCGGCCGGTTGTGCTGCAGGGCCGGCCGCGCCAGCGCGACGACGGTGTACACGACGATCGCGAGGACGACGATGGTCGCACCGGGGGACAGGTCGTTCCAGTAGGTGATCGAGAGCCCGGACAGGCACACGGTGACGCCGATCCCCATCGCCAGGCCCATGGTTCGGCGGAACGACCCCGACACGAGCTGGGCCACCGCGACGGGCACGATCATCAGTGCGCTGACCAGCAACAGGCCGACCACCCGCATCGAGACGGTCACGGTCAGGGCTGCGATGACCGCGATGGCGATGTTGAGCGCGCGCACCGGCAGGCCCGCGGCGCGGGCGAACTCCTCGTCGTGGCACACGGCGAACAGTGCCGTCCGCAACCCCACGCCGACCACCAGGATGAGGGTCGTCAGCACCACGGTCAGCCACAGGTCCGCGCTCGAGACGGTCGAGATCGAACCGAACAGATAGGCCATCAGGTTGGCGTTGGTGCCGCCCGCGAGCGAGATGAACAGCACGCCTCCCGCGATCCCGCCGTAGAAGAGCAGGGCGAGAGCCACGTCGCCACTGGTGCGCCCGCGTTCGCGGACCAGCTCGATCACGACGGCACCGATGACGGCCGTCACGACCGCGCCGGGCACGGCGAGCATGTCGTGCGGCGCCAGGTTCATCGCGTTGCCGACGAGCCAGCCGAGGGCGACCCCGGTGAGGGCCACGTGTCCGATGCCGTCGCCGAGCAGGCTCAGGCGGCGCTGGACGAGGTAGGTGCCCACGACCGGGGCGGCGAGTCCGACCAGCATCGCGGCCAGCAGGGCGCGCTGCATCAGAGGGTCGCCGAGCATCCCGGCGATCTCGTCCAGGATCATGGCTCCCACCTCATCCCGGCGATCCCGGTGTCGGCGTACTCCTCGTCGGGGTCGTGCGGGTGCACGTGGTCATGGTCCGCGCCGCTGTGCTCGCGCGTCGGAGTGGGTGGGGCGCCGTCGTGCACGACGGCGCCGTGGCGCAGGACGATGGCGCGCTGCACCAGGGGCGCGAGCGCACCGAGCTCGTGCAGCACGACGAGAACCGTCCGGCCGCGCGCGGTCAGATCGGTCAGCGTGGCGGCGAAAGCTTCCTGGCTGGGGAGGTCCACGCCCGCGACGGGCTCGTCGAGCACGAGGAGGGCGGGATCGCGCACGAGCGCGCGGGCGATCAGCACGCGTTGCTGCTGGCCGCCGGAGAGCTCGCGCACCGGCCGGTCGACGTGGTGGGTCAGCCCGACGAGGTCGAGCGCGGCACGTACCGACTTGCGCGCGTGCCGGGGCGGCCGAAGCCGACGGCCGTGCAGGAGGCCGGAGGCGACCACCTCGCCAGCTGTGGCCGGGACGCCCGTCGCCGCGCTCATCCGCTGGGGGACGTAGCCGATGCGTTCCCAGGCAACGGTGCGGCCGAGCGGCCGGCCGAGCAGCTCGACCTCTCCCGACTCGATCGGCACGGCGCCGACGAGCGCCCGCACGAGGGTCGACTTGCCCGACCCGTTCGCGCCGAGCAGGGCCACGACCTCACCGTCCGAGACGCTGAGGTCGACACCGCGCAGGATGGCGTTCCCACCGAGCACCACCCGTACGGCGCGGGCGAGGACGGCCGGCGTCATGTGCATCCCAGAGCGGCGCGCAGGACGACGAGGTTCTTACGCATGACGTCACGGTAGTCGGAGCTCGGGTCGACCAGGCTCTCGACGGGGTCGAGCACGGCGGCCGTGACGTTGAGGTCCGAGGCGAGCGTCTTGGCGACCTTCGGGTTGACCAGCCGCTCGGAGAAGATCGTCGTCACGCCGTCGGCGCGGACGAGGGCGCGGATCTCCTTGAGGCGAGCGGGTGAGGGCTCGGCCTCGGGGTCGAGACCCGAGATGCCGACCTGTTTGAGGTGGTAGCGGTCTGCGAGGTAGCCGAATGCCTCGTGCGAGGTGATCACGACATGGCGTTCGCAGGTGGCGAGCCCGGCCTGGAACTCGGCGTCGAGGCTGCCAAGGCTCGCCGCGAGGGCGGCGCCGTTCGCGGTGTAGGTGTCCGCGTGGCCGGGGTCCGCCGCGGCCAGGGCGGCGGCGACCGGGGCGGCGAGTCGCGCAAGGCGGTGCGGGTCGAGCCAGAAGTGGGGATCGAGCGCGCTGCCGGCGTGCTGTCCGTCCGGCCAGGCGACCAGATCGGCCACCTTGGCCGCGTCGACGACGTGCGCCGGCCGGCGGGCTGCGATCGCCTGGTCGACCGCGCTCTGGAACCCGGACAGGTAGACCACGAGGTCGGCCTCGCCGACGGAACGTACCTGCCGAGGCGAGAGCTCGACGTCGTGCGGCTCGGCGCCGGGCGGCGTCAGGGAGCTGACATGGACGAGGTCGCCACCTACCTGCTGCGCGACGTACTGCAGCGGGTAGAACGAGGCGAGGACCTGGACGCCGGTCGCTGCTCCGCCGCCGGCGCCGCCCTGCCCGGCGGCCAACGCGGTGCACCCGGCAAGGATGAGCGAGGCAACCGCGACGGCGGGCAGCAGCAGCCCCGCGCGTCTGTTCATGAGGATCATTCTCATTCCCCGGAGAATCGTTGTCAAAACCGGTCCACGCTCACGTCGACGTCGGCGGGGGCACCGGGACCTCCCGGTAGCCTGTGCAGTCCGCCCCGCCAGCCAGGTCGGGGCCCTGTGCGAAGGTGATCACTTCCGTGGCTGCGCCCTCCCGTCTCGACTCCGTCATCTCCCTGGCCAAGCGCCGTGGCTTCGTCTTCCCCTCGGGGGAGATCTATGGCGGCACCCGGTCCGCCTGGGACTACGGTCCGCTCGGGGTCGAGCTGAAGGAGAACATCAAGAAGCAGTGGTGGCGCACGATGGTCACGAGTCGCGACGACATCGTCGGGCTCGACTCTGCGGTCATCCTGCCTCGCCAGGTGTGGGTCGCCTCGGGCCACGTCGGCGTATTCACCGACCCGCTCACCGAGTGCACGAGCTGCCACCGGCGCTTCCGTGCGGACACCCTCATCGAGGGATACGTCGAGAAGAAGGGCCGCGAGCCGGAGCACGGCCTCGCCGACCTCGCCTGCCCGAACTGCGGCACGCGCGGCGCCTGGACCGAGCCCCGCGACTTCAACATGATGCTCAAGACCTACCTCGGCCCGGTCGAGGAGGAGTCCGGCCTGCACTACCTGCGGCCCGAGACCGCGCAGGGCATCTTCGTGAACTTCGCCAATGTGGTCACCACGTCGCGCAAGAAGCCGCCGTTCGGCATCGGGCAGATCGGCAAGTCCTTCCGCAACGAGATCACGCCGGGCAACTTCATCTTCCGCACGCGCGAGTTCGAGCA
>Ga0209745_1000967_pt1 | contig 17290 bp, 14 predicted proteins | sample BarGraNGADG00312_FD_184495 | JGI IMG/M metagenome (GOLD analysis project Ga0209745, IMG submission 184495) | Arctic peat soil microbial communities from Barrow, Alaska - Barrow Graham LP Ref core NGADG0004-312 (SPAdes) (version 2) | ecosystem: Environmental > Terrestrial > Soil > Wetlands > Peat... | reverse complement strand
TGCGGCAATACAGGATGGATCTTGATCGAGGGTGGGTGTGGCGCCGTGACTGTCGACCCTGCCGCGGGGATGCCAGCCGGACCGTTGCCCGGGCATTCTTGGGTCGCAGGGACCGCCCGGTTTGGCCGGATCCCGATGGCCACGAGCACCTCAAGAACCGCTGCGATCTCGGCTTGCGTTCCCGGCGCCGATGGCGTTCTGTGGCGTTCTGGCCGAGAGTCGAGCGGACTCCGAGGACGCGAGGAATCTTGCGGGTCCGAATTGCTCCTGTCCGCCCCGTGGTGGCGCTGTTAGCGTCCAAGCAGCCGGCCCCGCCGAGGCAGGCGCCGGAAATCGAGTGGAGGGGCGATGTCGGACTACAAGGCACTCACGCAGGAGATGTTCACCGCCATAGCCGCTGGCGGAGATGTCGATGCCGCCGTGGACAAGTACATGGCAGAGGACTTCGTCGAACACGAGGAGGTCCCCGGGATGGGCAACACCCGGGACACACCCAGGCAGCTGTTCAAGATGATGCAGGCCGCCATCACCGACTTCCACGTCGACGTCCACGACATGCTCCAGGATGGCGACAAGGTCGTTGCACGGGTCTCGTTCGTCGGCACCCATACCGGTGAGTTCATGGGCGTGCCCGCTAGCGGGAACCCGGTGAACATCAACGCCATCGACATCATCCGGTTCCGTGGTGACCAGTGCGTCGATCACTGGGGTGTCATGGACATGGCCGGCGCACTCGCGCAGATGGGCGCCGGACCGAACAACTAATCGGGCACGTTCCGGTTCGGCTCAGTCACCGCCCGCAGTTCGTGAAGCGGTGGCGTACTCCCACCGCCCACCGGGGTCCACCATTCCGCTGGGCAGCGCGTGGCCAGCGGATGATCTGGGTGCGCGGCCTCACCCGGCCGGTCGCGTCCGCGCTCTGCGGCATGTACGCGTTTCCGGGGTGCTCCGCTCGTGCTGCCCGAGCTGGCCTGCTCAGGGCGTCGGATGGTGGGGAATATGCGGGAGGAGTCGGCAGGCTGGCAGCCGATTTCTCGCCAGATGGCGTCCAGTGTGGAGAATCGGACAGCCTTGGCGCGGTTGTTCTTCAGGACCTACGGGTTGTCAGGGGTGATCCCGATCCGCTCCGCCAGGTCGGTGAGCGTAATCCTGCGCCAGACGGGTTCGATATCGAGAACCAGCGGTGCGGTTGCGTCCTGAACTCCCGAACCTGGGCATGCACCCAACTCAAGGACTTGATCGAACCCCACCCCGACTCCCCGGTGCTGTCCCGGCCCACCGGTGAGGGCAGGACCCCCGGACGCGCATATCAGCCGCAAGTATTTCACTCTCGAAGCTCATTTGATGGGCTGGCCGCCGCCATCCTCGCGGTGTCCTGTGGGAGCCGTGGTCCGCTCGCGGTCTTGGGATCGGGTTGGTCGTACTGCTTACCGTGGTTTCCTGATCCTGGAGGGGAGAGACCATGTGGGAGGACTGGCTCACGTACGGCATCGCCGTCGCGATCGCCATCGGGATCGCTTTGGCGGTCGCGTTCACGGCGACGGCGATCACCAAACTGCTGTTGCGGCGGCACCAGTGGCCCGACGCACTGGCGACCCACGTCCGTCGGCCCTTCCGGGCGCTGCTGCTGCTGGTCTCGGTGTGGCTGGCCTCCATCATCGCCTTCCCGCGCAAAGCCGGCTGGTGGGACGCAGTCGATGAGTTGATGACGGTGGCCACGCTGGTGGCCGGCGGCTGGTTCATGGTGTCGCTGATCACTTTCCTCACCAACCAGATGCTCGGACGCTACCGCGTCGATGTCCCAGACAACGTCGAGGCGCGACGGATCCGCACCCAGGGCCTGATCCTGGAGCGACTCGCCATCACCGTCGTGGTGGTGGTCACCCTCGGAGCGATCCTGATGACCTTCCCCGCGGTGCGCTCGGTGGGCGCCAGCCTGCTGGCTTCGGCGGGGATCGCCTCCATCGTCGCCGGCCTGGCCGCGCAGTCGACCTTGGCGAACATGTTTGCCGGCGTCCAGTTGGTGTTCAGCCAGGCGCTGCGAGTCGATGACGTGGTCGTCGCCGGCGGCGAGTGGGGACGGGTGGGCGAGATCACGCTCAGCTATGTCGTGCTCAACGTGTGGGACCAGCGCCGCCTGATCCTGCCGTGCACCTACTTCACCACCCAGCCGTTCGAGAACTGGACCCGCCAGGGCAGCGAAGTGCTGGGGTCGGTGGAACTGGACCTCGACTGGCGGGTTCCGGTGAGTTCCCTGCGGGACCACCTCGACACTGTGCTCGCCGAGACCGACCTGTGGGACGGTCGAACCCGGGTGATCCAGATCACCGACGCTACCGGCGGTCTGGTGCGAGTGCGGGTGCTGGTCAGCGCCGCCGATTCCGGAAGGCTGTGGGACCTGCGCTGCCTGGTGCGCGAGCGCATGGTCGCGCTTGTGCAGCGGGCCAACCCCGAAGCGCTGCCCACCCAGCGGGTGCTCGTCGATCGGCGAGCCGGGCGGGCCGGGGCTGCGACGGCGGAGTCCGCGCCAGTGGAGGGACTCTTCAGCGGTTCGGCCGCCGCCGAGGAACGGCACAGCGAGTTCACCCAGTCGATTCCAGCCGTGCAGGTGGACGACGGGCCGCCCACAGCGGACTGAAGACTCTCAGTCGGGGACCGGTTCGCCGACGCGGCCCAGAGGGAGACGACACCTCCTGGACGCGAACGACGAGATGAATCAGGTTCGTTACCGCCACTTTCGCCGTGCGGCGTCCCATGTGCGCCTTGACCGTGGCCTGGGAGGCCAGAACGGCAAGAACCTCGCCCAAGCCGAGCTGTCACACTTCCGAACATGCTGTCATCGGCAGTAGCGGTCCTTCCAAGGGACGTTGAACGTGCTCCTCGGAAGGCCGTCCCTTGTTCGATTCGCACAAATCGCTCGTTTCTGGTGCACCTAACGGAGCGCGATGGTCAGTCTCGTCGACCGTCAGGCGATGCGAAGGCAACGCACTTGTGGAAACTCAACAACCAGGACTCCTGGGTGTGACGGCGGATGTCCAAAGTGCTCGGCGGCTACTAGCGGATGTTCCGTCGCCGACAGGGTGTGATCGCGTCTTCCAGACGCACCCGTCCGGGGTCTTGTCGACGAGGACCGGGGGAGGCGAGCCGAAAATGAAGGCCCCGCACGCGCTTGCCCGCGGTCGCGGAGATCTCGGTCCCACACGGCTCCTCTGTGCCCGTCTGTTGGAGTCAGCGATCAGTGACGATCGCAACTTGCGCTCGCATCACGGGTTGCCGGGAATGAGCTCGGAGATCGTGGTGCCTCGCGACGCGAGACGATCTGCCTGCGTCCGCCCGCGGCTGTGAACCCGCGAGGCCGGAGCGGGTCCAAGGAGGCTTGTGTGGTGTCCGACGCGGCATGGTTGCCGTGGGAGGTCGTTGACTCTCGTGTGCCGGCGCCCGTACATTTGAACATGTGCATGAACAGATGATCCGGACTGAATGGCTACAGTCCCAGCCTCGGCGTGCCTACTCAACGCCGCTGGGCGCATCGCTCGGGGGCGGCCGTGCGGCCGCCAGGCGGAGGAGGGAACATTAAGATCGTCGTTGTCGGAGACGCGGGCACCAGCCCGGAGTACTTCGCCAAGATGGCGAGCAATCTGGCCTTCGAGGATGCCCACGTTGTCGCCCTGGAATGGCCAGGCACCATCGCTGAGATCCAGGCCAGGCTGCTGAACATCGAGTTGAACGGGCCCGAGGCCGAGGCGCCCCCCGCGGCTCTGATCGAGGAGATCATCGACGCCGATGTGCTCCTGGTCCATGTTTGCCCAGTCCCTGACGCGGTGATTCGGGCCGGAAAGAACCTGAGGCTGATCGGCCTGTGCCGTGGCGGCCTCGACAACCTGGACGTGAACAGCGCTCTGCGTCAGGGGATCAAGATCTTCCATGTCGTGCGCAACGCCGAGCCTGTCGCCGACTTCACCTTGGGCCTGATCCTTGCCGAGACGCGCAACATCGCACGCGGCCACGCAAGCATCCTCCAAGGCGGGTGGCGCAAGAAGTTCAGTAACAGCGCCAACACGACGACGCTTCGGGAGTTGCGGGTCGGGCTCCTAGGCCTCGGCAACATCGGACGGCTGTTGGCAGACAAGCTCACGGCCCTCGGTGTGGAGGTATGGGGTTGGGATCCGTACCTCCCCGACGCCGCGCTCGGGGGCATGCGGATCGAGCGCAGGAGCATCGAGGAGATCTTCACCGAATGCGATGTCGTTTCTGTGCACCTGCGGCACAGCGAGGAGACAGACAAGTTGGTTGGGCGCGACCTCATCGAGCGGATGAAGCCGTCGTCCTACCTGATCAACACCTCGAGGGCGGCAATCATCGATGAGGGCGCGCTGGTCGAGGCACTCACCCGGAAGAAGATCGCGGGCGCCGCGCTGGATGTCCTTTGGGAGGAGCCCCTCCCGGCGGGGTCTGCTCTGCTCGCGCTCGACAACGTCACGCTCACCCCGCACATTGCGGGTGACACCGTCGACGCCATCCCGAAGTCTCCGAAACTCCTGGTGGAGGTCATAAACGACTATCTCCGTCACGGGCGCACCGACTTCTTAGTCACGAAGTAGAACAGGACGACAATGCAACTCGAAGAAGAACGTCTCGCCATCGTGGACTACGGCAAGAGGCTCATCACTCACAACCTGACGACGGGAACGGGTGGGAACATCAGCATCCTGAACCGGGAAAAGGGAGTGATGGCCATCAGTCCGAGCGGTATCGACTATTTCGAGACCCAGCCGGACGACGTGGTTGTCATGGATCTGGACGGCACGATCATCGAAGGCGATCGCAAGCCCTCGGTGGAGCACGACCTCCATCGGATCTTCTACTCCCAGCGCAGCGATATCGGCTCGGTCATCCACACTCACTCTACTTTCAGCGTTGTGCTCGCAGCCCTCGGCTGGAGCATCCCGGCCACCTTCTACCTGACAGCGCTCGCCGGTGGGCCGGACGTCCGGTGCGCGAAGTACGCCCGCTACGGCACCCAGGACCTCGCGATGGCCGCGTTCGAGGCGATGCGGGGACGCAACGCCGCACTGCTTGCCAACCACGGACTGATCGTCGGTGGCCCGAACGTCGCCGGCGCGTTCATGATCGCCGAGCAGATCGAGTTCAGCGCGCAGGTCTTCTATCGGGCCAAGTGCGTTGGCGAGCCGACGCTCGTGCCCGATGCCGAGATCAACGACTTGGTGGCGTCGATGGCCTCCTATGGGCAAGGCCACTGATCCAGAACGACCCGGCCGAATCGCGCGATCCGACTGGCCAATGAGGCGGCCGAAATGGGCCACCGCCGACACCATGAGACTCCGCAAAGAGAAGGAGACAGCGAATGCGAAAAGAACACGTCACGGTCAACGGTAGGGAATACCAATTCGACTCCTACGCTGTGCAGGCGAATGGACAACGCTTGCACATCGTTGAGGCGGGTGAAGGCCCACTCGTCCTGCTGGTGCACGGATTCCCGGAGACCTGGTACGCCTGGCGTTACCAACTGGTCGCCCTCTCGGAGGCCGGCTACCGGGTCGTCGCCTTCGACACCCGAGGCTACGGGCGCAGCACGAAGCCGTCGCACTACGTCGATTACCGCATCACCGAACTCGTCGCAGACTGCGTCGGGGTCGTGGATGCCGTCGGAGAGTCGAAGGCAATCATCGTCGGACACGACTGGGGTGCGACCGTGGCCTGGACAGCGGCATGGCTTCGTCCGGACGTGTTCACCGCCGTGGCGGGCTTGGCCAATGTCTTCGGGGGACGCGACATCGGCGCCTTGCCCTTCAACCCGGATGGCAAGAAGCGGCCGAGCGAGATCGCGGCCGAGATCGGCGGCGACGACAAGTGGTTCTACCAGGACTACTTCAGCTACCACGACTCGCAGTTCGCCATCGACCAGATGACCCCGGACGTCCGTGGGTGGCTGCGCGACGGCCTCTTCAGCTGGTCCGCCGGCCCGGAACTCCCCGCCGAGGCGCGCGATACCGACTTCACAAAGCTCAATGATGAGGAACTGCTCGCATTCCTGCGCGCCGCCGGTCCTTGCGTCACCAAGTTCGGCGACTGGCGCGAGGAAGCGATGACCACGCCCAAGCAACTTCCGCCTTGGCTCACCGAAGAGGATCTCGACGTCGTTGCCGGCTCCTTCGAGGCCGGCGGGTTCCACGGCGGGCTATGTCACTACCAGGTGCTCGACCTGAACTGGGAACTGCTGGCCAACATCGACGAGAAGATCACGGTACCGGCGCTGTACATCGGCTCGGACCGGTGCGCGGCCACGATCTGGGCCCGCGATGCCGTTGAGAAGCTGCCCGAACGCTGCCCCGATCTGCGCGGCGTGGTCATTCTCAATGACTGCGGGCACTGGCAGCAGCTAGAGAAGCCAGACGAGGTCAACGCCCATCTTCTCGACTTCCTGGCGCACACTCGCTGACCGGCCTGATGCGCGGATTCACAACTCGGATCTATGACAGAGGAGACCACCATGACGACTAGGTTGGACAGATACGCGGACAGGTCACCGGGCTGGGACACCCCGGTGATGATCGAATCGCACATCAACGGGGTGCGGGTGCGGGAGATGAACCCACACCTACCCATGACCCACGAGGAGATTGCCGAGGACGCGATCAGATGCCTAGATGCCGGCGCCTGCGCGGTGCACGCGCACAACACCAACTATGACCTCAAGGGTGAGGAGGCGTTCCAGGACTACAAGAAGTCGTGGGACACGATCTTCGCCAAGCACCCCGAAGCGGTCCTCTATGGGACGACGTGCACGGTCGGCCTCCTCGAGGAACACGAACACGGACTCGAACATGTCGAGATCATTCACCAGCGCTATGGCAGCAAACTCGGCGTCGTCGACGCCGGGATCCTCAATCTCGCCCTAGGGACGGACGAGAGCGGCGACCTCTACGGCGTCGCCCACGGCTACAATCTCAGGCGGCTCAATGAGCAGGTGCGCATGCTGCGCCGCAACGATATGGGAGTGATCTTCAGCGTCATCGAACCAGGGTTCCTCCGATTGGCGCTGCACTACGAGAGGCGCGGCATCCTGCCGAAAGGCTCCAGCCTCGACTTCTACCTCATGGGTGACTACGGCATGGTGTCCATGGAACCGGCGAACACCGCAGGCGTCCCAGCCACCCTCGAGTCGCTTTACTTCTACCTCGACATGATGGAAGGCAGCCGACTGCCGTGGTTCCTTTCGGTGTGGGGTGCAGGAAGCGCGGCCGAAATCCCGCTGATCCGGCGCGCGATCGAGCTCGGTGGTCACATCAAGGTGGGCCTGGAACTGCATTACGACCCGGTTGACAAGCCCACCAATCTCGCGTTGCTCCAGCAGGCTCAACAGATCGCCCACGAGGTCGGCCGGCCTCTGGCCACGCCTGAGGAAGCGAAGCGGATCCTCGCGATCTGACCACACCACAAACACTTCGCGAGACTAGAGGGGGGAGGCTCATGGTGGAGCCGGAACGGTTCGTTCTCGGCATTGATGCCGGGACGACCTCAGTGAAGACTGTGGCGTTTGCGCCCGATGGGGCAGTGGTCGCCATGGCGCGATCGACGCTGCACGTCCAGCGGGGCGAGAAAGGTGAGGCAGAACTCGACATGAACCGGGTGTGGGAGGCGACAGCCTCAACCCTCACCGCTGTGGTCGAGCAACTCGGTGGAGCCTTGGTGACCGGGATAGGCATCACCGGTCAAGGCGACGGGTTGTGGTTGGTGGATGGCGACGGCGTGCCGATCGGGAACGCGGCGTTGTGGATGGACGGCCGCGCGGATGCGCAGATCGACGCCTGGGAGGCGGACGGCCGGGCCGATTCCGTGCACCGGATCACGGGCTCGCGTCCTTTCGCTGGGGCGTTCCCGATGCTCCTCGAGATGGCCGTCGCCGCAGACCCCGGGTTACCCGGGCGGCTCGGCCACCACCTCAACTGCAAGGACTGGCTGGGATTCAAGCTGACCGGCGTGATCGCTACCGACCCGAGCGAGGGCTCGCGGACCTACCTCGACCTTGCCACCGGCGAGTATTCCGACGACTTGCTGACCACGCTTGGCCAGCAGGCCGTTCGCGATGCGCTCCCACCGGTGCACACCCCGGGCACGGTGCTTGGCATCGTCGGAGAGCGGGTGGCTGGAGAACTGGGCCTGCGCCCAGGGATACCCGTGGTCACCGCGCTCGTCGACGTCGCCACCGCAGGGGTGGGTCTCGGCGTCCTAGGCAATGGCCGTGGGTACCTGATCCTTGGCACGACCGGTGTCGTCGCCATCAACCACGCGCGCGGCGCCGAGGTGCGATCGGGTGCGAGTCTCGTCGTGCGCACGGGTCGCGGAGACCAGGTGCTTGAGGCGCTCGCGCCGATGACGGGAACCCCGAACCTCGATTGGGTGCGGCGGACCCTCGGCTTCAGCGACACTACCTGGGATGAGCTGGAGGTCAGGGCTGCGGCGGTGCCTCCCGGAAGCGCGGGCATCCTTTACCTTCCCTACGGGTCGCCGAGCGGCGAGAGGGCTCCCTTCAGCGACAGCTCGGCTTCAGCCGCGTGGCTGGGGATGAGCGTCACCACCGGCCCGGACGAACTCCTCCGGAGCGTCTACGAGGGCTTGGCCTTCTCCTTGACCGAGTGCATCGAGACGCTGGGACTCATCGGTCCACTCACGATCTGCGGCGGCGGGTCGGAGTCGGATCTGTTCTGTTCGATCCTCGCCGATGTGAGCGGTGCACCGATCCACCGACAGAATGCGCCCGAGGTCGGGGCGCGCGGCGCAGCCTATCTCGCTGCCTCCGCCGTCGGGCTGTTCCCGGACCTCCCGGCGGCTATCACCGCGATGAGCCCCGCCACCCGCGTCTTCGAGCCGGATGCGTCCCGTCACGAGCACTACCGTGCCGTTTACGCCACGTTCGTCGAGACCCGGGACAGCCTTCGTCCGCAGTGGCCGGCACTTCGGAAACTGCGACAGCATTCACAGGCCTAACGCGTTCGGGGACTGCAGACGCGCTGGCTCAGGCGTCACGCGAGCAGGCTGCGCGCGGTGTCGATGTCGCTGATCAACACGTTGACGAAGCCACGGCTCAGGGCGATCCGGAGAGGCATTACCTTGGACAGTCCCCTGACGATGGCTACCCGGACAGGGATGCGGCTGAACTCATCTAGGGTCAGCCCGACGATGCGGTCGTCGAGTTCGCCGTGGACCGGTTCACCGGCCGCATCGAAGAAACGGGCACCTACATCGCCAACGGCGCCCCGCGCGCGCAGTTCCTCGCCCTCCTCGGGTGAGAGCAGATCGAAGAGCATCCCTTTGCCCTGCTGGGTCGCCCCGACGCCGACGAGCAGAATGTCCGACTGTGCCGCCTTGGCCAGGACATCGGCGACATTGGGGTCATCTCGGATGGCGCGGGCCGCGATGGCGGAGGCCGCGAGCAATGGTGCGGGCAGGTGGAAGGAGCTTCCGCCGCTGCGCTCTGCGAATCGGAGCGCGAGTTCGTGAGGGTTCACTCCGGCAGTGAGTCCGGCCGTGCTGCCGGCGAGTGGGACGAAGCGCGCGTCGGGTTTGCTCGCGGAGAACGCGTTGGCAACGAGCGCGACCTCACGGGAGAAGCCGAGCGCCACCAGAGAGTCGCGCTCGATGAGATGCGAGAGGGACTCTGCGCCGAAGGTGGCAAAAGAGCGGTTCGCCTTGCCAGCGTCGCGGAGGCTCGGCGCGAGAAACGCGTGCCTTAGCCCGTAGCGCTCGGAAAGATCGCGCTCATCGTCGGCGAACAGTGAATCGGGCGCGTCCACCGTGATCTTCACCATGCCTGCAGCTCGGGCGTCAGCCAGCAGTCGAGTGACACGCATCCGCGAGAGCCCGAGCGCGTCCGCGATCTCCTGGTGGGTGAGTCCGTGGTCGTAGTACATTCTTGCGACCCGGCCCATGAGCATGGACGCCATTGTCGCATGACGACTGCCGATGGCGGCGTGATCGGTCTGTCGCAGGTTGCCCGCGACGGGCATGGGCAAGGAAGTCCAGAATGGGCGTGCGCGGACCACGTGCCCGGCAGGGTCTAGCCAAGACGTTCCGTCGTCCGGCTGGCGTCCGTGGCCTGGGCTGTCTCTATCTGGCTAGAGAGAGTCGAGGTCGGGGATGCGGGCGCCCGGGATCTGCGGGTGAGTCTGATCACGACCAGCGTGAACGCTCAGGACTTGCCGGAAGCGCCCCCAGACGCGATCCGTCTCAATCGAATCGCAGCCGCGAACTTGCTGTCATCGGCATAACAAGCAGATCCGGTCGTTTCGGTGGTGCCGAACGCAGGCGACCGTTTGTAGCATCTTCACAAATCGCTCGTTTCTGGTGGGTCTAGCGGCGCGCGATGACCGGTCTCGTGGACCGTCCGGCGATGCGAAAGCAACGCACTTGTGGAAACCCAACAAGCAGGACTCCTGGGTGCGACGCCGGATGTCCCAAGCGCTCGGCGGCGGGTCGGACATCAGGATGGGGGCGGTGGCGCTGCCAGACTGGGGTGATGACGACGCCGTCCTTCCTCAGCTCCCTCACTGGCCTGTTCGCCCAACCCGCTGCCGAGAACCCGACCGGGGCGATGGTCGAGGCTGCCTACCGTGCGCTGGGACTGGATGCGCGCTACCTCACCTGCGAAGTGCCGCCGGAGGCGTTGGGAGATGCGGTCCGCGGGGCGAGGGCGATGGGCTGGCTGGGTTTCAACTGCTCGCTGCCGCACAAGGTCGCCGTGATCGATCACCTGGACGAGGTCGCCGAATCCGCCCGCCTGATCGGCGCGGTGAACTGCGTGGTGATCCGGGACGGCCGGCTGGTCGGGGAAAACACCGACGGGCTGGGCTTCCTGACGTCGCTGTCCCGGGTTGCCGAGCCGCGGGGCGCGCGGGTCGTGCTGCTGGGCGCCGGTGGCGCCGCGCGCGCGATCGCGATCGAGCTCGCGCGCGCGGGCGCGTCCGAGATCCGCATCGTGAACCGCGGCGGGCAGCGGGGAAGCGAACTCGCCGCCCACGTCGCGGCGGTCACGCCGGCGCGGGTGAGCTTCGAGCCGTGGACGGCGCCGGTGGTCGTCGGGGAGGTCGACGTTCTGGTTAACGCGACCTCGATCGGGCTGTTCCCCGACACCGCGGTGCCAGACGTCGACTTCGCTACCTTGCGCGCCGAGACGGTGGTCGCCGACGTGATCCCCAACCCGCCCCGCACGGGCTTCCTCGCGGCCGCCGCCGAGCGCGGCTGCCCCACCCTCGACGGACTCGCCATGCTGGTCAACCAGGGCGTGATCGGAATCCGACACTGGACGAGGCTGGAGGCCGACCCCGCCGTGATGCACGACGCGCTGTCGACGATCCTCGGGTAACCGTTCCTTTGGAGGCCGATGTGGCCGCTTCGGAAGCGCGCTCGACGCGGCGATCGAGTTCCACCGTGCTGTAATCCTCTCGCCGGACAAATCACGTCGCTGATGAGCGGTAACCGCCTGACGCTGATGAGCACAGGTTGCGAGCGGCTAGATCTGCAGCGAAGAACGCTGACTGTCCGCAACATCTCACTCGCTTCACGCAGTTCGCGGTTCTCCCGCCACATCTGCGCGTCCGCCGCGCCTCAGCCGCGGTCGCTCAGGCCGGTGACCCTCGCCGTTCTCGGCCGGCTTGACCCAGTTCCACAACGTCTCAGGGCTGCTAACATCTGGCCCGAGATGGACATCCCTGAGCGGGTCGAGGCCTACCTCGCCAGTCAACCCGAGCCCAAGCAGACCGACCTGCGACAGCTGCACGCGCTCACGCTGGCGGAATCTCCTGAATGCAGGCTGTGGTTCAACGACGGCACAAACGAGGCCGGCAAGGTTGTGGCCAACCCCAACATTGGCTATGGCGTCTACACCATCACCTACGCCGATGGGTCGTCGCGAGAGTTCTATCGCATCGGGCTGAGCGCCAACACGACGGGCATTTCGGTCTATGTTCTTGGCCTCGACGACAAGACCTACCTGGCGCGCACCTACGGCGCCTCGATCGGCAAGGCCAGCGTCACGGGTTATTGCATCAAGTTCAAACGCCTCTCAGACATCAACGCCGAAGCCCTTCAGGCGGCCATCCGACACGGCATGACCCTCGACCAGACCGTTTGAGCGCAGGCATAAGCACGATCGCGGCGCCCGACTCCGTGCGGCAATGTCGTACGTCGGGCTGCGCAGCATCGGGGTCCAGTAACAAGCCCTTCTTGAACCCCTCGGGACAACCCGCTGTCGCCTCACCGGCTGATCGGCGGCACCGAACGAGCGGAATGCTGCGGCATAGCGGACGTTCAGGTCCCGCCCGACTTCGCCGGCGGCGGTGGCGACAACGACCGGGTGGCTCCTCGCCGTCCGTGTTCCAGCTCGCGATCTCCCCCATCTCAGGCGCAATTGGGGGTATGGCGGCGAGCGATTCGGCGCTCTACTGTCTTGCTGACTTCGGCGTATGATCCAGCGTGGTGCGGGCTCGCGCCAGCTGTGGAGCCAGCGACGAGTGAGCGAGTTGAGGATGAACGTCCGCTGTAGCCATCGATTCCTGATCTCGGTTCTGCTTCTGGTGGCATTCGTGGGCTGTTCACTTCCACCCAGGCCACCGCCCGACTCTGGTCCTCGCAGGCCACCGATCGACTACGCAGCGCTCGAGGCGGAGATCGAGAAGGCGATCAGCGCCGGACCCCCATCGCTGGAAAATGTTCGGGCCGTCTTGGTCAGCGTTGACGGGGAGACCAAGATCGCCCACTATCGCCACAGTTTTTCCGAGAGCGACCATGCTCACGTTTTCTCGGTGACGAAGTCTGTGCTCTCCATCCTGATCGGCATCGCAATCGCCGACGGTCTGATCGCCGACCTCGACCAGCCGCTCTCCAAACTGCTGCCCAAGCATCGCCGGGCCATGAGAGGCGAAACAAAGTCGGTCACCCTGCGCCACCTGATGACGATGTCAGCGGGATTCCTCGACGACCCCACCTACGCATGGACGAGATCGATTGAGCATGGCATCAACTTCGTCGACGTCCTGCTGGAGCGACGACAGGAGATCGAACCGGGAAAGGTCTTCATCTACTCCAACGCCGACGCGCACGTGGCGTCGGCGGTGCTCGCCGCAGCCCTCGAACGGGTAGGTGGCGACCATCCCCGCACCGTCCTCGACTATGCCCGCGAAAGACTCTTCGACCCCTTGGGTATCCAAACTCGCCCAAGCTTCTCGCAACCCCTCCCCGACTGGTTCGCGCCCGAGTTCGTCTCGGCTGGGTTCGGTTGGGGAACCGATCCTGACGGTGTCCCTTTCGGCGCCTACGGACTGCGACTCACAGCCCCCGACATGGTGAAGATCGGCGAGCTCTACCGACGCGACGGAGTGTGGAACGGAAAGCAAATCGTTGCGACCGACTGGGTCCACCAGTCCACAGCACCATCGACACTCAACACTGAGTACGGCCTGTTCTGGTGGAGAAGCGCAAACCCCGACCTGGTGCTTTACCGGGCAGTCGGCAACGGGGGCCAACGCATCTCCGTGCTGCCGAACTCAGGGGCAGTGATCGTCTACCTCTCGGACGTGCGAACAAATCAACATGTGAGCGACAGGGACGTCACACCCCTCGACAGCCTATTCGCCGAGGCATTCCGGATTTGACACGTGCGTGGCCATTCGGGCGATTCAGACCGTTGCTGCTCGAAGGCAGCGATGTCACCCGGACCTCGCTGTGCACGCACAAGCAAAGTCGTGCGTTTTCACGAGGCCCAGTCACGACTCGTCCCTCGCCATGGCGATCACTGAGAGCTGAGCCGCGATCCGCTTGTCCGAGCCCTGCGCGGCGTGCTGGTAAGCCAAAGCTGCCGAGACCGTCGAGTGCCCTAGCCGCTGCATCAGCTCGGCCAGCGTGGCGCCTGACGCGGCCGCGAGGGTGGCCCCGGTGTGCCGGAGGTCGTGGAACCGCAGGTCGGGCCGTCCAGCGGCCTCCCTGGCCTTCCTGAAGTACGCCTGGTGAAACGTGGGCGCCCGATACTGCTCTCCGTGCGTGGTCGGGAACAGCAGGCCGTCCTTGCCCCACTGGGCGTGTCTCTTCAGGTGCTCCTTGATCGCTTCCCCGATGTGGGGCGGAAACGCCACCACGCGGACGCTGTCGGCCTTGGGTGCTGCCACGATCTTCCTGCCGTCGACCCACTGGACGGCTCGGCTGACACGGATCACGCCGTCCTTGAGGTCGACGTCGCCGCGACGCAACTCGGCCACCTCGCCAAACCGCAGCGCACACCAAGCTGCCAGCTCGATCATCAGCCGCAGCCGCTCGGGCATTGCTGCCACCAGCAGCGCCAGCTCATCCAGGGTCGCCGGCTCCCCGATGTGCCGGACGGGCTTCCGCATCCGCTCCCGGCAGGGGTTGCGATCCAGCAACTCGTCCTGGACGGCCGTGGCGAAGATCGTCTTCAGCAGCGCGTAGGCGTGTTCATTGATCCTCGGCGTCCTTGCGTTGAGCCTTCCGATCCATGCCCGCACCGTCGCCGGCGTCACGTCCTTCAGCCGCATGTCCCCCAGCGTCGGGTAGATCAGCCGGTTGAGGTAGCGCTGGTACTCACTCACCGTCTTCGGCTTTAGGCCGCGCACCGCGGTCCGCTCCGGCAGCCACGTGTCGGCGTAGGTGCGCAGCGTCTGGGTGTCGTCGTGGAGCTGCTTGGCCCGCCGTTGCGCCGGCGGCATCCACTCGTCCCACTCGATCAGTCGACGCTCCAGAGCGAGCCAGCCCTCCGCGTCTGCCTTGGCCGTGAAAGTACCTGGCGCGTGGTGCCGAGCGATGTCCGGCCCGATGTAGCTTGCCTGGTACCGCTTCGAGGGCAACCTTCTGATCGTCCCGAAGGATCGCTTCGTCTGTGCCATGAGGCCTCACCCGCCCGTTCTACCGGCGTGTCGTGCATCTTACGTGCATTATGAGGGCCCATTTCTGCCCCCACCTGCCTACTTCTGACCACTCGCTCGACCTGCTCAGAACAAGCATAAGCCCTTGTCAGGGAGGCGGGAAGTGGGGTGCGTGGATCTCATGGAGATCTGGTGGGCCTAACTGGACTTGAACGAACTATGCGCCGTTTCGCCACCGGACATCGATCGGCTAGTCAGCTTGGCCTTCTGTGGCACCACAAGCTATGACGGTGCGGAGGGCGGATCGCAGCCGTATGCACGGAACCGCACCCGTCCGCACCTTAAGGGCGCTATAGAGGCGCACAGCCCGAGGCAACGGGTAGCCGATGACGCCGCTTGTTTAAGGGGATGACTCGCTGCCTCGATGGTCCGGCCTGTTGCACGTACCTGTTGAAAGGTCGCGCCTCGAAGGCGGGTCTACTACACCCGTCACGAGGGTAGGTCGACTCGCCTCAGCGACCTGAGTCTCCTTCTTCAGCCTTGAAAGTGGCGAGTTCGAGGAGGTCGCTGAGTGGGTCGGTATTCGGCATGCCCTGGGGTGAGAAGCCGCGGCACCAGCTCAACAACCCGTCCACCAGACCGCCGCGCCACGGGCGACCCGGTTCGTCATCCCTCGGCACGACAACCACTCGCCAGGTGTCAGGATCGCCGACCGTCAGCCACGCCAACTGGTCTCCATCTACCGACAGCGCGAACGGCAGGAAGCCACCCGGCTCGGGCCACGCGGCTAGCGGATGGAAGTCCGGGAACTGCTCTCGCAGATCCCGATAGATACCGGTCAGGAGCTCAACACGCTCGGCAAGCTCATCACGACTAAAGAAGGTCAGCCACCCGCGCCACTCCCCCGCGCCGTAGCGATCCACCAAAGCATGGAACTCAGACGGAAGCGGTGTCCCGAGCTGCCCGGCCACCTCCGCCCAAGTCGTTTCACCAAGTGCGGCTGGGCCGGAGGCTGCACCAGCACGGTCAGCGTGTCCAGTCCCTTACCCTTGCGCAGCGCCGCGCGCCGAGCCGCGTCCTCCTCCGTGACCAGCCGTCGGACGGGCGCCACCCAGGATTGCAGGGTGGCCGGCAGGGTTTCCGGCCGCTTCACCGAAGCGTGTAGGGGCCCAACACCCCATCGGGTGCCGCGATCGATACCCGTCCGGATCGCAGTCAACACCAACTCGGTCATCGACAAGTCGTAACGATGCCACGGGCTGTTGCCCACATACGGGAACTCCCGATGAAACAGCACCGTCGTCCACTCATCCGGATCGGTCGAGACGGAGGTGTCCCAGAACAACGGATCACCGCGCCGGGTCATGCCCCATGCCAGCAGACCACCCCGGGCAGGGTGGAATGCGGGCACGTCATCGGGCACGTCGTAGCGCGCGGTGCTGCGACACTCCCGATGCGTCGTCTGCAGCCACCTGGTGTAGTCCCAACCCCAGTTGAAGTTGTCCCTAAGCGGGGTGTGCAGCCAAATTCCGCTCCCGATATCCAGCGGGCCGTACGCCGACGCAACCGACTTGTAGTCGGCAGGAAGCCGCACCTTCAGCCACGACTCCACCGAATCCCAATCCACAGCGACCGGCGGCTCCCGTGGGGGGCCAACTACAGCAGTAAAGTCCAAGGATTCCACGGCGCCACTCTCCCATCTACCCACGTGGTGTTGCTTAGTTCGGTATATAAACGGATGGAAGGCTGGCACCACTGGACGAGGTCCATCCGACAGTGAATCCAGCGGAGACGTATGGGATCGGACTGTGGTTTGGAGTGGGCTTTTCTGACCAGAACTTGCCGCGGTGGGAAACCATCGCTCCTAAACACCACTGGTCTTTCATCCCCGAAGGTGACATTGCCGCTCGATATCGTTGAGCCTAGCTAGGGCCTATTCCCCGAACTATCCCACCGGTGGTCCGGCGCCCACGATCGACATCCTCGCTCAGCAGAAGAGGTTCGTCCTGCCGTCCTAGACCTAACGACGCATGTCACAAGCCGGGTATATCGGGACCCGCATCGCCGGCTGTTCACACTCCTGTCAGCCCGACCCCTCGAAACCATCGTCGCGGCGCGCACCGACAGAGCACCCTCGAAGACGACGGGCGAGTCCTAGTCGCCTTCGGCACCATCGGAATCGAGATGCCACCCGGACTGGACGAACTCATCCTCACCCAAGTCTGAACCACTGCCCGGTGGTCGGCGAGCGAGCGGGCGTTCCGGATCTCGATGTCGGGGCTCTGCCAGTTGTCGCCTCTGGGCCACGGCCGGATGTACAGGTCGGGCCGGCCGTTCGTCCCGTACTCGATCTGCACGACCGCTTCGTTCCCGTTCGCGGAGACCACGCTCATCCGGAA
>Ga0209745_1000964_pt1 | contig 17328 bp, 11 predicted proteins | sample BarGraNGADG00312_FD_184495 | JGI IMG/M metagenome (GOLD analysis project Ga0209745, IMG submission 184495) | Arctic peat soil microbial communities from Barrow, Alaska - Barrow Graham LP Ref core NGADG0004-312 (SPAdes) (version 2) | ecosystem: Environmental > Terrestrial > Soil > Wetlands > Peat... | reverse complement strand
TAAGGCTGAGAATATAATTTAGAGGATCTCAGCCTCAGCCTCAATCTCAACCTATACACCTAAACCAGAATAAGATGTTAAAAAAAACCCGCCGTCGCTAAAGCTATGGCGGGCGAAGGTGGGCCCAGCTGGGCTCGAACCAGCGACCCCCTGATTATGAGTGAGATAAAATCCTGATTTTCAGATTACACTGGTTTGTACTGGTCTTCATTGTCATTCACTTACGATTTTCGGGGTGTATACTTTATCACTGATTTTCACAAGACCTGGCGAGAAACCTGGCCGATTTTTTCCTCAATATGGGCTCTAAAGTATAGGGTCATTTATTCCGAATGTAACATCAGGATTAAGGCCAGCCAGATAGTGCTCAGTAATGACCACGTTGCTATGCCCAAGCATTTGACTTATCTTCTTAATATCCGTATTATTTTTATCAAGGGTATTGGCATAACAATCTCTGGCAGAACCTAAATTCAATGGTCGAGATAATTCAAGTTTTGCTCCTATAACCTTTAACTTCTGATTGATCTGTTGCCTAATCTTGTGGTTTCGGTTCTTAAAGAATATTTCATCATACCCTTCATTAAGTAGTCCCAATAAAAATGGACTCTTTTTATCTCCGACGCAGGCTATTGAATCCTTTAGCTTATCAGTCATGGGTACGATAATAGGCTTTCTGTTGTTTTTTCTTGTAGCTTCTGTCTTTTTGCGGGTAAAGAATATATAATTACCATTTATCTGACTCCATTTCATTCTGAGTAAATCTGCAAAATTGGCACCATTGAATCGATATAGCATCACCCATACATCCCGTGCGAATTTATGTTCCTCTGAATTGAATTCCTTGAGATCAATTATAGATTGTATTTCAGCTCCTTTAAGCACTTGCGTGGATGGAAAATATCCTGAAACTGTGAATCCCCCTGGACCAAAGGGATATTCATATTCTTTGGGAATTACCTTAACATAGTGAATAAAGTAATTGATGATTGTCCTCAGATTTCTCATGTGATGATCTATTGTTGCCCGGGAATTTTCCTTGTCGATTTCAATCTTTTCAAATTTTTTCAGGAAACTTACCGTTACATCTCCGACACTTAATCCCAGTTTAAAATTTTCAAATCGGTTTCTTGTATACCTAAGTGAATCTATCGTTGTTGGTTTGATGTTTTCCTTATTCTCCATGTAATAATCGAAAAGGTCGGTTAGAAGGAGGGACTTGGGTTTGTCTTTATCTGTCTCCCAGAAGCGTTTCCTGAATGTTTCTTTATTAAAAGGCTTTAGGTCATCAAATATTCTTTCACATTTTGAGATATATCCATTACATATATCCAGAAACTCTCTACTCTCCTTGTCTTTGACTTTTTTATTAAACGCCTTGTCATACTGACTTTCAGTCATTTTTTGGATATTGATGTACATTACATCGTTTCCATTAACCATTCTGACTGCTAGGTTGTACTTATCCTCTTTTAGCTTAGTTCTTTTGTCCAGCACAATGTTAAATGTTGCCATAACTGTTTAAATTTAAACTTTTGGAAGTGATGGAAGGTTCTCAACCATCGTACCTCCGTTTATCACCCAGTTGTCGATCTGATTTCTCTCGAAGAGGGTTCTGGTTCCCAACTTAATATGTGGGATTAATTGTTTGCTGACCATTTTGTAAACATAGCTCTCGGACATATGTATGTAATCAGTCAGCTCTTGAACATCTAAAAATCTTTTTTCTTCCATTTGTATTAGTCTTTATCTTTTTATACCCGTCTGAGGGGTAATTAAAAATATAAGGGAAAAAATTCGTAAAACAAAATTTGAATTCAAAAAAACGGGACCAAAAGTAAACTTTTTTTGATTCTATACGCTAGAATAGATGCGGATATGAGAATCTTCCTGGCAAATTATGGATCTGCACCTCGGGCTCTTTCTTGAATCAAAAAAAAACATTACTGGAATCCGTTCTTAGGGTCTTTTTAGGTAGTCACCCTTTTTGATGATCCATTCTATTCCAAGCCGGTTAAAAGAACCCAGATATGACCAGAATCAGCCTGGAGAGGTTTGAATTAATATAATCTAATGTTTGGTTAACTTCCTATCACTTGGAGGAAGTTAACTTTAATTGAAATAAATGTGTATTGGATTTATAATTTGTCTCATATGGTACCCCGAAGGGACAAAAGATGCAACCTGATTTGTGAAATTACTATAAGATAAAATATCTAATTCAAATTGGGCCTGATTATAGGGAAGCCGACACTTTCTTATAATCAAGATTAAAATGAATATTATAAAATGCAACATAAAGAGAGCAACCCGAACGTCTATTTACATGGTTTTATTCGTTATAAAGTGCTGATATTTCTTGATCTGTCAATACTCTGTTGTAAATTCTTATATCATCCATTTTCCCTGTGAAACCTCCAGTATAAACATCTGCAGAATACCTTACACCAATATAAAGTGGGAAATTAGATACTCTAAACGAACTAGTACTAGTCGTTTTTGTATCTGTCAAAGTACCATCAGTATAAAATTTTACCTGACCACTTTGGTATACTATTGTAATCATATGCCAACTGGTTTTCCCCAAAATAGAAGTTGCCTGTACAAGATTATATGAGTTTGTATTTCCAGAATTTGATTCAAACCCTTCAGTTCCATCTGGAGATACAAGTTGAACTGAATAATCAGCATAAAAAGCACCATATGTTGCCCCCTTAGAAAGAATATGTGGGCTTGTACTTGCCGGGTAATTTAATCCGGAAGGGACTGATACCCATACATTGAAAGAAGCCGAACTTGTTAATTGAAGTGTTAAAGAATTTTGAACCACTATATAATTGGAGGTCCCATTAAAACTATAAGCGCTATTCGAAGCTCCATTCCTATCCGTTGAAGGCGTAGCACCATTTACAGTTCCATTATTACTATTACCACTTTCATCATTTGCATTATCATTAAATGGATAATATGCCACTAAACCATTGGTAAGGGGATTGGTGGGTGTTACTGAATTTGAAGCAGAACTTTCTGATCCAGGACCATTGACATTTGTAGCAACTACTGTAAAGGTATAGGCAGTTCCATTGGTAAGTCCTATTACTGTAATAGGGCTTGAAGTACCTGTGCTTGTAAACCCCCCCGGACTTGAAGTTACAGTATATCCTGTTATTGCTGAGCCACCATTATTAGCTGGTGCTGTAAAAGATATAGTGGCTTGTTCATTTCCAGCTTGTGCTGAAACATTTGTTGGTGCTCCCAGTATTGTAGTAAACGATAGCTTTGCCCCAAAAGTAGTAGACACACTATTAGTGGCATAAGCTTTAAAGTAATATAAAGTATTTGGGCTAAGACCACTAAGTGAATTCGAGAATAAACCGATCCCTTCACCCATTTGAAATTTGATCCACGTGGTATCGGTGTTATTGTAGGCTCTCCAGTAAACCCCACGATCTGTTACAGGAGCTCCTCCATCCGCAAAAACATTACCTCCAATCGTTGCTGATGAGCTTGTGATTGTAGTAGCTGCTGTAGTGGTCAGGATTGGTGGCCCCATAGTAGTAAATTTAATAGTATCCCCATAAATTACTTCATCTTTGATTTTAGCATATGCTCTTGTATAATATGTTTTTCCTGGAACCAGGTTCTTCAGTTCACTAGTATAAGCTCCTGTTTTTAAAGCAGCTCCAAGATGTGTTACATAATCCGAAATAGAAAGTTTTGAAACAAATCCCCAGATATGGCCGTGGTCAGTTATCCCATCTCCCAGGTCAATTATATCTCCAGTGGCTTTGACAGTAGTGGCCATTATTTCTGAAATCTTCTTTGTTTCAACTTTAGCAACCGATTTAAAATCCCGTTTTTCACATGAAATTATTGAAAATAACAATAGTACTATTGAAACTAAAATAGTGATTAAAAAGTTCCTTTTCATAGGATAAAACGTTTAAAGATACTTTTACTATACTTCACATACACCCCGGCTGGTAATTGAGGAACCTCCATCATTAGTTATATTACCACCGCTTGTAGCAGAATTAACCGTAAGATTTGTTAAATTTGTAGTCGAAACTATTGCCAATCCATTCGGAGTCGTAAACTGAAAGTCAAAACCATAAAATACATTCTCTCCACTTATAATGTATGCTCTAATGTGATAAGTTTTCGGGGGAGCAAGGTTTATTAATTCACTAACATAATTGCCTGTCTTTGAGGCCCCCCCAAAGGAGGTTTTGGAATCAAATATATCAGGATCCATTAAAAATCCCCAGCAGTAGCTATAGTTGATGATTCCATTTCCAAGGTCAATTATATCACTCTCCACTTTGGCTGAGGTGGCCATAATCTCTACAATAGATTTTGTCTCTACTTTGGTCTCACGATTGAGTTCATCTTTTTTGCAGGAATAGATAATAATTGCAAAAACAATAACAAGAATATATGCTTTTTGGTACAACAGATGCATAAATTGATTTAAATATTTCGTCAGTAAAATTGTTATTAAAAAATAGTTAAAAAGCCCGAATAGCACGCACATAGTAGGTGTTGTTCTTGGTGATGCCGTCCTTGTAGCCATAAAGGAAGTGCTGGGACCACGCGTTGTTGTTGCCGTCCTCGCTGGAGTTCCAATAGTAGACATCAGCAAAACCGCCAACCACGACTTTGTTCAGGTAAAGTTTGTTCAATTCATCTAGGCTAGGTAAATACCAGTCATTGTAACCTCCACCATTATATGCTCTTGCTAATCCTGCTGCATAATTTGTTGCAACAGGACCCTGCGCAGAAATTATTTTATTAGTGTTAGCAAGTCCGGTGCCTAATGCTGTTTCTGTTGCTCCGGTTATAATATAGATTCCATTATACCATTGTATTCCTGTACTTTGGTCACTGGGAGCAGCTATTAATCCGTGTGTTTCTCCTGCTATGTAACCGGGGTCGCCGGGTTGCAAAATATATGCAATTATTCCGCCTTGATAACTGCCCCCTATGTTAAATTGATTGAGGTTATTTATAACAGGTTGGGCAGTGATACTTGCTGCCATACCACCTGCAGCTGTCTGAAGCGGATTAATTGCAGGCTTTGCATAAGAAACAGTTACTACATCCCCATAATTAACGGCGCTTGCCAGAGTTAACTGAACATTTGTACCTGAAATGGATACCGAATTGACAGTTCTGGATGCAGAATTAACCTGTACAGAAAAGGCAGAAGCAGCTGGTATAATATTAGCGAGAGTTAAATTATAAGTCATTTCCAGTATTGAGGGTGTAGCATTTCCTATTGTAGAGCTAACATAAACAGGATTAATTGGATTAACATTATTTGTAACAGACTGAGCAGTAATAGTCGCAGCCTGACCACCGGAGGGAGTCTGCAGAGGATTGGTAGCTGGTTTGGTATATGCTACGGTCACAACATCCCCATAAACAACAGGAGTTGCTAAAGTTAGCTGTACTTTAGTACCTGAAATAGCAACCGTGTTGACAGTTCTGGTTACTAAATTAACCTGTACAGTGAAGGCTGAAGCGGAAGGTACAATATTTGCTAGAGATAAATTATAGGTCATTTCCAGTATAGAAGGTGTAGCATTTACTACTGCAGAGCTTACATAAAAAGGATTAATTGAATTAACATTATTTGTTACAGCCTGAGAAGTAATAGTCACAGCCTGACCACCTGAAGCAGTCTGCAGAGGATTGGTAGCTGGTTTGGTATATGCTACAGTCACAACATCCCCATAAACAACAGGACTAGCCAAAGTTAACTGTACTTTACTACCTGCAATAGAAACAGTGCTGACAGTTCTGGATACAGAATTAACCTGTACAGTAAAGGCAGAATTTGCTGGTACAATATTAGCAAGAGTTAAATTATAAGTCATTTCAAGTATTGAAGGTGTTGCATTTCCTATAGCGGAGCTAGTATAAACAGGATTAATTGGATTAACATTATTTGTAACAGACTGAGCAATAATAGTCACAGCCTGACCACCTGAAGCTGTCTGCAGAGGGTTGGTAGCTGGTTTGGTATATGCTACGGTCACAACATCACCATAGACAACAGGACTTGCGAGAGTTAACTGTACTTTAGTGCCAGAAATAGCAACATTGTTGACGGTTCTGGATACAGAATTAACCTGTACTGTAAACGCAGAAGCAGCTGGTACAATATTAGCAAGAGGTAAATTATAAGTCATCTCCAGTATTGAAAGCGCGGCATTTCCTATTACAGAGCTAACATAAACAGGATTGATTGGATTAACAATATTTGTAACAGACTGAGCAGTAATAGTCGCTGCTTGACCACCTGAAGGTGTCTGCAGAGGGTTGGTAGCTGGTTTGGTATATGCTACAGTCACAACATCACCATAGACAACAGGAGTTGCAAGCGTTAATGAAACTTTAGTACCAGATATTGAAACTGTATCTACAGATCTGGAAACAGAATTAACAAGAACAGTAAAAGCTGAAGAAGCAATTACAATATCAGACAGAGTTAAATCGTAAGTCATCTCAAGAATGGAAGGAGTAGCGTTTCCTATGGTAGCCTTAACGTACAAAGGATTACCAGGAGTAGTAAAAGACAGACTATTCTTGCTATAAAGTATTTCACCTCCGCTTTTTACATATGACTTTATATAATATGTCTTCCCTGGTTCAAGATTCTTGAGTTCACTTGTATAAGTACCCTTTTTCTCAACGGATCCAAGTGAAGTTTTTGAGTTAGTGATAGTTGGATTTTGTAAAAGACTCCAACAATGTCCGTAGTCAGTTATACCCGTTCCAAGGTCAATAATATTTCCATTGGCTTTAACTGTGGTGGCCATTATTTCTGAAACCTTTTCTGTTTCAACTTTGGCAACCGATTTAAAATCACGCTTTTGACATGAAATAATAAAAATCAGTATGGCACTAATTGAAATGAATACAATTAGCAGGTTGCTCCTTTTCATTGCTCTGTTTAATTTTACCAGTGGTTATTTAAAAAACGAATCATAACTGAAGTCATTTAAGACTGAATTAAAAATTGCTTCGCCACCCAAATGTGGGAATTGGACCTGTTGAAGTGTTTAGAAGAGAGAATTGTACATTCTTATACTTTTTTACTTCAGATTGCGTCGCAAGTGTCCAAATCAGATTGATACCCCATACTGCGGCTCCTGCATACATTGAATAATGGGATAAGTCAAGATTCTTTTGCCATTCGCTTTTTAGAGAAACTCGTTTTTGAGGATTTTCTTCAGCCAGATAGAGATCGTAGTTTTTTACTGCTTCGCTATGCTGATATATTGAATAGGCAATTGACCCGTAACCAACAAATCCCATTAAAAAATGAACACTACCTCTATTAAGATAAGATTGACCGGCTCCTGGCCACAAAATTGATAAAAGCAAAGCGTTGCCTTTCGTTCTATACTTCTTAGGCTCCAGATTGAATTTAAAATTCTCTTCCTTTTCAATCATAACTTCTTTTTTAATAGAGTTAAATCCCTTCTTTTCTAACGTTAAATCATATTTACCGATAGGGATTTGAACTTTGCACGGACTTTTAATAAAAATATGTCTCATATTCATTGCCGAAACAGCAGAAGACTCAGGTAAAAATGTTCTCTCATCGATATTGATTTCAGACTTACTTGGTATTGTTTCAAAGCTTATATTAACATTTTGCCGATCAACCTCAAGCCTAAAATTAAAATCCTGCTCGTTTCTTTCGGCAGTTACAAAAACTTCTTTGGTAACAAAATATTTCTTCTTAAGAATTAATTTATTTGATCCGTCCTTTACGACAAACTCAGCTGGGGTTGTCCCAACAACTGAACCATTATAATAGACTTCAGCACTATCTGGTGTTGATTTAACTTTTATTAGTTTACCTGACTGCAAAGCGTTATTAATCTGAACTGTCTTATTTTCCTCTATTACTATGTGTTTTCTAAAAATTGCAAATCCTTCTTTTTTAAGTTCAAGATTGTATTCCCCGATTATTAGACTATCAATGCTTTTAGGACTCAACCCATAGTATTTACTATTCAGATAAATCGCAGTTTCAGGAGGATCTACCATGACAGTAAGGCTACCTAAAATTGGGACTAACTGTATAATCAATACCTCTTCCTGCCCTTTAAGAACAGTTATTTCCTGTTGCTGCGAATAATATTTTTCTCGTGAAACAAGTATTTTGTGCTTACCGGGAGGAAGCCTACCGGAGTAATTCCCGGAACCTTCCACATTCCCATCGAGTGATATAATTGCGTCAGGTTTTGCGACAATTCCTACTGTACCATATCCTGCCTGTAAATCGAGAAAGACTTTAGATAATTCTTCATCTTTAACCTCAACCTGCTGAGATGCATTAGAATACATGTCTCTCGATAAAGATATACTATGCACCCCTGATAGGATTTTGTCCAAGGTGTAAGGTGTTTTTTGGTTTGTGGAGATTCCATCGAGAGTTATTAAAGCTCCTGATGGTTCCGATGTCACATTAATCGAACCATAAGCAGGTCTAAGAATAACCTCTTTAGTTAAGGTTTGTCCTTCAACTATTGTGACATCAATTTTAAAATCCCGGTACATAGGAAGCTTCAGCACAAAGTGATATGTACCCTCATCAAGTTGCATCTGGAAGGGTGTTTCCTTGCCTGTGGATTTACCGCCAATAAATACTTCTGCTCCTGACGGCTTGCTTTTAATTACAACGAAGCCTGACGCTAATAAAAACTCTGATGTTTTCGCCCGATTTTCTGAGGTTTCTGCGAACAAGGAAACTGAGAAAAAATATAATAGGATCAATAAAGTAAAATTCTGAGTTAAGGTACTTGATTTCATAGGTTTCATGTTTTAACTATATTATAAGGTTTTTTAATCCATTATTATCTTACTTTTACAATAAATTCATTTGTCACTTATCTATTAATAATATTATACAACGCTTCTGCAAATCCTGAAGCCAATTGTATAATCACCCTTGTCTTTTGGATTTCCACTAATCATAATACTGCATTTAGAGCTGGGACTAAGCCAACTGCCACCTTTTAAACTATGATCACTACAAAACTCCCAAACATTTCCTGTCATATCATATAATCCGTAATAATTCGGGGATAATTGCATAACTGGATGTGTCTTACTTCCTGAGTTTGCCTCATACCACCCAACATCAGAAATCTTAATACTGCCACTATAAGTAAGTGAAGGTTGTCCGCCTTGAGCAGCAAACTCCCATTCACTTGAGGTTGGAAGACGAAAATTCATATTTGTCCTCTGATTAAGTTTTTGTAAGAACTGTTGTACATCATTCCAACTAATGGTTTCAACCGGCAGATCGTCTCCCTGATTAGAACTTGAGTTTGAACCCATTATGGCTTTCCAAAGACGTTGTGTCACTTCAGACTTTCCTAGATAGAAATTTCCTTTTGAAGAGTTTTCAACTAATATCATTTCTATACCCAGGTTACGTAATGTTTCTTCATTTTTTCGCTTTTGAATTAACTTGTACTGCTGAATTTCGTAGTTTTTCTTTTCAGTCTTGGCATTACGGATTTTATTGGCAACAGTGTCGTTTAAAGGATCAATTTGTTTCGCTTCGGCATATGCAGATAAAGCAAGGTCAAAATCCTGATTCCGTAAGTAATTGTCGCCCTGGGAGATCAGAAATTTCAACAATCTGTTATTTGCCTCAAGGATTTTTGTTGAAATGAAATTGTTCGCAGAATCAAGTCGTTTTGCCTTAGCATATGTTGATAAAGCAAGATCATAATTTTTATTCTGTAAATAATTGTCGCCCTGGCTAATAATTGACTGGACCCATTTGCTTTTTGATTCACTGATTTTTTGTTGAATATTAGAATTTGAAGGATCTAGATGGAGCGCTTTCTCGTAATTGTTTAGAGCTGTTTCAAAATCTTGCTTTCCAAACTGTTGATCGCCAGAGGTAATAAACTTTGCGATATTTGCTTTTCTTTCAGCATCGGGATCAACTATTTTTTGTGGAGGTTCTATAATGACTTTAAGAGTTCCGGTTTTTGATGGAGTTACAAAAAGCCAGCCAAGGATTAATATTATAAGGGTTACAGTTATTATGATTGCTGCCAATAAAGACTTCTGTCTCTTACTGTGTGATGGTTCCTTCTTTTTGTTAAAATTATCAGGTTGTATTTTTATATCTCCAATTGCAATTTTTCTGGTTAGCTGTTCATGAATCGTGCCAGGAATCTTTACTTTTTCTTTGTTGCGGAGCGAAGTTGAAAGTGTAAATCCATCTGAAATTCGCAAGTTACGGTCTTTTATCAGACATGCAGACACAATACTGCTTATCCATTTGGGAACCTGTTGATTAACAGATGTAACAGTAGGAGGAGCTTCATGCAAAACGTGGTGAAGAGTTGTAATATAATTGTCACTGTGAAATGGAAGAGTACCTGTCAGACATTCGAAAAGAATTACTCCCAAACTGTATATATCACTACGTCCATCTATCTTTAGTTTACCTTCTGCCTGCTCAGGGCTCATATATTCAGGAGTTCCTAATATCGTTCCTGAATGACTTAACGGATCACGATCTTCCGAAAACACAATACCAAAATCCATAAGTACAACCCTGTCATTCTTAGTGATGAAAATGTTTGAGCTTTTTACATCACGATGTATTATTCCCTTCCTGTGCATGTAGTCTAGTGCCTCAGCAATGGGTATAATAAAACTTGAAGTCTCATCAGCGCTGAGAGCACCATTACTATTAATCAAATCCAGAAGAGTCATACCTTCAAGAAATTCCATTGACATAAAATGCACAGTGCCTAAAGAAGCTGCATCATAGACTGTTATAATATTAGGATGGCTTAGTGAGGCACAAACTTGAGCTTCCCTTATAAACCTTTTAACAAACTCTTCATCATGCACAAGATTCTGGTGGATTACTTTTAATGCAATAGGTCGGTTTAAACTCTTATGAATGGCTTTATATACTGTAGCCATTCCTCCTTTACCAATTACAGAAAGAATTTCGTATTTGTCACCTAAGGCTTGTTTTATGATTGTTGCTGGGTCCATCATCCTTAATTTACTTTTTATCTATTATTAATATAATCTATTATTCATATTAATAAGAATTTTTAGCATCTGAACAGTAATTTATATTATATCTCGTACTTTTACAATTCAAATTCCCCTTTAGGTAATTGATTAGTATACCATCTAGTATAAATCCAGCCTCACCATTCTTTATTGTGGGAACGATGGAGAATACTCCTGGGGCACCAAGGGTTGGTCCAGGAGATGAAATGAGTAAACCCGAGGATTGGGCTTCTTTCAATTTAGCTAATATTTCATTAATATCTGGTGCATCCAGTAGAGTGGAAACCAATTCATCTAGCATATTGGATACCTCAGAAGAAGAAACAGGATACCTTGGTAGTTTAAGATGGAGGTTTGATAACATTTCAGTATAATCACGTCTGGCAGCAACTCCATATTTATTGATTCCACTTAAGTCAGCTGCTGCAATTTTATTAACCGCGCCGGGTGAAGCATCAAATACTACTTCTCCAAAATTATCTGTAGTTTTCTTTTGAGGTTGAGTACCATTTAAGAAAAATACAGTAATATTTATCAATGGTGAATTATAAAAATCAGTAACATGTACCCTCACCTTTCTCGTTTCAGATGATCCAGAAAGATTTGGGGTAGGAACATTTTTCTCCATTTCAAGTTTTTCAGCGCCGCTGGGATTATTCAGATTATCATTTGAAATTTGAGTACTATCTAATACTATATTGAATAGAGTGAAATCATCTAACATTAAATTATTTGCATATCCAACTCCGTAACAACCTTCGTTATTGTAATTCCCTCCTATAGACATTTGCTTTGAACCAGTTTCGTTAATTATCATAGAAACATTTCTATGAGTCTTTATTCCATTAATATAAATGTCAGCTGTTTGATCCCTCCGATGAACTACTATTATACGATTCCAGCTATTAAATAACAGATTGCTATAATTTATACTTAAGCCACCCGAATTAAATACAAAATTACTATTAGCTGGAGGATCATCAAATAAATAGATCCCAAAGCCAATGCAATTTGAAGTTCTGTAGAAACGCTGAATAAATCCATTACCCCAACTGACACCACTTTCTGGATTAATTGAAAAGGCCATTGTCCAATCACCCTTTAATGAAAAGTTTGAAGGGGTAGAATTGTTTACCACCATCCGCCAATTGCCATTAAACCTTGCAGCTTGATTACGACCACTTGAACTTGTTACATATTGTGGAGTCCCTTGTGCTGTTCCATTGTGATTATTTCCACTTTTGTCGATTAAATCACTATCAAAGGAGTAAGACATTAATAATCCTCCTGTTGGGATTATTTCTGAGAATGGTTCTCCATTCAAACAACGAACAAATAAACCACACTCCTTACCTATCCAATGTTTCTCTACAGTTTTAGCATTGTAGCTCAAATCCCGGCCGCGAGCACCATTAGAATTGGAGGTCAAAGTACTACTCCACCAACTACTGAATTTTCCAATACCTACAAATGTACCATTGTAATTACGAAAGCCACCTGGTAGTGCCGTGAAATCTCTTTCATCAGTAGCTCCTTCATTCGGGCTTAACCAATGAGATATTCCTTGTTCTTTCAATTTACTTCCTGCTATTTCATCTCCACCCAAATAGTTAGAAAGTGTGGTCCATTCAGAATCAGAAGGCAACTGCCAGCCTGATGGGCATACATTTATTGCTGTTTTCAAGTTGTACATATAGCCGTAGGTTGCAACATTATTCTGGTTGTTGTTATATGCCCAACAACCCTCATCTGCTTTAAATGCAAGATTTTCAGCCATCCAAACCTGATTTCCAATTTTGACAGTCTTATAAACATGCCCGTCACGCGGATCAGTGAAGCTATCTGAATTGTCACAGCTTAATTGAGAATCTACCCTCTTTTTAACAACAGCATTTGTTATTGCTCCAAGGTCATTTTCAACGTATAATCGAACTGATTTTTGATCAGGTTTAAAGTATTCCCAAAATACCAAATTGGAGTTTTCCATGCATTTTGCCATCTTTTGAAGGAACAGGAATTGTGTAAAGTCGACTATATCCACATAATGCATACTGGAATAACCAAATTGAGTTAGGCTTGTATATATCGTTCCAAGCAGGGTTATATCCCTCCATTCCTGGTTCCAGTCTTTTATCATTTTAATTGTACTTATTACGGCAACTGCCGCACTTGACCAACCAAGAAATGCTGTAGCTGAAAGGGATTCTGCCGCAGTCAGCGTAAGGGTTTGAGCATATAACTGCGCACTACTGTTAAAAACCTGGAAGAATGATTCTATACCTTTGTAAGTAACATCTTTATTGTCACTTATTGTTGCTGCTAACTTTCCCCAGAAATCCTTCGGATAATTCTGAAGTTCCTCAATAGTTTCATTCAATGCATTAATGAAAGCTTGATCTGTAATACAATTTAACGATTTCAATTCCTTCATTCTTTGAAGGCCGATATCAAAAGATGCAGCTGTAAGCAAGAGATAGTATTGTTGCAGATAATTTGCCTGGTTAACAACAACGGCTCCATTCTTAATAATAGAAAGGACAGATACCATATTTGATAAGCCCTTAATATCTGCTTTGGAAACGGAGGTGACAAGGTTTTTGTAATCAGGTATTTTAGAATAATTATTGTTTGTTTTTTCTGCGATTAACAGTACTTTACTTAACACACCTGAATAAGAAGAGAGATCAGAGTAGAAACCTCTGATAGTTTCAGCATTTGCTCCCCCTTTGCAATTGTATATTTCAAACAGGTTTGTCACATCAAGTTCTGATTGTAGTGCCACCTTCTTTAATATCCTTTTATAAGTCTCTATACGTAATGATTTGTCCTTAAGCTTTTCTACAGCAAAAGAGTACATATTAGTTTGTTTAAGACCAGCAACAGAATAGAAACCTAATGACTCCGATTCAGATGAGACCGAAAACTTCTCCAGATATTTTTTAAGGATGATTTCAGGTTGGACAGAAACTTGACAAGAACATATTACGCTAATAAATACATTCAGAAACAAAAAGGAGCAAAGGCACACAAGTTTTTTCATAACTTAATATATTTCAGTTTTTTGTTTAATTCAAGACGTTGTGTGTATAATCAAATAGTCAAATAACCTAATAATCCCGCAAACAGCGAACAGATATAACCGCATTGCTTATCAGTGAGGACGTAGAGGACTTTGTTTTTATTGTAGTCAATCTGCTGAATGTAGACATTTTCAGTATTTCTCTTAGAACTCCACCAGAAAGCGTAGTCTCCAATCCAATCGAATATTCCATTGCAGTCACGTTTGCCACCTTGAAGAGCTGTAAAACCCGATTCGTTTGTTGCACCTGTATTAGGACTTTTCCAATGGGCGGTTCCTCTTTCTTTAAGTTTGCCACCTGCAACATTCTCTCCTCCCAAATAGGATATTAAGATTGTCCACTCGGCATCAGTAGGTATATGCCATCCTGTAGGACATACACTGTGAAGCAACTGATCCCGAAAAAATTACATTTGATAAAATAATAATTAATAATCATAATTTACTCAATGGATATAAAATTGAACCTACTTCCCTCATATACCGTTTAGTCATTCAACTTGCTTTTACGTTTAACTGATATTCAACTCCAATGTTAAGTCCTTTAAAACGGTCAAATGAAATAGAAGTTAACCCAGGGTTACCAGAAAAAGAATCTATGGGAATATTTTGGTTATTAACATAGATCAGATAAAAAGAAGGCCCTGTTGAACAATTAACCTGGTTCCATTTTAAAATTGTAGATCCATTAACACGAATAGTATAATCATCAGAATCGAAAGACTGCCAGTGTGAATTTATCTTCTTACTGGTCCCTCTCAATGAAAATGAATCTGAATTTGGTCGTTTCAATAATAAAGTGTCTTGAATCTTTTCCTTTAAAAGTTCAGCGGATGGTTTAGGTCTAAGGACAAGTAATATTATGGCAATTAAACAAACTAAAATAGCTCCACAGAGGAAATAAAATAAGAATCCAAATCTTTTGGTATTGGAAAGTGGAGTTGTATTCTCAACTGGGGGATATGGATATTTATTTTCATTCGAAGTAGTTCTTTTAAAATCTGTTGTCTCTATTAGCAAAACAGTTATATTGTCAGAAGAACCGTTATAAAAAGCATATGAAATTAGTTGTTCAGAAGCTTCATAGATATCAGCAGATCTATGAATAATTGATTGTATTGGAATGTCTTTCGATACTATCCCTTTAGGAAACAATCCATCAGAGCATAATAAATAACACATACCACTTCCTGTTGATTCACCTTCATTATTTAAAATAAAAATATCAGGTTCATTTTTACTTCCATCTAGTGCTTTAGTCAAATAGCTTGAATATCTATTCACCCATTCTGCATCAGGTAATTTATCATTACTATCAATATACTCTTGTAAAAGTGAATGATCATTCGTAATAAGTTGAATATTATTCTCTACAATTTTATAAAGCCTACTGTCTCCTATATTGGCACAAAACCATCTATTTCCTGCGTCGAGAAGAAGTACCAGCGTTGTCCCCATTCCTGAATACTCTGGATTTTTAACAGTATCGTCATAAAGAGCCTTCTGGACTTTGCGATAGCCTCTCTTTATGATTCCTGATATTTCTTCATCAGTATAAGTAAAGTCAAGTTTAAATTCATTTCTAAAAAAATTTGTAATAACCTCTATTGCCAGTGAAGATGCCACTTCTCCAGCGTTGGCTCCTCCCATTCCATCTGCAACCGCATAAAGATTGAATCCCCGGATTAGTTCAACTATTATAAAAGAATCTTCATTATTCTTTCTTCTGCCTGGGAAAGAACATCCATAACTGTTAATTTGATGCATATTAAAACTTAAATACGTGAACGGATTATTATAATAGAAGCTATTTATTGTATTTAAATTCCACCTCTCCCGTCCTTAAAATCATTCCCGATTTAAGCTCCGTTTCTTCATTTGGAGATAATAGCTTCCCATCCACCTGTGTAAAATTAGTTTCGCTCAGATTCTTTACATACATTGTACTATTCTTATATGTCAATTCAGCCTGTTTTCTTGACACAGTTTTTTCAAGTAATTGTATATGAGCATGACTTCTGTCACCATCGACGTTATCACGGCCAATAGTAACTTTTGCACCTTCAGATGAAGGAAATCCTGCAATTCGGAAAGTCTTACCTCTGTCTAGTCCTGAAATGATTTCTAATTCTCCTGGCAATAGCAACATAGTAGGAGGAGGACTATTTTTAATTTTAATTGTCGCAAAATCTTGACTTGAAGAATATGAGGGAGGTGGAATATTCTGTAATGGTTTAGATACATCCGGGGAAGGTTTAGATATTTCTAGTGAAGGTCTAGTCTTATTTTCTCGTCCGCGGTATAAATATAAACTTAGAAAAATGACAAGAAGAAAAACTGCTACAACAAGAACATAAATAACTATAGCTCCTTTATCATTTAAGGTTCTGGATTGCTCAATTAAAACAGGTCTACCTGACACCTGATCAATAATTACTACACCAGTAATCTTATATTTTTTTGTCACTAATGGTGGTGTACTGCTAGTATTAACATTTATTACATCAGCATAATCCCCTTGAACCTCATAATACGAAGTAGTCTTTGTCGTTCCTTCAAAGTACCGACTAACGATACCTTTGATGGTGACTTGTTCATTTATGTATTTACTCGGATTATCAAAAATGTCTTTAATTCTTACGTTCTGTTGGGCTTTACCTATTGAAGGTATTATAATTGCCACAAAAAACACACTGAGGAAAACTCTATTTTTCATCTGCTTAAAGGTTAAGTTAAGAATCTAAATATAATAAAAAATGTAATTCACTATTTTTCAAACAAGCAAAAGATTTTTAGTCTCGGATTGTATCATACAAAATGATAAATATCAAAATATAAATCATCATTTCATTTCTAAGTTGTTCATTATAGTAAAACTCAATCCATGAATTATTAAATCATGTCTGGTTTTTTATATGTTTACGAGATTACATTTAAGTTATTTAATCATATATATAAATAGAGTACTAATATTTCAATCGAGTCGCTTCTTCGATTTGATATTTATCAAGCTGGTCCACAGAGAAGGAATGTAAACGCCTTGATAGGTTGAACGATAAATGTTGGAAAGTAGCTAAAAAAGAAAATGTTGATATTTTTGAAGTTTCAATGCGTGTTCAAAAATTAATTTGGGGGGATCCAGAAAAAATAAAATTGTGATCAAGTGATGTTTA
>Ga0209745_1000963_pt1 | contig 17335 bp, 13 predicted proteins | sample BarGraNGADG00312_FD_184495 | JGI IMG/M metagenome (GOLD analysis project Ga0209745, IMG submission 184495) | Arctic peat soil microbial communities from Barrow, Alaska - Barrow Graham LP Ref core NGADG0004-312 (SPAdes) (version 2) | ecosystem: Environmental > Terrestrial > Soil > Wetlands > Peat... | reverse complement strand
GAATACGGTGTCGATCCCATGGTCATCATGAACGTTGCTCCCTCGACTGATGAGCTTATTGCATACAACCGGAATAATCTGAGGGTCAGGGAGGAAGATCTGCTGGTCGTTTATCAGGGATCAGGCATTAATCCGGGCAGAGGCGTTATGGAACTGATCAACGCCATGACCATGCTTGAGAGAATCCGCCTGATCATTACAGGATCAGGAGATATGATTGAGGAAGTAAAGCATGCAGTCACATACAAAGGGCTCGGGAGTAATGTGATCTTCCTGCCCAGGATGAAATGGGAAGAGATGATGCAGTTTACCATGTGCTGTGATGCAGGTCTCTCTCTCGATCCCGACAACTGCATCAATCAGCGTTTCAGTCTGCCAAACAAGCTGTTTGATTATATTGCTGCAGGCATACCTGCAGTGGTTTCACCCTTACCAGAGGTCTCAGCTGTAGTAAAACGTTACTCGTGCGGTCTTATCCTCAGTCATGTAACGCCTTATACAATTGCAGGCGCTCTTGAAAGACTGAGGGATGACCGGGACCTTCTGGCAGAACTGAAGGAAAAAGCTTTGGAAGCACGTAAGGTGCTTAACTGGGAAAATGAAAGACTGAAAGAACAAGAGTTCTTCAGAAATGTTATTGAAACCAAACGGCATAGATGAATAAAAGTTTATTAAAAAAATTCCTTCCTGAAATAACCGGCGCTTTGCTTGGTGCGCTTGGCGGCTTCATATACTGGAAATATGTGGGTTGTGTCTCAGGAACCTGCACCATAAAATCAAACTGGTACCTGATGATCCCCTGGGGTATGGTAATGGGTTTCCTTCTGGGCTCCGTGGCGGGTGATATCATCAGGAAGAGAAAATCCGCGGCAGAGAAGAAAGATAGTTGACCCGCCGGGTATTTTTTTTAAACAGAAAGTTTGTAAATTGCATAAGTAACACTAATGCAAACCTAAACTGATTATAATGAAAACCAACCGCCGAAATTTTCTCCGTACAACTGTTGTTGCAGGTGCAGGAGCATTTACAGCAGGTGCTGTTTCATCATGTTCCCGTCAAAAGGGAACAACGGAAATGATGCCTGAAGTCAGGACTGCTGTGCTGGCCAGCCATTCTCAAAAGTTTAACATGACAGGTTACAGCGCATCTCCCCTGGCAAAGGTACGGATAGGATTTATCGGTCTTGGTCAGCGGGGTCCCGGAGCCGTTGAACGCATGACCAGCATCGAGGGAGTGGAAATAGCAGCTCTGTGCGACAAGTACACCGACAGGGTTGATAAGATGCAGGCGATGATCGCCGGGTATGGACTGCCTCAGGCCAAGTCATTCAGCGGCACCGAGGAGACCTGGAAAGGATTATGCGATGACCCTGAAATTGACCTTGTATATATTTGCACGCCATGGGCATGGCACACTCCAATGGCTGTCTATGCGATGGAACATGGAAAGCATGTGGCAGTGGAAGTGCCGGCAGCAAAGACGGTTGAAGAGTGCTGGCAGCTGGTGGAGACTTCCGAACGGACAAAGATGCATTGCATGCAGCTTGAGAACTGCTGCTATGACTTTTTTGAATTGCTGACGCTGAATATGGCACGTCAGGGCTTGTTTGGCGAGATTATACACGGTGAAGGAGCATATATTCATGACCTCAGGTGGCAATACACCTATGACAAGAACGGCTACGCTGACATGTGGCGGCTGAAGGAAAACGTTCGCAACGGAAATCTCTACCCGACACACGGCCTTGGCCCTATATGCCAGATCATGAATATCAACCGGGGGGATAAGATGGACTACATGACCTCAATGTCATCAAATGATTTTTCGATGGCAGCCGATATCGCTCAGCTGGCTAAGGAAGATCCGTTCTATCAGCCTTTTGCAGGCAAAAAATACAGGGGCAACATGAACACATCCATCGTTAAAACAAACGGAGGGAGAACAATAATGATACAGCATGATGTCTCAAGCCCGAGGCCTTACTCGCGCATTCACCTTGTCAGCGGCACCAAAGGCGTGGCATCCAAGTATCCTGAGCCGGAAAGGATAGCTCTCGGTCACTCATGGCTCTCACCCGAGGAATTTAAAGTCCTTGAGGAAAAGTATACTCCTGAGATTGTAAAAAGAGTGGGAGAGATGGCAAAAGAAATAGGAGGACACGGAGGGATGGATTTCATTATGGACTGGAGGCTGATCGACTGCCTGCGCAACGGACTTCCTGTCGATCAGGATGTTTATGATGCCGCACTGTGGAGCGTCATCACCCCTCTCAGCGAATGGTCCGTGGCTAACAGGTCAGCATCAATTGACGTTCCTGACTTCACCTGCGGATCGTGGAGCATAAACAAACCTGTTGATCCGAATCTGCCGAATGGTGGCAATACTAAAGTGCTTGGCAACAAAGGAAGCTCAAACCAGCTGGAGATAAAACAGACTTAAATGCCGTCTGTTTTATTTTGACTGTGTTAGAGAATTTATTTTACTTTTGCGGGCATAATTGTTTTGTTTATTCCTTATAATGAACGGCAGCCTGTTTCTGGCAATAATTTTTTTATCATTACTGGTCTTCTTTGTCCCCAGATCACTTAAATATTCTTATTCGCTTTTTCTCCTGGCGGGTGCTGTTGCATTAACTTCCGTATGGAGCTATAGATTGCTTTCCGGCAGTGTTCAGATAATTGATATACCGCTAAACCTTCCGTTCATCCAAAATAGTTTTATCCTGACGGTAGACAGGCTCTCTGCGTTTTTTATCATTGTTATCAACATAACCGTTTTTATAGGATTTCTGTATGCCAGGGGATACCTCGAACCTTATTACAGAAGCAAAAACGCCCTTCGCTTTTCGATACACTACTTTTCGTACATATGGCTTTATCTTTCAATGCTGATGGTAGTAATGTTCCGCGACGGACTATCTTTCCTGATCGCCTGGGAGATAATGGCTCTTTCATCTTTCTTTCTCGTGATTTTTGACGCAGAAGACAGGACTATTTTAAAAACAGGTATCAGTTACCTGATACAGATGCACGTTGGCATGTTCTTCATCCTGATAGCCTTTTTACTGGTTGAGAAAGCCACCGGACAGATGGGTTTTGACGCCCTCGGATCTTATTTTTCAAATCACTCCAATATTCCCCTTTTCATTCTGTTCTTTATCGGTTTCGGGATAAAAGCCGGATTTATTCCCCTTCACACATGGCTTCCCGAAGCACATCCTGCCGCTCCCTCACATGTGTCCGGTATTATGTCGGGAGTAATGATCAAGATGGGCATTTACGGCATACTGAGAGTACTTATTTCAGTGCAATCCGATCTGTTGCTGATAGGTATCATAATACTCATTATCTCACTTTTATCAGGTGTTTTGGGAGTTATGATGGCAATAGTTCAGCATGATCTTAAACGATTATTGGCTTATCACAGTATTGAGAATATAGGTATAATCGGAATTGGAATTGGCCTTGGAATGATAGGGCTTGCAACAGGGAATACGGCATTAGCCATACTGGGTTTGGCCGGCGGGCTGCTCCATGTATTGAATCATTCCCTTTTCAAATCGCTGCTCTTTTTCAGTGCCGGGTCCGTTTATCAAGCCACGCATACGCGCAATATCGAACATCTCGGCGGACTGATGAAGAAAATGCCGTACACGGCATTTCTTTTCCTGATCGGATCGCTTGCCATTTGCGGATTGCCTCCGTTTAACGGGTTCATCTCAGAGTATCTTATTTATATGGGTATGTTTAAAAGCCTGTCGGCAGCCAACCTGTATCAATCCATGCTTATATTAGGAACTATTGTCGGCCTTTCACTTATTGGCGGATTGGCAATTTTTTGCTTTACAAAGGCTTTCGGAATTGCATTTCTTGGAGAGCCCCGTTCAGAACATGCGTCCGGGGCTAAAGAAGTGGGTAAAAACATGAACTTCCCGCAGTACATCACCGTGGCTTTTATAATGCTTATAGGCCTGGGATCGGGGTTTGTTGTAAAACCTGTATTCAGCATCGTGGCTCAGACATTCAGACTGCCAGATGCGGTCTTAACCACCGGGCCCTTTATAACGAATCTTTCTCAAATCAGTATTCTCGCTGGTATATTTATTATTACGGTTACTGTATTGCTTGTTTACAGACATTATCATCTTAAAGGAAAGCAGGTTGAAACAGGACCGACATGGGCCTGCGGTTATACAGCCGGAACGTCAAGGCAGCAGTATACTGCAACATCTTATGCCTATAATTACAACCATATAGCAAAACCCTTACTGCAGGGAAAGAAAATCATGGAAGACATCAGGGAGGATGAGATTTTCCCGGGAAAAAGAACTTTCATCTCGCATAATGACGATATCTTCAAAAAGCTTCTGATTGATAAACCCACAGACTGGTTCTCCGGTCTTCTGAAAAAGCTTGCAGTAATGCAGACCGGGCAGATCCAGCACTACATCCTGTATGCATTTGTGTTTATACTGCTGGTACTCCTGCTGACAATCTTAAATATCATCTGACATGGCAGGATTTATTCTGATAGTAATTGCAGCCTGCATTTTTCCGGGAGTGATATTAAGAACTAAAAGTCTCTTATCAGGCCGGAAAGGTCCCGGATTTTTTCAGCCCGTAAAGGATATATCAGTTTTGATGAAGAAGGGCAGCGTTTTCAGCACCACTACCGGATTGATATTTCAGATTGCCCCGGTGGTCACGCTGGCAAGTATTCTCTGTTCTTTAATGGTGATACCTTTTGGCGAACACAGGGCCCTGCTTTCTTTTGAGGGTGATTTTATCTTTTTCTCCTACATGCTGGCGTTTGGAAAATTTTTTACAATAATTGCCGCGCTTGATACAGGCAGCAGTTTTGAAGGCATGGGAGCAAGCCGCGAGGCATTCTTTTCAATGCTCGTGGAACCGGCATTTTTTATCCTGCTGGCCACCTTTGCAATGTTTACCGGCTATACTTCCTTCTCGGATATCTTTAATAATTTCTTTATCACCGGGAATGATTATGTGATGATCTACAGCATAATAGGAGTTTACCTGCTGGTTCAGATCACATTGGTCGAAAACAGCAGGGTACCGGTTGATGATCCGAAAACGCACCTTGAACTTACGATGATACACGAGGTGATGATTCTTGACTACAGCGGGTTTGATAAAGCCCTGATCCATATAGGTTCATATCTTAAATTCGCTCTTTACGGTTCGCTGATCTACAATCTGATCGTGCCTGCAGAATGGAATATATTCCTTCAGACATTTTTATTTTTTACAGTGCAGGCGTTTTTTGCAGTGATCGTCGGACTGACTGAATCATTCAGGGCAAGAAACAAGATGAATAAGAATCCAAAATTCATACTTACACTTTCGGCAATAGCATGGATAGCTTTTGTGGTAATTCTGATAATGACCGATAAACTGGTTTAAGAAAATGGTGAATTATCTGATTGTCTTTTTTGCAGTTACACTTATGTATTTTTCATCGGCTGACCGGCTGACAACATACATCAAACTGATAGGGATTCAGGGTTTATTGCTGTGCGGAATTGCCATATTTGAGCTGAATGAAGTTAACACTGCAAACCTTTTGTTTATCGTTTCCGAAACGTTGATATTCAAAACCATTATGCTGCCTTATCTTTTGACCAGGATCATTCAGCGTTCCGGAGTTACCAAAGTGCACAGACTGGCGATGCCAGGATTCAATCTGCTTCTGTTTTCAATTTTCGGATTGCTTATCAGCGTTATACTGGCAAAAATCCTCATAAACCCGTTTATCAACACGATATACCTGGCAATAGCTCTTTTTACATTATTCACCGGCATGCTGCTGATAGTGACGCATAAACTTATAATCTCTCACCTGATCGGGTTTTTGATCATTGAGAATGCCGTGTTCATGTTTTCCCTGGCAATCGGAAATGAAATGCCCATGATGATAAATATCGGCATATTGCTCGATATTTTTGTGGGTGTGCTGATTCTGGGATTCTTCGGACTGCGGCTTAAACCGCACACTAACGAATTGACTATGTTAAAAGATTAGAAATGATGCTATTATTATTCTTTATCGTATCTATTTTAATCAGCGTAACAATTGTTTTGTTCAGGAACAAAAATTTCACAAGGATTTTGACAATCGCTTTCGCATTGCTCCTTATCTGGTTTACAATAATTGCATGGACGAATCTGAACAGGACTGAACTGGCCTATTTTACTTTTGACAGCACCGGTGTTTTATTGCTTTCGGTTCTGGCGTTGCTGGCCATTCCGACAATTTATCACGGATTTATATATACAACCGGTGACGATGCAAATAAACACAGCATTTACCATGCTTCACTGGTTGCCCTGATAACTTTTATGTCAGGTGCATATATGGCCAACAGCATGACCGTACTGTGGATTTTTGTTGAAGCCACCACCCTGGCTGTTGCAGTTCTTATCTATCATGACCGCACGGATATGGCTCTAGAGGCGACATGGAAATATGTTTTTATCTGTTCAACAGGTATTGCCCTCGCATATCTGGGTATACTGTTTTTAGGATTTATATATGGCCGGGGTGACGCTCCAAATCTATCCTTTGCTTCTTTTGCCCACGTTATTAATAATGCCAGCCCGCTGTATCTGAAAATTGCTTTTGTATTTGTGCTGACAGGGTTCAGCACAAAGATGGGTCTCTTCCCGATGCATACGGTCACCATCGATGCACATTCCGTGGCACCACCTCCGATAAGCGCTTTAATTTCCACAACCCTGATGAATGTCGGTTTCCTGGCAATTTTCCGTGTCTACACTTTATTCTCTTCAACATCTATCCTGCCTTTCATGAATCATGTACTTATCCTGGCCGGATTGTTATCTTTATTAATAGCTGCGGGATACATGCTTAAAGCAAAGCATCTGAAGCGCATGCTTGCTTATTCGAGTCTTGAAAATATGGGCCTCGTGGCAATAGCTGTCGGTGTCGGGGGCGCGGGTTACTATGCTGCGCTTCTCCTGCTGGTGCTGCATTCATTTACGAAATCTAGTCTTTTTTACCAGATGGGACAGTTGTCAAGGATGCTTCATACATTCAGGCTGGACGAATGCGGCAGATACATGAACCTGTACCCGGCAGGCGCAATGGTCCTTTTAACAGGAATGATCTGTATACTCGCCATTCCACCATCCGGGATGTTTATTTCCGAATTCATGATCTTCAAGGGGCTAGTCTTAAATAATCAGTGGTTTGTCCTGATTGCCACTATTGTGTTGCTTTGCTTTATTATTTATGCGATGAGTATCAGGATCATGCATATTACTTTTTCAGGACCGAGGACTGAAAACAATACGGTTCTGCCGGGTAAAGTAAACCCTGTTGAGACAATAAGCCAGTTTATATTTCTTGGTATCGTAATCGTGATGTGCTTTTATCAGCCGCCTTTCCTGGTTAACCTGATAAATCAGAGTTTTACCATGTTACCTAAATAGGAATTATGATGGGTCGTTTATACTCAGAAGTAAGAAACAATTCAACTCCATTGGCTATTAAAGACATTCCAGTGTCCGGGTACAATGTTTTTTATGACCGGATAGCAGAACTGTTGAATTTCGAGACCAATCACTGCCTGGCATATTACCTTCATGAAATGGCGGATAAGCTGAGACTGTACTGTTGTATTGCCGATGACCTTACCGGAAATATAAAGGTTTTAAGTCACGATCTGAATAAGGGGAAATCCGTTTTGAAATCATTGACTCCTGTATGTCCGCAGCTTCATATTTTTGAACGTGAGATACATGAGAATTACGGGATTGAATTTGAAGGGCACCCCTGGATGAAGCCGGTCAGGTATCCTCATGACCGCCCGGACAAACTCAGCAATATGGATGACTACCCGTTTTATGAGATTGAAAGCGAAGAACTGCATGAGGTAGGAGTAGGGCCTATCCATGCAGGTGTCATCGAACCGGGCCATTTCAGGTTTGTCTGCAACGGTGAAAAGGTCCTGCATCTCGAAATACAACTAGGGTATCAGCATAGGGGAATAGAAAAATTATTCCTTGAGAAAAAGGAACCATTGCAGCGATGTATCTTATCAGAAAGCATTGCCGGTGATACGTCTATAGGGCATGCATTGGCTCACGCGCAGCTGATTGAGTCATTGGCCGGCATAGAAGTCAGTGATGCATTACAGATTGAGCGGTGCATAGCCCTGGAAATGGAAAGGATCGCAGTTCATATAGGTGATACTGCCGCACTGTGCGGTGATGTAGCGTACCAGCTTGGCCAGGCAGTATGCGAAGCACTCAGGACAACAATTATAAATACTACTCAGCGCTGGTGCGGCAACCGATTCGGAAAAGGCCTCATAAGGCCCGGTGGCACTAACTATCCCATGACTGATGATATTGCTGACGTGATATTCAGCGTGCTTGATGACTCGGGTAAGCGGTTCTCCGACATAACTGATCGCATCTATTCACTGCAAACTGTCCTTGGCAGGTTTGAAGATATCGGGATCGTTACCAGGCAGCAAGCCCTCAGTACAGGAGCGGTTGGCATGGCTGCACGTACCTGCGGTATCTTTCGTGATGCGCGTGAGACACACCCGTTTCAATACTATAAAAACCACCAGGTCAATACGGTTATGCTCGAAACCGGCGATGTGCTGGCACGTGGCATGCAACGAAGCCAGGAGGTCAGGGAGTCGGTTAAAACCATCCGTGAACTTATCGGGATCTGGAGAAATAAAGACAAAGACATAGGTAAACCAGTCTATGATTATAGGCTTAAACCGGAAAGCTTTGCAATTTCAATTTCAGAAGGATGGAGGGGCGAAATATGTCACATTGCTCATACTGACCCTCATGGTAATATTTCACACTACAAAGTCAAGGACCCTTCACTGCATAACTGGATGTCCCTGGCCCTGGCGGTGCGTAATCAGGAAATTTCGGATTTCCCTGTGTGCAATAAAAGCTTTAACCTTTCTTATTGCGGCCATGATCTGTAAGTTATAACCGATACATAGAAATGATTAAAGAATTAAAAATACTTTCCGAACACGGCAGACAGTATATCCATGACCTGCGGAAACAGCCTGTATCTGACATGTTCAGAGGACTTCCCATGATCTCTGATGATATTACGGGAAACGAGATTACGAAGGTTTCAGCCCTGTGCCCTGTCAATGCGATAGACAGGCAGAGCGGAGCAATTGACCTTGGTAAGTGTGCCTTCTGTAATGAGTGCGCGCTTCTGCTTCCTGAAAAGATCAGGTTTACTAATGATTACCGGATTGCATCAAACAGAAGAGAAGATCTTTTAATCATGCCTGGTCAGGCAGGACCACTGAGGATAGATGAAGCCGTTGTACGGAAGGATGTAAGGCGATTGTTCAGGAAATCCCTTAAGCTGAGGGAGGTATCTGCGGGAGGCGATAATTCATGCGAGATGGAGCTTGCCGCAACAGGCAATGTAAATTTTGATGTCGGCCGCTATGGTATCGAGTTTGTTGCCTCACCCCGCCATGCCGATGGAATTGTAATCACCGGCCCCGTGACTGAAAATATGGCCAGGGCTCTGGAGATATGCTATGACGCCGTGCCGTCACCTAAAGTTATTATCCTTGCCGGCACCGATGCCATCAGCGGAGGTATTTTTGAAGGGAGCCCCGCGTTGGACAGAAGCTTCATCAGAGATCATCACATTGATCTTTACGTCCCCGGGAACCCGGCCCACCCGCTGACATACATCAACGGTGTGATGGATCTTCTCGGACTCTGATTATTTCTTTTGCAGGAGATCCAGCATTGCCCTGCTCATGGCGGTTACCCCTGTAATATATGCTGGTCTGAAATCCGGAGAGAAAGTACTGCTGTGAAGGGCAGGAAGCATCTTGTCCTTTGCTTTGCTTGCCGAATATTTTGACGGATTGACACCACCCAGCCAGAACACACCGATCTTTACTTGTTCAGGTGTCCGGCCGTACATTCCAAAGTCCTCAGCCACTGTCGACGGATCGACCCTGATAACATTCTCATTGCCAAGAATCCTGCTCATGGAAGCTGTCACTCCTGTGACCAGGTCCGGATCGTTTACGACAGGCGGAGTGTAATCACCGGCAACGGTTATCTCCGGCATCTGGTCCTCATTGAGTCCTGCAGAGTATGCCAGACCATTAGCTATGCGTTTAAGTGCTGAAAGGATCTGCCGGTAGACATCATCGGAGAAAAACCTGATTGTTAGCTGGAGATCGACCTCCTGCGGTATGATATTGTGTTTTATGCCTCCGTGTATCGATCCGACAGTAACAACGGCAGGTGCGACAGGGTTTATTTCGCGGCTGACAATAGTCTGATAATCGAGTATGATCCGCGCAGCCAGCACAATAGGGTCAATCGTTTTGTGAGGCATAGCCCCATGGCCACCAATACCGAAGACCTTTATATCAACAGAATTGACGCCAGCGAAGATGGGGCCTGCGCAGTAGCCTATAGTTCCAGCCGGCAGATCGGGGCTTACGTGGTAGCACAGGGCATAATCGGGTACCGGGAACCTTTTAAAAAGGCCGTCATCTATCATCTCTTGCGAACCTCCGCTGACTTCTTCTGCCGGCTGTGCTACTGCCACAATGGTGCCATGCCATTTGTTCTTCAGGGAGGTAAGTGTGGAAAGGGTCCCGTACCATACTGTCATGTGCAGGTCATGCCCGCAGGCATGCATGACAGGGGTATCGGTTCCATGGCTGTCCTGCATAACAACAGTGCTGGCATACGAAAGACCTGTCTTCTCCAATACCGGCAAAGCATCCATATCTGTCCTGAGCATCACCACAGGCCCGGAACCGTTCTTAAACACTCCGACGACACCGTTACCCCCAACACCGGTTGTCACCTCAAATCCAAGTTCCTTCAGCGCTTCAGCCATCTTTGTTGCGGTCTTGAATTCCTGCAGTGAAAGCTCTGGATTTTGATGCAGGTCCCTGTACAAAGCTTCAGCCTCGGTAACAGAGGCCGCTGCCTCTTTTTTTATCAGTGGGTTAATATCCTGCCCTGTTACCGGGAGTGTAACAATAATGGCAAGAAATGATGCTATTTCAAACAGTTTTTTCAGGGTAGCGGACTTAATTCTCTCAAATTTAAGAATATATTTGGAATGGTATCAGGCACAGTAAATATTAACAAAACGAAACAATGTACCGTGGCATTTTGTAACTTGGTTACCTCCTAAATCAAGTGTTTAATATGAAGACGAACGTAATAATCGGAACAATTGCAGCTATGGGAATTGCGCTTTTTACCTCATGCGGGCAGGCCGGAAAAGAGACTGCCAAAGCGGATGAATTTACCTATCAGGTAGACAGGTTTGAAGATATCAGTGTGCTTAAATACCGTCTCCCGGGCTTTGAACAGCTTACAACCGGCGAGAAGGAGTTCATATATTATCTGTCAGAGGCTGCGCTATGTGGCAGGGATATACTGTGGGATCAGAATTTCAAGTATAATCTTGTCATAAGAAAGACCATAGAAGCAATCATTACCTCGTATAGCGGGGACAAACAGGCTGCAGAATACTCCTCTTTTATAACATGGGCAAAGAGGGTCTTCTTCGCCAACGGCATTCACCATCATTACTCGAACGATAAGTTTGTGCCGGGTTTTTCCGGAGAGTATTTCGCAACACTTGTGAACGGCAGTGATTCAGTGTTGCTTCCTCTCAAGGAAGGGCAGAAGGCTAGTGACCTTATTGCCATGCTTACACCCGTGATCTTAGATCCTGCCCTATATGCCAAAAAGGTAGACCAGTCGACGGGTGTTGATATGATCACTTCATCGGCAAATAACTTTTACGAAGGTGTGACACAGGCGGAAGTGGAAAGGTATTATGCCTCAATGACTGACCCGGCTGATCAGAGGCCTGTCTCATGGGGACTGAATACCAAGGTTGTGAAGATTGATGGCAAGGTAACGGAGATACCTTACAAAAGCGGCGGCCTCTACGGCCCTGCCATTGACCAGATAATCTTATGGCTTGAGAAAGCAAAGAACGTCGCTTTTGGCGAAAGCCAGAAAAAAGAGCTTCAACTGCTGATTGACTATTATAAGACCGGTGATCTTAAAACCTGGGATGATTATAATGTTTTGTGGGCAGGTAACACAGGTCTTTCCGTTGATTACATAAACGGATTTATTGAGACTTACGGGGACCCGCTGGGAATGAAGGCTACATGGGAGTCGGTAGTTGATTATAAGGATATGGAAGCCTCCAAACGCACTTCAATAATCACTGATAATGCTCAGTGGTTTGAAGATAATTCACCTGTTGACCCTCAATACCGCAAGGAAAAGGTGACGGGCGTAGCTGCAAGCGTGATAAATGTCGCAATGCTGGGCGGCGATTGCTTCCCTGCTTCTCCGCTTGGAATCAATCTCCCCAACTCGAACTGGATAAGGATTGAGGCAGGGTCCAAATCAGTTACCCTTGCAAATATCACAGATGCAAAGGATATAGTGTCGAGAGGCAGCGGCTTCCTGGAAGAATTTGCCTTTGACCAGGCTGAGATTGACAGGGCTGTTAAATATGGCTCTGTTTCTGATGCTCTTCACACCGACATGCATGAGTGCATTGGTCATGCCAGCGGAAAACTGGCTCCGGGAACCGATCCTAACGCCCTGAAAAACTACGCCTCACCACTCGAGGAGGCAAGAGCTGACTTGTTTGCTCTTTATTATATGATGGATCCTAAAATGATTGAAATCGGACTTATGAAGAGTGATGAGCCGGCAAAAGCAATGTACGACAGTTACATCCGCAACGGCCTTATCACACAGATAGTAAGGATAAAACCAGGCAAGGATATTGAACAGGCACATATGAGAAACCGTTCAGCAATAGCCCACTGGGTATACGAAAAGGGGAGTAAGGACAATGTAATTGAGATGGTGTCGCGTGATGGCAAGACCTTTGTTAGGATCAATGACTATGAGAAGCTGAGGGTCCTCTTCGGCGAGATGCTGAAGGAGGTCCAGCGGATAAAATCCGAGGGAGATTTTGAAGCAGGGAAGAACATGATCGAAAATTATGGCGTAAAAATTGATCCTGTGCTCCATGCCGAAATACTCGCTCGTTATGAGAAGCTGAACCTGGCACCTTACAGCGGTTTCGTCAATCCTGTCCTGAAACCGGTTGTCGATGCACAGGGTAAAATTACCGATGTACGGGTCGAATATTGCTCAGACTTCCTTGGCCAGATGATGGAGTATGGAAAGAAATATTCCTTTCTTAATTGATCCATAAAGGTTGGAATATGCGATTGCAGAGGCGCATAAATCAGGCGTCTCTACCCATTAATAATATTTTTTATTTAACCGGTCGGTTTTTTTCTTCTCTGCAAGCAGAAGGTATACGAGGTAGACTGCTGTTATGACAAGCAGAATAATGATGCTGTATTTAATTATCTGTGCCACGTTCATCTCCCCGGCAATCCCGGCAGCAGGTGTCACCGAATGACCCACATCGATCCCGAACAGGTTCTTCACAAAGAAGAGAAGCATGAATGAAAGCAGTCCTGCAGCCACCGGTGTCGTTATCCAGCCTGATGCGATACTCCCCAGGACTTTCATATTGATATTTCTTACACCCTTGTAAAGGCCGATGCCTAATACTGCACCCACCACAACTTGAGTGCTTGACACCGGCACGAGAGGTATTGCCGGAAGGCCAATCCTCACCAGCAGGCCGGAGAGGGAGGATGAGGAGAAAATGAACAGCACAAGTGCCTGGGAGAGAATAACCACCAAAGCGGCCTCTGAAGTAAGCTCGAGAAGGTTGGCGCCCACAGTCTGCATGACCTTTTTTGAATACGTCAGGATGCCTGCCGCGATGGCTATACCGCCAAGGAAGAAAAGCTGCTGTGCGCCGGTGAGGGTGAATAAGCCAAAGTTTGCATCACCGAGAGAGACACTGGGCACAAACACACCCATTACGTTGGCAATGTTATTGGCCCCGAGGCTGAATGCCCCGAAAGCCCCTGCAATCATCAATCCGGTTCTGATATATGATTCGTACAGCAGCAGGTGTATCTTGATTCTTTTCCTTGTAATTCTGACAAGATGATAGAGCGCATAGGCAAAAACTGCACCGAGAACTGGTCCTGTTATCCAGGTGGTGACGATCTGTAGCAGCGACTTGGTGTCTATTGCATTGTCTGTGAAAAAGTTCCAACCGACTATTGCACCTACTATTGCCTGTGTGGTCGATACCGGTAGTCCCGCTTTAGTCATGAAATAAACAGTCACGCCGGCAGCAAGGGCAACGGTGAAAGCGCCGCCGATGGAATTAACTGAACCGAGGCGGCCGAGAGTATCAGACGCGCCTGCTCCCTGTACCACGGCTCCCAGAATGACAAATATCGAAGCGATGACGGCTGCCCTGGTGAATGACAGCATCCTTGACCCAACAGCTGATCCGAAAATATTTGCAGCATCGTTGGCCCCAAGGGTCCATCCGAGAAAAAGTCCGCTGGAAATAAACAGAATGATCATATATCAGAGCATTAGCCTGATGGCCATCGATGCAAGAAGATCAGCCGCATCCTGGGCAGTGTCGGAGATACTTTCAATATGATGGGTAATGTAACGTATATGAGCCTTTTCCGCCAGTGACAGATCATTCATCTCATGAAACACCTTCTTCTTCATCTGGAAAGCTGCCTTATCAGTCTCACGTTCAAAGAAATAGACTTTAATGAGTTTTTCCCTTACCGCATACGGCTCCCTGAAAAAAGCCCTTGCTGCCGGCATCAGCTCCTCTGCTGCATCACCAGATACTTCAGCGAGAGAGGTGAAATCCTGTGCCAGCGAATGTGGAATATGAGGCATCTCAATGTAAAATTCATTCAGCGTACTCTTAGCCGTATCCAGGATTTCATCAAGCTGCCACAGTAGCTTCACTATCTCACTCCTCTGCTGAGGCAGTATCGAATGCACCATCATGTCATTCTCAATGCTTCTCTGCAGCTTGTCTGCCTTATTCTCAAGCTCATCTATCCTGGTCAGGTGATTCTGAAACGCATCATGGTCACCGTTGACATAAGCTTTGACGCCTTCCTTAAAGATCAGTATACCGATCTCAACAGTGTCAAAGAATTCATCTATTTTGACCGTCAGTTCTTTCGTGGTACGTGTAAAAAGCGACATTTGTACAGGGTTGTGTAGGTTTAAACAAATATATTAAGAAAACCTTAGTGGCCGTCCCTTTCAGAAATCAATAATTTTCTCCACAGAGTGATTTTTAAGATAACCCTTGATGATGACCTGGATGTCACGGTTATCCCTGGCATTCCCTATACAGTCGTGTATTGCGGTTAATCCAAATCCCACATCATTAATATTGAAATAACCGTACCCGGCGTATTTCCCGTTCACGATCTTGACGGCAGATCTCTCCTCAGTGTCCCTGCCGCGGTCAATAATGAAGAAATTTCTTTCCCTGAAGACAAATTCGTCAAGGGCCTGCAAAGCTCTTTCATTGTATGACCGGGGCTCCTCCTCACCGCAGCAGGCTCCGCGGCACAGACTCACCTGTCTGTGAAAACACTGACCGGCAGTTTCATACATGCCGCATAACTTCTGACAAAGATTGTATTGGGTTATTACCTGATCAAGTTTAGCCCTTACATTTTCCTTGGAGCTGAAAAGAGCGAGGGGAATGACGTCATCATTTACATTCCGGTATTCAAACCTGATATATCCGTTTTCGTCCGTAAAACTGTAGATGCCCCAGCGGAACCCTGTTCGGCGCTGTGCTCTGTTAAAAAGCGGCTTTCTGGTCTTGATTTCGGCCGATTCAAGCAGGAGGGCCACCAGCTCACTGCCTGTCCTTTCCCAGCTTATGTCAGCGATCAGTGAGCGCATCTCCATCTCTCTTGATGACGTGTTGTTTGAAAGGTGGGTGTTTACCCTCTGGTAGAGATTACGGCTTTTACCGACATAAATGATCTCGCCGGAATCATTGTGAAAGTAGTATATCCCCGGTTCTTCGGGTAATTCGGTGATCTTCTGCATATCTAGTGCAGGATGCAGCTTTGATGCCTTGCGGTTTTTGACAAGACCGCCATTGTTCTGTTCCCGGTCTTTCTCGAGGAGAAGCTCCATCAGTCTGACTGTGGCAAGTGCATCACCCGAAGCCCTGTGCCTGCCCCTGATCTCAATGCCAAGGTCCTTGCACAGGTTGCCAAGACTGTATGACTTGTGCCCGGGCAGCAGCTTCCTGCTTAATGATACCGTATCAAGCAGTGGACGCTTGAAATTGTACCCAAGCATGCTGAATTCCTGCCTTATGAATGAGTAATCGAAGCGTGCGTTATGTGCTACAAAAATATTTCCTTCTGTGATCTCAACAATTTTCTTCGCAACCTCAAAAAACTTAGGGGCATCTTCGACCATTTCATTGCTGATACCTGTAAGCGCTGTTATGAAGTACGGTATGTTACGTTCAGGATTGACAAGGGTTGAGTATTCGTCGACAATACTTTTCCCGTCATATATATAAACGGCTATCTCGGTTATTCTCTCAAGCCTGGCGCTTCCTCCGGTGGTCTCTATGTCAACAACAGCGTACATTCCTGCAGTAAAATACGAAGATAATTACTTTTAAGCCTGGTCCGTTTTATTCATACCTTTGCATTATCAGGTACTGCCATGGAATGTTTCGGTAGATATTATTTTCTGGATGGCAATATCCTTCCTATCGAACACGATGAAGAGATCACTGCCGGTGAAGTCTCTTTCTATGAGGTGATCAGAACAAGGAAAGGAGTTCCTCTCTTTTTCGATGATCACATGAAACGCCTTACCAATGGAATTTCCACAAGATATGATCTGAGGAATGATATCACTGAACTAATAACCGAAGGTCTTGATGCCCTGGTGAGACAAGAGGCCTTTACTGAGATAAATGTAAGGATCACCGTCTCATTTATAGGACAGGAGTACTCAGTTCATATCTGTTATATCACATCCTCTTATCCGGATGATGAAACTGTTCGTCATGGCGTCCCTTTGATATTTTACCGTGCCGAGCGCTTTGACCCCGGAGTAAAGCTGCTGAATAACAGGTTACGCCTGTCAGTGAATGAGGCGCTTGTAAAGAAAAAAGCCTACGAGGCCCTGCTGGTGAATAAAGAGGGTTTTATCACCGAGGGAAGCAGATCAAACGTGTTCTTCGTGAACGCGAAAGGTATATTGCTCACAGCTCCTGATAGTATGGTGCTTCCAGGCATAACACGGAAATATGTAATTGACATTTGCCGCAGGGAAGGATACGACCTTGTCTTTGAAGCGGCCAG
>Ga0209745_1000962_pt1 | contig 17342 bp, 14 predicted proteins | sample BarGraNGADG00312_FD_184495 | JGI IMG/M metagenome (GOLD analysis project Ga0209745, IMG submission 184495) | Arctic peat soil microbial communities from Barrow, Alaska - Barrow Graham LP Ref core NGADG0004-312 (SPAdes) (version 2) | ecosystem: Environmental > Terrestrial > Soil > Wetlands > Peat... | reverse complement strand
AGCCTTGGGCGCCTTCTCTTTCTTGCCCTTCTTGCCGGGTTCGACTACCTGGACCGGGCGACCGAACTCGTCTATCGCTCCCGCGGGTGGCGCCATCGGCGGCGCTGCCATCGGTGGTGGTCCTGCCATCGGCGGCGCTGCCATCGGTGGTGGTCCTGCCATCGGCGGCGGCACCTGGGCAGGCGCAGCAGGTGGTATCGGTGCAGTCACTATGGGTGGCTCGGGCGCATTCAACAATTGAGGATGCGCTACCTCCTCCAGCGCGCCTGGCGCCGGAGCGAGTCCTTCGGACATCAGTTCCTCGAAGTCCGCCGTCGGCGCTGCGACCACCGGACCCGGGGGTATTTCTATTCCTTGGAGGTGTGGCGGCGCCGCAGCAGCTTCTCTTACTTCCCTGCCCACGGGCGGCAGCGGTCCGGGCGGCGCCTGCGGAGCCTCCGCGACCGGCGGGGGGGCGGCGACGGCAGGTGGCGCTTCCACGACAGGCGGACCTTCCTCCATTAGAGGCGGTGGGGCCGGGTACTCAACAGGACCTGCTCCTTGGGGCGGTGCGGCCTGAGGCTGCAGCGGCGCCTGCGCGGCAGCGGCCTCGAGAGCCTGCAGCGGGGCCTGCGGCGGTGCGGCCGCGTGTATCGGTGCGAGTTCGGCCGGCGGCGCTACCGCGTCGAGCAACTCGGGCTCACCCTTCTTTCTCTTCGGTGTCTTAGGGGCCCTGGGGGCTTTGGGGGGCCTGGCCGGTCTCTGTGCACGGGGTGCTTTGCCTACCTCTGTCCCCATCGAGGCTGCGATGCGAGCAACCTCCGCCTGGTGGCACGCGGGGCAACTCAGGACGTCATTAGTCTCGGAGATGCACGTCGAGCATATGCCTTTGCCACACTCGAGGCACTTACCGATCGCCTGCTGGCCTGGATGCCGTTCACAATCCACTTGACTCACTCCCGCTTTTCAGGGACCCGGCTAGATCAACCAATACATCCAAATGATATTATAACGGTTCGCAATTCGCCTCGATGCCCGCGAATACCGCAACAGCCCGCCATTCAATCATTGTAGCACTCCACCCTCGCATCAAACGTTGCCATCAGGGCTCCTTCGTCTGCCGCGACGCGGTGCAGTGGAGCATCTGCCGAACCCTCTCCCAGGCCTCATCCATCGACTGCAATGCCTTGATCCGGTACTCGACCTTGGGGCCCTCCGCGTCAGTAGTGACGAGGTAGAGCAGCTCGCCGGGCGCGACGAGTCTTTGCCGCCTCGCCTCCTGCTCGATGTAGCCCAGCGACTGGGCCTGCGCGACCTCTTTCTCCAGCGACTTCGTCGTCTCGCGCTGCCTTGAGAGCTCTTTCTCCATCGCCCTTAGGTTGCTGGCGGCCTCGAAGTTGCGCGCGACCGGACTGGCCGAGAGCGCTATAAACACGGCAACAAGTATGAGGATGATCACCGTCCTCGGCGAGACCGCCCGCAGCCCGCGCGGTCCGGGGCCCGGCTCGCGGTCTCTGCGACGGACTTTCTCTTTCGGCTCTTTCAGCTTGCGCGATAACGCCGCCTTTTCCTTCACTGCCTGCTCGGACTTCTTCGTCCCGGCCGGCTGCTTCTTTTGAGTCCGCGTCGCTGCGGCGCGCGGTCTTGTACGGGTAGCCGGCGCCGGGGCGCGGTCGCGTCTCTCGGCAGGCTTGCGCCTGGAGCCCGATTCCTTGGCGGCCTCCGCCTTGCCGGCCTTCGGCGCGGAAGCGCGCTTCGGTGTCGGCTCAGCTCTCCGGGCACGGGGCGAGCGCGCGACCTTCTTGTTGGAGACGCCATCGACCCGCTTCAGCTTCTTGGCCATCACTGCTCCGACTTGACTGTGTGCACGTGCACCATGTTCGTCTTGCTGCTCTCCTCGTCGAGGAACCCGCCCGCGATCACGACCAGGTCACCGGGCTTCAGGAGCCCGGCCCTGGTGCATGCGTTTGAGACGTCGTTCATCATGTCACCCGAGTGATCGTTCATTTCGACCACGATGCCCTTAACCCCCCATAGGACGGACATCGAGTCGACGACCGAGTGGTTCGGGCTGGCCGCGATTATGGGCGCGCTCGGCCTGTACCGGGCCACCAGTTGCGTGGTGTAACCCCCACGGGTGATCGTGATGATCGCTTTGGCCTTCAGGTCCGAGGCGATCTTACACGCCGCGTATCCGATGGCGTCCGCCGCGCTGCGGTGTATCCAGCTGCTGCGCTCTTCGAGGAGGCGACCATAGTCAAGCGCCCTCTCGGCCCTCGCAGCGATCCTCGTCATCATCTCGACCGCCTGCACCGGGTAGTGGCCGATGGCCGTTTCGGCGCTGAGCATCACAGCGTCAGTGCCATCCAGTATCGCGTTGGCCACGTCGCTCGCCTCCGCCCTCGTTGGTCGGGGCTTGTCGACCATGGACTCAAGCATCTGTGTCGCGGTAACCACCGGCACTGCCGCGTGCATCGCCTGCTCGATGAGGCTCTTCTGTATGAGAGGGACCTCCTCGGTCGGCATCTCGACCCCGAGGTCGCCGCGGGCGACCATGATGCCCTGCGCTACCTCCAGGATGGACTTTATGTTCGCGACTCCCTCCGGCTTCTCGATCTTCGCCATCACGGGAACGCTGTAGCCCTTCTCGTCGATGGCGTCGATGACCTCCCAGAGGTCGCCGGGGGTCCTCACGAAGGACTGCGCCACCCAGTCGATGCCGGCGCCCAGGGCCGCCTCCAGGTAGTGCCTGTCGCGGTCGGTGAACGAGGCGAGCGCCAGGGTCGAGTCCGGGAAGTTCATCCCTTTGCCCTGGAGGAGGATGCCGCCCTCGACGACCTCGCACTGGATCTCGAGGCCCTTGATGTCGCTTACGACCATCCTTATGAGCCCGTCGTCCATGAAGACCCTGTCGCCGGGCTTCAGATCCTTCGGCAGCCCCGCGTACGCCACCGAGACCTTTGAGGCGTCTCCCCGCTTCTGCTCGGTCGTGAGCGTGAAGACCTGGCCCGACTTCAGCTCGACGCTCGACCCCTTTATCGGGCCGACCCGAAGCCTGGGCCCCTGCAGGTCGAGCATCGTGCCGACGTGCTTGCCGGAACTGTGGCTGACCTTGTGGACCATCTCGATGGACTGGAGAAGCTGCTCGAGGTCCGTGTGGCCGCTGTTGAGGCGCGCGACGTCCATCCCCGCGTCCGCCATCTTCTTCAGCGTCTCGGCATCGTGGGACGAAGGCCCCAGCGTGCACACTATCTTTGTCTTGATCCATCCGGCCTTGTCAGCCATCTCGCCTCCATCAGCGCGCTTCTATTACTTTGCTTTCTATCTCCTGGCGCCCAATGCCTCCACGCCGGGGAATATGGCGTTGTCGCAGAGGTTCTCCTCGATCCGCAACAGTTGGTTGTACTTGCTTATCCTGTCGCCCCAGCAAGGCGCCCCGGCTTTTATCTGCCCCACCCCGGTCGCCACGGCAAGGTCGCTGATCAGGCTGTCGTCGGTCTCTCCGCTGCGGTGTGAGACCACGGCGCTGTACTCGGCCGCCTTCGCGAGGGCGACCGTCTCCAGGGCCTCGGTCAGCGTCCCGATCTGGTTCACCTTCACAAGGATTGAGTTCGCGACCTCGCGCTCGATCCCCATGGCCAGTCGTTGCTTGTTGGTGACGAAGAGGTCGTCCCCGACGAGTTGGACTTTTCCCCCGAGGCGCGCCGTGAGCTTCTTCCAGCCTTCCCAGTCCTCCTGGTCGAGCCCGTCCTCGATGCTCACTATCGGATATCGCGCGACAAGGTCCTCGTAGTAACCGATCATCTCGTGGCCGGTCATCTTACGTCTGCCGTCTTCGAGTACATAGACGCCGTCTTCATAGAACTCGCTCGCGGCGGGATCGATGGCGAGGTAGATGTCGCGCCCCGGTTCGTACCCGGCTTTGACGATAGCCTCAATAAGGAGCTTGAGCGCGTGCTCGTTGGAGGGCAGGTCGGGAGAGTATCCTCCTTCGTCGCCGAGGTTGGTCTGGTGGCCGGCCGCCTCAAGGACCTCCCTGAGCGCGTGGTAGGTCTCCACCCCCATCCGTAGCGCCTCCGAGTAACTGGAAGCGCCTGCAGGAAAGATCATGAACTCCTGGATGTCGAGGTTGTTGCGGGCGTGGACGCCGCCGTTGATGATGTTCATCATCGGGGCCGGCAGCACGCGTGCCTGGACTCCCCCGAGATAGGAATAGAGAGGCATGCCGTGGTCGACTGCCGAGGCCCGCGCTACAGCGAGCGAGACCCCGAGGATCGCGTTGGCGCCGAGGTTGCACTTGTTGGGAGTGCCGTCCAGCCTGATGAGGGTGCGGTCGATGTCGCCCTGGTCGTCAGCGTCCATCCCGATGATCTCCGGGCCGATGATCTCGTTCACGTTCTTGACGGCCCTGCGCGTGCCCTTGCCTCCGTAGCGCGGGGCTTCGCTGTCGCGCAGCTCGAGGGCCTCGTGGACACCGGTCGACGCTCCGGACGGCACCGCGGCGCGGCCGAAGCCCCCTCCCGACAGAAGGACGTCGACCTCGACGGTAGGGTCTCCCCGCGACTCGAGGATCTCGCGGGCGAAGATGTCGGCTATCGAGCTCATTTCCCTTCCCCCTCCCCGCCACACCGGTGGCCACTCACCCGGTGCGCGGTGCCTTCTCCTTTGCGGCCTGCCACAGCCGCTCCTTGTCCTCGAGGCTCATCGACGCGAGGTCCTTGCCCTGCTTGGCGGCCTCCTCCTCCATCCACGAATAGCGCCTTACGAACTCCGTGGACGAACGCCTCAGCGCCTGTTCCGGGTCTACCCCGAGGTGCCGCGAGAGGTTGACGAGGGTGAACATCATGTCCCCCAGCTCATGCTCTATCCGGGCTGTCCGGCCCTCGGCACGCGCTTCGTGGAGCTCAGCTATCTCTTCGTCGAGCTTCGCGAAAACCCCCGCAGCGTCCGGCCAGTCGAACCCTTCGCGCGCCGCGTGGTTCTGCACTTTGATGGCGGCCATCATGGCGGGCAACCCGCCCGGCATCCCTATGGCGGACGGCTTGCCCTCCTGCTCGCGCTTGATGCGCTCCCAGTTGACGGTGACAGCCTCGGGCGTATCGGCGAAGGCTTCCCCGAATATGTGCGGATGCCTCCGCTCGAGCTTCGCGGTTATGCCGTCAACGACGGTCCCGAGGTCAAAGCGCTCGTGCTCTTCGGCGATCTGCGACTGGAAGACTATTTGCAGCAGCAGGTCCCCGAGCTCCTCGGCGACGTGCGACCATTCACCCGAGTCGATCGCCTCCACCGTCTCATATGCCTCTTCAAGCATGTGCCTCGAGAGCTTCTCGGCCGTCTGCTCCAGGTCCCATGGGCAGCCGTCAGGCGAGCGAAGCCTGGCCATAACGCGGGCCAGGGTCTCGAACCTCTCTCCCAGCCTGTCCGGGATCTCGACCGCGGCCAGTGCCTCCGTGAGATCGACCGCGGGCAGCTCTTCATCTTCTATGAGGTCTGCCGGGCCGGGGGCCTGGCGAAGCTCTTCCTTGTCCGGTGAGTCGGGGGAACTCACTGTCTACCTGCCTGTCACTAAGCCGAGCCTCGGGTCCCAGGTCCCCAGGCCGCCGGTGTTGACCAGAGCGTTAGCATAAACGGTCCTCAGCCAGTCCCCGAAGAGCTCGTCTTTCTTCCTCGTCTCCAGCTTATTCATGGCCTCGCGCGATACATCCGCGAAAGCAGGCGTGCTCGCCTCGCGTCGCTCCAGGACCTTGATCACGTGAAAGCCGTCGCTTGCGCTGACGACGCCTGAGACCTGCCCCGACTTCAGTCCGAAGGCTGCGCTCTCAAACGAGGGGTCCATCGTCCCCTGCTCGATCCAGCCGAGGTCGCCCCCGGCGGCGCGGGTCGCTGTATCTCTCGACACGGACTGTGCGAGCTGCGCAAAGTCCATGCCGTGCGTGACCTGGTCGACCACGGACTCGGCCTCGCCCCGGGTTTCGAGAAGGATGTGGGCCGCGTGCACCATGAGGCTCCTGGTAAAGAGGTCCTTGTTGGTGAGATAGAAGGACTCGGCCTCGTCCCTGGTGACGGTGACACCAGAGCAGACCTTGCTACCGATCGCGTCCACCAGCAACTGTCCCTTGACCTTGTCGGCGTACGCGGACTCGGAGATGCCCTGTTTCTTGAGGTCGGCGGAAAACTTGTCCGCACCGGCTTTCGCGCGGTCCTTTTCCACCTGCTGCTTTACCGCGTCGGGCGCGAGCGTGACCGCCAGCTTTGTCGCCTGCTGCTCCATGAGCGCCTGCTTTATCATCTCGGTGGCGACGTCCCTTTCGGTGCTAGCCTTCAACTTCTGCCCTCGCGACCCTTCGAGCTCCTTGGGGTTGCTGTTGCGGACGACCGTGAGCCGGCGGTTTACCTCAGCTTGTAACTTCACCTTGCTGATGCCCTGGCCGTTAACCGTGAAAATGTCGGATCCACAGCCCGTGAGGAACGTCGCCAGCATCGCGCCGATGACGAAAAGGAGGGTCCCGGCTACGACGACCGTTCCACCCGTAGAGCGCGATCTTCTGTTTCTGGGCCTGCCGGCAAACATGCGGGGCGTCACTTCCAGACGTGCAAATGGGAGCCTCGGGCGTGCGGCGCTACGAGGCGGACCGCCCGACCAAGATTATATCATCAATAATTGAATTTAACCACTTTAACAACACTTCTTGCCTCTTGTTTACTTCTGCGAACCTCAACTTCAAGTATAAGGTTCTCGATACAGGTTCTGCGAAGGCCCCGTCTTCGATGACGATGCCCTCTATCTGCGCTACCTGGCCCGCCCGTTTCATGGCTTTCTCTTCGCCCGTGAAGAACTTGATCTGGAGCTCGTTGGCCCTCATCGTCACCGATTCCACGCCGGCCCGGGCGGCCTTCAGCTTTAGACGCTCCACGTCGACCATCTGCTTCACAGGCACAGGTACGTCGCCGAACCGGTCCTCGAGCTCGGATATGAGCTCTTCCAGCCTGTCGACCCGGCCCGCGACGATCAGACGCCTGTACTCCTCGACCCTGGTCTCCTGGTCGGATATGTAGTCGTCGGGAATGTAGGCATCGACAGGTAGCTCCACGACTGCTTCCCTTGCGGGCTCCGGGGCTTCGCCCTTCAGGATGTCGACGGCCTCTTTGAGCAGCTCGCAGTAGAGCTCGAAGCCGACAGCCTCTATCTGCCCGCTCTGTTCAGCGCCCAGGAGGCTCCCGGCGCCACGGATCTCCAGGTCCCGGAGGGCGACCCTCATGCCCGAGCCCAGCGGCGTCATCTCGCTTATCGTTGCAAGCCTTGCCACCGCCGTGTCCGAAAGGACCTCGCGATGGGGATAGAACATATAGGCGTATGCGCGCTTGCCCGAGCGTCCTACGCGACCTCTGATCTGGTAGAGCTGCGCGAGCCCGAGCCGGTCCGCGCGGTCGACGATGAGTGTGTTCACGTTCGGCAGGTCGAGGCCGGACTCGATGATCGTGGTGCAGACCAGCACGCCGTGCATGCCGTCGGCGAACTCGAGCATGACGCGCTCCAGGTCATCCTCCTTCATCTGGCCGTGGCCGACGGCGATGGAAACGCCGGGGAAGGCGCGCCGTAACATCTCGGCCACGCGGTTGATGCTCTGGACCCGGTTGTGGACGTAGAAGACCTGCCCGCCGCGCGCGAGCTCGTAGTTGACCGCGTGGCCAACGAGCTCCATGTCGAAATCGCCGACGTATGTCGCGACCGGGCGCCTGTCCTCTGGCGGCGTGTCGATGAGGCTGATGTCCCGCACGCCGGAGATCGACATCTGAAGAGTGCGCGGGATCGGAGTGGCCGTGAGGGTCAGCGTGTCCACGTTCGTCTGCAGCTTGCGCAGGCGCTCCTTGTCTGTGACGCCGAACCGCTGTTCCTCGTCGATTACCAGCAGGCCGAGCTCTTTGAACGCGACATCGTCCTGCAGCATCCGGTGAGTCCCGATCACGATGTCCGTCAGGCCCCGCCTGGCGCGCTCGACCACCTCGTCCTGCTCTTTCCGAGAGAGGAACCTGGAGAGCATCTCGACTTTGACCGGGAATGGCGCGAACCTCTCGCGGAACGTCTCGTAGTGCTGTCTCGCGAGGACGGTCGTAGGCACCAGGACCGCCACCTGCTTCGAGTCGAGCGCCGCCTTCATCGCCGCCCGCACGGCAACCTCTGTCTTTCCATAGCCGACGTCGCCGCAGATGAGCCTGTCCATCGCAATCTCGGACTCCATGTCTTCTTTGACCTCGCGCACCGCTCTTCCCTGATCGGGCGTGTCCTCGTACGGGAAAGATTCTTCTATCTCGTGCTGCCAGAGTCCGTCGGGTGAGAAAGTGTATCCGCGCCTGCTCTTTCGCTCCATGTAGAGCTGAAGCAGCTCGCGCGCCGTCTTCTCGGCCGATCGCCTCGCCGCCTTCCGGGAGCGCGTCCACTCCCTGGCTCGCAGCCGGTGGACAGTGGGGTTCTCGCCGCCGACGTAGCGCTGGACCTTGTCGAGCTGCGCCGTAGGGACGTACAGTTTATCGCCGTCCGCGTACTCGAGCAGGAGGTACTCGCGCACGACACCCATGACCCGCTGCGAGGTGAGCCCACGATATATCCCGATGCCCTGATCGACGTGCACGACGTACCCGTTGACCTCGAGCTCCGCGTAGCTCGAGACCGGCGTGCCACTCGAGACCCTGCGCGGCGCCCTTGGCCGCTCGCGCCGGCCGAGCAGGTCCGCCGACGTGAACAGGGCGAGCTTCAGCTCGGGTATCTCGAAGCCGCGCCGCATGGTCCCTACCCCGGCACGCGGCGCCATGCCCGCCCTGCCCGTCTCAAGCCAGAGCTCTCGCGCTCGCTCGACCTGGCCTTTGCCCTCCAGCATCAGGTATACGTCATTGCGCGCTGAGATCAGTTTCTTCCAGGCCTCGACGGCGGCGTTCAGGTCTCCGCGGAACTCGCGCGCGGACCCTCCCGGGAACTCGACCACTCCGGGCCCCGGCCCGCCTATCGTCTCGACCGACACGACCCTTCCCCAGCCGGGAAGGACCGGGCCCTCGAGCGACTCGAGCCCGACGTCCATGGTGAACTCGACCGCCCGGGCCTCGATGACGCTCGGGTTTACGGCGAGGACCGTGGCCCCTTCGACCATGAACGGTGGCTTGCCGCTTGAGCCCACCTCGCGGCCGGGCACGTTGTCGGCGGCCGGAAACACCTCGGAGAAGCCGACGGTCGATCCCGAGCGCTGCGACACGACGTTGAACTCGCGGATCGACTCGATGCGGTCGCCGAGGAGCTCGATGCGCACCGGTCGGTCTGACGTTGACGGGAAGATATCCAGGATGCCGCCTCTGACCGCAAACCTTCCCCAGCCGTCGACGGTGTACTCGCGCTGGTAGCCGCCGTCAACGAGCGTATTGAGCATCCACTCGAGGTCGAACTCGTCGCCCGCCTTCAGCAGCAGCGGCCACGGCTCGGCGAGCGTCCCCGGCATCCCCCCCACCAGCGCCTCGACGCCGACTGTCACGACTTTCCCTTCAGACAGAGCCCGTGCGGCTTTCAGCCTCTGGCCGACGGCTTCGTCGTAGGGACGCAGCCAGTCCCCGCCGGGCCCCGCCCCGGGCAGGTGGAGCGCGTCGCCGGGGATGAAACATCTGATATCGTCGGCAAGCGCGGCCGCGCCCTTGGATGCGGCAACGATCAGCGGCCCACCGACCGTCCTGTAGAGGACCGCAGCGAGCAGCGGAACGAGGGCCTCGCTGGTGAAAACGCGGGCCTCGCCCCTGGCGCGGACGCTCCGCGCCACATCCTCCGCGCGTTTCCACTCGAGCGCTTTGCCGAGTATCTCTTTTGCCGTCTCGTCCATGTGTCCCCGAACTGCCTTAACGCCGAATGGGCCTCGGTGCGGCACACCCAGGCCTGTGAACTACAGAATTTCATTCTCATGTTAGCAGAATCAAGCGAGCGTAAAATGATGCAAGGCAAGAGTCGACACGCGGGCGCCGCTGCCGAGGTCAAGTCCGATCTACGGCAGGTCTGCCCCGAGGATCATCACGTTGGACCAGCCGCAACCACCGTAACCGGTGCAGAGCGCCTTCTTGACGTTTTCGATCTGGCGGTCTCCCGCTCGCCCCATGACCTGCCACGCGGCCTCGCCGACGCGGATCATGGCGGTGGCTCCGATGGGGTTCGTCGAGATGACGCCTCCGGACGGGTTCACGGGCATGATGCCGTCCATGTGCGTCGCGCCGCTGCGGATGAGCTTGGGCGCCTGGCCCCTGTCGCAGAACCATAGCGAGTCCATCCACTTTACGCCGCATGTTGAGCACGGCATGTAGAGCTCGGCGACGTCGAAGTCCTTGAGCGGGTTGGTGACGCCGGCGTGCTTATACGCCTCGGCGGACGCTTCCTCCAACGTGTGCAGGCGGGTCCACTCCAGGTCGCCCAGGTGCGCGAAGTCGTGCCGGACGACGCTCGCGTGCATCCAGGCCGGGCGGTCGCATAACTTCTTCGCGATGGACTCCTCGGCAAAGATGACCGCGCAGGCGCCGTCGGAGCGGGGGCACATGTCCAGGAACTTGACGGGGTGAGCCAGCACGGGAGAATTGAGCACGTCCTCCACCGTGACCCGCATGCGGTTGTGCGCGTAAGGATTGTTGAGCGCGTTGTTGCGGTCTCGCGCAGCCACTATTGCGGCGTCCTCCTCGGTCGCTCCGAAGGCGGCCATATACATCGAATACTCGGTCGCAAACGGGCCGATCGCTCCCGCGAACGCGTCCCGCTCGAGGACCGGATGGCCGCAGGTGGCGATCGCGGCCGTCGTGTCGGACTCCGAGTTCTTTTCCCAACCGACCGCGACCACGATGTCGTACAGCCCGGACGCCACGTGGTAGTAAGCGCTCGCCGCTACCGTGTTGCCGGTCGTTCCGCCGGTGGTCAGCTTGAAGACGGGCTTCATGTAAGAGCCGAGACCGTCGGTTGCCCAGCAGTCCACGTAATTGATGTTCTCGAAGTGGTCCATGTTGCCGATGACGAACGCGTCGACGTCGTCCCTCGAGACCTGCGCGTCGTCGAACGCGCGCGTTACCGCCTCAGCGATGAGCTCGCCCCCGGACGCGTCGAGACGCTTGGAAGCATGATGGGTCTGCCCAACGCCAATGATACCCACTCGCCTGCCCATGACACCTTCCCTCTCGTTGTGAAAAAACCGGAAACATTCTCGGCGCATGCATTTATAACACGCAAATGAAATGGTGCACCAGATGGTCGTGCGGCCGGCTCAGAAACCGAGGTCGCCGCGGTTCCTCTCCCATTCGGAGATCCCCATCGCTACCGAGCCCCGGATGAACGAGACGTATTGGGTCGGGGTCGCCTCTAAGCGCTTCGGTCCCGGCAAGTGAGGAAACTGCGGCTCCCGTTTGTGCCGACCGGGATGCCTGTCGCGACTGGTGATCGGTCAAGACAGGGCCGGGGGGGGGCGTGAGCCCGCGTTTCCGGGTTGCGCGATGCATCTGACCACATATAATATGCACGCATAGCTTACGGTCGAGGCTCATCCAGGAAGCGGGGCGTCAGATGGCAGAACACAAGACATGCAAGACCTGCGGCGTTCCCTCGAGGGTCGGCAAGGGCCACGTGTGGAACCCTGACGGCACGATGGTCCAGCGCCAGAACCGCAGTCATCGCATGATCTTCTTCGACAGCGACAGCGTCAATGCGCTCTTCTCGAACATCGAGGGCCTCATCGGCGTGCCCATCGAGAAGATCATCATCGAGAGCAAGGCACGCGCTACCGAAGCCTATATCTCGAGCCTCATCAAGGGCGCCAAAGGCAAGCTCGCCCGGGTCGTCGGTGTCGGGCGCGTCATCAAGAGCATTGTCGAACAGGGCAGGCTGCTCGGGTACGGGGACATCCACGTCACTGAATTCAGTTGGAAAGAAGCCTACGTGTACTGCGAGATCAGCGACCCTTACTCACTGGCGCTGTTCTGCGGAGACCTCAAAGGCGCGCTCCAGGCGATACGCAAGCTCGAGGGCACGATTGAGTACACGGAGATCGGCGAGAACTCTTACCGGATCAAGGATTCCCAGTTGGAAGGCTCCACCGGGCTCGAGGACCGCCTCGTCGCTACCAAACTGCCCTTCAAGCCGGGCGATTTCGTGTACCACCGTTGCCCGACCTGCCAGGCCCCTCTCGAGATCTCGAAGTTCCACTGGGACACCGACAAGGGTACGATCACCCAGCCGGGCACCGGCATCCGCTATGCGGTCTTCGGGTCCACGGGCATGCAGGTCGTGCTGGACGAGCTGGAAAGAGAGCTCGGCGACACTATACCCATGACGATCGTGGAAGCCCAGCGGATGCATGCGGCGCAAACCATGAACCCAAGGTGGAAGGATGTGAGCCGCGAGGACATCAGGAACTGGCTGGCATTCCAGGGCCTCGGCAACCTGGTGGCACTGGATGAAAAAGATGGCGGCTACTCCATCCGCATCGAGAACCCCGCCATACCCCTCATGCTCGTCGGAACCATGGCGGCGCTTTTTGAGTTCCTGAGCGGCGGAAAGGCCGAGGTCGACTGGTCGATAGCTTCCGATGGGGACCTGAGCGTCAACGTCACGCCGGCCGTCTAGCCCGGGCGGGCCGGATGCGTCCTACTTTCCCAGCTTGTTTGCCTTGAAGTAACTCTCTGCCTGCTTCTCGGCGTTCAGACACTCCTCGAGCTTGCTGATCGATTCGCTCGTCAGGCTGGTGATATCGCTCGCGGCCTTCTGCTGTTCGAGCAGCGGCCTGCCGAGGGCGATAGTCTCGAGCAGCCCCCCGTAGCCCTTGACCAGCGGTGTCAGGTAGCCTTCGCTGTAGTCCCGCCACTGCTTGATCGAGGCAGCCTTGAGCTTCACGTACTCCTTGACCTTCTCTTCCACATTGAGTTTGAGGATGGCGGAGTTGCTCACGCTCCACGACTTCAGAGCCGCGTCCAGCGCCGTCAGGTCCGCTGTCCTTGCAGCGACCACCTCGCGGGCTTTTGCGACCACGGCGGGGCTCACGGTCCCCGCGGCGAAGATGTTCTGCCAGTCGGCGGGGAGCGCCTTGATCCTGGCCAGGATGGCCTCGGCTTCCTGCTGGTGCGCGTTAGCCCGTGTCAGGTCCTTGTTGGCCTGCTCCGTCTGGAGACCGCAGCCGGCAAGTAGGGTCGCCACCAGGGCCGCAAGGGCCGCCAGCACGACCAGAGCGCGCGTCAGCTTCCGGTGGTTCCACTCCCTCACGGTCGAGGTCCTCTCACTTGCCAAGCTTCTTCTCCTCGAAATAGGCGTTCGCTTTCTTGTGCAGGTCACTCGCATCTCGGGCGTCCTCGATCGACTTCTGCTCCAGCACCTGGATCTGCTTCTCCAGTGTCAACAGGCTCTCGAGCGTCGCCCCGGCCTCAAGGTCCTTGATAGCCTTTAGACGCAGGTCCATGGCTTGCAGCTCCACCACCAGCACCTGCTCCTGGCCGTCCAGCGCGGCGAGCTTCATGTCGACGTACGTCTTCATCTCTGCGCTGACGGGCAGGTCCCTTATCTTAGACATCGAGGTCCTGGCGATCCTGATCTGCTCGAGCGACTGTTTCTCGCTCACCTGTGCTTTCTCGAGGAGCGCCTGCACTTTTACGGCCATCGCCAGGTTGGCCTGGCCGGACAACAGCGCCTGGAACTGCTGGTTGAAGGTCCCGAGACCTTTGATATCCTCTGCAGCCTTCTTCAGATGGACGTTGGAGTCCTGTATCAACTTTACCGCCTGCGGGTTCGGCGAGCTCCCGCAGCCGGTGGCGATCCCCACCAGGACGAGCAGGGCCGCCAGCACCGGCACGAGCGGCGCCAGGCGGGGCGGGCACTTCCAGCGCCCGTTCATTTTACCCGGCACGACCTGCTCCAGTCACTTCTGAAAGAGCGGCCTCCGCGGCCTCTTCGACCGCCCGCATCGCCCGGTCCCTGTCAACGTCCGGAAGCGGACTCAATACGTAGTCCGCTGCGTCGACGCCTTCGGGCGGCCTGCCTACCCCTATCCTGACGCGGGAGAAGCCCGATTCGTCCAGCTCCTGCACCAGTGAAGCGAGCCCACGGTGGCCCCCGGTGCCCCCGCCTTTCTTTACTCTCACGTCGCCCAGAGGCAGGTCGATGTCGTCGTGCAGTACGAGGACCTGTTCGGGCTTGAGCCCGTAGCGCTCGACGACCGGCGCGACCGCGCAGCCGCTCACGTTCATGAATGTCTCTGGAGCAAGGATGAGAAACCTTCTTCCACCCGCGGATACAAGCGCCAGCCGCCCTTGCGGCCATCTGCCCTGGGAAAGCACTTCGGACCTGTCGGCGACCGCCTCGGCCGCCATGCGCCCGAGGTTATGCCTGGTGTTCCTGTACTTGCGTCCGGGGTTGCCGAGTCCCACCACGAGTGCGGTCCCCGAGCCGCCGTCCGGCGCCCCGAGGTGCGGGACGCCCCGTCGCTTCGAGCCCGAAGAGCCCGATCTGCTATTCTTCGCCGGCCTCCGCGGCGGAAGTCTCCTCGGCAGCTCCAACCTCCTCCGTGGCGGCCTCTTCCTCCGGCTCGACCTCGACCACCAGGCGCGGGGCGAGGATGGTGAGGACTACGTCCCCGGGCTCCGACAGTATCGTGACACCGTCAGGCACCTCGAGGTCCGACACGGCCCGGTGGTCACCGACAAGGGAGTCGCTGATGTCGACATATATGTGGTCGGGCACCTCTGCCGGGAGGCATTCCACCTCGACCTCCCAGAGGTTGTGCTGGAGGGTGCCCCCGGTCTTGAGGCCGACCGACTCTTCCTCCCCCGTAAGCGAGATCGGCACCTTCATCGTGACCTTCGCGTCGCGGGCGACCTTGAGGAAATCTATGTGCAGGTACCTCTCTTTGAAGGGATGCTTCTGCATCTCCTTTATCATGACGAGGTGGTTGTCCTTCTGCTTGCCGTCCGTCACCTGGAGGTCCAGCAGCACGTTCGATCCTGCGCCGGTACCCAGGACGTCTGTCAGGTCCTCTTTCTTGATCAGCAGGCTGACGGACTCGCCGCCCTGCCCGTACATCACGGCAGGGACCTCGCCCCGCGACCTTGCTTTGCGAGCGGCGCCCTTACCCGTCTCGATTCTCTTTTCCGCCTTAAGTTTGTACTCCAACTCAGTTCACCACTCTCAGTTACGTCTGGTTGTCCGCGCCGGCGATCTCGCTCACCGACTCCTCCTTGAACACCGCTGTTATGGTGTTCGCGAGGAGTGGTGCTATCGACAGCACCGTTATTTTATCAATCTTTTTCTCCGGAGGCACCGGCAGCGTGTTCGTGACCACCAGCTCCTTGATCTCGGAAATGCCGATCCGCTCGACCGCCGACCCCGAAAGTATGGGGTGCGTGGCGCACGCGTATATGCCTTTCGCGCCATGCTTCTTGAGTGCCGCAGCCGCCTCAACCATGGTACCCGCGGTATCCACCATGTCGTCAATGAGGATGGCCGTCTTGCCGTCGACCTCACCGATCACGTGCATTATCTCCGCCACGTTCTTCTCAGGTCGCCGCTTGTGCATTATAGCCATCGGCGCGTGCAGCTTGTCGGAAAGGCGCTTGGCTACCTTGACCCGGCCCGCGTCAGGTGAGACGACCACCATATCCTCGAGGTTCTTCTGGACAATGTAGCTGGCAAGCAGCGGCATCGCGGTGATGTGGTCGAGCGGAAAGTCAAAGAAGCCCTGGATCTGGCCCGCGTGCAGGTCCACCGAGACCACCCTGTTGGCCCCCGCTACGGTGATGACGTCCGCCACGAGGTGAGCGCTGATTGGCTCGCGCGCGAGGGTCTTCTTGTCCTGTCGCGAGTAGCCGTAGTAAGGCATCACGACGGTGATCCTCTTCGCCGAAGCGCGCTTCAGGGCGTCACACATGAGCAGGAGCTCCATGATGTTGTCGTTGACCGGCTCGGAGCAGGTCTGGATCACGAACGCGTCGACCCCGCGGACGCTCTCGAGAAAGCGGACATATATCTCCCCGTTCGAGAAACGCGACATCTCCACTCCACCGAGCGTCACCCCTATGCCAGTGGCCACCTCATCGCCCAGCTCCAGATGCGACGTTCCCGCAAATACCATCAGCCGCTTTCGGGTTACCTCCCTCAATGCCATACCTCCTGCCTGGTTCGTGTTCGCCCGGGATAGTTACTTGCCTTTATCCTTATTTCCTTTTTTCCTGCGCTTTCCGTAGTCCGGGATTATCTTCTGTTCGGTCCTCTCGATGCCAAGACTGCCGTCCGGAACGTCGCTCGTGATCACCGAGCCCGCACCCGTCACCGAGTCCTTTCCGATATTGACTGGTGCGACGAGCATCGTGTCGCTGCCTATGAACGCGCCGTCACCAATGGTCGTCGGGAACTTGTTCACTCCGTCGTAGTTGCAGGTGATGCTCCCCGCCCCTACGTTGGCCCCTTCCCCTATGGTCGTGTCACCCATGTATGACAGGTGGGGGACCTTGCTACCGCGTCCGACGTTGGTCTTCTTCATCTCGACGAAAGAGCCGGCCTTCGACTCGGGCCCGAGCCTGCACCCTGGGCGGAGCCTCGAGAACGGTCCCACGTTCGCGCCCGACATTATCTCGCAGCCGTCGACTGTCGAGAACTGGATGCTGCAGTCGTCGGCGACGCTCGTGTCGTTGATCGACGTGCACGGCCCGATGGTGCAATTCTCTCCGATGCTCGACTCCCCGGTGATGAAGACCATCGGCATCACGACCGTCCCGCTTGCGACGGACACCCCGTGGTCGATGTAGGTGTTCGAGGGGTCAACTATCGACACGCCCTCAGCCATCAGGCGAGAGCTTATCCTCCGCCTCATTATGGAGCAGGCCAGCGCGAGCTGCTCCCGGTCGTTGACTCCCAGCACTTCCTCCGCGGTGCCCGCCACGGTCACAACCGGGGCTCCAACGGACGCGAATCCTTTTACGACGTCAGTCAGGTAGTACTCGCCCTGCGCGTTGTTGGTGGTCAGGGCCTCGAGTCCCCGCTCCAGGGCCTCACGCTCGAAAACATAAGTGCAGGAATTCACCTCGCATATTCCGCGCTGCTCTGCCGTCGCGTCGGCTTCCTCGACAATGGCTTCCACCGCGCCGCCCTCTCGTCTGACGATCCGGCCATAACTCCGCGGATCCTCTATGGTGGCGGTCATCATTGACGCGGCGGCGCCTGCTTCGCGGCGCGCCTCCACCATGCTTTCGAGCGTCGCGGCAGTCACCAGTGGGGCATCTCCCGCCAGCACCAGGACCTCGTCGACGCCCGGGTCCAGGCCCTCGAGCCCGACCATGACAGCGTGTCCGGTCCCGCGCTGCTCGGCCTGCAGGACGCAGAG
>Ga0209745_1000961_pt1 | contig 17352 bp, 17 predicted proteins | sample BarGraNGADG00312_FD_184495 | JGI IMG/M metagenome (GOLD analysis project Ga0209745, IMG submission 184495) | Arctic peat soil microbial communities from Barrow, Alaska - Barrow Graham LP Ref core NGADG0004-312 (SPAdes) (version 2) | ecosystem: Environmental > Terrestrial > Soil > Wetlands > Peat... | reverse complement strand
GGTACAGGCAGGTCGTGGCCACGACCCCTGGGTCGGCTTTGGCCGCTGCCGGATTCTCCGGCGGCGCGTCCGGGTCGAGCCAGTCGCCGAGCTGCTCCCCGGTATCCCAGAGCCCTGTCGGGGAGAGCTTGGGAAGGATGCCTTCCAGGTGCATGACCATGGCCGGGTACTGGGACGCGAGGCGGTCCCGGTCTCCGTAGGCGTTCCAGAGGGCCTGAGGAACCCAGACGGCAGCGTCCCCCCAGATGGCAAACGGGCCGGTGAAGTCCACCCCGAGGTTGTCGGGCAGGTGGCCGTGCTTGAGGACGTCGGGGACAACGAGGGGTACGACGCCGTGCGCGGCTCGGGTCTCCGCTTCGAGGTCCAGGAGCCATTTGTCGAGGAAGCCGGCGGAGTCGTACGCGAAGCAGGCGCTTGGAGCGAAGGCCGCGATGTCGCCGGTCCAGCCGAGCCGCTCGTCGCGCTGGGGGCAGTCGGTGGGTACCTCGAGGAAGTTGCCGCGCTGACCCCAGACGGCGTTCTCGACAAGCCTGTTCACGAGCGGGTCGGAGCACTCGAACCAGCCCGTACGCCGCATCGCTGAGTGCACGACCACGGCTTCGAGGTCGTCGGCGGTGAGCGTGCCGGGCCAGCCGGTGACCTCCGCGTACCGGAACCCGTGGAATGTCATCGTCGGCTCGAAGTAGTCGAGGTCTCCGGAGAGGACCACCGTGTCCGTGGCGGCGGCGCCGCGGAGCGGCTCGGTGGCGAGCTCTCCGTCGACCAGGACCTCGGCGTGACGGAGCTGGATGCGGGAGCCGCGCTCCCCCTGGACGGAGAAGCGGAGCCAGCCCACCAGGTTCCGCCCGAAGTCGATCAGGGTGGCGCCGGATGGCGAGGTCCAGATGCGTTGGGGGTGACGTGACTCTTGCCGGGTCACTGACGGCCCGACCACGGGCACCAGAGCGGTGCGGTCGAAGTCGAGGGTTTCGACGACGAGCGGTTGTGGTTCGAGGGTGAAGTCGAATGCCTCGCCGTTGTAGATGCTGTTGCTGACCACCTGGGACGCGGTCGCCGTCCAGTCCGGGCCGGAGTCGATGGTCTGACGGTGCCCATCGGCGTACTCGATGGTCACATTGGCAAGCAGGGCGAGCCGCTCGCCGTAGTTGGCGTTGGCGGCGGCGAAGCCGAGGTTGCCTCGCCACCAGCCGTTGCCGAGCAGGACGCCGAGCCGGTTCGTCGGCTCGAGAAGGGAGGTGATGTCGAACTGGTTGACTTGCAGCCGCCACTCGTACGCGGTCCAGCCAGGGGTGAAGAGGGCAGGGCTGACGGCCTGTCCGTTCAGTCGTGCCTCGTAGAGCCCGTGCGCCGTGGCCGAGAGCACGGCGCGGATGGGCGCGCCGTGCCCCTCGTCCAGGACGAACGTGCGGGTGAGCACGGGTGCTCGTCCCGTATCTGCGGTCACTCCGATCGCGTGAGCTGTTGCCAGCCCGGCAACCGGATCCCAGTTCGACATCACGTGGTCCTGCTGTTCCCGAGGTCCGGTCAGGCCAGCGTCGGGAAGGCGGACTCGCCGGCAGCGACCAGGGGAATCTCTTCGTCCTGGAACTGGTTGCGCGGAGCCTTGTGGAACACGATCCAGGCGATCGCCACACCGAGGGTCACGAAGGCTCCGAGGCCGGCGAACAGGGCCTTGGGGCCGCTGTTGATCAGCAACGGTGTGACCGTTGCAAGGAGCGCCGCGGCGAACCGTGCGACCGCGAGGATGGTGCCCTGGGCTGTCGTCCTCAACAGGGTCGGGAAGGACTCCTGCGTCCAGACCTTCATGATGCCTTCGAACGCGAACGCGCCGCCGAGCCCGTTGAGGAGCGTGTAGGTGATCATCGTGGTGAAGGAGAACCCGAAGATTGCCGGGATGAAGTACGAGGCTGCGTACGCGATCGCGCCGCAGGTGAAGTACACGAAACGGTGCCGACCGTCGACGATCCGCATGAACCACAGACCGAAGAGGATGAACAGCGGGAAGGACAGCAGGCCGATCAGCGACGAGATCTGGACCGAGACCCCGACGACGTTCACCCACAGGTAGGTGGTGAACTGGCCCTGGGTGTTGGCGGCCAGGTTCGTGAAGGCGTAGAAGCCCAGGAGCGCGAAGAACGGCTTGGCGTACTTGCCGACGAGCAGGTCGCGTACGGTCACGCGCGGTGCCCGCTCCGTACCAGCCGCTGCGCCAGCCGTACCGTCGTTGTCAGCTTTCGCCTGCATCCACTTCGGAGACTCGGGAATCCCGAACCGTGCCGCGAGAACCAGCAACGCAACGACCCCGACCTGCCCGAACAGCAGCTGGCCACCCAGACGACCCAGGCCGCCGAAGAAGGTGGCGATCGCCACCGCGGAGATGATGCCGACCAGCCACAGCATGTTGGAGAAGCCGATGATCTTTCCGCGGTTGGCATCGCTGCTGGCCTCGGCGATCGTCGCCAGGGAGACCGGCAAGTCTGCGCCGGTGCCGAACCCGATGAGGGCCACGCCGATCAGAAGCAGGGAGAAGCTGCCCGCGAACGTGGCCAGGCCACCACCGAGGGCGATGAGCGCCATCGTGACGATGAAGACCGAGCGCCGCCCGAAGGTGTCGCCGACCTTGCCGCCGATGACGGCACCGACGGCGATGAAGAACGTGAGAGCCCCGGAGAGCCAGCCGATCTGGCCGGCGTCGAGGCCGATGGTGTGCTGGTAGATGACCAGAGCGATGCCGGTGCCCACGATGGACGCGGCGTCGATGTATGAAGCCATCCCGCAAACGAGGCCGACCCACCACGGGTTCGGCGCCTTCCGGGTGGTTGCGGCGGTGGTCGCCATGTCTGCTCCTTCGCAGTACGACTTTATCAGTTACTCGCTTCACTGACGCGCTTCAGTTGCGCGCGTAAGTAGAGTAAGGCACAGTGGCTGCAGATGCAAGAGCAGCCTGTGAGTAGGAGTTCGATGAGCGATCGCCGAGTGACCGCTGACGACGTCGCGCGTCTCGCGGGGGTGTCGCGCGCGACCGTGAGCTACGTGCTGAACGACCACCCGCATCAGACGATCCCTGAGGCCACGCGCGAGAAGGTGCGTCGGGCCGCGGCGAGCCTGGACTACACCCCTCTTGCGTCGGCGCGGATCCTGAGCCGTGGTCGCAGCGATGTCGTCGTCATGCTGATCCCCGATCTACCGCTCGGCTCGGTCGTCCCCGCCGTCATGGACAGCGTCGCGGAGACCATCGCCCCGAGTGGGCTGGAGCTCTTCTTGCATCGCTGCCCGCCGGGCCGTGACATCAAGAACCTCTGGAACGCCATCACCCCCGCCGCCGTGATCCGCTTGGGAAGCCTCGGACCGGAGAACGACGAGAGCCTGCGCAGGTCGCAGATCGGGTTCCTCGTCGAGCTGGCCAACAGCGAGCTGGAACAGGGACTCGTGCTGTTCCCCGGCGTCGAGACGGGGGAGCTGCAGGCACGTCACCTTGTGGAGCGGGGGCATCGCCGGATCGGGTATGCGTGGCCCGACGATGATCGGGTGACCAACTTCGCCACTGCCCGGTTGCGCGGAGTCCAGAAGGTATGTGCTGAGCTCGGCATCGCCGAGCCGGTGGTTCAGACTCTCCCATTCAACCCTGCCGGGGCGGCTGCATCCGTCGACTCCTGGCGGGAGGCCGGCGTCGATGGCATCTGCGCCTTCAACGATGAGCTGGCCCTCGCGATCATCCGTGTCGCCCAGCTGCGGGGGATCGAGATCCCCCAGGACCTCGCGGTGGTTGGGGTCGACGACCTGCCGCAAGCGGCATTCTCCGTACCACCTTTGTCAACAGTTGCTCCACGACCCGACAAGATGGGGCAGTTTGTCGCACAGCGCCTCCTGGACGGCATTGCCGGCAGAGAGCCGGGGTCGTTGGAAACCAGCGATGGCTTCATCCGATTGATCGAACGAGACTCCGCCTGATAGTGCCTGGAGACCTTCATCCAACCGCCCCGACACCGAGCGGAGGCTTCGCGTCGAGCCCCGGAGAGGAGCCAGCATGGGCCCCGTGCTGACTCCCCTGATCGGGGCGCCTCGGCTCGTCACAGATTGGTCTGGGCTTCGAGGGCGTCCGGGTAACGGCCACCAACGATCTCGATGGTGTCCGAGGCTGCCGTGAGCTGCGAGATCTGGTCAGCCGTCAGAACCACGTCAGCCGCGGCGGCGTTCTCTGCGAGCCGGTGTGGCTTCGTCGTGCCGGGGATCGGCACAATCCACGGCTTATGCGACAGCAACCAAGCCAACGCAACCTGACCGGGCGTGACTCCGTGGGCCGCCGCCACCTCCCGTACCGTATCGACCATCGCCATGTTGTGCGCCAGCGCTTCCGACGCGAACCGCGGGATCGACGCGCGGAGGTCAGCACCCGCCTCGAATGTCGTTGACGTGTCGACCGTTCCGGTCAGGAAGCCCTTGCCGAGCGGGCTGAACGGTACGAAGCCGATCCCGAGCTCCTCGCACGCCGCGAGCACACCCTCCTCGGGGCGACGCCACCACAAGCTGTATTCGCTCTGGACCGCGGTCACCGGCGTCACCGCGTGGGCCCGGCGGATAGTCGCCTCGGCTGCCTCGGACATGCCCCAGTGCTTGATCTTGCCCGCCGCGATCTGCTCGCCCAGCACCCCGGCGAACTCCTCGATCGGCACCTCGGGGTTGACCCGGTGCTGGTAGAACAGGTCGATCACGTCCACTCCAAGCCGCTGCAGAGAGCCGTCCACCGCGGCAGGCACCTCAGCGGGCAGCAGCATCCGTCCGCGCGGCTTCCGTTCGGCATAGTCGATGTCCTGAGCGAACTTGGTCGCGATGACGACCTGGTCGCGGACCGGCGCCAGCGCCTCACCCACGAGCTCCTCATTGGCACCTGCCCCGTAGATCTCGGCCGTGTCGAAGAACGTCACGCCGAGGTCGACCGCCCCTCGCACCATCGCGACCATCTCGCCGCGATCCGGGTGTTCGCTGTAGCCGCCCGTTGTCGTCATGCAGCCCAGGCCGACGGCGGAGACCTGGAGATCTTGTCCGAGTGTGCGAGTGTGCATGGGCATTCCTTTCGAGTGCGGATCCGATCCGTACGCTGAGCCAACACCCTGGCGCTCTGTCGTGGGATCCCCTACTGGGGCCCTGAGCGGGTTGCCAAGTCGTGGCTTGCGGTGCGTCAATGACAGGTGTTAGGTGGCCGCCGGCGCCGCCTCATCGATGGCGCGAAGCCCGTTGAGGGTGCGTGGGTAGCCGATGAAGGGCAGCAGTTGGGTGAGGACGTCGATCAGCTTCTGGCGGTTGTTGCCGACGTTCAGGTTGGCTGCGACGTGGCCGCGAACTTGAGGGTCGCAGCCGCCGTGGGCCACGAGCATGGCGTAGGTGAGCAGCTCCCGGGTGGGCACGTCGAGGCCGCCGCGGGTGTAGTGGTCGCCGAAGCAGTTTGCCGAGAGCCAGCGCTGGATGTGTTGCTCGTCGGCGGGCGACGACGCGTACAGCCGGTCGATCGGGTCGGCACCGAAGATCTGCTTCTGCACCGCCAACCCCATGTCCAGCCGGGTCTCCTGGGTGGTGGTGGACTGGCCAGGCAGCGGCAGTCCCACGCCGCATTCGGTGAGCACGTCGTTGGTGATCTCCAGGAAGTCGTACACCTTGCCTATGCCTACGTACGCGACGGCCTGGTAGACGATCTCCTTCGCCTCGACCGGCGTGACCCCGTTGGTGAGGGCAGCGTCGAGCATGACCCTGTACGCCGATGCCGCCTGACAGGCGATCAGCGCCGCGAGCTGCACCATCAACCGGGTGCGGGTGTCGAGGTCGCCGTGGGCAAGGACTTCGTCGAGGGCGAAGTTGCCGAGGTACTCGACCAGCTCCGGATCCGTCTGCGCCAGGGGCGAGACCCCGCCCGGGAAGAGCTGGTCGTGGTTGCGCTGCGCCGCGTCGCTGATCGCCATGACCCTCCTCACTGGCTCACGGCGGCGGCCGCGTACTCGGTGTCGGTGACGTGTTCGGCCCAGGTCTCGGAGGGGCCATCGTCGGGGGCGGGGGCTTCCCACATGGCCAGGTGTGTCATGAAGTGATCGGGTGCGGCCCCGTGCCAGTGCCATTCACCGGGTGGGGTCCACACGGTGTCCCCTTGGCGCATCACGATCACCTGGCTGGCGGTGACGACGAGGCCGAGCCCGTCGGTGACGTGCAGGGTCTGGCCGCAGGCGTGGCTGTGCCAGGCGGTGCGAGCACCGGGGGTGAACCGGACGGTGTTGACCCTGATCCGTGAAGGCTCGGCGCCGCGCACGATCACGTCGAAGTAGACGTCGCCGGTGAACCAATCGGCGGGCGCCTTGGTGGTCGGGGCTTTGGGGAGGCGTTCCATGTCTGTTCCTCTGGCTTGGGCGGGTTCCGCGAGACGGCGAGTCAGAACCGCAGGAGTGCCTTGATGGCTCGGCGTTCGTCCATGGCCCGGTAGGCCTCGGCCGCGTCGTCGAAGGGCAGCTCGAGGTCGAAGACGCGTCCGGGGTTGATCTCGCGGTTCATGATCCTCTCGATCAGGTCGGGGAGGTAGTCGCGCACCGGTGCGGGTCCGCCGTGGAGGTGGACGTGGGAGAAGAAGAGCTCGAGTCCGGGCAGGTTGACGTCATGCGAGACGCCGACGTAGCCGACGTGTCCGCCGGGACGTGTGGCGCGGATGGCCTGCATCATCGACTCCTGCGTACCGACTGCCTCGAGGGCACTGTGGACGCCGAGCCCGTCGGTGAGCTCCTTGATTCTGGCCACACCCTCCTCGCCGCGTTCGGCGACGATGTCAGTCGCGCCGTACTCGCGCGCGAGCTTCTGGCGGGCCTCGTGTCGGCTCATCGCGATGATCCGGTCGGCGCCGAGAAGTTTGGCCGAGAGCACGGCGAGCAGTCCGACGGCGCCGTCTCCGATGACGGCGACGGTCTTGCCGGGTCCTACCTCGGCTGCTTTGGCCGCGAACCAGCCCGTGCCGAGCACGTCGGAGGCGGCGAGGAGGCTGGGAACCAGGTCCGGGTCGGGCATGGTCGATGTGGCGACGAGGGTGCCGTCGGCCAGGGGGACACGCAGGTACTCGGCCTGGCAGTTCTCTTCGAGCATGGGACGTCGGTCGAGGCAGGAGCTCTGGTAGCCGGAGCGGCAGATCTCGCAGGTGTTGTCGGAGGCGAAGAAGGAGCCGACGACGAAGTCACCGGGCTTGACGTTCTTCACGCTCGGGCCGACCTCCTGGACGACGCCGCAGTACTCATGGCCGACGGTGATGGGGTCGACGATCGGGTCGATGCCGCGGTAGGCCCACAGGTCGGAGCCGCAGACGCAGGCGGCGGCGAGCTTGATGATCGCGTCGCCGTCCTCGACGATCTGGGGCTTGGGTACCTCTTCGACGCGTACGTCGTGGGCGCCGTACAACAGGACTGCTCGCATGATGATGTTCCTTTCGTTGGGAGTCTCGGGGTCACGCAGCGGCCAGGAGCCGCCGTGACGTACGGGTCAGCGCTATGGCGGACAGCGATGCTGCGGTGAGGACGAGGATGATCACGGCCATCGGGACGGCCGTCCGGTCGCCACCGATGCCTGCCAGGGGAGCGATCACTCCGGCCATGCACCACTGCAGGAAGCCGAGCACCGCGGACCCGGTTCCGGGGTGCTGGGGGACCTCGTTGGACGCGAGCGCACCGGCGTTGGCGCCCACGAGTCCCTGGGCGCTCATCAGCACCAGGAAGCCGACGACGGCCACCCACAGCGGCATGCCCCACCAGATGGCGCCCGCCAGCAGCAAGAGCCCGGCGACCCCGGTGGTCACGAGGCCGATGCTGATCACGGTGCGGGTGCGGACCCGGCCGGCCAGTTTGCCGGCGACGAGGGTCGCCAGGGCCAGGCCGACCGCGTTCCCTGCGAACAGGATGGAGTACGTCATCGGGGACAGACCGTTCATCGACTGCAGGATGAAGGCGGAGGTCGCGACATAGGCGAACGTCACGCCCATCGAGAACGCCATCACCACGAGGTAGGCGACGAACCGTGGCCGACCGAGTACCTGCCCTGCGGCGTGAACGAGCCGGCCGAGCCCGCCCGCGTGGCGGCGCTCAGGCGGCAGGGTCTCGGGCACGGCGAACGCCACGGCGACGATCATCGCCGCCCCGAAGACGGCAAGGACAAGGAACGACACCCGCCAGTGCGACAGCAGCAGAATCAGCCCGCCCATGAGCGGTCCCACGACCGGCGCGATCCCGCCCACGCCCGCGACCACGTTCAGTGACCGCACGAGATGCACGCCCGAGGCGAGGTCGACCACGACAGCCCGGGCGATCACCATCGCCCACCCGCCCGCAAGGCCCTGTACGAAACGGGCCGCCAGCATGACCGGGATCGACGGGCTCCAGGCGCACGCCAGCGACGCCAACGTGAGCAGGATCAGCGCGGCCAGCAGAGGCTTACGGCGTCCGCGCTGATCAGAGACTGGGCCACCGATGAGCTGCCCGAGCGCCATGCCCACGAAGAAGGTCGTCAGCGAAAGCTGCACCTGGCTGGCGCTCGCGTGCAGGTCACTGGCCACAAGCGGGAACGCCGGCACGTACATGTCGGTGGCCAGCGGTGCGATCCCGCCGACGAACACGACCGTGGCAAGGATCGCTCCGGTCAGCTTGTCGGAGGCCGCAACGGGGCCTGACGGGAAGCCTGCGTCGACGCTCATCGCCGTGCTCTCTGTCGCGGTGTGGGTCACGCCGTTCATGCAACCAGTCGCCCGCACGCTGAGGGAGTCCCGCTGGATGGGTGTACTGCGAGGGTGTGTCTACCCGGATGTCGGGGACATACCGTTGAGGCCATGGACAACCGAGCCGAGGCGCGAGAGTTCCTCACCTCCCGGCGAGCCAAGCTGGCTCCCGGTGACGTCGGACTTCCCGACGCCGGGCGGCGGCGAGTCCCTGGCCTGCGCCGCAGCGAGGTTGCCGCGCTGGCCGGAGTGAGCGTCGAGTACTACGCCAGGATCGAGCGGACCGGCTTCGCCGGGGTGAGCCCGGCCATCCTGCACGCCATCGCCCGCGCACTGAGGCTGGACGCGGCCGAACGCGCGCACATGCTCCACCTGGCCGAGGCCTCGGACGGCACGAGCGTGCTGCTGCGCCCGCGACGGAGCTCGTCCCGGCCGTGGTCACCTCGACCCAGCCTGCAATGGGTGCTCGACACCATCACCGGCGGCCCGGCGATCGTCCGCAACGGACGGATGGACCTGCTCGCCACTAACACGCTGGGCAGAGCGATGCACTCCTCGCTGTACGAACGGACGGCCGCGGGCGTCCCAAACTTCGCCCGCTACACGTTCCTCGACGACGACTCCCACACCTTCTACCCCGACTGGCACACCGCCGCCGACATCTGCGTCGCCATCCTCCGCACAGAGGCCGGACGCGACCCGCACGACCGGCAACTCCAGGACCTGGTCGGTGAGCTGTCGACCCTCAGCGACGAGTTCCGCCGGCGGTGGAGCAGCCACGAGGTGCGCCTGCACGGCGCAGGAACCAAGCTCTTCCATCACGGTGTCGTCGGCGACCTCGACTTGGCCTACGAAAGCGTCGACATGATCTCCGACCCCGGGCTGACCCTCACCATCTATGCCGCCGAACCAGCCTCCCGCACAGCGGAGGCCCTGAGCCTGCTCGCGTCCTGGACCGCTGCGCCCCTCGCTCCACTTCTCGAAACCCCAACGGGTGAGGCGAGATGAAGCTCGGTCATCGTCCGGGTAACGGCGCACCCGTCGTGTCGCTGGGGCCTTGGGCGAGTCGGGAGTGGACGCAGTGACCGATCTTCCACGAGCGTCGTCGACACCCGGGCCCAGTTCTCTGCGGATTCGGATCTGTGTGGGTTCCCAGTCGTTGTCAGCACTCCTAGAGGACAATTCGACAACACGAGACCTTGTCTCGCTTCTCCCGCTTGCTGTGGTGTTCCGTGACTTCGGTGACCAGGAGAAGCTGGCCCCGCTGCCCCGAAAGCTCGACGTCTCCGGGATGCCCAAGGGCGACCGGGCCCCAGCAGGGGACATCAGCTACTACTCACCGACCGGGAGCCTCGTCCTGTACTACCGGGACGTGGGGTACTGGGATGGCATCGTCCGACTGGGGCGCCTCGATGACTCGCTCACGCCGATCGCCGACCTGCCGGATGGATCGCAGGGAATCGTCGAACGGATGGAATATGGAGGCTAAGTCCCCGGCGCTGCTCACCGGGGGCAACTACAACCGGATCTTCGTCTGACGCGACATCCTGCCGGCGGTCGAGTGTCCCAACCCATAGGTCGGCCCGCCCTGCTGCACTGCCGCCGGTGCGGGAGCTCGATCCCGTCGCCTGACGGCCCCAACAGCCGCGAGACGGGAGTCTCACCAGTCGATATCGCATGGCCATTGCACGAGTTTGAAACCAGCGAAGTGTCTCCCCGTGTTTGCCCTTGTGAGGGGCACATTGAGAGAGCCCATTCGACTGGTTCAAGTCCATTTGGGCCGACCCGCTCACCCGACGTGCTTCTCAGGCACGGCACACGCCCGGGAGGTCCAGCCCTGGCCTCCGCCCACCTAGTAGCTGAAGGTGTTCGCGGCCTGGTCGCCGATCCACTCCCACATGGGGACCGTGCCGCCGAGCTTGACGTTGTCCTGCAACCCCTCACGCGGCAGATGCCGAGCGTCGAAGCAGATGGGGCAAACCAGGTATCGCCCGCCCGCATCGGCGTAACGACGCACCAGGTCTTCAAGTGGTGGGCACCCGTCACAAGCTGTGGCGCGGGCGAACCCGTGGTGCGCGAGACGGACGGCCTCCTTGGTCAGGAACATCAATGTGGGCCGACCTGATTCGGCTGACCCGACGGCGACGAGGAAGGCGACGGTGACGCGCTCGGCGTCTTCGAGCCCCGTGGTCAGGCTCACTACTGTCTTGGTGTCCATGGCGACCTCCTGTTCAAGCCTGGATCGAGACGTCGTAGACGTGGTCGGCAGGGTGACCTGCTCGCTCGTGGATGCGCTGGACCGCTTCTCCACTGGGCGCCTCTGACAAGCAGAAGACGGTCCCGGTGTGAGGATCGGCCCACGCACGTACGAAGCGCACGTGCTCTTCGTCCTGGATTGCGAGGTCGGCCGCATGGGCCGCGGCGAGGGCGCTGGGAGTGACCCCGACCATCCCTGTGTGTACGTCCATGAACTCAGGCATGCTGCATCTCCTTCTGTTGGCCCCGGTGTTCTCCGGGAACGTTGACGAGCTCGATGTCTGCGGGTCGGTAACCACTGCACAGGATGCGGATCCAGCTGATCTGTTGGCCGTCGGACACGTAGTACGCCTGCTGCTCCAACAGGTAGTCCTTGCCGTCACGGCGTACGGCGATCTGATAGCCGACCCGCTGCCGGTCGACGACGCGACCGGAGGTGAGGGAGTCGACCCCGACGACGTCGTCATCTGGTCCCAGCCAGTGGCGCAGCATCACCTCGTCGACGGCTTGGCTCGCGGTCGCTGCCACCCAGTGCCGGCGCGGAGTGAGCGCCTCGAAGTCGAGGTCCTCGGTGAGCAGGGCCACAAGCCCGGCCCGGTCCTTCGCTGCCAGGGCGCGGGCGAATGCCGCACCGAGTGTGTCTGTGGCCATCCGTGGTGTCGCCTCTGCGACATCTGTCCCGTGCTGGTTCATGCTCTCCCCTTCCGGTTGCACCCCAGGGTCGCCGCGAGCAGGAGCGTCACGCATGGGGCATCTGCCCCATATCGAGGCGTTCACCGGGCGCATTGTCGCCAGGCAGAGAGCGTGCGAGCATGGCCTGCGTGGCGGGCTTGGCGTCAGGCGGGGAGCTTCGTCCCCGACGAGCTGAGGTGGTGGCTGCCCTGTCGCTGGCACTGGATCTGGGGCTCGGTCAGCCCATGGAACACATGCTGCGATCGGCGATCATCGCCTGCCGGCTTTCGACGGTCCTCGGGCTCGACGCCCAGCAGCGCGGTGTCGTTTACTACGGCGACCTGCTCTCCTGGATCGGCTGCCACGCGGACTCACCCGAGGTCTCCGCCCTCTTCGACGACGACATCGGCTACCGGGCCGCCACGTACGAGGTCGACCTCGCCGGCCTGCCTTTGATGCGGCTGCTGCTGGATCACGTCGCCGCCGACCAGCCGCCAGTCCGCCGGACGGTGAGCCGGGCGGCATTCATGATGACCGCCCGCGAGCAGATGACCAAGGTCATCCAGTCGCACTACGTGTCCGCGGGATGTCTCGCCGACCGCCTCAACATGGGACCCGACGTGCGCACCGCCCTCGGCTTCACGTTCGAGCGATGGGACGGTGCCGGGCTGCCCACGGGCGCGGCGAAGGAGGACATCCCGATCGAGATGCGCGTGGTGCACGTGGCCGATGTCGGCGAGGTCTTCCTCCGCGAGCACGGTCTCGAAGAAGCCATCGCCATGGTGCGCAAGCGCTCAGGTACCCAGTTCGACCCGGTTGTCGCGGAGGCCTTCATCCGGGAGGCGCCGAACCTGGCACGCGACCTTCCGGTGGGCGACGCGTGGCGTGCAGCACTCGACGAGGCGCCGGATCGCGACCTGACCCTCACCCCTGAGGCACTGGACGAACTCCTTGTCGCCATCGCGGACTTCGTCGACCTTCAGTCCCCGTACCGCCACGGACACTCCCGACGGGTAGCTGACCTCGCGTCTTCGGCGACGCTGACCTACGGGCTCTCCGAGGATGACGCGCACCTGGTCCGCCGAGCGGGGTGGGTACACGACATCGGGCGCCTGGGAGTCTCCAGTGGCGTATGGGCGAAAGCGCAGCCACTCACCTCCGCGGAGCGAGAACGGGTCTATCTCTATCCCCATCTCACGCAACGGATAGTGAGCCGGGTGCCTGGTCTGAAGCCGGTTGCGGACCTGGCCGGCCTGCACCGCGAACGACTCGACGGGTCCGGGTATCCCAAAGGAGTGGATGCACCGTCCCTGTCGGCGTCAGCCCGCATCCTCGCTGCTGCGGACGCCTACCAGTCGCTGACGGAACGGCGCAGCTTCAGGGATGCGCTCAGCGAGAGCGCGGCATCGCGCCGGCTCCAGGAGGCCGTCTCCGCCGGACGCTTGGATGCGGCCGCGGTGGAGACCACCCTCCACGCCGCACGACAAGAAGCCCGCTCGGCGGTGAGCGCACCCGGCGGCCTCACCCCCCGCGAGCTCGAGATCCTCCGGATGGTTGCCCTCGGGCGCGCGAACAAGGAGATCGCAGACCTGCTCGTCCTCAGCGAAAAGACCGTCCGCAACCATCTGGAGCACATCTACACCAAGGCAGGCGTGTCGAACCGCGTCAGCGCCAGCCTGTTCGCGCTAAAGCACGGGATCACTCGGGCGAGCTAGATTCTCAACCCGCCCCTGGGGGCTCCCAGCAGCGCCGGAACATGTAGAAGCTCTATGCGGCCCCCGTCGTCAGGTTCAAGCCCGGGCAATCACGGTCGATTACAGCTGCAATCATGTCCACGGCCCAGGGGCCAGTCTCCTATCGCACCTTGTATCGCGTATCGCTACGCGATACACTAGAGTCGTGATCGTCAGCTTCCGGCACAAGGGCTTGGAGCGTCTGTATCGCGACGGCTCGAAGCGCGGCGTCCAGGCCGACCACGTTCCGAAGCTGCTGCGCATCCTGTCGCTTCTCGACGTGGCACAGACTGCCGACGACCTGGCCATCCCATCGTTCCGGACACATCAGCTCAAGGGCGACCTCGCCGGGCACTGGTCAATCTGGGTGAACGGGAACTGGCGGGTCACGTTCAGATTCGTGGATGGGGACGTCGAGCTCGTCGATTACCAGGACTACCACTGAGGAGGGTGAGGACATGGTGATGAAGACTCCGGTACATCCCGGGGAGATCCTGCGCGAGGACGTCCTAGCCGACCTCGGTTTGAGCGTTGGCGAGGCAGCGTCGCGGCTGGGCATCTCGAGGGTGACGTTGAGTCGGGTGCTGCACGGGCATGCTCGCGTGAGCCCGAACCTGGCCGTGCGTCTGGAGGAGGCCGGCGTCGGCACCGCGCGTGCCTGGCTGGCAATGCAGTCGGCCCATGACTTGGCTGCCGAACGGGCCGCAGGACTGCCGACGGTGCGCAAGCTCGACCCAGTCGCCTGACGGTCCGTGCATCAGCGAGATGCGAATCTCACAGTTCGATATTGCACGGCTATTGCACGAGGCCGAAACCAGTGAGGTGTTGCACTGTGTTTGTCCTTGTCAGAGGCACATTCGGCGAGCCCATGTGACTGGTTCAAGTCCAGTTAGGCCCACCACACCCATATGCACCCCCACAAGGGGAAACGCGGTCTCTTCCCTAAGACCCTTGGCATTTCGTGCCCAATACGTGCCCAATCTCACCCCTCGGTGTGAGTTAAGGTCGGCCGAACGGATCGAGCCGGAGGGGAACGGACCGGGCCAGACGCCCCTGTTCACCGAGCAAGCCGGCTGCCTTGGGCCGGGAGATGTTGTGCACTGGTTGTGCAAGAACTCGAAGATGACGGTGGCCCTGACTCCGTTAGTCAGAGCCACATCCGGTTCCTGCGCGAGAGAGGAGTTAATCCTGAAATGAGAGGGTCTCTGATCAGTGCATCACGCCTAGTGAATGTGGCTCTGACTAGGTAAAATGCTTTCCTAAAGGGTTCCGAAGAGTCTTGCAGAAGTGAGCAGGAACAGGCCCTTTTCGGCACCTATGTTGTGCATATGCTGTGCAGGATTCGGGGCTCGCGGTGACCTGACAGGCCGCCCAGCCCGGAGGGTGGTGGCGTCATGGGCCAGCGTCGTCGAGGCTTCGGCAGACTGCGTCGTGAGCGCTCCGGCAGGTACAGCGCAGCCTACGTCGGCCCTGACCTCAGACTGCACCGTGCGCCCGAAACCTTCAAGGCCAAGATCGACGCCGAAGGCTGGCTGGCCGCCGAGCATCGCCAGAGGGGGGTGAGGTCCACGAGGCGCTCGGCGAGCGCTGCGCGCTCGGTGCTGGGGATGTGGTGGTTGCCGATGTCGAGGGTCTGCAGCGCCTCGGTGAGCGCGGCGATCACGTCCGGGTTCCGGTGGCCGAGGTTGTATACCCCGCCGTTGAGGTGGATATCGATGAGTTCCCGGCCGTCGACGTCCCAGATCCGATACCCCTCGCGCTTGCCCATGACCAGATCGATCCCGGCCCCGGCCATGACCCGCACTCGGTCGGGACAGACGTACCGCTCAGCGAGCTCGAGGGCGTGCTGCTTGGCCGCGGAGGTCACGGCATACCCGCCAGGTCGTTCCACTTGCGCCACGCCCGCTGGAACAACGCAGGGCTGCTGGCCACGGGGGTGCCCTGGACCGCGACGAGCCACTTCTCCTCGGCGTCCGCGGCCTGCGCGAAGCACGAAGCGGTATAGGCGGCCTTGTCCCCGGCCGTGGCCGCGCCGGAAAGGAACCCCCGCTGGAGCTCGTCGAGGTCCTGGGCGAAGGCCGCGATCCGCTCCGGGTAGCTGCGCAGCGTCTCCCGGTGCAGCAGCTCGTGGTGCCACCACAGCGTCGAGGCGTCGAAGCACTTCCCCGGGCGGGGTTCGTCCGACAGGCCGCCGTCGAACCAGACCGGCTTGAACACTGACGTGCACGGAGCCGAAGTGCCGGTGAGCCACACGGTGACGTCGTCGGCCGTCACGTGCGCGACCATCGAGCCGGTCGACTGCGCCACGCGGATCGGGCCGAATCCGGCGTGCGCACACACCGTCTGCCCGGTGACCCCCTTGTCCGGCGCCCAGTCGGCGCCGACGTCCCCATGGTCGCGCAGCATGCGGATGGCCGTGGCGACGTCAATGCTCCCGCGGGAGGCGGTCAGCGCGTCGGAGGTCCGGCACTGCCGCGCGTCCGAGTCGGAGAAGCGGGTGTAGAGGAAGTCCGACCGATCCGTCACGCGGACCCCCTGCAGCCCCGCGGATGCGCGCTGGGCGCGCTTCAGCGTGAGCCCGTTGCTGATCGACGCCGTCCGGTCGACACGCTGCGCGGCCCAGTCCCGGCCAACTGTCTCCAGGATCCACGCCTCGGTCCGATCACTGACGATGTAACTGTTGTCGTAGACCAGCTTGTGCGTGTGCCCGGCCTGCCCGCCCTGCCCGTGCGCGGCCAGCAGGGTGGTGATGACGTCCACCGCCTCCTCGGCGGTGCACGCCCGTTCCAGGGCCAGCCGCAGAGAATCCATGCCGAGCAGACCCGGCCGTCTCTCGCGCCTCGCCTTGGTGAACACCGCCTCGTTGCCGATGGCCACGCCGTGCTCGTTGACGCCCATCTCGGCGCCCCAGATCCAGTACGGCTTGGCCAGCAGCACCGCGTGGGTGCGTGGCACCTGGGGGATCTCGATGTACGTCGCCCTGAGCACGTCCGAGGGCTGTTCTGCGGCGGGGATTAGCGCCAGCTCGTGGGCCTCGTTGGGCTCCCGGTCGCTGTTCTTAGCCAGGATCACCGACCCGTCAGCGGTGGCGTCCGGCAGGCTGACGAAGGTGTCGCACACAGGCCCATCGTGCGCCCGCCAGGCAGTCTGCGTCAGCCGTCTCACCGAACCGGAGCGCAAACCATCCCATCAGAGCGATCGGCAGTCAGTAGCGCTCCATCATGCTGTCGATGATCGTCTGAAGTTCAGCAACGCTGGCCGGCCTGGCCTGGTGCTTGGTCGGGGCCCTCTGCGCTCCTTCGATCTGGCACGGATTCCACGGGCGGGCCACCTACTGCCGGGGGTCCGTCCCAACGGGAGGCCGAGGGTAGCGAAACCCTCTCTCATCAACAGGGCTCTGCACAATCGACGCTTCTATGTCTGTCAAGTCGTCGCGGGGTACTGTCGGAGGTGGAGCCGTTGGCATACCGGATCCTCGTCCACTTCGGGGTCTCCGACCGGGCGGTGCTGGAGGTCGTCGCCGGGCGAGAGCAGGCGGCCGGAGGGCTGCCCCTGAGCCTGCCCGCGGGCATGGAGACGATCGAGAGCCACTGCCAGGACGCCTTCGACGACTACGACCCGTACGTCGACTCGCAGGGCAACGTCTACCGGTATGGGTACGGGCTGCGTGACTGGCCGGGTCGGCTATCCGCGACTCGGGCACGGCTGGACCCCGTACCGGTCGAACTGGAGGGGGAATCAAGTGAGACTGCACCACTTCGGGAGTCTCGACTTCACGCCGCTTGGGATCACCTTCGGTGTGGGTCCGGGTTGCTTCGCCGTGTTACCGCCCCTGCGGACGAGCCTTTCGGTCCGGCTGTCAACGCCAAGATCCGTGCCTTCGTCACCGGCTGGAACGACCGCTGCCACCCCTTCGTCTGGACCAAGACAGCCGACGACATCCTCAAGAAGGCCAACCGTCAG
>Ga0209745_1000959_pt1 | contig 17363 bp, 12 predicted proteins | sample BarGraNGADG00312_FD_184495 | JGI IMG/M metagenome (GOLD analysis project Ga0209745, IMG submission 184495) | Arctic peat soil microbial communities from Barrow, Alaska - Barrow Graham LP Ref core NGADG0004-312 (SPAdes) (version 2) | ecosystem: Environmental > Terrestrial > Soil > Wetlands > Peat... | reverse complement strand
ATTGACTGTCATATGTCGGTTATATAAGATCTTGAAAAGTTATTAATATTCTCCTTATGAAAAAGACATCACTGATGAGATTTATAATAATCACGATTTTGAGCTTCACTTTTGTTGCAAACAATATTTCGGCTCAATCCGGAACTGCAAACAAGGCTCTTGATGAAAAGGTAAAAAAATTCCTGAACGAACATTCGCATTACTGGTTCGATATGAATATTCCTGCTGCTGACGGGCAGCTGCTTTATGATCTTATAATTAAGGGCAATTATAAATCTGCTCTTGAAATAGGAACCTCAACCGGTCATTCAGGCATCTGGATAGCCTGGGCAATGAGCAAGACAGGTGGCAAACTTATAACAATTGAGATTGATGAAGAGAGGTACAAAACGGCACTTGAGAATTTCAAGGAGGTAGGATTGTCGGAATACATTGATGCGCGGCTTGCAGATGCACATAAGCTTGTTAAAGAATTAAAAGGTCCATTTGATTTTGTTTTCAGCGATGCAGACAAGGAATGGTATAAAAACTATTTCATTGATCTGGATCCAAAATTAAAGGTCGGAGGATGTTTTACAGCCCACAATATATCAGACAGAGGACGTAGCGGATATGGAGGATATGGAGGGCAGGGAGTCTATCTTGAATATGTAAGAAGCCTTAGAAATTACGAGACGACTGTAAACAGTGACGGAGGCGGAGTATCCATAAGTTACAAGAGAGCTGAACGGTGAGGAATCAGAACGTGGCTGAAGAAAAACTGGAGAGAAGGCTTGGTCTTTTTCCTGCAACCAATATTGTCGTTGCAAATATGATAGGAGCAGGAATATTTACTACCTCCGGCCTTTTGATGTCAGGACTCAACAATCCTGTACTTATGATTATTCTGTGGACTGCGGGCGGCATCATTGCTCTTTGCGGCGCTCTCTCCTACGGTGAACTGGGAGCAGCAATGCCGGGGGCGGGAGGCGAATACCTTTTCCTTTCAAAGCTGTACAGCCCGATTTTTGGTTTCCTGAGCGGCTGGGTCTCATTTATAGTTGGTTTTTCAGCTCCGATTGCAGCCTCTGCCCTGGGATTCAGCGAATATTTCACAAGAGCAGTTCCCGGTCTTGCAGTCTGGCTTCAGAATAACGGAATAATGGGACCTGTATTGACAAAAAAAGTTCTTGCGGTTTCTGTAATTCTGATATTTACCTTTATCCATTACCGGGGTATAAAATACGGGGCACGCATCCAGAATGCACTTACACTTCTTAAAATTCTGCTTATTGTTATATTATTAACAGCAGGATTTTCATCTGGGAAAGGAGATTTTTCGAATTTTACAGCAGGAGGCAAAATCCTGTCTGGACTGGCTGGATGGAAGACAATCGGCCTGTCACTCATGTGGATTATGTTCGCATACAGCGGGTGGAACGCCTCAACATACCTGGGAGCTGAAATAAAAAATCCATCAAGAAACCTTCCCGGATCTCTTATTTACGGAACTATTATTGTAATGATCCTTTACCTTGGAATCAACATATTATATGTTTATGGGATAAATCCCGAGGCTATGAAGGGAGTGATATCGGTAGGCGGTCTTGCCATGGGTAATCTTTTCGGAAAATCAGCCGAGGTGCTGTTTTCAATACTTATTGCCTTTGCATTGTTCTCTTCACTGAGCGCATTCATAATAATCGGTCCCAGGGTCTATTACTCAATGGCAAAAGACGGCCTGTTTTTCAAATCGGCTGCCAGAATTCATAAAAAATTTCAGGTGCCTTCGAATTCCATTCTGCTTCAATGCCTGATAGCCGTAATACTTGTTCTGTCCGGGACGTTTGAACAGGTTCTTACATATATGGGATTTGCACTTGGGATCTTTCCTGTCCTGACTGTCATGGGTATATGGAAACTAAGAAAAAATAATCCTGAAGCCTTGAAAATTAAGGGTTTCCCTGTTCCCCAGATAATATACATTGCAGCAGGGATCCTGATTCTCGTGTTATCTTTCCTGGAAAGGCCTCTTGAATCTTCAATTGCTTTGCTTACGGTTTTTATCGGGATCCCGGTATATTTTATCTTCAAAAAGAGCATCAAGCCCGTTTAGTCTCTGTATTCTTGTGGATTCCGACCTTCACCCTAAATCCCTCTCCTGAAGGAGAGGGACTTTAATAATCATATTTCTATAGTTTAAAAGCCCCTTCTCTTTCAGGAGAAGGGGTTGGGGATGAGGTCACCTTGGAATTCCCGCCAGATCGCGGATCACCACCGAAGCACATGCAATCCCGAATGCAGCAGGCATATATGAGATAGTTCCGACTATTGAAGCTTTGTTTTTTTCACCGTTCGCCGGGACTACCTTGCTTTTATCGATGGCTTCGGAAGAATAGACCGCGGTAACTCCGTTTCTTATCCCGAGCCGGTGAAGACGTTTTCTGAGTATTCTTGCCAGAGAGCAATCGGTGGTTTCAGAAATGTCACTTATCACTATTCTTGTTGGATCAAATTTCCCGCCTGCTCCCATTGAGCTGACTACAGGTATTTTCTTCATCACGGCATGGTAGATAAGAAACACCTTGGGTGAGAGTGTGTCGATTGCATCAACAGTATAACTGAAGCCTGAATCCAGGATTTCCGTCATTCTTTCGTCCCTGATATATTCGTTAATAACTGTCACTTCGAGTCCCGGATTAATATCCTTCAGCCGTTCAGCCATTACCATGGCTTTTGCTTTGCCATCGGTACTTCCAAGTGCCAGAAGCTGTCTGTTGAGGTTGGTTGTATGGATCGTATCGCCATCAACGATTGTCATCTTCCCCACTCCTGCCCTGCATATCATTTCAGCTGCATACCCCCCTACTCCGCCAAGGCCAACGATCAAAACATTTGAAGTTTTAAGTTTATTCAACCCATCTGCCCCAAGTAGTAATTCAGTACGTGAAAGCCAATCTGACATAATCGATTGATTTGGATTCTATCTTTTATTAACCACGAAAAAGGTTGTCTCAAAACTATATTAACCACCCCGTCATGACACTTCGGGCATGACACCCCTCCTTATTAAGGAGGAGTACCCTGGCCGAAGCGCCAGGGAGAGGTGGTGAACTTTTGAGACAGTCCCCTCCGTGCCAGTGGTTATTGATTTCTATTATCAAAAAGCAAATTAAAGTTATTCCGTATTCTTTCTTTTAATATATCTATGTTTATCTCAAGATCATCTGATACTTTCCGGTAAATTTCCTTTATATCCACATCGGCCCCGTCAGTTTCGAGAAATATCCTCTCTTTGGGCAGGAATCTGAGAAGATCTGCTGATTCCGGCCTCATCACAAAGTCAAACCAGAACGAAAGATACATTCCCCTTTTAATCAGCTGCAATGCAAGCTCCTTTTTCCCCCTGAATCCATGCACAAGCCATGGTGTTAATGGTTTCAGGTTTTTATGAGCCGCCAGCAGCTCATCCCAGGACCTTACGCAATGAATTACCAGCGGTTTCTGATTCTCACCTGCAATTTTTACCTGTTCTGTAAATGTCGATTTCTGAAGTTCAATTGAAGGTCCTCTGAGCTTATCAAAGCCCGCTTCACCAAAAGCTATCAGGTCAGGATTACCGGCAATATTGCGGACATATTCCAGAAGTTGTTCACGGTTATTTTCATTCAGATGCCAGGGATGAATTCCTGCAGTGAAAGCCCGTGCTGATATTTTTTTGGGCTTCGTGTTCTCATGAGCCATAATATTTTCAACAGCAAATATACCCTCAGCAAGTTTTGAATTATGTGTATGTATATCTATATACTCACCTGGCTGAGGAAGATTCATCTTGTTTTTTCGCGATTACCGAAAGTCCCTTTTCAATACGGTTTATTGTATCTCCCTTACCTATCCAGCTTATAATGTCGAACATATGAGGTCCGCGAAGTGTTCCGACAATTACCAGCCTGAAGGCATTCATAATGGAGCCTGTATTGTATCCTTTGCTTTCAATCCATGTTTTGACAGCTGATTCAGTTGCTGACGCAGTAAAATCGTCAACACCCTGCAGGACAGGAATAAGTTCTTCAAGCATCTGGCTGGAGTCAGTCTGCCACCTTTTATTAATCACTTCAGGGTCGTACTCTTCAGGGGCCCTGAAGAAGAAATCGGTCTGTTCCCAAATATCCTTTACGAAACTTACTCTTTCCTTTACAAGTGCTACAAGCATCTCCAGGCGGACTATATCGACATGATATCCTTTTGCCCTCAGGAACTCCCTGAATTCAAGGGCAAGCTGATTATTTGTTCTCCTTTGGAGATACTGATGATTGAACCATTTTGCCTTTTCAGGATCAAATCTGGATCCTGATTTTCCGACTCTTTCGAGCGAAAATGCATTTATAAGTTCCTCCATTGAAAAGATTTCCTGTTCAGTCCCCGGATTCCAACCGAGCAGTGCCAGCATGTTAATAAATGCTTCGGGGTAGTAACCATCCTCACGGTAGCCCTTTGCAGTTTCACCGTAGGGCCAGTAAAGAGGGAACACCGGGAATCCCATTTTATCTCCGTCGCGTTTGCTCAATTTGCCTTTCCCATCGGGCTTCAACAAGAGAGGAAGATGTGCAAACAATGGTGGATCCCAGCCATAAGCCCTGAAAAGCAAAATATGGAGGGGAAGCGAAGGTAGCCATTCTTCACCGCGAATAACATGGCTGATCTTCATCAGATGGTCATCTACCATATGTGCAAGATGATAAGTCGGCATGCCGTCGGACTTGAACAGAACCTTGTCGTCAAGAGTGCTGGTATTGACAACAATAGGTCCCCTGATAAGATCATCGAAATGTATTTCCTCGTCTTGAGGCATTTTAAACCTTATCACATAGGGTTCACCCCTGTCAAGCTTTGCATTCCATTCAACATCGCTTAATGAAATCGAATTATTCAGTTTATCCCTGACTCCGGCATTATAAATGAAAGTTTTTCCATCTTTTTCGCATGCTGACCTGAGAACCTCCAGCTCACCCAGAGTATCGAAGGCATAATATGCATATCCCTTGTCGAAAAGAATATCCGCATACTGCCTGTACAGGTTCTTCCGGTCGCTTTGCCTGTATGGACCGTAATCTCCTCCTTCATTAATCCCTTCATCAACAATTATCCCGCTCCATTTCAATGAATCCATAATATACTCTTCGGCACCTCCGACAAACCTTGTCTGGTCAGTGTCTTCAATTCTAAGAATGAAAATTCCATTATGTTTTCTGGCGAATAGGTAATTGTATAGTGCGGTCCTGACTCCTCCTATATGCAGGGGACCTGTTGGGCTTGGTGCAAATCTTACTCTTACCTGCGACATGATTTTATTAATCTGTGATATAACCCTTCAAAGATAGCTAAACCTATAATATCTTTTCACCCCTAAATCCCCCAAGGGGGACTTTTTGTATTACGGAAAGTAAAAAGCCCCCACCTGGGGGGGGTTGGGGGGTAAGAATACATATTTATATTAATTTAGCATTTTAATTTGGTTAATATGAACAAAATGAAAGCACTCGTAAAAGCCAGACCTGAAAAAGGTATCTGGATGAAAGAGGTGCCTGTTCCTGAACCAGGTCTAAATGATGTGATAATCAAGGTTAAGAAGTCGGCTATCTGTGGCACTGACCTTCATATCTATGAATGGAATCCATGGGCTCAGAAGACCATAAAAACTCCAATAGTGATTGGTCATGAATACATGGGATATATTGATAAAACAGGTGCCGGCGTAAGAAATCTTAAGCCGGGCGACAGAGTCACAGGCGAAGGGCACCTTGCCTGCGGTCACTGCCGTAATTGCCGCCGGGGAAAAGAACATGTATGTGAGAATACAATTGGGATCGGAGTAAATATCGACGGATCATTTGCTGAGTATGTCAGGATCCCTTCTGTGAATGTTGTGCCGCTCGACCCAAGGATTCCTGATGAATGGGCTGCAATAATGGATCCATTTGGTAACGCAACCCATACAGCATTATCTTTTCCTCTACTGGGGGAAGATGTGTTGATTACAGGTTCCGGACTAATTGGCAGCATGGCGGTTGCAATTGCAAAATATGCTGGTGCCAGATTCATCGTAGCGAGCGATCTGAGCGATTATCGTCTTGAAATTGCAAAAAAAATGGGGGCAACCCTGACAATAAATCCATCGAAGGGTGAAAAAATTTCAGACGCTGTTAAAAAACTGGGGATGAGAGGTTTTGATATAGGACTGGAAATGTCGGGTTCTCCTAAAGCATTCATTGAAATGATCAGCAATATGTACAACGGATCGAGCATCTCATTGCTTGGCATATTGCCTTCGAATTTTGAAGTGCCATGGAGTGATATTATTTTCAAAGCAATTACACTGAAGGGAATCTATGGAAGGGAGATGTGGGAAACATGGTATAAAATGGAACAGATGATTATTGGAGGTATTGACCTGAATCCGGTAATCACCCACCGATTCCATATTGATGATTTTCAGAAGGGTTTTGATATAATGGAAAGTACCAATTGCGGTAAAGTCATTCTCAACTGGGACTAAAACAATAGAATAGCAATGTATAATAATTTTAAGGAGCATTTAAATACTATTTTGAGCGAAATAAAGGACGCTGGGTTATATAAAAATGAACGTATTATAGTATCTCCTCAGGGTGCTGAAATTGAGTTGAATACAGGGCAGAAGGTGCTTAATTTCTGTGCCAACAATTACCTGGGATTATCGAGCAATGACCAGCTTATTGAAGCGGCAAAAGCTTCCCTCGACGATCATGGCTACGGTATGTCTTCCGTAAGATTTATCTGCGGAACCACTGATCTTCATAAAAAGCTTGAACTGAAAATTGCAGAATTCTTCGGAACTGAGGATACTATCCTTTATGCTGCCTGCTTTGATGCAAACGGCGGGGTTTTTGAACCCCTGCTCACGGAACAGGATGCCATCATATCGGATTCCCTTAACCATGCCTCTATTATCGATGGCGTGCGTCTCTGTAAAGCACAGCGATACAGGTATGACAATGCCGACATGGAAGACCTGGAAAAACAGCTTCAGCTTGCACACGAACGAAGATTCCGTCTTATCGTCACCGACGGAGTATTTTCAATGGACGGTAATGTAGCTCCCCTTGACAAAATAGTCGGCCTTGCAGAAAAATATAATGCAATAGTGATGGTCGATGAATCACATTCCGCCGGAGTGGTTGGAAAAACAGGCCGCGGAGTGACTGAATTGTATGACCTTAAAGGCAGGGTGGAGATCATAACCGGAACACTTGGAAAAGCATTTGGAGGAGCTATTGGAGGATTCACCACCGGGAAAAAAGAGATTGTGGAGTTGCTGAGACAGCGATCCCGTCCTTACCTGTTTTCAAATTCAATCCCTCCAATGGTAGCGGCTGCTGGAATAAGAATGGTTGACATGATAACGGAGACAAATGAATTGCAGGACAAGCTTCACAATAATTCGGAGTATTTTATCAAAAAAATGACCGAGCTTGGTTTTGATATTAAACCAACCAGATCTGCAATTTGTGCTGTAATGCTTTATGATGCAAAACTATCCCAGGATTTTGCTGCAAGGCTTCTTGAGGAAGGGATATATGTTACTGGCTTCTATTATCCTGTTGTACCCAAGGGCCAGGCACGGATACGGGTACAACTTTCTGCTGCGCACGAAATTGCACATCTCGATAAAGCCGTGAAGGCTTTTAAAAAGATTGGAAGAGAACTTAAAGTGATTAAATAATCAATCTGCTTTGATCTGTGCGAATAAGCGTTCCCGATAGCTATCGGGACTGCGGGAAATACGTATTTCCCCCCCGCAGATCGCGCAGATTAACGCAGATGTGCCTCAGATTAACCGCATTTTGATGATCCGCAGTCTTTGCAGATAAGACATCCCTCCTCGTAAACCAGGTTGTCGGAACCACATTCACCGCATTTGCCTTTTGCTTTTGTTCCGTTCGGAATATATTTCTTGAGTGCCCGTTCCACGCCGTTTTTCCAGTTGTTTATCGATTCGCTGTCAAGCTTCAAAGATTGAACAAGGTTTACGACATCCTGAATAGGCATTTCATGTCTGAGAACACCGGATATAAGTTTCGCGTAGTTCCAGAATTCCGGCTTGAACATATGAGAGAGCCCTTCTATGGTTTTCTTGTATCCATATTTGTCGGTATACTGAAAGTCATACCGGGTTTTGCCATCATCCATTTTTACTTTTATTATCTTCCCCTTGATGATAGTCTTTGGAATCGGGAATATCTCTTCATCTGCCAGACCGGTGAAAATTTCATATGGTCTTCCGTCTTTCAGACCTACGAATGCCACCCATTTTTCCTCGTTGAAGTTGAATCTTATAACGTCGCAATCAAGCACCTTTGGACGTTTTGGCCTTTCGGCCCTGATTTCGTTCTTGCCTGCTATCAGAACTCCGTTCCTTGATCCATCGCGATACACAGTTGCGCCCTTGCAGCCTGATTTCCAGGCAGTGAGGTACAGTTCGCTCACGAGTTCCTCTTTAACATCGGCTGGAAGATTTATGGTAACACTGATTGAGTGGTCGACCCACTTCTGAATCGCACCCTGCATCCGAACTTTAGCAATCCAGTCGACGTCATTGGCCGTGGCTTTGTAATAAGGCGATTTTGCAATTATTGCATTGATTTCCTCATCATTCATACGAGTGATCTTATTGGGATCGTACCCGTTAAGTTCAAGCCAGTCGACAAATTTGTGATGAAATACTATAAACTCCTCCCATGAATCTCCAATTTCATCCTTGAATGTCACCTTCACATCCAGGTCGTTTGGATTCACTTTTCTCCGCCGCTTATAAAAGACTGAAAAAATCGGTTCAATTCCGGAGGTGGTCTGGGTCATCAGGCTGGTTGTGCCAGTAGGTGCTATTGTAAGTAGAGCTATATTCCGGCGTCCGAATTTAACCATGTTATTATACATAACCGGATCGGCTTCTTTCATTCTGAGGATAAAGGGATTTTTTCTCTCTCTCTCAGCATTATAGATCTTAAAGGGACCTCTCTCCTTTGCAAGATATGTAGATGATTTATAGGCTTCGAGAGCGAGTGTCTTATGAACCTCCACTGAAAAGTTTGTTGCTTCATCGGAGCCATATTTTAGTCCGAGGCCGGCTAGCATGTCACCTTCCGCAGTTATACCGATCCCAGTTCTTCTTCCCTCTTCCGATTTTTTCCTTATGTTGACCCAAAGACTCCTTTCCACCCGCTTAAGCTCATCTATTTCCGGGTCTGTATTAATTTTTGCAAGTATTGCGTCGATTTTCTCAAGCTCGAGGTCGATGATATCATCCATCATCCTTTGTGCAAGCCCAACATGTTCCTTATAAAGATCGAAATTGAAGGTGGCTTCCTTTGTGAAGGGGTCAATGACATAGCTGTAAAGGTTGATTGCGAGTAACCTGCAACTGTCATAGGGACAAAGCGGAATTTCACCGCACGGATTTGTTGAAACGGTTGCGAAGCCAATGTCCGAATAGCAATCAGGAACGCTTTCCCTGATTATCGTATCCCAGAAAAGCACTCCGGGTTCAGCTGATTTCCAGGCATTGTGAATGATTTTGTCCCACAGCTGGACCGCATCAATATCTTTTACAAATTTCGGATTGTCAGAAACTATAGGATATTGCTGTCTGAATAGCTTTTTGGATTCAACTGCATTCATGAATTCATCGGTCAACTTGACCGAGACGTTTGCTCCTGTAACTTTTCCGCTCTCAAGCTTGGCATCGATGAATTTACCGCTGTCAGGGTGCTTGATAGATATTGAAAGCATCAAAGCTCCGCGTCGGCCATCCTGGGCCACTTCACGAGTGGAGTTTGAATATCTCTCCATAAACGGAACGACTCCCGTTGAAGTAAGTGCACTGTTAAGAACAGGTGTGCCTTTAGGCCTGATATGTGACAGATCGTGGCCTACACCGCCGCGTCGTTTCATGAGCTGAACCTGTTCCTGGTCAATCTTCATTATACCACCGTAAGAATCGGACAGCCCTTCGTTGCCTATTACAAAGCAATTTGACAGCGAGGCAATCTGATATTCATTTCCTATCCCAGTCATGGGACCACCCTGCGGAACAATGTATTTGAAATCTTTAAGAACGTTGTAAATAAGTTCCTCTGGAAGTGGATTTTTATATTTCATCTCAACCCGGTGGATCTCCCTTGCCAGCCTGTGGTGCATGTCATCAGGGGTCTTTTCATAAAGATTCCCAAATGAGTCTTTTAAAGCATATTTATTTGCCCATACCCTTGCAGCCAGTTCATCCCCATTGAAGTAGCTGATGCTTGATTCTACAGCTTCATCATGAGAATAGGTGGATTTCTCAGTTTTCTTTTCTGCAGGTTTGTCAGCATCCTTCATATTCACCTTTTTTTTGTTTTCTGTTAATGATGCATCATTTGTTTTTCCTGATGCAACTACTGACTCCTGGACAAATAAATCTCCCATGTATAAAATATAATTCTGTTAACCTCTGATTCTGTTGCTATTAAACGACCACTGATTTTTAAAGCAGGTAATTGCTAAAATAGACAAGCATAAACCTCAATGCAAGACAAAATTTTTAAGTTTATTAACATTTGTGAAGGTAGTTATTAACTGGTCCGTATAGTGCTGTTATTCTATGTTTTACGAGACTCCACGAAATAAAAAGTGCAACCAGAAAAGCAAACCCTTTTATTATCTGTGAATTAATAACTGTTTATAACAAATACAACTTTTGCTCAGCCCGAAATAAAAAGCCCCGGAAAATTTCCGGGGCTTATAATTATAAAAAACCTATTATTAATTAAACAAATATCTCAGCCCAAGTTGAATGCCCCAGGTACCTGCTACGGTACTGGGATCCTGGTATGATTTTGTCACATACTCACCACCGATTTTTCTCATGCTTACCTTCATAATACCTGTTGTAGCATCTTTACCGGTAATAAGCAGCGGGGAATTCGTTACATAACTCTGGTTAAGTCCCCAGCTTGGGTTAAATAAGTTCATAAGGTTGATAATGTCAATTGAGAATTGGAGCTTGTTAACCTGTTGGCCTACTTTAAGTTTAAAATCCTGCATGAAACGCATGTCAAGGCGACTGTTCCATGGGTTATAAGCCCCATTTCTAAGTGCAAATTCACCAGCATGTTTTTTCAGGTAAGGATCCTGGTACGCAAATGCAAAGTATGCAGCTGCATCTTCAGGAGTATTCCATAAAAATTCACTGGCATTTTTTGGAATGTACATCAATTCATGGCTTGATGTACCATCTTTATTGGCGTCACCTGAATATATGTATGAAAAAGCATCGCCTTTATACCCATTATAGATGAACGATATTGATGATGCGAAGTATTTTGCATAATCAATTGTATAGCTCAATGTACCCATTACTCTGTGAGGAGTATTATTGTACGATAGACCCAGTTCGTCTGAATTAAGTTCTCTTGTTATCTGTCGGTACTGCCATGCAGAAAATGGGTCGGAACCCGTTTTCCCTGTAACTTCTTCAGTCCAGCTGCGGGAATAGACAATCAATCCACTGAAACCTGCAATTCTTGGAAGGTCGAGTGATGCAGAAACTGAATAACCCTGACCTTTCTTGGTATTACGCATTATTACTACATCAGTATAAGGTTGAGTCAGGTATTTGGTTGCATTTGTGGTGTTTGACCAATAAGGAAGAGAATAACTATCAACTTTGTAATCACTTGCTGCAGGAGCTAAATTGATATTTTCAAATCTGATGGAATTAAGATCCTTTGTATATACTCCTTCCAGGGTTAGCATCATATCAAGCGGAAGCTTTATGTCAAAGCCTAAGCTTGTACGCCACACCTGTGGAAGTTTGAAGTTTTTATCGATTGCAGCTATTCTTCCTCCGACAGGATTAGACTGCGGGAAAATATCTGAAAGTGTTCCATCCTTAAGCAGTTGAGAAGCATCGGCAAGTAAAGGGATTCTTGCAAGTTGTGACCTACTGGCTGCCCCACCGCTTGAGTTAATAACAAGCTGATATTGGATCATACCGCTGTTTGATGGCTGATTCGTAAACCAGACAAAAGGAATACGTCCGGTGAAAACACCTGTTCCACCACGGACTTTTAAGATCTTATTATCAAGTACATCCCATGCGAAACCCAAACGAGGGGACCAGAGTATTTTAGCATTTGGCCAGGTTGAAAGGTCAACAGATTCCCCATTTGCAAAAGTAACGCCATGAAGATTTGGATTATCAACAGCTCCGGCAAAATACAGAGGAAGATCTATTCTAACACCGCCTGTGATTTTGAGATTGTTTAATACACTATATTCGTCCTGAAGATATGATGAGAACTGTCCGAATGAAAGTTCTGCAACAGGATTTGTAATTCCGTTGATTGGATAAGTATATGCAAAACTTATAGGATCATAGTTTTCGTCAAATACTGCCGGGGTACCCTCCCCATTTGAGAATCTTTCAAAGGCTTTTAGGTTCTTAAACCTGTAATAGCCACTCCCCTGACGAAGATAGCTGTTTGCAAAGTATTGATTTTCATATGACAAACCAAAGGTAAAATTATGCTTATCCAACTGATATGAAACGTTGTCGGTAATGATAAGGGTGTTATTGTCTACATTGTTCTTATATGAGAACAACTCATAACCTGCCGACATTGTTACATCGCCAATTGCAGCAGAACTATTCATTATATCAATAAACGGGAAAACACTGCTGTTACTTGCACGAGGCTGTTTATAATTTGTATAAGCTAATAAAAACTTGTTAGATATCTCACCAAAACGGCTGTTAAGTTCAGCTGTCAATGAATGCAGCTTGTTGGAATTGAAATACTGTGAGTTCTCAAATGACATGCCCCCGGTACGGGAGTGACGGCTATTTACTATAGTAGGTCTTGCGTCACCGCTGCTGCTGGGTCTGGAAACATTCTCACTTTGTGAATAGTTATAACGCAAAGTGAATTTATGGTTTCTACTGATATTCCAGTCTAATTTCAAAAGAATCTTTTCATTATTTTCATTATCACCACCCCAGTCTTCATAACGACCAGTTTCATATCCATATTTTTCTTTCAGTATCTGTGAAAATTTTATCAGACTGTCGGCAAAAACCCTTGCGTTGACATTTTGATCTGAAGCATCGCGCCCGGCTTTCATTGCAAGAAGAGTGTTTCCAGGTGTAAGGGTATTTTCTTTTTCGGCGCTCATGAAAAAGAAAAGTTTATTTTTGATAATTGGCCCGCCGAGAGTAAACCCATAAGCTTTTTTTGCTGACTCAGCAACACTTAATTTTTTATCGCGGATATACTTTCCGTTAAAGCTCTGATCACGGTAAAAGCCGTAAACAGATCCTTTGAACTGGTTTGTACCGCTTTTTGTAATGGCATTTATACCTGCACCTGTGAAGTTCGACTGGCGTACATCAAAAGGAGCAACAGCAACCTGAATTTCTTCGATCGATTCCATGGATATCGGTTCACCTGAAACACCAGGCATGTTAGTTCCTGACAATCCAAAGTTATTATTGAAGTTTGCGCCGTCAACGGTTACATTGGTAGTATAAGCTTCACGTCCGACAAAAGAACCTGTTCCGGTTGAATAAGGTGAGAGTTTTGTAAAGTCACTAAGGCTACGGTTCAGTGATGGTATCAGAGCCATATCCTTTGTGTTGATGTTATTGGAGGCACCCATCTTTTCAGTGTTAAATGCTGATTTTTTTATGCCTGTGACAATAACCTCATTAAGTTCGGTACTTGACTCTGTAAGACTAGTATTAAAGACATAGTTCTCACCAAGAAGCAGGTTTATGTCAGTAAAGGTTTTCTTTGAATAACCGATAAAAGAAGCCTCTACTTTATAGGGTCCGCCAGGTCTCATGCCCTGAATAGTAAACATCCCCTGAGCATTGGCAGAAGCACCGTATGTGGTTCCTGAAGGTACATGAACCGCAACAATACTTGAACCAGCAAGCGGCTGTCCGTTACTGTCAGTTATTTTTCCACTCATGGAAGATGTTGTCGATCCCTGCCCGAACATCATCAACGAAACCGGGATGAGAACAAACATCATGAGCACTTTTTTCATTAGTTTTATCATAGATTTAGGATTAAGGATTAATAAATATTCAATTTAATTATTCTAAACATTTCAATTTTTGATCATTACAATAATATCCTTGTTTAAAAATACAGGGCAACAATTTACATTTCATTGGATGAACGCTTTTCAATCACCGGAGATAAGTTGTTAACAACTTATAAGAAGGGAGTGTTAATATCTTTTAAAGAGATTTTATTCAGGATTTTATTTGTCGCTCCGGTGTTTTCCTTTACATATTTTGCGGCATTCCGGGCAGATTTTAAGTAATTATCCCTGTCTGATAACCAACTATCGATTATCCGCGAGAAATCTTCAAATGTATTAAAGCACCTGGCCCCGTCAAGGCTGATAAGCTCAACCGCTTCCCTGAATTTTTTATGGTTTGGGCCGAAAACAACTGGAATGCCCCAGCATGCTGCTTCCAGGACATTATGTATGCCTTTCCCGAAACCGCCTCCTATTGCAGCTATATAAGCATATCTGTATGCTGATGAGAGCATTCCTATATTATCAATTATCAGGACACGAGCTTCCTCAGATTTTTCTGTGAATTCAGAAAACCTGACCACTCTTGTGCTGAATAACTTTTCGAGCCTGTCAACATTGGCTTTATCAGTTTCATGTGGAGCAAAGATCCATTTCATACTGTCAGGATACAAATTAATGTACCTGCTTATTATCTCTTCATCCTGATTCCAGCTGCTGCCGACAAGAAACAGTTTTTCCTTGCCCCGGAAAAGTTCAATCTGTGGTATATTTTTCGCAGAATCAGCAATTTGGACAACCCTGTCAAACCGTGTATCTCCAGCCACGGTTACATTTTCAATTCCAATTCCCTTTAAAAGATCCATCGATTGAATATCCTGAACAAAAAAGTGACTGAACCTGAACAGCATCTTTCTGAAAAAACCCCCATACCAATTAAAAAAATGCTGTTCTTTTCTGAAGATCCCTGAAATCAGGTATAATGGGATCCTGTTCCTTTTAAGCAACAAAGTATAATTGTTCCAGAATTCATACTTCACAAAAATTACGGCTGCCGGGTTGACCAGATGAATAAATCTCCTTGCATTACCGGGAGTATCAGCAGGAAGATAACATAGATAATCTGCGTTACTATAGTTCTTTCTGATCTCATATCCTGAGGGAGAAAAAAATGTGAGGACAATCCTATATTCCGGTTTGATCTTTTTAATTGCTTCAATCAACGGCCGGCCCTGTTCAAATTCACCAAGGGAGGCACAATGGATCCATATGTTTGTATTGTTCCGGCTGACTTTTCCCTTTAACAGTAAATCCCAGCCCTTTCTTCCATTGGTCCACAGTCTGGCCTTTGAATTAAAAGGAGATAACAGCCAGGCTGCCAAAACATATATCAGAATGCCAAGATTATAGAAATACTTCATTAGGGATATTTGAGTGTGACAAAAATACTAAAAAGGTGTGAAGGCATTAAGGCGTGAAGGTATTAAGGTGGAAAATAAATATTTTGCCTTTGAGCCTTGCGCCTCTAAGCCGTTACACCTTTGAACCGTTATGCCATTAAGTAAATTCCTGCTATTTTTGTATATTTAAATATGTCAGCCTATGGTAAGATTAATAGCTCTGATAATCTCGATAGTCTTGCAGATCATTGCTGCTTCAATTGCTCTCAGATTCATAAAGCTTACGAAATACAGGCTCTCGTGGATACTTCTTTCATTGTCATTTGCCTTTATGGCCGTTCGCAAAATAATCCAGCTTTTTGAATATTTCAACAGAACTCCCTCAGACAGATGGCTGATAATAGATGAATGGATAGGAGTATTGATTTCATTCATGATTATTGCGGGTGTCATCCTTATCCGTGAGTTGTTTTACTCCCTTAAGCGTGCTGATATCGACCGGATGAAGGCTGAAAAAAGAGTGATAAGCGCAATTATAAATACCGAGGAAAATGAAAGAAAAAGATTTGCCAAAGATCTTCATGACGGACTTGGACCAATTATGTCAACCGTCAAGATGTCACTTTCTGCCCTGGGAGAAAGGATCAAGGATCCTACAGATACTGTTATCCTGAATAATACCAATCACCTTGTTAATGAAGCTATCAATACCCTCAAGGATATTTCAAACAACCTCAGTCCTCATGTTTTGTCAAATTTCGGGCTTTCAAGTGCGTTATCAGCATTCATTGCAAAAATAAATCAGACAAAAGCCATGGAAATTGACTTCAAGTCAAATATGGAGAACCAGAGACTTGAAAGTGAAAAGGAGGTGGTTATGTACCGTGCCGCCTGCGAGCTCATAAACAATTCAATAAGGCATTCCGGGGCTTCAAGAATTGAGATTGAATTAAACAAGCATGAAAAATTCATTACCTTGCAGTTTTATGACAACGGGCGTGGTTTTGACACAACTTCATTGGGCACTGAAGACACAAAAGGTATGGGATTGTCAAATATAGAAACCCGGGTTAAATCTGTTGACGGTGTATTCATCCTTGAAAGCACTCCGGGAAAAGGGACCAGCGCACTTATTAAAATCATTGAATAACCCTGTTTATGGAAAAGATCAGAATTATAATTGTTGATGATCATCAGCTTTTTCGCAACGGTTTAAAAATATTGCTTAATGCAATCCCTGAATTTGAAGTCATGGGAGAAGCCTCAAACGGTGAAGAATTCCTTAAGATCCTCAGGGATACCAGGGCCGAAATTGCGCTTATGGATATAAACATGCCTGAGATGGATGGCATTGAAGCAACTAGAAAAGGCCTTAAAATTTGTCCTGATTTAGACATTATTGCCTTGTCGATGTATGGGGAAGAGGAGTATTATAATAAAATGGTTGATGCCGGAGCCAAAGGATTTGTACTGAAGGACTCGGATATCTCGGAAGTGAAGGAAGCAATTCTAACAGTCAGAAAAGGAGGTAGTTATTTTTCGCAGGAGTTGTTATATCATGTAATCCAGAAAATAAAACACCGGGAAAACGAAAGCAAATCGGCCAATCTTTCAAAAAGGGAGAAAGAAATTCTCCTGAAAATATGCGAAGGGCTTTCAAATCAGGAAATTGCAGAGACACTTTTCATAAGCAAAAGGACCGTTGACAAGCACAGGGCGAATCTACTTGGTAAAACAAACTCCAAAAATACTGCAAGCCTCATTCTTTTCGCCATTAAAAATAAACTAATAGAGATATAATACCGTTCTCTCTTTAATCAAAGCTGATATGAGCGAATCTCAAACTCTTGGACAGAC
>Ga0209745_1000957_pt1 | contig 17421 bp, 14 predicted proteins | sample BarGraNGADG00312_FD_184495 | JGI IMG/M metagenome (GOLD analysis project Ga0209745, IMG submission 184495) | Arctic peat soil microbial communities from Barrow, Alaska - Barrow Graham LP Ref core NGADG0004-312 (SPAdes) (version 2) | ecosystem: Environmental > Terrestrial > Soil > Wetlands > Peat... | reverse complement strand
TCCCCGACGTTCCGAGGGAGACCGCGACATCGCCGGGACGGGCGTCCAGGCCGAGCGCTGCGGCGGCGTTGTCGCCGGCGCCGGGACCGATGAGGAAGCCCGGCCCGGGCACGGACTCGTCGGGGCCGAGCACCCGGGGAAGGATCGCATCGTGGCCGAGCGCGCGGATGAGCAGGTCACGGTCGTAGTCAGCAGTGGCCGGTGACCAGTAGGCGGTTCCGGAGGCGTCGGACCGGTCAGTGACGAGCTCTTCGAGCACCGGACCAAGAGCAGACTCAGCCTCCGGGCCGTAGCCGCGCAACCGCCACGTGAGCCAGTCGTGCGGCAGGCAGACGGCAGCGACGCGGGCGGCGTTCTCCGGCTCGAAGTCATGCAGCCAACGCAGCTTGGTTGCCGTGAAGGAAGCCACTGGGACCACGCCGGCGCGCTCGACGTAGTCCTCCGCACCGACTTCGGCAACAAGTGCGGTGGCAGCGGCGGCCGACCGGGTGTCGTTCCAGAGCAGGGCTGGACGGATCACCCGGCCGGCCAGATCGAGGGCGACCATGCCGTGCTGCTGGCCGGCGATACTGACCGCCGCCACCCCCTCCAGGCCCCCGGCTTGGGCGAGGGCTGCCTGAAGGGCGTCCCACCAGTGCTGCGGGTCGATCTCGCTGCCGTCGGGATGCGTTGCCCGTCCGGTGGCGAGCAGGGCGCCGGTATCGGCGTCCCGCACGACGACCTTGCAGCTCTGGGTCGAGGAGTCGACCCCGACGATCTTCGCCATCCTCAGCGGGCGCCGAGGAGGTGCTCGGTGGCCAACTGCTGGAGCCGGACGAAGCCGAAGCCCTTCCCGGCGTAGTAGGCGCCGGTGTCGAACTCCTCGAAAGCCGAACGGTCAGCGAGCAGCTCCGCATAGCCCTCGCCGTCGGCCAGCGTCGGCACTGCGAGCTCCGCGACCTTCGCGTCAGCCAAAGCCTTCTGCACTTCGGGGTCGGCCCGGAACGCCTTGGCCCGCTCCTTCAGCAGCAGATAGGTGTGCATGTTGGCCTGGACCGAATCCCACACGCCGGACTCGTCCTCGGTCCGCGACGGCTTGTAGTCGAAGTGCCGCATGCCCTCGTAGGCCTGACCGCCGTTCGGGCCGCCGTTCTCCAGCAGGTCGACCAGCGCGAACGCGTTGTGCAGGTCACCGTGGCCGAAGACCAGGTCCTGGTCGTACTTGATGCCCCGCTGGCCGTTCAAATCGATGTGGAACAACTTGCCGTGGTACAGCGCCTGCGCGATCCCGGCCGCGAAGTTCAGCCCGGCCATCTGCTCATGCCCCACCTCCGGGTTCAGCCCGACCATCTCCGGGTGCTCCAGGGAGTTGATGAACGCCAGCGCGTGGCCGACGGTCGGCAGCAGGATGTCACCACGCGGCTCGTTCGGCTTCGGCTCGATCGCGAACCGCAGGTCATACCCCTTGTCGAGTACGTACTGGCTGAGCAGGTTGACCGCTTCGCGGTACCGCTCCAGCGCTGAGCGGATGTCCTTCGCCGCGTCATACTCGGCGCCCTCGCGGCCACCCCACATCACGAACGTCGACGCCCCCAGCTCGATCGCCAGATCGATGTTCCGCAGCACCTTCCGCACCGCGAACCGGCGCACCGCCCGATCATTGGAGGTGAACCCGCCATCCTTGAACACCGGGGCGGAGAACAGGTTCGTGGTGATCATCGGCACCTTCAACCCGGTCGCGGCGCACGCAGCCTTCAACCGGTCGATCTGGGAACGCCGCTCGGCATCGGTCGAACCGAACGCGAACAGGTCGTTGTCATGCAGGGTCAGGCCGTACGCGCCGTACTCGCTGAGTTTCTCCACGACATGCACCACGTCCAGCGGCGCGCGGGTCGGGCCGCCGAACGGATCCGTACCGTTGTAGCCGACCGTCCACAGGCCGAAGGTGAACTTGTCGGAGGCGACAGGGGTGAGAGTCACGGGTGTCCAATCTCTCGTCGGTGAGCGAATGTTGCGGGAATCAACTTATCCCACGGTCAGCGCCTCTGTCCACGAGGCAAGGTTCCCAGAATTGAATCGACGCCAGACGATGCGGCCCCTCCCGGCCGAGGAAGCCGTCCGAGCCAGGCGGTGACGAGGGGCGGACAAACCCGTCCGTGAGTTACCAGATCGTTATGCAAAACGGTTGAGCGCCTCGCTGGTTTGCCGTTATGTTGCCCCTACAGACAAAAGGTTGCCTCCGTGCAATCACTGGCCCGGTTCGGACAGGGTGGTCGGCACCGGGTAGCCCGCGACGGTATTCAGAGAGGAACAACATGTCGCAGAAGACCCGTTTCGTCGCCCTGGTGGCGGCGAGCGCGCTCGCGCTCTCCATGGGCGCCTGCACCAGCACCCCGGCCAGTCCGGGCAGCGCCCCAGCCGGTTCGGGCAGCGCCGCCGCGCTGAAGGACTGCAATGTGGGCATCACGATGCCCACCCGCAGCCTCGAGCGCTGGATCAACGACGGCGAGCAGCTCCAGAAGAAGCTGAAGGACGCCGGGTGCACTGTCGACCTGCAGTACGCCGACAACAAGGTGGACCAGCAGATCAGCCAGATCCAGAACCAGATCGCCGGTGGCTCCAAGATCCTCGTGATCGCAGCTGTCGACGGCACCGCACTGGGTCCGGTCCTCCAGGAGGCCGCCAAGCAGTCGGCGAAGGTGATCGCCTACGACCGCCTGATCAACGGCAGCCCGAACGTGGATTACTACGCCACCTTCGACAACTACAAGGTCGGCCAGCTGCAGGGCAACTTCCTCAAGGACCAGCTGAAGCTCGACTCCGCGAAGGACCCGATCAACTTCGAGCCCTTCGCCGGCAGCCCCGACGACAACAACGCGAAGTTCTTCTTCTCCGGCGCGTGGGACGTGCTGCTGCCCTACGTGCAGAAGGGCACGCTCAAGGTGATCAGCGGCAAGTCTCCGAAGTCGAACGACGAGTGGGCATCGATCGGCATCCAGTCCTGGCTGTCCGACAAGTCGCAGGCCGAAATGGACAACCGACTCTCCTCCTTCTACACCGGCGGCAAGAAGGTCCAGGCCGTGCTCTCCCCCAATGACTCGCTTGCCATCGGCATCGAGGCATCGCTGAAGGCAGCCGGCTACAAGGTCGGCGCGGACTGGCCGATGATCACCGGCCAGGACGGCGACAAGGCCAACGTCAAGGCCATCCTCGCCGGCGAGCAGTCGATGACCGTCTGGAAGGACACCCGCAAGCTCGGCGAGCGCGTGTTCACGATGATCCAGCAGATCTCGAAGGGCGAGAAGGTCGAGGTCAACGACGAGAAGTCGTACAACAACGGCGTCAAGGTGGTTCCGTCCTACCTTCTCGAGCCTGAGGTCGTGGTGAAGGACACCGTGCAGAGCAAGCTGATCGATTCCGGCTTCCTCAAGGCATCCGACGTGGGTCTGTGACCAATGCGGACGGGGTGGCGGGCAACCGCCACCCCGTCCGTCTCCCATCTGCACTCCCCAAGGTGAACCATGACTGACACCGATCCGATCCTGCGCATGCGAAACATCACGAAGGACTTCAGCGGGGTGCGTGCCCTTGACGACGTCTCCATCGAGGTCGCCCGCGGCGAGGTGCACGCCATCTGCGGCGAGAACGGCGCGGGCAAATCGACGCTGATGAAGGTCCTCAGCGGGGTGTACCCGCACGGCGCCTATTCCGGGACCATCGAGCTGAACGGCACCGAGGCCACCTTCGCCGACATCAACTCCAGCGAAGCCGCCGGCATCGTCATCATCCACCAGGAACTGGCGCTCAACCCGCTACAGTCGATCGCGGAGAACATCTTCCTCGGCAACGAGAGGTCGAAGCGCGGCGTCATCAACTGGGACCGCACCGCCATCGAAGCCGGCGCCCTGCTGGCCAAGGTCGGGCTGGACGAGAACCCCGCCACCAAGATCTACGAGATCGGGGTGGGCAAGCAGCAACTGGTCGAGATCGCCAAGGCCATGGCAAAGGACGTCTCCCTGCTGATTCTCGACGAACCCACCGCGGCATTGAACGACGAGGACTCCAACCATCTTCTTGACCTGATCTCCGGGATGCGTGACCACGGCATCACCTGCATCCTCATCTCCCACAAGCTCCGCGAAATCCGCCGCATCGCCGACCGGGTGACCGTACTGCGGGACGGCAAGACCATCGAGACCATCGACATGTCGTCGCCGGACGCCAGCGAGGCCCGGATCATCAAGGCGATGGTCGGTCGCGAGCTCAACAACCTCTTCCCCCCACACGAACCGAGGATTGGACGCGAGATGTTCCGCGTCGAGGACTGGACGGTCCACCACCCCGTCGACACGTCCCGCGTTGTCGTCGATCACGCTGGCTTCACTGTCCACGCCGGCGAAATCGTCGGCTTCGCCGGACTCATGGGCGCCGGTCGAACCGAACTGGCGATGAGCCTCTTCGGTCGCCTCTGGGGCACCGGCATCTCCGGCAGGGTCTTCAAGGACGGCTTGGAGATTCGCACGGCAACCGTCGACGAGGCCGTTTCGCACGGCATCGCCTACGTCACGGAGGACCGCAAGCGGTACGGCCTGAACCTCATCGGTAGCGTTGCCGCCAACATCTCAGCCGTTGCCCTTGCTCGGTTCGCCCGCTGGGGAATCATCGACCGTAACCGCGAGTACCTCACCGCCGAGGACTACCGGCGCAACATGAACATCAAGACCCCGACCGTCTCCGAGGTCGTCGGCAAGCTCTCCGGCGGGAACCAGCAGAAGGTCGTGCTGAGCAAGTGGCTGGTTTCCGGACCGGACGTGCTGATCCTCGACGAGCCGACCCGCGGCATCGATGTGGGCGCCAAGTACGAGATCTACGGCCTGATCAACCAGCTGGCGGCCCAGGGCAAGGCAGTGGTGATGATCTCCTCCGAGCTGCCGGAATTGCTCGGCATGTGCGACCGCATCTACACCATCTCCGAGGGCGCCGTCACCGGTGACGTACCTCGCTCGGAGGCGACCCCGGAAAGCCTCATGTACCTCATGACCATGGGAAAGGAAGCGCTCCGATGAGCACCCAGACCTCTGCCGAGCAGGCCACCGAAAAGCCCATTCCGCCCCGCAAGCTGGCGCTCGACTTCCGGCAGTACGGCATCCTGGCCGCGCTGGTTGCGATCATCGTGCTCTTCCAGGTGCTCACCGGCGGGCGACTGCTGATGCCAGGAAATGTCAACAACCTGATCCAGCAGAACTCCTACGTGCTCATCCTTGCAATCGGCATGGTGATGGTGATCATCGCGGGCCACATCGATCTCTCGGTCGGTTCAGTGGTCGCAATGGTCGGCGCGGTGGCAGCCCTGGCGATCAACGACTGGCACCTGCCCTGGTGGTTGGCTGTGCTGGTGGCCCTGCTGGTGGGGGCACTGGTCGGCGCCTGGCAGGGCTTCTGGGTGGCTTATGTGGAGATCCCGGCCTTCATCGTGACCCTGGCCGGCATGCTGCTGTTCCGGGGACTGACGCTGATCTTCCTTCACGGTGGCACCATCGGCGGCCTGCCGAGCGAATTCGTCGCGATCGGTGCCGGCTGGCTGCCGAGCTGGCTCGGCACGGTCGGCAAGACCGACGTGCTCACCATCGTCCTCGGTGTGATCGCCTGCGTGGCTCTGGCCGTCCTGCAGGTCGGTGCCCGCAGTGGTCGCCGCGCCCTCGACCTGCCCGTTGAGGGTGCCGCGTCCTTCTGGGGAAAGATTTCCGTCGCCGTCGTCGCCATCCTGGCGGTGTGCTGGCAACTGGCGAACTACTCCGGCACTCCGATCATCCTGATCATCCTCGCCGTACTGATCGTGGCCTACTCGTTCCTGCTGAACCGTTCTGTCTTCGGTCGCCACGTCTACGCCATGGGTGGGAACCTCTTCGCTGCGGTGATGAGCGGTGTCAAGACCAGGCGGGTCAATTTCGCCCTGTTCGTGAACATCGGCATGCTGGCCGCGCTTGCCGGAGTGGTCAGTACCTCGCGCGCCGGGAGCGCCGTCGCCTCGGCGGGCCAGAACTACGAGCTCGATGCGATCGCAGCCGTGTTCATCGGTGGCGCAGCCGTCCAGGGCGGCGTGGGCACCGTCACCGGGGCGGTCATCGGCGGCCTGGTGATGGGCGTGCTGAACATGGGCCTGTCCATCCTGTCGGTGGACGCCGCCTGGCAGATGGCGATCAAGGGCCTCGTGCTGCTGCTGGCCGTCGCCTTCGACCTGACCAACAAGCGGCGCGGCGGTCGTTGAGGTCGATCGGGACTCCGCGCGATAGCTCGCACGGAATTGAACAAGCACGAGCGAGGTGACGGCTGGTGACCAACGGCGCTGGGACAACCGAGGACGTACGACGGGCCAACCTGTCGGCGACCCTCGGCATCCTCTACCGCTCCGGACCGGTGTCCCGGGCTGCGCTCAGCAAGCGCACCGGGCGCAACCGGTCGACGATCGCGAGCCTCGTCACCGACCTTGTGGATCTCGGCCTCGTCGAAGAGCGTGATCCCGACTCCCTCGGGCAGGTCGGCCGGCCGAGTCCTGTCGTCACGATCCGTCCGGAGGTCACAGCGATCGCCGTGAACCCGGAGATCGACGTGCTCACCATCGGGCTGGTCGGGCTGGATGGCGAGGTTCGCCGGGTGATCCGCCACGAGTATGACCGGATCCCCACCGCGACCGAGGTGCTCAGCATCACCGCTGCCGTGATCTCCGGCATGCGGGTGGAGCTGGACGGGCTGCTGGTTGCCGGCATCGGTGTCGCCGTGCCCGGCCAGGTCCGTAGCGGGGACGGCGTGGTGCGCAACGCCCCCCACCTCGGTTGGCACGACGAGCCGCTGGGTGAACCGCTGGCCGCTGCGACCGGGTATCCCGTCCAGGTGGCCAACGATGCGGCTCTCGGCGCGCTGGCCGAGCACGAGTTCGGCGCCGGGCGCGACAAGGACCATCTGATCTACCTCAACGGCGGCGCCTCCGGCATCGGCGGGGGCGTCATCTCCGCGGGCATTCCGCTCGGGGGCGCCTCCGGGTACGCCGGTGAACTCGGGCATATCCGGGTGTCCAGCTCCAGCGCCATCGACCCTGCCGGAATCGCTGGCACGCTCGAGGCCGAGGTGACGCGTGCCGAACTCCTCGAAGCCCTCGACCTGAGCCGCGCCGAACCCGGCCAGTTCGAGGAGGCTCTCCTGAGCGACCGCTCCGACCGCGTGAGAGCCGTAGTGGAGCGGCAGCTCGACCATCTCGGCAGCGCCCTGGCAGCCGCCATCAATGTCCTCAATCCCCAGGTCGTCGCCCTCGGTGGCTTCCTGGCCACCCTGCAGGCCTACGACCCGGAGCGGCTCACCCGCGCCGTTTCGGCGTCCACCCTTGCGCCGTCGCTGGAAGGGGTGCGAATCACCGCTGCAGAGCTGGGCGCAGACCTGCTGATGGTGGGTGCCGCCGGTCTGGCCTTCCGCCCGCTGCTCTCCGACCCGGCGTGGATCAGTCGCTGACCCCACAGCTCCGGTCAGGCACGGTCAGTCGTCCGCCGGTCCGTTCCAGTCCCAGTGCGGCAGTCTGAGGCCGGCTGCCACCGTGTCGGGGGTGTCGGGAAGCCCGGCCATGCGGGCCGTTGACCACGCGAAGCAGTCTCAGTAGGTGATCACCTGTTCGCTGGAGTGACCGTGCAGCCGGCGGGCCGCCTCCGCCAGCGAGCCGGTGAGCGAGGGGTACACCGTGAAGGTCTCTGCGAGCTGGTCGACGGTGAGCTTGTTGCGCACGGCCAGCGACAGCGGGTGAATCAGCTCGGACGCCGACGGTGCCACCACCACCCCGCCGACGATGATGCCGGTGGTCGGAAGGCAGAAGATCTTGACGAAGCCGTCGTTGAGGGCCTGCATCTTTGCCCGGGCGTTGCCGCGCAGCGGCAGCATCATGCTCAGGCCGCGCACCACCCCGGTGTCGATATCGGTCTGGCTGCAGCCGACGGTGGCGATCTCCGGCGAGGTGAACACGTTCGCCGAGACCGTGCGCAGGTCGAGCGGGGCGACAGAGTCGCCGAGGGAGTGCCACATCGCGATCCGGCCCTGCATGGCTGCGACGCTGGCCAGCGCGTTGACGCCGGTGCAGTCGCCAGCGGCGTAGACCCCGCGGGCGGTGGTGCGCGACACCCGGTCGACAACGATGTGCCCGGACTCCGACAGCTGCACACCGGCTTCGGTGAGCCCGAGGTCGGCGGTGTTGGGGATGGCGCCGACGGCCATCAGGCAGTGCGAGCCGACCACTTCGCGGCCGTCAGCGAGCCGCACGACGACCTCGTCCCCTCGACGCTCGGCCGCGATCGCACGGGCGCCGTTGATGACGGTCATGCCGCTGTCCTCGAAGACCTGCTGGATCACGCGCGCGGCATCGTCGTCCTGGCCGGGCAGCACCTGGTGGCGGGAGGAGACCAGCGTCACCTGCACCCCCAGCGCCTGGTAGGCGCTGGCGAACTCTGCGCCGGTCACACCCGAGCCCACGATAACGAGGTGTTCGGGCACCCCGTCGAGGTTGTAGATCTGGGTCCAGGTGAAGATGCGCTCGCCGTCAGGCCTGGCAGTCTCGAGTTCGCGCGGATGCGCGCCGGTGGCCAGCAGCACGATGTCGGCGGGGATCGACTCCTCGCCGTCCGCCGTTGTGGCGATGACGCGCTGGGCACCGTCGAGGCGTCCGGTGCCGTTGATGATGCGGATGTCGTCGCCGACCAGCCGTTCGGCGATGTCCGCCGATTGGGCCTGGGCGAGGTTGCGGATCCGGGCGTGCACCTTCGCGAGGTCGACCTGCACCGCGTCGGCCAGCTTCTGGTCTCCCGCGCCCAGCCGCAGGCCGACCTCCTCGGCGTTGCGGATCCTGGTCATCACCTCGGCAGCGGCGATCAGCGTCTTGGAGGGCACCACGTCGGTCAGCACCGCCGACCCACCAAGTCCTCGGCGCTCCACCAGGGTCACCCGGCCGCCCAACTGTCGGGCCACAAGGGCCGCTTCGTAGCCGCCCGGGCCGCCGCCGATGATCACCACGTCCGTCACGCTGGGATTCTCCCATGCTGCGCGACCCGCCCGGCGACAATCGTCCGGGCCCAGGAATCCCATAGGCTCAAGCCGTGCTTCGCACCGTCCTCCTGCCCGCCCTCGCCGTCGCCGGCGTGATCGTCAGCGTCGCCATGGTGGTGATCGGCTATCCCGAAGCCAACGCTGTCCAGTCGGTGTTGCTGGAGCTGTCGTCACTGCCGCTGTCGTTCGCGGTCGCTGTCGGCATCCTGATCCTCGGGCGGAAGGTCGAGCGCCCCCTCGGACGGCGCACACAGGTCGTGCTGTTCGTCGGCCTTGGGCTCATCGCGCTCGGGCTGCTGGTGATGATGTGGGCCTACCTTCCCGGTCCGCGCGAGCTCGTGCACCTGGGCCAGCTGCTGGTCTGGCTCGGGCTGTTCGCGAACCTGCTGGTGACGATCCGCAGGCTGCCAAGGCACCGGTTCTCCGACTACCACGTCGTCGAACGTGAGGAGGATGACGAGGGCGTTGAGGATCCCGCTGACTCCGGGCAGACACCGTCGTTATAGTCATCTGGTGAGCGCCGACACCGATCCCAAGACCCTGGCCGCAACGGCCGCCAAAACCATCCTGGAGCGCTTCGGCCTACCCTCCATCGACGTCGCCCTGGTGCTCGGCTCCGGGTGGTCGGGGGCCGCGTCCGGGTTGGGCGAGCTGATCGGCGAATGCGAGCTTGCCGACCTGCCCGGCTTCGCCAAGCCGGTGGTCGTCGGCCACGGCGGTCAGCTCGTGATCATCGGTACCGGCACCGGGCGGACTGCTGCGCTGTTCACCGGACGCACCCACTTCTACGAGGGACGCGGCGTCGCCCCTGTCGTCCACGGCGTCCGCACCGCGGCAGCTGCCGGCGCCGACACCATCGTGCTCACCAACGGGTGCGGCGGGCTGAACCCGGCGTGGGGGCCCGGCACGCCGGTGCTGATCCGCGACCACATCAACCTGACCTCCGCCACACCGCTGGAGGGCGCGACCTTCATCGACCTCACCGACGCATACGCCCCCCGTCTGCGCTCGCTCGCCCGTGACGTCGACCCCAGCCTCGACGAGGGCGTCTATGTCCAGTTCCGCGGGCCGCAGTACGAGACCCCCGCCGAGGTGATGATGGCCAAGGCCATCGGTGGTGACCTGGTCGGCATGTCCACAGCGCTGGAAACAATCGCTGCCCGTGAGGCCGGCATGGACGTGCTGGGCATCTCCCTTGTCACCAACGCCGCCGCCGGCATCTCCCCCACCCCGCTCGAGCATGCCGAAGTGATCGCTGCCGGCAAGGCCGCAGCACCCCGCCTGCGCGGGCTGCTGGCCGGACTGCTCGAACGACTCTGAGCGGGAAGCCATGATCGACGACACCTTCCGCGGGCAGCTCACCGCCTGGCGCGACGCCGACCCCGACCAGGCCACCGCTGCGGCGCTGGACGACCTTCTCGCCCGCGCCGACGGCGGGGACGCTACTGCCAAGGCCGAACTGGTCGACGCGTTCGCCGGCCCGCTGACGTTCGGCACCGCCGGCCTGCGCGGCGCACTCGGCCCGGGCCCGGCGCGGATGAACCGGGTCGTGGTGAGCCAGGCAGCTGCCGGGCTCGGCGCCTACCTCGTTGATCGCGGGTTCACCGGCGGACGGGTCGTTGTGGGCTACGACGCCCGCTACAACTCCGACGTGTTCGCCGCCGACACCGCGGAGATCCTCGCCGGGGCCGGCCTGCTGCCGCTGCTGTGCTCCCGCGCGTTACCAACACCGGTGGTCGCGTTCGGGATCCGACACTTCGCGTGTGTTGCCGGGGTGGTCGTGACCGCGTCCCACAACCCGCCGCAGGACAACGGCTACAAGGTCTACCTCGGCGACGGCTCCCAGATCGTGCCGCCGGCCGACTCGGACATCGCCGCACGGATCGCTGCTGTGGCTACCGCTCCGCTGGCCGACATCGCCCGCAGCGACGACTACCCGCTGGCCGGCGACGAACTGGTGGGCGCCTACGTCGCGCGGGCAGCGTCCCTTGTTCCGGCGGAGGCCCCCCGCGAGGTGAATTGGGTCTACACGGCGATGCACGGGGTGGGCGCAGCCGTGGTCGACCAGGTGGTGGACGCGACGGGGTTCCCGCAGCCGCACCGGGTGGCCGAGCAGATCGCGCCGGACCCGGCGTTCCCCACCGTCCCGTTCCCCAACCCGGAGGAGCCGGGCGCGATCGACCTTGCTCTGGCGCTGGCGCGGGAGTCGGGGGCCGATCTGGCGATCGCCAACGACCCGGACGCCGACCGCTGCGCGGTGGCTGCCGTGATCGGCGGCGACTGGCGGATGCTATCCGGCGACGAACTCGGCGTGCTGCTGGCCGACGACGCGCTGCGCCGCGGGGTGGCCGGCACGTATGCATGCTCCGTGGTCTCCAGCACGCTGCTCGGCACGATGGCCGCGGCCCACGGGCATCCATTCTCGACGACGCTGACCGGCTTCAAGTGGATCGGCAGGGTGCCGGACCTTGCGTTCGGCTACGAGGAGGCCATCGGCTACTGCACCGACGCCGTCGCCGTCCCCGACAAGGACGGGATCACCACGCTGGTGCGAGTGCTCACCCTCGCTGCAGGGCTGAAGGCGTCCGGGCAGACGATCGCCGACCGGCTGGACGAGATCGCACGCACCTACGGGCTGCACCTGACCTCCCAGTTGGCGTTCCGGGTCTCGGAGTTGCGGCTGATCGGGGAGGCGATGGCCCGGGTGCGCACCTCCCCGCCGTCCGTCCTTGCCGGGGAGGCCGTCACGGCGCTCGACCTCGCCACCGGGAGCGCCGACCTGCCGCCGACCGACGCCATGCTGTTCGAGGGTGGCTCGGTGCGCGTCGTGGTGCGTCCGTCGGGGACGGAGCCGAAGCTGAAGTGCTACCTGCAGGTGAAGCTGGGCATTGATGAGAGCCGCGACCTGGCCGCGGCGCGCAGTCGTGCCGGTGAGCTGATGTCGCGGGCGCGGACGGACATGGCCGCCGCACTGGGTCTATGAGTACTGGGTCTATGAGTACTGGGTCGCCGCGGCTGGTGCTGATCGCCGGCCCGTCCGGCAGCGGCAAGTCGCGGCTGGCGCACGTCACCGGCTACCCGGCCCTGCGGCTGGACGACTTCTACTTCGACGCCGACCATCCCGCCATGCCGCGCTCCCCGATCGGCATCATCGACTGGGACGACCCGCGCTCGTGGAACGCGGAAGCGGCAGTCGCAGCCCTGGCCGAATTGGTCGCCCACGGCGAGGTGGAGGTGCCCGCGTATTCGATCTCGGAGAGCCGGCGGGTGGGCAGCCACCTGCTCAGCCTTGACGGTGCGACGTGCCTGACGGCTGAGGGCATCTTCGCCATCGATTTCCTGGACACCTGCCGCCGGGCGGGCCTGAGCACAGAGGCCATCTACATCGACCGTCCCGGAGCCGTGGTGTTCTGGCTGCGCCTGCGCCGGGACCTTGCCAAGAAGCGCAAGCCACCCCTGATCCTGCTGCGCCGCGGCCTCGCCCTCTGGCGCGCGCAGGGAGGCCTGAGGCGCAAAGCCCTGGCCGCCGGCTTCACCCCGATGACCATGCGCCGCGCCGTCGCCCACCTCACCGAGGGCACTCCCTCACCCTCCGGCACTCCCTCCCCCACACCCCCTCCCCCACACCCCTCCCGCAAGCTGTGACTTTTTCGCCGACATCGGCGAATCAGCCCCAGCCCGTGCCTGAGTAGAGCGCTCGACACCGGGGACAGCCGGTGTAGGGCCCCAGCCATCCTCGGTCGAGAAGCGCTTGGGCGACCTGCGCGGCGACCTCGCACGGCTTGCCACGAACATCGGCGCTGCCGTACCGAAATGTCGTCAGGTTCAGCCCAGCATGGACGTTGTCTCGCCGCAGATCGCGGAACGTACTGAAACCATCGATGTGGCCGACACGGCCGTCAAGCTCGATGAGCAGAGCGAACTGTTCGTAATAGATGTCACTTCGCGTGCCGCGTGTGACCGACACCTGCCGGCCGGGGGTCGGCAGTCCATGCGCACGCTCCACGTCGCGTCGATAGGCGTATTCCAGCGGGCTCTCTATTCCTGCCAGGTCGCCGAGGACGAGGTCGAAGCGCTTCCTGTTGCCTACGCGGCTACGAGCCTCCACGGTCTCGCTCAAAGCTCGCAGGGTGACTACGCGCTGCCGGAGTGCATCCGTCACCAGCCCTACCAGCTGTTCGGTCGGCAGCCTTTGTCCCACATCAACGAGTGCATCGACGGCGCGGATCCGGGAAAGCAATCCAGTCCGTCCGGATAGCCGACCCAAGCCGTCACGGCGCATCCGAATACCGGCCAACGAGTCTGGCTGTCGTTCGGGCGGCACCCACATCTCGATCGGGCCGACGTGCCGCTCGAGCCCATGGAGCCTGAGTGCGGCCTCACCCCCGAGGGCCGAGCCCTCGCCGGCCGCGAGGTAGGCCGTCCATGCGCGCTTCTCAAACCCGTTGAGCAGCGGCGCAGTGTCGAAGAGGCCGTTCTCCAGCCGTATCCAGTGGCCCTGATCGACGAGCCGGCGCAGGCTGGGGTAGCCCAAGCCCAGTTGAAGCGCCTGATCGGCGGTGAGGATTCCGGATTGAGCTTCGATCAGCGAGCGGAGCGCATCACTGACGTCACGTCGACTGTGCACGGACAGATCATTGGTCGGTCTAGCGCGACTCGATCGCACAATCATCCTGGCTGTGGAAAACCTTCGTCGGCGTCCACACCTTCACACCATTAACCCACTGTGACTAATTCGCCGACATGGGACGAAAAGCCACACCCTGTGAGTGGGGGACTGGAGCAGGAGGGAGAGGGATCAGGCGATCGGGGCCCAATCGGGGCCGGTCTGGCCCAGGGCCTCGTCCAGCTTGGTGAACAGCGGGGTCGGCTTGACCAGGGGGCGGCCGACCAGCAGCGGACGGGACGCCCAGGTGGCCTGCTGGTTGACGTAGTCGCCCTGCAGCACCAGGTAGTCCGGGCCACCCTCTTCGCTGACCTCACGGAGTTCGGGCTGCGCGGCCCAGATCCCTTCGCCGCCGAGCGCCTCGAACACCTTCTGGGCGGAATGCGGCAGCAGCGGGGTGAGCAGGGTGTTGCAGTCCTGCACCACCTGCAGCGCAACGTGCAGCACGGTGTCGCGGCGGGCCGGGTCGTCCTTCAGCTTCCACGGCTCCTGATCGGAGATGTACTTGTTGGCCAGTCCAACGACGCGCATGGCCTCACCGGTGGCCTGCTTGAAGCGGCAGCGCCCCCACAACTCCCCGACAACGTCGAACGCAGCGACCGATGCGGCGAGCAGCTCGCGATCGACATCGGTCAAGTCGCCGGCCACCGGGATCGTCCCGACGTTCCTGTGCGCCATCGAGATCGAGCGGTTCACCAGGTTGCCCCACTCGTTGGCCAGCTCGAAGTTGTTGCGGCGAACGAACTCGTCCCAGGTGAAGTCGCTGTCCTGGTTCTCCGGGCCGGCGACGGCGATGAAGTAGCGCAGCGAGTCCGGCCCGAACTCGCGCAGGAAATCACGCACGTAGATCACGTGGCCCCGGGAAGAGGCCAGCTTCGAGCCCGACATGGTCAGGTACTCGCTCGACACCACCTCGGTGGGCAGGTTGAGGGGTGAGTAGGCGCTGCCGCGTCCGCCACGTTCGCCATCGCCGTTGGCGCCCAGCAGGATGGCCGGCCAGATCACCGAGTGGAAGGTGATGTTGTCCTTGCCCATGAAGTAGTACGCCTTGGCGTCCTCGTCCTGCCACCACAGCTTCCACGCGTCCGGGTCGCCGGAGCGGCGGGCCCACTCCACCGACGCCGACAGGTACCCGATCACCGCGTCGAACCAGACGTAGATCCGCTTCATCGGGGCGTCCTCCCAGCCCTCGAGCGGGATCGGCACCCCCCACTCCAGGTCGCGGGTGATCGCCCGGGGACGCAACTCCTTGAGCAGGTTCAGGCTGAACTTCATCACGTTGGGACGCCAGTCGGTGCGGGTGGCCAGCCACTCACCCAGCGCCCCGGCCAGCGCGGGCAGGTCGAGGAAGAAGTGCTCGGTCTCGACGAAGTCGGGGGTCTCCCCGTTGATCTTCGACCGCGGGCTGATCAGGTCGACCGGGTCGAGCTGGCGGCCACAGTTGTCGCACTGGTCGCCGCGGGCGCCGTCGTAGCCGCAATGCGGGCAGGTGCCCTCGATGTAGCGGTCTGGCAGCGTGCGTCCGGTGGACGGCGAGATCGCGCCCTGCTCCACCTGCGCCACAACGTAGCCGTTGTCGTGCAGCGTCCGGAACAGCTCCTGGACGACCTCGCGGTGGTTCAGCGTGGTCGTGCGCGTGTAGAGGTCATAGGAGCAGCCGAGCGCCTGCAGGTCCTCAGCGATGACGCGGTGGTACTTGTCGGCCGTCTGCTGCGGGGTGAGCCCCTCGGAGTCGGCCTGCACCTGGATGGCCGTTCCGTGCTCGTCGGTCCCGGACACCATCAGGACGTCGTTGCCGACCATCCGCTGGTAGCGGGAGAAGACGTCGGACGGGACGCCGAAGCCGGAAACATGGCCGATATGCCGCGGGCCGTTGGCGTAGGGCCAGGCGACGGCGGCGAGGATGCGCGAACTCACAAACGGTCATCCTATGCGGTTCGCCCCACGCACCGGCACCTCCGTCCGGGCACCAGAAGCCGGGTGCGCCGCGCATTGAGACGCGTGATGACCGTCCTGATGGACCGAAACGGGCCGCGTTCCACATCCCGCCGACTTACCCCTACCATGATGAACGTGACCCCTGAGTTCATACTCTTGGCCCTCGTTGTTCTCACGGCGTTGGCCTTTGATTTCACCAACGGGTTTCATGACACGGCGAACGCCATGGCTACCTCGATCGCAACCAAGGCGTTGTCACCGAAGGCTGCAGTAACGCTCTCCGCGGTCCTGAACCTTGCCGGTGCCTTCCTTTCCGTCGAGGTGGCCATCACGGTGACCAACGCGGTGATCCGCATCCAGAACGCCGACGGCACGCCCAAGGCCGAGCTGATGTCCGACGGCGGCCACGGGCTCCTGCTCATCCTGATGGCGGGGCTTGCCGGCGCGATCATCTGGAACATCCTGACCTGGCTGTGGGGCCTGCCCTCGAGCTCGTCGCACGCCCTGTTCGGCGGCCTGGTCGGAGCCACCATCGCCGGCATGGGCTGGGGCGGCGTGAAGTGGATCGGCGAGGGTGCCAAGCTGGACGGCGTCATCGGCAAAGTGGTCCTGCCTGCCCTCCTCTCACCGGCCATCGCGATTGTCGTGGCCATGGTAGGCACCTCACTGGTGTACCGAATCACGACCGGTGTAGCCCAGCGCTACCAGGAATCGAGCTTCCGCTGGGGTCAGATCGGGACTGCATCGTTGGTCTCCCTGGCCCACGGCACCAATGACGCCCAGAAGACGATGGGGGTCATCACCCTCGCCCTGATCGCCTCGGGGACCTGGTCGTCGACCCATGAGATCCCGCTATGGGTGAAGGTGGCCTGCGCCGTCGCCATCGCATCCGGCACCTACATCGGCGGCTGGCGGATCATTCGCACCATGGGTAAGGGCCTCGTCGAGATCTCGCCGCCCCAGGGCATGGCCGCTGAATGTGCATCTGCAGCGGTCATCCTCACCTCGAGCCAGCTGGGCTTCGCCCTTTCCACCACCCACGTCGCGACCGGCTCGATCATCGGCTCGGGGCTCGGCAGGAAAGGCGCAGCGGTGCGCTGGGGCGTGGCCGGCCGGATGGGCCTTGCCTGGCTGACTACCCTTCCGCTGGCTGCCCTCGTGGGGGCGGCGATGTGGTGGATCGGCCACCTGATCGGCGGCACGGCCGGCGCCGTCACGGTGTTCGCGATCATGTGCGCCGCCGCCCTTTACATGCGCTGGCACTCCAGGCGGGACCCGATCGGTCACCACAACGTCAACGACGAGTGGGCCGACCCGGGCAATGCCGAGCCGAAGGTCCCGATCTCCGGAGGAGTGCACTGATGGATCAGCTCCTTGCGGCGCTGGACGCCGGCTGGCGGGTACTTCTCGTAGGCCTGGTGCTCGGCGCCGGGCTGCCGGCGATGTTCGCCTTCGGGGTGCGGGCGCTGGCGTGGGGAACCGGCGGTGAGGCCGAAGTCCATGCCTCCGGGGTGGTGCCCAAGCCGCATGCGATGGGACTCGTTGTGGCGTCAACGATGTTCCTCTTCGTGATCGTCGCCGTGTTGCTGGGCCTCAGCTACATCGTCGCCCACGGCCTGGGCTACGCCCTCACGTTCAATGGCATCCTTCCGGTCTTCACGCCGAAGTGAGCTCGTAGGCTCCCACACCGAGGTCGGACGCGGCACGGCGCATGTCTTCGGCCATGCGGTCGAGGAATGCCCTCGCCCCCGCCGTCACGT
>Ga0209745_1000956_pt1 | contig 17425 bp, 18 predicted proteins | sample BarGraNGADG00312_FD_184495 | JGI IMG/M metagenome (GOLD analysis project Ga0209745, IMG submission 184495) | Arctic peat soil microbial communities from Barrow, Alaska - Barrow Graham LP Ref core NGADG0004-312 (SPAdes) (version 2) | ecosystem: Environmental > Terrestrial > Soil > Wetlands > Peat... | reverse complement strand
CGCCGAACCGGCCGATATGACGTGTACGTCCACGAGGTCTATCCCCTGTCTCAGTAGTCGTCCGGATACGGCGCCACGCACGTCAGCGCCGGGATGCCGGACGAGCAGCTGTAGTTCGGCAACAAACGGGACAGGAGATGCCAGACGTCGTCAGACGCGTTGTGCTCCGCGGCGTCGTAGAGACTGGTCAGGAGATCGTCGAAGCCGTCCTCGAACTCCGCCCGACGGGTGCTGTAGATCCGGGGGTGATCGGTGGGGACGCACTGCTCGGCTTGGCTGAACAGAGCCTCGTGCAGCTTCTCACCCGGCCGCAGTCCGGTGTAGCGGATGTCGACGGCCTGGATCCTCAACTGGTTCGCGAAGTTGTTCACGAGGTCGACGATTCGCACGGGCTTGCCCATGTCCAGGACGAAGGTCTCTCCGCCCGTGGCAATCCTTGCGGCCTCGAGGACCAGGCCCACAGCCTCCTCGATGGTCATGAAGTAGCGCGTGACATCGGGGTGGGTCACCGTGACGGCCTCGCCGTTACGCAGCTGCTCGGCCAGGACGGCGAGCAACGAGCCGCGACTGCCCAGCACATTGCCGAAGCGGACCGCCGAGACGATGGTCGAGGCACTGGCGGAGGACTTCACCACGAGCTCGGCCAGCTGCTTGGTCGCTCCGAGGACCGAGGTCGGGTCGGCGGCCTTGTCGGTTGAGATGAGGACGAACCGCTCGACACCGTGGTCGATAGCTGCCTGGACGACGTTCTCGGTGCCCTTGACGTTGGACTTGACGCCTTCACACGGATAGCGCTCGAGCATCGGCAGGTGCTTCAACGCGGCCGCATGGAAGACGATCTCGGGCCGATGGTCGCGCATGATCTGGTTCATCCGCTCCCGATCACGGATGTCCGCCACGACGATGTCCGCGGTGTCCACCAGCGCCTCGCCGGACAGCTCCAGCAGCAACCGGTGCAGGTTCGACTCGTCGTGGTCGAGCATCATCAGCTGGCTCGGTTCGAAGCCCTGGACCTGACGGCAGAGCTCGCTCCCGATCGAACCCCCCGCTCCCGTCACCAGAACTCGTTTGCCGCGCAGCGTTGCCAAGACCCCGGGCGAGACGACGTGCATCTCGTTGCGGCCGATCAGCGACCCGACCTGCAGGTCGCGCAGATCCGTCCCCACCACGTCGCGCTGCAGCAGTGCGACGAACGAGGGCAGGTGGCGAACACTGGCGCCCACTCTCGACGCGGCAGTCGCCATGCGACGGACCGTTGCCCACGGTAGGCCGGGGATGGCCAGGACCACCACTTCAGCGCGCTGGGCCGTGGCGACCGCAAGCAGGTCATCGAGGGTCCCAAGGACCGGCAGCCGGCGAACCACCTGCCTTGCGGGGTTGTCGTCCAGGAAGCCGATCGGCGCCAGCCCGAAGGAGTCGACGTGTCGCAGATCTCGTGCCAGCGCGCGGCCTGCCTCACCTGCCCCGACGATCAGCGTCCGCAGTCCCGGCTGGGTCGTAGGCAGGTACCCGATGTCCGTGGGCAGCCATTCCAAGGCGATCGCGGTGCTCATCGCGACGCTCCAATCTCCGCCAGGGCGGTGCATACGGTGCGGATGTCCTCATCGGTCAGGACCTGGTCCATCGGCAGGGACAGCGTCTGGTCGAAAACGCTCTCAGCTCCCGGGAATCCGCCCGGCGCCCGAAGGCAGATGTGGCTGTACCACGTGAGTCGATGGACAGGTATGAAGTGCACGGAGGTGCCGATGCCTCGCTCGCTCAGAGCGGTGATCAGATCATCGCGACCGACGCCGAAGTTCGGACGGACGCGCACGGCATACAGGTGCCAGGCGTGCGTTCCCGACATGGGTCGCAGGGGCAGGGTGAGTCCGGGAATGTCCACGATGAGTGAGTCGTATCGCGCGGCCACCTCCGCGCGTCGTGCCTGGGTCACCTCGAACCGCCGGAGCTGGGCCCGACCGATGGCCGCCTGTACATCGGTCATGTTGGCCTTGAGCCCGTCGCCCTCGACGTCGTAGCGCCAGCCGCCACCGGGCAGATAGCGGCGCCACGCGTCCTTGGACATCCCATGCAGCCGGGCTCTGCCCACCGCATCCGCGAGCTCGTCGTCCTCGGTGGTCAGCATGCCGCCCTCACCGATGGCGAGGTTCTTGGTCGCGTAGAAGCTGAAGCACGTCGCTCGTGAGATGGTGCCGACAACCCGGTCGCCCACGGCTGTCCCCAGCGCGTGGGCTGCGTCCTCGACCACGTGGTCGAGAGTGATTCCGGCAGCCTCGGCCATCTCCTCCACCTGGGTGGGGAGTCCGCCGAGGTGGACCACGACCATGGCCTGGACCCCTCCGACTGCCCTGGCTGCGGCGGCCACGGTCACCGGCGACGGCATCGCGGTGACGGGGTCGACGTCGGCGAGCACCGGCTGCAGCCCCGCGTGGACGATGGCCGAAGCAGCACCGCAGAACGTGATGGTGGACATCAGGACCCGGGACCCGGCCGGCAGTTGCAGCGCCCGAAGGGCAAGCTCCAGCGCCGCGGTGCAGGAGCTGACGGCGATGGCGCGTCGTGCTCCGACGTGCTCGGCGAACTCCCTCTCGAACTCGATCACCTGCTGGCCGCTGGTGACCCAGCCCGAACCCAGTACCTGCTGAACGGCCTGGCGGGCTTCCTCACAGATGTGTGTACGGGTGAACGGAACGGCAGACACCGGCATCGAATGCTCTTGTGTCCGTGGCCTATTCGCGATCTGAACCATGCTAATCCACTCCCCGTCGTACGTCGTGAACCCGACCCTAGGAAGAGACGACGACCGGCGAACCCCTCTCCTGAACGAACCGACCTACGTCATTCGGCGGAATCACCTCGTCCTCGCGGGCGCCGAGGACTCCGGCCCGGCGAGCGAACGCCACTGCCGTGAGGGCCGAGTGGACGTTGAGCTTGCGCAGGATGCTCTGGATGTGGGTGCGGACGGTGTTCGGCGAGATGTCCAACATCGCACCAATCTCATTCCGAGACGGTCCTTCCATCAGGCAGCGCAGCACGTCGAGCTCGCGCGCTGTGAGGAGCGCGATGGCATCGGTCTCGGGTGTGGACGGCCTACCTCGCTTCGACAGGGAGACCAGGACTCGAGTCAACAGAGCCGCCGGCAGGTGTGTCTCGCCGCGTGCCGCCCCTCGGACCGCGATGAGCAGCGCCTCAATGGCACCCTGTTTGGCCACCCAGCCCCGGACGCCCATCTGCACTGCCTCGCCGACCCGGTCATCGTCGGCCGCCGCCGTGACGACCACGATCCCGAGGTCGGGCCATCGGTCGCGCAACCGGCGGCCTACGGCCAACCCGTCCTCACCAGCGAGGTCGAGGTCAAGGGTCACGACGTCAATCTCATGTTGGGAGAACAGGTCCAGGATCTCCCCGGATGACGCAGCGGTCCCGACGACCGCGAGGTCAGGCTCGACCGAGAGCCGGCCTGCCAAGGCTTCGGCAAATACGCGATGCTCATCTATCACAGCAATGCGGATGCGATTCTGTTGCATCCTGAAACCCTCGCGCCCTCGAGCCCGAGGGGGATTCGTCAGCGGCAGGAGCAGCCTCTACGTCAGGTGCACGAGATCGCGGGCGAGCGCAGGTGGACGGGCCAGGTCTCCTCTGTGGCGTGGGCAGTCATCAGCGCGGCCGCCTGTAGGCGCGAGTGCACACCGAGCTTGATGAGCAGGTTCTGCACGTGAGTGCGAGCCGTACTCCGTTGCACACCAAGGTGACCGGCTATCTCATCGGTAGTGAGACCATCCATGAGGCAGCGCAACACGTCCCACTCGCGCTCGGTCAGGAACTTCAGCACCCACAGTGGGTCATTGTCCCGAGGGCGAGGTCGAAGGGCGTCCCGCAGCACGAGCGGATCCACCGCGAGGTATCCCTGAAGCGCCAGCTCCAGCGCCTCGATGACGACCCCGATGGGATTCTCCTTGCCGACGAAACCCGCGGCACCCTGGGCGATGGCGTCCGCGACCAGCCCGGCACTGATCGAGCCTGACAGCATCACGACTTTGGTGTTCGGGCTCACGTCGTGGATCGGGCCGATGGCTTTGAGCCCGTTGCCGTGCGGGAAGTACACGTCGAGCAGGCACGCATCCGGCTGGTGCTCGCGCGCGGCTTCCACCGCCTCGTCGGGATCGAGGGCTGTCGCGACGACAGAGTGCCCGTTGTCGGTGAGAGCCACGCTCAGCGCATCGAGCAACAGCCTGTGGTCGTCACAGACCACCAGCCTCATGACGCCACCACCGGGGATCTCGAGCCTGGGCAGCACGTGCCCAAGCCCGGGGCCGACTGCTCGCACGGCGTTGTCCAGCGCTCGTCTGGTTTCGGGGCTCTCCGGCGCCGCCCGCCGAGTCCGTGTTGCCTTATGCACAAGTACAGATGTCATGGCTTGCCCTGCCCAACCTGTCAGCCGTGTTCGGGACACCCAAGCTCAGGAGCTGCCCGCTCAACCATGGCGATGAGACCATGACCAAATCCTGACCTAACATATACCAAATCTTGTACCAACTGAGACCCAAACTAGACTCAGTGACGTAGAACAAGGGCCGTAAGCCGAAAACATGATCATTTGTGACTAGCGAGTGACTAGTGCCGGTGTCGGGATGTGGCGCGGCAGAACCCGGGGCACGGTGCCGGATGCGCGACGTGCTCAGCCGACGTTGTGCGTTCTGGCCACGCTCTGCAGCGCGGGGTGGTTGATCAGGGCCTGCGGCGACGAAGTCTGGGTGCCCCAGGAGTAGGCATAGTCCAGGACGGGAACGGGAAGGTTGGCCTTCCACGTGGCGAGCATCTGCTTCAGCTCGACTGCGGTGGGCGTCCGGTAGTAGGGGTTGGCCGCCCCTTCTTGTCCGAAGGCCTGGTACACGGGCGCGATCTTGCCACGCGCGATACCGGCCCTGATGGCGGCATTGACCCGCTGGGGGATCTTGGCGAAGTCACACGGCGCACGCAGGTGGCAGGGGTAGACGTCCACACCCACGACATCGACGTGGGACTTCGTGGGCGCCAGGGCGGCGTACTCACAACCCAGCGTGCCCTTGCACATGTTCGTTCCATCGAGCACCACGATGAAGGACTTCTGGGCCGGCGCCTTGGCCCGCAGGTAGTCGGCACGCGCGGCGATCTCGGCCACGACAGTCGGGAAGAGGGTCGGGTGAGGTTCGTCGGCGATGTAGTAGCCGAAGACCCGTGGGTCGCTGGCCAGCGCGTTCACCTGGGCCTGGAACTGCGCCCGCGTGAAGCCCTGGACGCCTGCCGTCTTGCCCAGGTTGCCCACCCAGATCATGGCCTTGCTGCCGGCAGGGAGTGCGGCGAGCTTGGTCTTGACGCCGGCGGGGTTGGAGGTCGATCCACTCACGTCGAAGACGTTGAACCCCACCGATCGGGCGGTGGTGTACGAAGCACGAAGGTTCGCCGTGAAGTGGGCCGTCGCCGGCACAAGGGTGGCCGTGCTGGTCTTGACCGGGCTAGCTGTCGTGGTCGTCGCAGCCGGCGCAAGAAGTGACGTCAGGGCAAGGCTGCCGGCTGCGACGGAAAGTGCGATGGGGAACATGATGAGACCTCAATGGAGGTTGGGGGCAAGAGCGCCGAGAAGGAAAGGCGTCACAACCCCGTCGGCAGTCCGCCTGCGCCTACACCGTTTGGCGCCCCTGCGGCTACACCGTTGTGGGCGAAGCTGCGGTTCCACCTGAAGGCGTAGTTGCCGTTCCACCATATTGCGTAGAGGACCTACTTCGAAATACGCAGAAAAGCGTAGTTTTCGTCCTCTCCTCACGGGAGCGATGCGGGTCGCCCCCTGCAGCCGATCTCAGGAAGGCAAGACGGCCGGCGAGCTCCTCCCCCGGACGATCCGATGCGCCGCAGTCGACAAGGTCACGTCATCCTCGCGGGCGGAAACGAGCCCAGCCTGGCGAGCGAGCGCCACAGCATTGAGGGCGGAGTGGACGTTGAGCTTGCGCAGGATGCTCTGGACGTGGGTGCGGACCGTGTTCGGCGAGACGTGCAACAGCGCGCCGAGCTCGTTGCGGGACAGTCCTTCCATCAGCCAGCGCAGCACGTCGAGCTCTCGCGTCGTGAGGAGCGCGATGGCATCGGCCTCGGGCATGAACGACCCACCTCGCTCCGGCGGGGGGACCTGGATCCGAGCCAACAGAGCTGCAGGTAGGTGTGTCTCGCCGCGTGCCGCCCCTCGGACGGCGACGAGCAACGCCTCGATGGCACCCTGTTTGCCCGCCCATCCGCGGACTCCAATCGCCATCGCCTCACAGACGTGGGCGTCATCGGCCGCACCCGTGACGACCACGATCCCGAGATCGGGCCATCGATCGCGCAACCAGCGGCCTACGCCCAACCCGTCCTCACCACCGAGATCCAGGTCAAGTGTCACGACGTCAATCTCATGATGGGAGAACAGGTCCAGAACCTCCCCGGAGGACCCAGCGGTCCCCACGACCGCGAGGTCGGGCTCGACGGAGAGTCGGCCTGCCAAGGCTTCGGCAAACACGCGGTGGTCATCGATCACCGCAATGCGGATGGGCTTGGGTTGCACCTTGAGAGCCTCGCACCTGCGACTGCGCGAGGGAGCCGTCAGAGGCGGGAGCAGTCGCTACATCAGATGTACGAGATCGCGGGCGAGCGCAGGTGAACGGGCCATGTCTCATCTGAGGCGTGGGCAGTCATCAGCGCGGCCGCCTGCAGGCGTGAGTGCACGCCGAGCTTGTTGAGCAGGTTCTGCACGTGCGTGCGGGCCGTGCTCCGGTGCACACCAAGCTGATCGGCCATCTCTTGGGTACTCAGCCCATCCATGATGCAGCGCAACACATCCCACTCGCGCTCAGTCACAAACTTCAGCACCCACAATGGGTCGTCGTCCTGAGAACGAGGGCGCAGGGCGTCCTGTAGCGCGAGCGGATCCACCGCGAGCTGTCCCTGACGCGCGAGCTCCAGCGCCTCGATGATGGCCCCGATGGGCTTCTCCTTGCCGACGAAACCCGCGGCACCCTGGGCGATGGCGTCCGCCACGACTCCCCTGCTCAACGAGCCAGACAAGATCACCACCTTGGTGTCGACGCTCACCTCGCGAATCCGGCGGATGGCGCTGAGCCCGTTGCCCTGTGGAAAGTTCACGTCGAGCAGACACACATCCGGCTGGTGCTCACGTGCGGCTTCAACCGCCTCGTCCAGATCGAGGGCTGTCGCGACGACCGTGTGTCCGTTGTCGGTCAGAGCGATGCTCAGCGCGTCGACCAGCATCCTGTGATCGTCGCAGAGAAGCAGCCTCATGAGGCCACCGCGGTGGATCTCAGGCCGGGCAGCACGATCCGCGCGACCATGCCGCCACTGGTGCCCGGCTTGAGCTCGAACCCGCCACCGCAGGCGCAGACGAGCGCGCGGGTGATGGTCAGCCCGAGCGAGTTCTGAATGGGCACGAACCCCAGGCCGGGGCCGTCATCGATGACCCGGATGATGATCTCCTGGGCAGTGCCCGTCACGTCAACGGTGACGCACCCGCCGGCGCCGGCAGCTCGCACCGCGTTGTCCAGCGCGCAGCTGATTGCCCGGCTGAGAGCCACGGGAGCGGCAACAGCAATGGCACGGCCGGTGCTGATGAACCCGATCTCGCAACGTGCTGTGTGCTGCGCCCGCAGCACACAGCGCGATGCCAGGTCGACGACGTCGACCCTTCCAGGCCGGTCGTCAGCAGCGCCGCCGATGACGCCCTCGACCATGTCAGACAACCACTGGGCCTGGTCGAGGATCCCATCCAACCGGCGTCGAACGTCGCCACCCTCCGCACCGGCCAGCAGCAGGATGGCCGCCAAGGGCTCACGCAGGTCGTGACACAGCGCGCGCACGGTGTCCAGACTCGCGGGCGCCTCCGCCGGATGCGCCATCGTTGGGACCTCCTGCAAAAGAGGAGCTGTCATGCCCTGTGCTCCCCAATCTGACAGCCGCACGCGAGACACTCAGGCTCAGGAAGGGGCCGCTCACCCCTGGTGATGAGACCACGGCCGGATCGTGGAACAGTTGATAACAGACCTCGAACCAGCTGATACCAAGTCCTGAAACATAGCAACCGTAGAGCCAGGGAACTGGCCGGACAATGGCCATTCGTGACTAGTCCCGGTGACAGGATGGGGCTCATGGCGTACATCGGCGACGTGACCTCTGGCGGCCCGAGCGACCAGCGTGACCTGCCGCAGCTGACGATCCGCAAGGCGAGCGTCGGGGCGATGGCGAACAACGTCTATCTCCTGACCTGCGTCGGCACCGGCAAGCAGCTGCTCATCGACGCCGCGGACGATCACGAACGGATCATGTCGCTGCTCGACGAGGGCAACGGCAGCCTGGACACCGTCGTGACGACGCACCAGCACTGGGACCACCACCGTGCCCTGGCGCAGGTCGTGGCGACGACCAGGGCCGGGACCGCGGCAGGCGAGGCGGACGCGGACTCACTGCCCGTCATACCCGCTCGTCGTCTGGTGCACGGCGACACACTCACTTTCGGCGATATCATCCTGGACGTCATCCACCTGCGTGGGCACACACCGGGATCGGTGGCGCTGGTCTACAACGATCCGCAGGGGCACACTCACATCTGGTCCGGCGACTCGCTCTTTCCCGGTGGTGTCGGCAACACCCAGAAGGACCCTGAGCGCTTTGCCCTGCTGCTGGGTGACGTCCAGAGCCGGATCTTCGACGTCTATGACGATGACACGTGGATCTACCCCGGCCACGGCTCTGACACCACGCTCGGCGCCGAACGCCCACATCTGCAGGAGTGGCGCGAGCGAGGCTGGTAGCCCAGGACTGGCCGCTGGGTCAACCCACCAACGTCAACCCACCAACAAACGAGGTCAGGCGGGTGTGCTGCGTTCACGATGGGCGCGGGCCTTGGCCCTGTTGCCGCATACCTCCATCGAGCACCACTGACGCGAACGGTTGCGTGAGGTGTCATAGAACGCCCAACGGCAGTCGTCCGCCGGGCAGATCTTGACCCGGCCGAGCCGCTGCTCGATGGCGACCTTGGCTGCGGCGGCGGCGATGAAACCCACGGCCGTCTGAGCGCTCAGCTCGACCTCGCCGTCAACGGTCAACGCCACCTGTATGCCGACCTGGCGCACCTGTGCGCGGCCCTCGCCACTGGCCAGGGTGCGCAGGTCGTCACGCAGCTCGCGAGCATCCGCGAGGTCACGGGGGCCTTCCTTTCCGAAGCACGCGTCCAGACCCTGGGCGCTCAGCCACGACCGCCAGCCATCGACCGTCTCCAGGGCGTCCGATCCGGCCTCGACGTCCAACGTGTTGATGAACCGCACGATCAGGTCTGCGGGGTCGCCGCAGACGTCGAGGCGGATGAGGTCACTGGGAGCTGGCACGTAACCAGTGTAGCAACATTGGTGGTTGCGCGAAGCTCGAGTAACTGGCATCCTTATTTTACCGGTTATCACGTCGGTGGCCGGGGAACTAGAGGAGATCACGATGTTCCCGTACCAGTTGTCAAGAGTTCTGGCTGATGAGCGCATCCACGACATGGTCGCGGCAGCCGAGCGCCGCGAGAGGATGGCCGCAGCAAGGCACCAGCACCGGGACCTGGCCGAACCGTTGTCGCGCCTCAGGGCCGTGGCCGCGCAGATCTCACGGACGATGGCTCTGCTCAGCGGCCGTCGTGGCGTGCGCGCCAGCTCGACGGCGACCTCCGCGACCTCCGCGACCTCAGCCGGCCCGATGGGCTGCGCGGCATGACCGCTGGACCGGCACGCGTCGCGGGCGCACGTGTTGCCGTCGGCCACTTCGACACCGTCGTGCTCGACTGTCCGGATCCTCGCGCTCTGGCCGATTTCTACGCAGGGCTCCTGGGTCAGGACATCGCCGACGACGGCAACGACTCGTGGCAGAGCCTGAGCGGCGACGGATCCGGTATCTCGCTGGCCTTTCAGCTCGCCACCAACTACGTGGCCCCCGGTTGGCCGGAGGGGCCACCGCAGCAGCTGCATCTCGATCTGAGCGTGGACGACCTCGTCACTGCGCACGGCCAAGCGGTCGCCCTGGGCGCCACTCCTCTGTCGCCGACCACAGCGCCCGAGCCGGGCAAGACCTCCGGCTTCAGGGTCTATGCGGACCCGGTAGGCCACCCGTTCTGTCTGTGTCGATAGCCCAGTTCCCACGGCAGCACCGATCTTCGCGAAGTTGCCGCACGGTTGAGCCACGGCCGACCCCGTCGGCCGGTCTCATGACAGGTGCGACATGAGCAGGCAGTATGCCGCGCACGCCCCTTCCCGACCCCATTGCTGCCCCCGTTGAGCCCCGATCACGGGGCGTGTGACGATATCGGGCGTGAGCAGCCGCAGGTATGTCACCGTTCCCGTCACCGCGCTCTGGACCAGCCCTACGGCGCCCCGCGACGTGGACGCGTCCGCGATTGCGACCCATCCCGATGTGGTCGCCTGGTTGAGCGACCTGGACGCGGCCCAGGCGCGCCTCGGCCTCCGTGGTCGCATGCAGACCCAGCTCGAGCTCGGCGAGCCGGTGGATATCACCGGCGACCGCGACGGTGCGGCCACAGGATCAACAGAAGGTGCAGCCGACGAGGGCTGGCTCCGCATCGTCGCGCCGATGCAGCCCAGCAGCCTCGATGAGCGGGGCTATCCCGGTTGGGTGCCTGCCGCGCACGTCGATGCGCAGGTGCCCCACCTCTCGCCGCTCGCAGCCACCGTCGACTTTCTCAACGCCGGTTCGGGGCCCAACGCCTTCATCGCGCTGGCCCGCGCGCACCTCGGCCTTCCCTATCTATGGGGCGGGATGTGCGACTGGGGGCTGGACTGCTCCGGACTGATCCACCTGAGCCTGCGCCGGCTCGGCGTGGTCTTCCCTCGAGATGCCGACGACCAGTACGACGCGTGCGAGCATGTCGCGGCAGCCGACGCCCGTCCTGGCGACCTGTTCTTCTTCGCACACGAGGGCAGGCGACCCCATCACGTGGGCATCGTCACCGGTCCAGGCAGCATGCTGCACGCGCCCGAGACGGGCTCCGCGGTCATCGAGCAAGCTCTCACCCCAGCACGCCAGGACAGTCTCATCGCGGCCGGACGGCTGTCGTCACTCCTGGCCGGCACCGGACTCACAGGGTGACCCGGCGGATCCCGGCGCCGCTGCTGGTTCTGGCAGCCGTCATCTCGGTCCAGTTCGGCGGGGCGCTGGCCGCAACGCTGGTTCCGGTGGTCGGGGTCTTCGGCTCGGTGACGTTGCGGCTCACCATTGCTGCGGCCATCCTGCTCGTCACCATCCGGCCCCGACTGCGGGGTCGAACCACCACGGACTGGCTGGTGGTCGGCGCCTTCGGCGGGGTCCTGGCGATGATGAACCTGTTCTTCTACGGCTCGTTGGCCCGAATACCCATCGGCGTGGTGGTCACGATCGAGTTCATCGGTCCCCTGGTGCTGGCCACGGTGTTGTCCCACCGACTCAAGGACCTGCTCGCCGTCGCCGGTGCGGCGGTCGGCGTGGTCCTGATCTCGGGGATTGTCAGCACGCCCTGGACCGAGATTGACCCGGCCGGGCTGGGACTCGCACTGGCCGCGGGCGCCTCGTGGGCGGCATACATCGTCTTCAGCGGTCGCACCGGGGCCCGCTTCGCCCAGCTGGACGGGCTGGCCATCGCGATGACCATCGCCGCAGTCCTGGTCGCTCCGGTCGGCGTGGTCACCGGCGGGTCAGCACTGTGGACACCGGACGCGCTCTGGCGAGGCACCGCCATCGCCGTGCTGTCGTCGGTCCTGCCGTACTCCCTGGAGCTGATCGCCCTGCGGCGGTTGGCTGCTCACGTCTTCGGCATCCTGCTCAGCATCGAACCGGCCGTGGCCGCGCTGGCCGGGCTCGTCGTGCTCGGCCAGCACCTCGGAGCCCTGCAGCTGCTCGGTATGGCCTGCGTCGTCGCGGCCAGTGGGCTGGTGATGGGCGCCAGGTACGGGCCCTCCCCACCCGAGGCGCTCGCCGAGACCACGAACCAATAAGGTCCCTCACGAACCGCCCGACCGCGCTCACTGGACGCTGAGGGCCCCGTTGTCCTTGCGGCTCTTGACCAGGCTCGCGATGGTCGTGATCACCAGGATCCCGATGATGACCGCCAGGGACTGACCGATCGAGATCTCCGGAGCACCGGTGACGTGCTGCCCACCGTTGACGAACGGCAGCTCATTGACGTGCATCGCATGCAGGATCAGCTTGACGCCGATGAACGAGAGCAGGACCGCCAGGCCGAGGCCCAGATAGACCAGGCGCTTGAGTAGACCGCCGATGAGGAAGTACAGCTGGCGCAGACCCATGAGGGCGAAGATGTTGGCAGTCAGCACGAGGAACGGCTCCTGGGTCAGACCGTAGATCGCGGGAATGGAGTCCAGGGCAAAGAGAAAGTCTGTGGTGCCGAGAGCGAGGATCACGATGAGCAGCGGCGTGATGATGCGCTTGCCGTTCGCCGTGATGACCAGCTTGGTGCCCTGCCACTGGTTGGTTGCAGGGAAGCGCGACTCGACCCACTTCAGGAGGCGGTTCTCCTCGAACTCGTCGTCGTCGCTCTGGCCTTCCCGGGCCAGCTTCACGGCCGTATAGATGAGGAACGCACCAAAGAGGTAGAAGACCCAGGAGAACTCGTTGATGGCTGCCGCCCCGACGGCGATGAAGATGCCGCGCAGGATGAGGGCGATGACGATGCCGACCATCAGGGCGCTCTGCTGCAGCTTCTCGGGCACACCGAACTTGGCCATGATGATGAGGAACACGAACAGGTTGTCGATGCTCAGGCTGTACTCGGTCACCCAGCCGGCGAAGTACTGCGTGGCGAAGTCGGCCCCGGAGAAGTACCAGACACCCAGTCCGAACAGGACGGCAAGCGTGACGTAGAAGGCGAGGTGGCGCGCCGCTTCGCCCATTGACGGGACGTGGGGGCGGCGACCGATGATCAGGACGTCGACCAGCAGGAACACGCTGGTCAGGCCGAGTGTGAGGATCCAGACCCACACGGGAACGTTCATCGGGGGCACGCCTTCCGGTCACGGTACGACACGTCACGGTGCGACACCAAGTGGCCGGAGGTCTCTCCCGCCCTGATGGCGGACCGGCTCCCCGGGACCAGGCAGGCCGCAGGCTCGCTGATCCGTGATGACGAGGACGCCGCGTGGGGATACTCCCCTCCGTGGTGGGGCCATTGTCCCAGAGTCATGCCGACAACCCAAATCGGCCAAAGACGCCTGGGTCAGGCGATGGGCCGGCGGACCTTGGGGAGCTTGGCGAGGATGGTGGCGTAGGAGGCGTCGACAGCCTCCAGGATCTCGTCGTCGGGAATTGCCCCGCCGACGTCGAGAGTGTTCCACCCGGAGCGCCCGATGTAGGCCATCACGTGTGCGTCATGGGGAAACTGCAGCAGCCACTCATCGGCCTCGCTACGGTTCGCGCCGCACTTGACGCCGACGGAGGTCCCCGCGCCGAGGAAGGCAAAGATCTTGTCCCCGACCTTGGCGACGACGTCACCCTCCCACGGCTCGTCCTGCCAGGCGCCGGGCTTGCTCAGGGCGTGGGTCAGCAGCGCGTCCGGGGACAGACGACCGCTGATCACCATTGGCCCCGGGCGGGGTCGGACACATCGCGGTTGAGGCTCATCGGGTCGCCTCGGTCATCTGCCGAAGCTCCTTCTTGAGATCGCCCAGCTCATCGCGCAGCCGGGCGGCGAGCTCGAAATGCAGGTCCGACGCCGCCTGGTGCATCTGGACCGTGAGCTCCTGGATGAGGTTGGCCAGGTCGGCGGCGGGCATGTCGGCCAGTCGCCCGTCAAATACTCCGATGTCGGCGGTAAGCGCTCCATGTCCAACGGCACCTCGTCCACCGGCGCCACCTCGGGCCTTGCCTCGCGACTGGGATCGTCCACTACCCAGCAGAGCCTCTGTGTCGGCGTCCTCGCGGTCGAGCAGGTCGGTGATGTCCGCGATCTTCTTGCGCAGCGGCTGTGGGTCGAGGCCGTGTTCCAGGTTGTACGCCACCTGGATGGCGCGTCGACGGGTGGTCTCGTCGATGGCCTGCTCCATCGAAGGTGTCATCTTGTCGGCATACATGTGCACCTGGCCGGAGACGTTGCGGGCGGCGCGACCGATGGTCTGGATCAGGCTCCGGGCGGAGCGCAGGAACCCCTCCTTGTCGGCGTCCAGGATGCTCACCAGTGAGACCTCGGGCAGGTCGAGGCCCTCGCGTAGCAGGTTGATGCCGACCAGGACGTCGTACTCCCCCATCCGCAGCTCACGCAGCAGCTCGACGCGGCGCAGCGTGTCGACCTCGGAGTGGAGGTATCGCACCCGGACACCGCGCTCCAGAAGGTAGTCGGTCAGGTCCTCGGCCATCTTCTTGGTCAACGTGGTCACCAGCACTCGTTCGTGCTTGGCCGTACGTTCGCCGATCTCGTGCAGCAGGTCGTCGATCTGGCCCTTGGTCGGTTTGAGGACGATCTGGGGGTCGACCAGCCCCGTCGGGCGGATGATCTGCTGGACCACGCCGTCGCCCTTGGCCAGCTCGTACGGCCCCGGAGTTGCCGACAGATAGACGGTCTGCCCGGTCCGTTCCAGGAACTCCTCCCAGCGCAACGGCCGGTTGTCCATGGCGCTGGGCAGCCGGAACCCGAAGTCGACCAGGTTGCGTTTGCGGGACATGTCGCCCTCATACATCGCACCGATCTGCGGCACGGTGACGTGCGACTCGTCGATGACGAGCAGGAAGTCCTCGGGGAAGTAGTCGAGCAGACAGTTGGGCGCCGACCCGCGCGCGCGACCGTCAATGTGCAGTGAGTAGTTCTCGATACCGGAGCACGAGCCGACCTGACGCATCATCTCGACGTCATAGGTCGTGCGCATCCGCAGCCGCTGGGCCTCGAGCAGCTTGCCCTGCTTCTCGAAAGCGGCGAGCTGCACCTCGAGCTCTGCCTCGATGCCACGAACTGCCCGCTCCATGCGTTCGGGGCCGGCCACGTAGTGCGTGGCCGGGAAGACGTACATCTCCTCCTCCTCGCGCATGATCTCGCCGGTGAGCGGATGCAGGGTGTAGATGCGCTCGATCTCGTCCCCGAAGAACTCGATCCGGATCGCGAGCTGTTCGTAGACCGGGATGATCTCCACGGTGTCTCCGCGCACGCGGAAGGTGCCGCGGGTGAACGCCAGGTCGTTGCGGGTGTACTGCATGCCCACGAACCTGCGCAGCAGGTCGTCGCGCTCGATGTGGGCGCCGACCTTGAGCCGGGCCATCCGGTCGACGTACTCCTGCGGCGTGCCCAGGCCGTAGATGCAGGACACGGAGGCCACGACGATGACGTCGCGCCTGGTCAGCAACGAGTTGGTGGCACTGTGCCGCAGCCGCTCCACCTCGTCGTTGATCGAGGAGTCCTTCTCGATGTAGGTGTCGGTCTGGGCGATGTACGCCTCGGGTTGGTAGTAGTCGTAGTAGCTGACGAAGTACTCGACCGCGTTGTCGGGCAGCAGCTCGCGGAACTCGTTGGCCAGCTGGGCGGCGAGCGTCTTGTTGGGCGCCATGACCAGCGTCGGGCGTTGCACCTGCTCGATCAGCCAGGCCGTGGTGGCCGACTTGCCGGTGCCGGTCGCACCGAGCAGGACAATGTCCTGCTCGCCGGCCTGGATCCGCCTGGTCAGGTCGGCAATCGCCGTCGGCTGGTCGCCGCTGGGCTCGAAGTCGGCGACGACACGGAACGGGGCAACCGTCCGCTGGAGGTCAGTTGTGGGCCGCATGAATCAACCGTAGACGTCGCCACCGACAGCCGAGCTCTCGCCGGCTTGCTCGTCAATCACTTGGCAGTCCATCCGGTATGCCGTGCCCAGACCCGTGCGTGTTCCAGGGCGCTGGCAATCCACGGCTCTTTGGCCATGGTGTAGGCCGTGGTCGTGGTTTCCTTCTGCGCAAGGGCTCGTTTGAGGTCATCGTAGTCATCCCGGTCGGTGGGGTTGTTGACCAGCCAGTCCCTGAACAACAGTGCACTCTCCCAACCAGCGGAGCCGTGCTCGCGGACGTGCAGTTGAGCGACGCGACCGGGGTCGGCGCTGCCATGGAAGCGCTTGCCCCACGATGAGGGGTCGGGCGCCCAGGAGTGGACGGCATCCTGATCGTTGCCCTCTGCCCGGGGAAAGCCCTTGTCCCCCAACGCTTTCACGAACTCTGGTACATCGGCGTCGGAGAGACGTCGCACTGCGACCTGCAGGTCGATCACATCCTTGGCGGCCAGTCCCGGCACACTGGTCGACCCGATGTGCTCGACGGCGACCGCCCGGTCTCCCAGCGCGACAGTGATGCGCCCGATCAGGCGGGCGGCCACCGAAGGCCACGAGTCGTCATACGGCACAAGGGTCGGGATTTCCGGGCGATGGCTGCAAGAGCCGGTCATCAGGTTGTCGTTGAAGCCCACGATCCTGTCCTCCCAGAGGGCATCGACCTGGGCCAACAGCGCATCCACCGTCCCGTTGTTGTCCAGCCACGCATCCGCCGCCTCCCTGCGCTGCCGGTCGCCGGCCTGGGCCGCAACTCGGGCCCGGGCATCGGCCTCTGTGAAGCCGCGCCCTCCGGTGAGGCGCGCTACACGGATGTCCTCGTCAGCCCCGACGACCACGGTGAGGTGATAAGCGGCCGACAGGTGCAGCTCGACGAGCAGCGGGACGTCGTGCACCACGATCCTGCCGGGCACTGCCGACTCCACGATCGTGCGGGTGCGCGCTCCGATCAGCGGGTGGGTGATGGCCTCGAGATCCCTGCGCGCCCGCTCGTCGGCAAAGACGACCTCGCCCAACGCCTTGCGATCCAGCGAGCCATCGGCTGCCACCACCGCGTCACCGAAGCGTTGGTGGATCGCAGCCAGGCCGGTCGAGCCAGCAGCCACCACCTCGCGCGCGAGCTGGTCGGCGTCGATGACCACGGCCCCGAGCTCCTGGAACCGTTGTGCCACGGTCGATTTGCCCGAGCCGATCCCACCGGTGAGTCCTACGCGCAGCATGCGCCGACCCTAGCGTGGCCCGGACCTGGTTCCGTGCCCAGGAACGCTCGAAGGCCCGGACCAAAGTCCGGGCCTTCGAGTCACCGCGACGTCAGGTGACGTCCACGGTAGACAAAGCTTGATCAGCCGCCGGTGAGCTTCTCGCGCAGAGCGGCAAGCGCCTCATCCGAAGCCAGCGTGCCCTCGGCCGGAGTCGACGAGGACGACGAGCCTGTGGAAGAGGACGACGACGAACCGGGCGACTCGGAGGACGATGGACCACCGGAGGAGTAGGTGGTGGGCGTCTCCGGGTTGGCGGCAGCCTCGGCGTCAGCCTTGACGGCCTCCTCGACCTGGGCCTTGTGCGCCTCCCAGCGGGTGTGGGCC
>Ga0209745_1000955_pt1 | contig 17428 bp, 12 predicted proteins | sample BarGraNGADG00312_FD_184495 | JGI IMG/M metagenome (GOLD analysis project Ga0209745, IMG submission 184495) | Arctic peat soil microbial communities from Barrow, Alaska - Barrow Graham LP Ref core NGADG0004-312 (SPAdes) (version 2) | ecosystem: Environmental > Terrestrial > Soil > Wetlands > Peat... | reverse complement strand
GGGTTCCTGATCGTGATCGCCGCCGGCGTGCTCGCCTACGGCGTCCACGATCTGCAGGAGGCCGGTCTCCTGCCGGGCGTGAACAACCTCGCCTACGACGTGTCGGCCGTCATCCCGCCGTCCGGGGTGCTCGGCACCCTGCTGAAGGGCATCTTCAACTTCTCCGCAGCGGCCACCGTGCTCGAGGTCGTGGTGTGGGTGGCCTACCTCGCCGTCGTGGGCACGCTGTTCGTCCGGCTGGTGCGGCGCAAGGCGCAGCCTGCCACCCAACCCCGCCCGTCGGCCGCCCCGGCCGTCCGCGCCTCCGTCTGAGCGCCTCTTCGAGGCCTGTCGTCCGAAAGGCACCATGGAGTTCCGAGTTCCCGCGCTGGTTTGCGCTGCCCTCTTGGCGGTCTCCGGCTGCACCGACAACGCTCCCGCCGGCACCGGCTCGGCGGGTGACGGGCGCACCCTGAGTGTCACCTCCAGCGACACTGCGTGCACCCTGAGCGCCACCACCGCCCCGTCCGGCCCGCTGACCTTCGCTGTCACGAACACCGGCGCGGCGGTCACCGAGTTCTACCTGCTGGCCTCCGACGGCCTGCGAATCATCGGCGAAGTGGAGAACATCGGCCCCGGCATCACCCGCGAACTCGTTCTCAGCGCGCCAGCCGGCAGCTACTTCTCCGCGTGCAAGCCGGGCATGGCCGGTGAGGGCATCCGCGCAGCCTTCCAGGTCACCGACTCCGGGCAGCCGGTCGACCCGACCGGCGACGACGCCACGCTCGTCGATGCTGCCGACGAGGCCTACGGTCATTACGTCGGCGACCAGATCGACCAGCTCCTGGCCAAGACCAAGGAGTTCGTCGCGCTCTACACCGCTGGCAAGGACGCCGAGGCGCGGGCGCTGTACCCGCGGGCCCGCGTCCACTGGGAGCGGGTGGAGACGGTCGCTGAGTCGTTCGGCGACCTCGACCCCAAGATGGACGCCCGCGAGGCCGACCTCGAACAGGGCCAGAAGTGGGCCGGCTGGCACCGGATCGAGGAAGACCTGTGGCCGGGCCGCGCCAAGGACTACACCCCGCTGACTGCCGCGGAGCGCAAGACCTACGCCGACGACCTGCTGGCCAACACAGAGGAGCTGCACGAGCGGGTGGAGGAGATGAGCTTCACCGCCGACGCCATCGCCAACGGCGCCAAGGGCCTGCTCGACGAGGTCGCGACCGGCAAGGTCACCGGCGAAGAGGAGTACTGGTCGCGCACCGACCTGTGGGACTTCCAGGCCAACGTCGACGGCGCCCGGGTGGCGTGGGAAGGCCTGCGGGACCTGCTCAAGCGCAAGAACGCAGGCCTGGACTCCCAGATCGAGAGCCGGTTCACCGGCCTGCAGAAGCTGCTCGACCAGCAGAGGGTGGGCGACGGGTTCGTCGCCTACGACAAGCTGACCAAGGCCCAGGTCAAGGAGCTCTCCGACGCCGTGAACGCCCTGTCCGAGCCGCTGTCGAAGATCGCCGGAACCGTCCTCTCATGACCCCCACTTCCGACAAGTCGGCGAAAAGGGGAGGGTTGTCGCGGCGAGGGCTGATCGGATCCGCCGGGGCTGGCGCTGCGGTCGCTCTTGCCGGAGCCGGGGCGATGGCTGCCACCGGGAGGGCGCAGGCGGCCGCCGGGCCCTCGTGGAGCACCGTGGCGTTCCACGGCGCCACGCAGGCCGGCATCACCACAGCAGCCCAGGACCGGCTGCACCTCGCCGCGTTCGACGTAATGCCCAGCGCCACCCGCGACGACCTCGTGCAGCTACTGAAGGACTGGACGGCCGCAGCAGCCCGCATGACAGCGGGCGACGGCGCCGGCCTGGCCGGGCCGCTGTCCGGCCGCTACGATGCGCCGCCGGATGACACCGGCGAGGCCATCGGGCTCGACCCCGCGAACCTCCCCATCACGTTCGGCTTCGGCCCCACGCTGTTTCGGGATGCCGCCGGCGCCGATCGGTTCGGCCTGGCCGCCCGGCAACCCGACGCGCTCACCCGCCTGCCGCACTTCCCGCACGACTTCCTCGACGCGTCGGCCAGCGACGGCGACCTCGTCGTCCAGGCCTGCTCGAACGACCCGCAGGTGGCCGTGCACGCCATCCGCAACCTCACCCGGATCGCGTTCGGACGGGCGGCGATCCGCTGGTCCCAGCTCGGCTTCGGCCGTACCTCCTCCACGTCGACGACGCAGGTCACCCCGCGCAACCTCTTCGGCTTCAAGGACGACACCGCGAGCCTTCGCGCCGAGGACACCGCAGGAATCGACGCCCACGTCTGGACCCGTCCGGAACCCAAGGCCGCCTGGCTCGAGGGTGGCAGCTACCTGGTGGCGCGCAAGATCGCGATGCACATCGAGACGTGGGACCGCGGCAGCCTGCGCGAGCAGGAGAGCATCATCGGCCGCACCAAGGCCGAGGGTGCGCCGCTGTCGGGCGGGCACGAGTTCACCGCACCCGACTTCGCGCTCGCAGGACGCGGAGGGGCGCCGCTGGTCGATACTGCCTCGCACCTTGCCCTGGCGCACCCCGAGCACAACAACGGGGCACGAATGCTGCGACGCGGCTACAGCTACGTCGACGGCAGCAACCAGCTGGGCCGGCTGGCGGCAGGGCTGTCTTCATCGCCTTCGTCACCGATCCGCGCACGCACTACATCCCGATGCAGACCGCGATGGCGTCCAACGACCTGCTCAGCGAGTACCTGCAACACATCGGGTCGGGGCTGTGGGCGGTGCCTCCGGGCGTCGTCGCCGGCGAGTTCGTCGGGCAGGCTCTGTTCACCTGAGCCCGCGACACCTCAGCCGGCCTGCCTGCTCCGGCCCACCCGCGACCAGGCGGACCTGCTGAAGCCTGGCGTGTCGCCAAGGCTGAGTTCCGCGTCCCACCGATAGGTGGTAGGCCACCGGCGCATTCCCTGCTGCAACGTGGTGATTGTGCGCACGAGCGGCGTGGGACGCGACGGCGCCCAGCCGGTCTCCGGAACCAGGCCAAGGCGAACGCTGTCGCCCTGCCGGTGGAGAGTCAGCCGGCCGGCGGCGACCTGGTCGGCGGCCACCTGCAGGATCCAGCGGACCTCTGCTGCGCGGCCCTGTGCAAGCCGGTCCAGGGGAGGGAGACCGGACGGCAGGAGCAGCGAGGCCGAGCGTTCGCCGCTGCCGACCGACACCGATCGCACGTTGCCGTCCCCGGCCACCTCGACGGTCCCGCAGGGACTGGGGTGGCGGCCGGCAGTGGCCGGCAACACCGTGACCGGGGGCCGGCGTCCAGCCATCAGGTCGGCGGCAACCACCGTTGGTGCCCAGCGGGCCAGCAGTGTGGGGCGCACGGTGAGCAGCCGGGGCAGCCGCACCACCTCGATGCTGCGGCCGTCCACCTCGATCTCGACGTGGGAATCGCCGGTGAGCATGGCGAAACCGAGCATCTCGACGGCGAAGAAGCGATCCGGGGTGGCCACGTTCGAGCCGACCGGGGCCAGGAACGGGCCCCTGCCGGCGCGCGGCGCCGGACTCTCCACCGCCACCCGCCAGACCGCGCCGTCGGGGTCGTTCAGTTCCACCTGCAGGTGCAGCCCGGCCGAGACGTCGAACCGGGCCTCCCGGAACGGCACCGTTGCCAGCGTCCCGTGCCCGCGGCCGATCCCGGCAGAGAGCGGCAGGTCGGCGACGGTGTCCTGGGTGAGCACGTCGACGTAGCCGTCGTGCCGCATCCAGAGCACGCGCAGCCCTGAGCCGTCGCGGCCCTGGAGTTGCTGGACCTCGAGGGCCGCCACGACCGGATGGCCGAGCAGGTCGACGATGAACAGCCGCTCCATCGGTTGCAGGCCAAGGCTGAACGGCACCACGACGCGTACGGCGGCCGGGCTCACCGCGCGGCTCGCCTGCGGAACCAGCCCAGCCCTGCCACCCACAGCAGGATGGCCAGATCGATGACGAGCCCGATCTTGCCGCCCGGAAGGCTCAGGGCGCACAGGGCCAGCGAGCCGACCGTCGTGATCACCAGGGCGCGGGCAGCCCAGGTCTTGCCCGCGAGCACCGCCCATGCGACCACGAGGAAGGCGATCGTGCCCGCCGACCAGCCGACGATCTGGACGGGGGCCATCCAGCCCGGCAGGGGCAGCCACGCTGTGCAGCCGAGGACGGTCGCATCGGCCGCACAGGTTCCTGCTGTGGGTGGGTTCAGTGTGAGGGCGACGCCCATCAGGTGGGGCAGCGCATGCAGGGCGAGCGCGACGGCAAGGGCAAGCCTGACGGGCAGTGACTGCACGAGAGGTCGGACCCGCGAGGTCCGGTCGAGCGGCGCGGTGACGGTGGACATGCTCATCTCCTATTTAAAGCGGTCATCCGTTCGGTATAACCATGCCAGCACCCCATCGACCTGTCAAAACCGGACGTCCGGTATAGTTAAGTCATGCCGAAAGTCACTGAGGAGCACCTGCAGGCCCGCCGCCGCCAGATCACCCTCGCCGCCGCCCGCCTGGTCGCCACCCGCGGGATCCATTCGACTTCGATGCGGGATGTGATCGCCGGCTCGGGGCTCTCCGGCGGCGCCGTCTATCACTACTTCCCGGCCAAGGCGGACCTGCTGGAGTCGATCGGCGAGCTCACCCTCTCGACCTACCGCAGGAGCGCCGCCACCCTCATCGCCGAACGAGGCGAGCTGGGACCTGCCGAACTTCTGGTAGCGATCGCGGAACTGGTCATCCAGCCAGCCGAGGACGGCACCGACCTCTCCGGAGTGGGGCTTGCGATGTGGGCGGAGGCACTGCACGACCCAAGGGTTGCGGCCGGGACGCTTCGGATCATCCGGGGCCTGCGCGGCCAGCTTGAGCAGGTCGCTGCTGGCTGGGTGGCTGCCGGCCACCTGCCGGCGGGCACGAGCCCGACGGCGGTTGCGTCGGTGCTGTACGCCGTCATCCCGGGCTTCCTGCTGCAGCACCATGTCACCGGTGACGTCTCACCCGCTGTGCTGGGTGAAGGGCTCACCGCACTGCTCGGCTGGGTCGAGAACCCGTAGGGCATGCTTGTAGCCGTGGCAAAGCAATACAGCGAGATCACCGACCGGCTGCGACGGTTCATCGAGGACCAGCAGATGTTCTTCGTCGGCACCGCCGCGCGCGACGGCAGGGTGAACGTCTCCCCGAAAGGGCTGGACAGCCTGCGGATCCTCAGCCCGACGCGGGTTGTCTGGCTGAACGGCACCGGCAGCGGCAACGAGACCGCAGCCCACCTGCTCGACGTGCCTCGCATGACCATCATGTTCTGCTCGTTCGTTCGCGAACCACTGATCCTGCGGGCCTACGGGACGGCGCGTGCCGTGCACCCCGGCGACGCCGACTGGGCCGAGCTGGCCGCGCTGTTCCCGCCGTTGCTCGGAGCCCGCAACATCTTCGTCCTCGACGTCGACCTGGTGCAGACCTCCTGTGGCTACGGGGTGCCGCTGTACGAGTACGTCGACCAGCGCGAACTGATGAACTCCTGGGCGACCAAGAAGGGCGAGGAGGGGCTGCGCGAGTACCAGCAGAAGCACAACCTGATCAGCCTCGACGGGCTGCCGACCGGACTCCCGCACTAACCGTCTACGGGCGGTATCGCCCTCAGGACTTGTACCGCACGGGGTCGCTGTGACCGCAGCACACCCATTCGGCGCCTTGCGCGCCCAACCGGGCCAGGTCGGCAAGGCCCTGCATCGGGTCGCTCATGATGAGGGCGCGCATCGGCTTCAGGCCGGTGGCGTCCGCGGTCCCGGTGTCGCCGACGAACAGCACCGACCCGTGGCGGAACGAGTGGTGGCCCGGGGTGTGCCCGGGGGTGTGCAGGGCGGTCAGGCCGGACCAGAGTTCGGTGTCGCCCTCAATGAGCTGCAGGTTGCCGGGCAGTTCGACGTGCGCGATCGCACCCGTGAACTGCCGGAGGAAGGTGGACGGCGGCGGCACCGCGCCGGTGAGGATGGCGGCGTCCTCGGAGCCCAGCCAGGTGCGGGCGCCCGTTCGGCGCTGCCATTCCGCCGCGGCCCCGGTGTGGTCGATGTCGTAGTGCGTGAGCAGGATGTCGGTCACCTCGTACGGCGAACGCCCGGCTGCGCGCAGCTCCCTCGCCACCTTGTTGAGCCCGGCCTTCATGCCCGGGTCGATGATCGCCACCCGGTCGCCGTCGTCCAGCCAGTAGCAGTGGGCACCCACGGAATCGGTGAGCCAGTAGGTGTTCTCGGCGAGCTGCTTCATGCGTCCTCCCGTGTCGCGCGGCGGCGATTGCCAGGTACAGCATGCCCGCGATCCGCTGCACCATCACGATGGATCACGAGCAGGAATTCGTCGCGTTGCTGCGTCGAACACCGCCAGGGCCGCCAGGGTCACCAAAGGGTTGCTGGACCGCCTCCCCGAAGGGCCCCACCCGGCGTAGCTGCCCCTACTCACCAGCTGGTCCGAGGTGATCGCATTGGGAGCCTCCAAAGGGAAGCCCCCATCGGGCAGGCGTTTGGCTTCCAGCAGCGCCAGCGCATCGGCGCAGCGTTCATCCCCGAGGCGGCCCAGGTCGGCCATGACCTCCAGCGCGAAGAGGACGTCGAAGAACTGGACGGGGTAATGGATCCGGTCGGGGCCGGGACGGCCATCCCAGTCCGGAATGATCAGGCCGCCCCCGGCCCGATGCCACAGCAACCGGCGCGGCAGCACCAGGTAGGCGACCCGCTGCGCGGCCTCGATGGCCGGCGCGTAATGGTGGGCCTGCCCGTAGGCCCAAAGACCCCGGGCGGGGATCAGCGATTCCTGGAAGGAGGAGTGGGTGGCCCGCAGGCTCTTGTCGCAGTTCCAGCCCCCGTCCGGCCATTGCCAGCCGATGAGTCGGTCAACCAGGTCACGGGTACGGTCCTCCTCCAGCCCGAGCCGCACGGAGTGCCAGATCGCGTTCCCGTCCATCGAGGCGCAGTGCCGCACCCGCTCCGGCTGCCCTGGGTAGGCCGCCGTCAGTGGCGGCTCGAGGAAGTGCCGCGAGAACACCCAGTCGTGGACGCGTGCAACCAGCGGCCGTAGGGCCTGGTCGCCGGGCGGGTAGTCGATCATCGCCAGACAGGTGAGAGTCCAGTGTGGGCCCTGCCATTTGCGGTAGGTGTGCTGGAGGGTCTTGGCGTCCTGCTGGAGGACGCGCACCAACGCCTGGGCGATCGGGGAGCCGGGGATCCGGAGCCGCAAGGCTGCCGCCTGCGGCGAGGCAGGGTCCAACCCGGAGAGCAGGCCTGCCTTGAAGGCGATAACGGGGTCGTCTGAGCCCGCCAGCGCCATGAGCAACCGCTCCGATGCTGCGCTTCGTCGCGCGCGAACTGCTGCCGGTTCGTCCACGCCCGGATCGTAGCGCCGGAGGCTGTGGCTCAGCGCGAGCCCAGCGGGGCAATCGGGCCACCATCGTCGCCTGGGGCGAGGCCGTCCTGGCAGGTGGGGCAGTAGAACATCGCCCGCTCCCGGGTCGGAGGGCCGATCTGCGCCACCCGGATCGTGGTGCCGCAGCGCCGGCAGGGACGTCCGGAGCGGGCGTGCACATAGGTGTTCTCGCCGTCCCTGCGAATCCCGGTGCTGGTCGGGACGGCGTGCGGGAGGTTCGCGGTCATCAGGTGTCGTGCGCGCGACACGACGCCCACGAGGACGTCCGAGCCGAGGCTGGCCGCGTCGGCCCAGGGGAAGACCCGCTGCAGGAACAGCGACTCACTGGCCCACATGGTTCCGATCCCGGCGAGATTCCGCTGGTCGAGCAGGGCTGCACCGATGGGCCCGGAGAGGTTCGCCACCGCCCGCTGCAGGTCGAAGCCCGCAGTCAGGATGTCGGGGCCGAGGTGCCCGACGAGGGTGTCTTCCTGGCTGGTGCGGACGAGGTTGAGCATCCCCAGCCGCAGCCCGGTCGCTGTCCACTCCTGGGTCACCAGCAGCGCGCGGATGTCGTCGGAGCCCCGTCCGCCACGGTCGAGGCGCTCCCTGCGCCGCGGGTCAACGCGGCCGCGGGCGGCGATCGCCGAGGGGTTCTCGGACGTGCGGGAGATGCGCCACTGACCCTCCATCAACAGGTGCGAGTGCAGCGTCCAGCCCGAGTCGAGGCGCTGCAGGATGTGCTTGCCGCGCGGCACGACTTCGGTGACGGTCTGCCCCACCAGGTTGGCCGTGGACAGCCCGGGCCAACGCAGGTCGGCGGCCACCAACGCTCGTCCGGCCAGCGCCTCGTGCAGGCGGGCGCAGGTGCGGAAGACGGTGTCGCCTTCGGGCACGGCTAGCCCCTGAGTCTCAGGCCACGCGGGGTCAGGCCGAACCCGGCGGCCGCAAGCGCGTGCGCCAGCGGCTGGCCGGAGCCGAGTACCGACTCGCCGTCCACCTTCTGCACGGTGAGCCTTCCGAGGGCATGCACGGCGTCGGCCAGGGCTGAGGCCGCCGGTTCGAGCAGTGCAGCATCGTCCGACCAGGACAGGAGCGTGCGCCCGCCCCGTTCGACGTAGAGCACGAGGCGTCCGTCGACGAGCACGACGAGGGCGCCGGCCTTGCGTCCGGGCAGATGCCCGCCGGACTCGTCCGGGCGGGACGGCCACGCAAGGGCTGCGCCGTATGGGTTGGCAGGGTCGGTGGCCGCCAGCACCAGCGCGGGGCCGGCGGCGTCGCCCTCCAGCGGACGGGCCATTGCCCGCAGCCGGTCGACAGCCCCCACGCCGCCGAACTGCGCAGCGCCAAGGCCCTCGACGAAGTAGCCGCGGCGCACCCGTCCGGAATCCTCAGCGGCCGCCAGCACCCGGTAGACGCCCGCGAACCCGCCCGGCACCTCCTCTGCACCCACGCTGCCGCGAGTGACAACGCCGTAGCGGTCGAGCAGGAGCTCCGCTCGAGCGACGGCGCGAGTGGTCGCATCGGTCTCGGCCGCCGGCAAGGCGAACCAGCGGCCCACTGTTTCGGGCGGCCCGCCGCGGCGGGGCAGCGGCGCCCGGGGTAATGCGCGGCCATAGCGACCGCGCGCCGGCGCCACCGGCCGGCTGCGGTGCGTGGGGCGTCCCTGGATCAGCACCCGCAGTGGGGCGAGAGTGTCGTTGCCAAGGCGCCCGGCCCAGGACAGGTCCCACAGGGCGCGGCTCAGCTCGGCGTCGTCCGCCTTGAGCTGGTCAGCCAGCGCGCGGAAGAAGTAACCGCCACCCCCGATGACCTCGAGCACCCTCGTGGCCAGGTCGTCGGTGACCGGTTCGGGTTCGCCGAGGGTCAGCGGTGCGAGTTCTGCCGGGTGCAGCGACACCCATCCGTCTGTGCCGGCGAGCGAACCGTGCCCCTGCCAGAGCAGCTCCCCGGCTGTGGTCAGCTCGTCGAGCATGCCGGGACGGTAGTCGCGCACCCGGGCCGGCAGGATCAGCGACTCCAGTGCGCTGGCCGGCACCGGCACTCCAGCCAGTTGCTCTGCCGCGCGCAGGACGCCGTCCACGCCGCGCAGTTCGCCGACGCCCTGCCAGGACGGCAGGAACCGGGCGAAGTCGGTTGCCGACACCGGCTCGACCGCTTCCCGCAGCGATGCCAGCGACCGCCGGCGCAGGAGGCGCAGGACGCGGGCGTCGCAGAACTGGGCGGTGGGGTCGGACGCCCTTCGTGACGCTTCGCTCGCAAGCTCACGAAGCTCCTCAGGGACCGTGGGGTGCCCCCTGCTCGCTGCGCCCACGGGCTCCTCAGGGACCGTGGGGTGACCCCCGCTCGCTGCGCCCGTTCGACTCGGCGGCACCCAGCCCATGGGCTTCAGTTCACCCTCGACCAGCCGGCCCGACGCAACCAGCCGGCGCAGCACGTCGCGCGCGACAACAGAGCCGATGCCCAACCAGTCGGCGGCTTCGGAAGCGGTGAACACCGCGTGGGTGCGGGCGTAGCGGGCCAGGAGCTCACCCAGTGGGTCGGTCACGGGCGCCAGCAGCGCCTCCGGGAGGCCCTGCGGCAGCGGCACCCCGAGGGCGTCACGGACGCGAGCTGCATCCTCTACCACCGACCAGCGGGACTCCCCGCGGCTGGCGAGCTCGATCACCCGTCGGGCGTGAACCAGGTCGGCCAGCCAACCGTCCACCTCGGCCGGTTCCGCCTGGCAGCGCCGGTGGAGTTCTGTCGCGGACAGCGGCCCGATGCCTCGGAGCACATCGGTGAGCTCGTCTGCGTCCCTCGCCTTGCGGGGCTCGTCAAGGTGCTGCAACTCCACCTCGGTGCGGGTGAGCGCGTCGGGGTCGAGCAGCTCGGCCAGCGACAGGCCCTCGGTAGTGCCCAGCAGCTCGGCCAGCAGCGTCGGGTCGAGCGACAGCGCAGCGGCGCGCCGCTCGGCCAGCGGGGAGTCGCCCTCGTAAAGGAACTGGGCGACGTAGCCGAACATCAGCGACGACGCGAACGGTGACGGCTTGGGAGTCTCCACGGCGATGGTTGCCACGCGGCGGCTGCGGACGTCCTTCAGCAGTTCCACCAGGCCGGGCACGTCGAAGACGTCGTTCACGCATTCGCGGACGGCTTCGAGCACGATCGGGAAGCTCGGGTACTGGCTGGCCACCTCCAGCAGCTGGGCGGAACGCTGGCGCTGCTGCCACAGCGCCTGGCGCTGGTCGGGACGGCGTCGCGGCAGCAGGAGGGCACGTCCGGCGCATTCGCGGAAGCGGGAGGCGAACAGCGCAGAGCCGCCGATCAGCTCGGTGACCCCGGTGGCGACCTCGTCGGGGTCAGGGAAGACCAGCTCGAGGAGCTCGTCCAGCTGCTCCTTCGACGACCGCGTCCGGGTACCCTCGGACGGCTCGACCGTGCCCCATTCGGTGTCGGGCAACCGGAACACCAGGCCGTCGTCGGCGTGCATCGCCTGTACATCGATGCCGTAGCGCTCCTGCAGCCGGGCGGCCACCAGCAGCGCCCACGGGGCGTGTACCTGTGCGCCGAAGGGGGAGTGCACCACCACGCGCCAGTCGCCGATCTCGTCGCGGAAGCGTTCCACGATGATCTGGCGGTCGTGCGGGAGGCGTCCGATGGCCCCCTGCTGCTCGGTCAGGTAGCTGAGCAGGTTGTCCGCGGCCCATTCGTCCAGCCCGGAGACCCGCACCCGCTCTCGCGCGATATCTGGTGCGAGCCCTGCGACCTCGCGGACGAAGGCGCCGACGGCGCGCCCCAGCTCGGCCGGGCGCCCGAGGGTGTCGCCCTTCCAGAACGGCAACCGCGCCGGCACGCCGGGCGCAGGGGTCACCAGAACGCGGTCGTGGGTAATGTCCTCGATGCGCCAGGTGGAAGTGCCGAGGGTGAACACGTCGCCGACGCGGGACTCGTAGACCATCTCCTCGTCGAGCTCGCCGACGCGACGGCCGGTCCCCTCGCCGGCGAGGAAGACGCCGTACAGCCCACGGTCGGGAATGGTGCCGCCCGAGGTGACCGCCAGCCGTTGCGCGCCGCGGCGTCCGACAAGGGTGTCGGCGACGCGGTCCCAGACCAGACGGGGACGCAGCTCTGCGAACTCGTCGGAGGGGTAACGACCGCTGAGCATGTCCAGCACGGACTCCAGCACGCCGCGGGTGAGCCCGGAGAAGGGAGCCGCGCGGCGGACCAGCGCCTCGATGTCGCCGACCGCCCACTCGTCGAGGGCGACCATCGCAACGATCTGCTGGGCGAGCACGTCGAGGGGGTTGGCCGGCAGGCGTAGCGCCTCGATGGCGCCCGCGCGCATGCGTTCGACGATGACGGCGGTCTGCACCAGGTCACCCCTGAACTTCGGGAACAGCACGCCACGCGATACCGCCCCCACCTGGTGCCCGGCGCGTCCCACCCGCTGCAGGCCGGACGCGACCGACGGCGGCGCCTCCACCTGGATCACCAGGTCGACAGCACCCATGTCGATGCCGAGTTCGAGGGATGAGGTGGCCACAACTGCCGGCAGCCGGCCGGCCTTCAGGTCCTCCTCGGTCTGTTGGCGCTGCTCCCTGCTGACTGAGCCGTGGTGAGCCCGCGCCAGTACCGGCGGCACGCCCTTGCTGATCGCCGACTGCGCCATGATCTGGGCGGGAGCCCTCGTGGTAACGGCCCCTGAGGCAGCTCGTGAGCTTGCGAGCGAGCCGTCACGAAGGGCCCCTGATTCCTCTGTGTCTGCTGTCTCCAGCCGGTCGAGCCAGATCTCGTTCAGGCGGGCGGTCAGCCGCTCGGCCAGCCGGCGGGAATTGACGAACACCAGGGTGGACGAATGCGAGGCGATCTGGTCGACGATGCGTTCCTCGACGTGCGGCCAGATAGAGGTTCGCTCCGGCGCGCCCGCCGCCGGTCCGGACAGGTTGCCGGTGGTCTCACCGATCGCAGACAGGTCCGGCACCGGCACGATCACCTCGAGGTCCCAGCGCTTCTCGCTCGGCGGGTTGACCACGCGCACCTCGCGGCCGCCCGCAAGGAAGCGGGCCACCTCTTCCACCGGACGCACGGTGGCCGACAGACCGATGCGCTGGGCCGGTTTCGGCAGCAGCGCGTCCAGCCGCTCGAGGCTGACGGCAAGGTGCGCGCCCCGTTTGGTGCCGGCGACGGCGTGCACTTCGTCGATGATCACGGTCTCGATGCCGCGCAGCGCCTCCCTCGCGGCGGAGGTCAGAAGCAGGAACAGTGACTCCGGTGTTGTGATCAGGATGTCGGACGGCCGACGGGCGAATCCGCGTCGTTCCTCGGCAGGGGTGTCGCCGGATCGGACAGCGACCGTGATGTCGGGACGGGGCAGCCCCAGCCGGGCAGCGGCGTGGCCGATGCCGACCAGCGGGCTGCGCAGGTTGCGCTCCACGTCGACAGCGAGCGCCTTCAGCGGCGAGATGTAGAGCACCCTGCAGCGGACGGAGGCGTCCACCGGGGGCTCCGTGGCGAGCCGGTCGATCGCCCAGAGGAATGCCGAGAGCGTCTTACCGGAACCGGTAGGGGCGACGACAAGGGTGTGTCGCCCGCTGGAGATGGCGTCCCACGCGCCGGCCTGGGCGGGTGTAGGCGCAACGAAGTTGCTCCGGAACCACTCCCTGGTGGCCACAGAGAACCGCTCCAGCACATCCCCCGCCATGGTGGCTCAACTCTGCCACGCCCCTCCGACAGGCCGCCCGCGGGCCCCGCCACCCTTGAGTGTGAGTTCGTCCACCGAAGACGGGAGACAGACTCACACTCCAGTTGCTCAGGCGCCGGCAGGCGCCTCCTCTGCGGGGACGGGCGCCTTGCGCGCTGCCTTACGGAGCGCGCGCTTCTGCTGCCAGGTCTCGAGGAGGTCGTAGAGCACAGGCACGAGGATCAGGGTCAGGAGGGTCGAGGAGATCAGGCCGCCGATGACGATGACCGCCAGCGGCTTGGAGATGAAGCCACCGCCACCGGTGAGGCCAAGCCCCATCGGAATCAGCGCGAACACGGTTGCCAAAGCCGTCATCACGATCGGCCGGACCCGCAGCCGGGCGCCCTGGCGAATTGACTCCTCCACGCTGGCACCCGCCTTGCGTTTCTGGTTGATCAGGTCGATCAGCACGATCGCGTTGGTGACCACGATGCCGATCAGCATCAGCAGGCCGATCATGGACGGCACGCCCAGCGCGGTGTCCGTGATCAAGGAGAGCGCCAGCGCGCCCGTCGCTGCGAACGGGATCGAGACCAGCAGGATCAGCGGCTGCAGCAGGGACCCGAACGTGGCAACCATGATCAGGTACACGACGAAGATCGCCACCAGCATGGCCAGGCCGAGCTGTGCGAACGAGTCGGACTGCTGCTGGGAGACGCCGCCGATCCGGACGGTGACCCCGTCGGGCAGCTCAAGCGCGGCAATGCCGGCGGTGATCTGTGCCGTCGTGGCGCCGAGGTTGGAGGATTCCGAACTGGCGGAGAGCGTCGCCGCCCTTGTCCCGTCGACCCGGGTGACGCTGGCCGGAGCCGCAACAACCTTGACGTCCGCGACGGCCTTCAGCTTGACCGGGTCGGCTGTGGCCTTGCCCGCGTCCTTGCCCGCCTGGGCGATCGACTCCTGCTTGGCTTGGGCATCGAGGGACTTGGTGCGGCCCTCCTGCGCAGCAGTCAGCTGCTTGTCGGCGGCGGTCACGCCGGCCTTGGTCTGCGCGAGGGCACCGCTGAGCGCGCCGATCTGCGACGCGACGGCCGAGATCTGCTGGGAGAGCTTGAAGATTCCGCCCGGCACCGGGAAGCAGTCCGGGTCCGTCGGGTCGGTGGGGGTGGGCAGGCACTTGGCGGGAATCGTGGCGAGCTGCTTCTGGTAGCCCGCGAGCTGCTTCTTGGCCTTGTTGATCTGGCTCGTCAGGGTCTTCACGGCCTTCTGCGCGCTCGCCTTGCTCTTCTTGAGCGCCTTCACCTGATCGGCGTAGGCGGTGGCGGCAGACTTCTTGCTGTCGGCCTGCAACTTGTCCGAGCGCTTGGTCACCGCGTCGGAGGCGTCGGACTTGGCGTTGCCGTTCATCACCTGGGTGACCGGCAGCTTGACCTCCCGCAGTTCCGCGAGGCTCTTCGCCGGAGCCTGGGAGCGCAGGTAGACATTCAGGGTGGTGTCGCCCTGGGCCAGCGTGCCGATCTGCTGGCCGCGCACCGCCCGGGACACCGCCTGGCCGATCGAGGCCTGGGTCATGCCGTTGTCTGCGGCCTTCTGCTCGTCCACGTCCACGGCCAGCTGCTCGCGCGCATCGCTCAGGTCGCTGGTGGCGTTGGTGAGGCCGGGGACGGTCTTCATCATCGCCAGCACCTTGTCGCTGGCGGACGTCAGCAACTCGGCATCGGAGCTTTCCACGTACAGAACGACTCCGGTCGAGCTGCTGCCACTGCCGACCGACAGTTCGACGGTGCCGACGGCCTCGCCAAGGTCGGCGATCGCCTTCCGCAGCCGGACGGCGGTCGGCGTTGCCGGGGCGCCCGACTTCAGCGGGACTGTGTAGAGCGCCTGGTTGGTGTCGGCCTGGCTGCCCATGAACACCGACGTGGAACCGCCGATGCTGGTGGTGTACGACTTCACCCACTCGTCAGCCTTCAGGACCGCCTCGATCTGCCTGGCGGCGGCATCGGTTTGGGCCAGGCCCGTGCCGGAGGGCAGCTTCTGGGTGATGCTGAGGCTTTCGTTGCCCATTTGGCCGATGAAGTCGGTCTTCAGCTGCGGGGCGAGGGCCAGCGTCCCGGCGAACAGGCCGAGCGCGATCAGCAGCGTGATCCAGCGGTGCGCCAGCGTCCAGCCCAGCACGGGCAGGTAGGCCTTCTGCACCAGGGTGTCCTTCTCCGGCCTACCCTGCGCGGCGGAGATCGCGACCTGCTGCTTGGCCGTCGGCTTCATGAACCAGGACGCGAACATCGGCACGACGGTGAGCGCGACGAACAGCGAAGCCAGCAACGCGACGGTGACAGCGACGGCGAACGGGCGGAAGATGGCTCCGGCCTGGCCACCGACCAGCCCGATCGGCAGGAACACCGCAACGGTGGTGAGGGTCGAGCTTGTGACAGCGCCGGCCACCTCACGGACGGCGTTGGTGATCGACTTGCGGCCGAACTCGCCGTAGCCCTGGTGCCGCTTGATGTTCTCGATCACGACGATCGAGTCGTCGACCACGCGCCCGATGGCCACCGTCAGCGCGCCCAGGGTGAGGATGTTGAGGGTGTAGCCGCCGACCCACAGACCGATCAGCGCGATCAGCAGGGACAGCGGGATGGAGATGGCGGTGATCAGGGTGGGCCGGATCGAGCCGAGGAACAGGAGGATCACCAGGATGGCCATCCCGAGGCCGATGCCACCTTCCACGCTGAGGTCGCGGATCGAGTCCTCGATGTAGGGGGCCTGGTCGAACACGGTGGCGAACTCCGCCCCGTTACCGAGCTGCTGCGTCAGCCCGGCGAGCTGGGCCTCGATGGCGTGGGAGACGGTGACGGTATTCGCCTCGGGGTTCTTTGTGACGGTGATGGCGAGCGCGGTCTGGCCGTTCACGCGGGAGATGCTGGTCGTCTCGACCGGCTGCTCCTTGACTCTTGCCACGTCGCTGAGCATCACCGGGCCGTCGGTGCCCTGCAGCATCAGCTTCGAGATGTCCTCTGCCGTTGCGTAGGTGGTGCCGGTCTGGACGTCGTAGTTGGCGGTGTCGGTGCGCATGGTCCCGGACGGGATGGCAGTCGAGTTGGCAGCGAACAGCGCTCCGATCAGCGTCGGGTCGACCCCGGCGTCGCTGATCTCGTTCTGCTTGTAGGTGATGACGATCTCGTGCTTCTGCTGACCCGAGACTGCGGCGTCCCGCACGCCCGGCGTCGCCTTGAGCGTCGGCGCAACCACCTCGGTGACCTTGCTGGACAGGTCGGTGAGGTTGTCGTTGGAGTACAGGGCAAGGACGACCACCGGAATGTCGTCGGTTCCACCGGTGATGACGTTGGGGTCGACAGTGCTCGGCAGCGTGGAGGAGATCGAGGCGATCGCGCTGCGGATCTTGTTCGCCATGTCATCCGCGGCCAGTCCGTAGTCCCACTGCGCGGTGACCTGGGAGACGCCGCTGGAGCTCTTGGACGTGACCGACGTCACGCCGGCAACGCCCTTGACGGCGGTCTCGATGGGCTTGGAGACCTGGGCCTCGACGACGTCGGGTGCGGCTCCGGGGTACACCGTGAGGACGCTGCCCCGCGGCAGGTCGATCGAGGGGATGAGCTCCTGCTTCAGGGCGCCGGCAGCGTAGACGCCGAGCGCGATGGTGAGCAGGCTCAGCAGCAGCACCACCGTACGGTGCGCGAGGCTGATCTTGGTCAGACGAAGCACGACAATCCCCTTAGTAGCGGTTCCCAACGAAGTGCGTGGCGCCAATCACATCGGTTAGCATAGCTCTAACTATTTCGCCAAACGGAAGCGATCCTGGTGCATCCCATGCCGTACCTCGAGCTCGACGACGAGCGCGCTGCGGTGGTGCATCAGCTCTTCGAATTGAACTCCAGGGTGCACGACCGCGCGGTGGGGCTGGTCGGGCCGATGCCGCTGCCGCCCGACCTCACCATGCAGCAGGTCAGGGTGCTCGACCACATCGCCAAGGACCCGGGCATCGCCGGTCACGAACTCGGCGAGCGCCTCGGTGTGAGCGCGCCAACGGCCAGCGGGCTGATCGACCGCCTGGTGGAGAAGGGCCTGATCATCCGGGTGGACGACCGCGACGACCGCCGCGTCCGTCGGTTGCACCCGACCGAACTCGGCCTCGATGTCATCCGGCAGATGGATTCGATGTTCGGGAGGGCGCTCGGCGTGGTGATCCAGTTGCTGTCGATGGAGGACCTCGAGCTCCTGCTCCGCGGCTCCAGGGCCATGCTGGATGCCCTTGAGCGCGCCCACGCCGAGCAGGCCGAGGCCTGACTTCGTCCGTCTGATCCCGGCTGTCACGCGACACGCCGACGACACGCCGGAGGCCCGAAGATTGGTCGAATTGGTCCCGGCGAACCCCTTGCGGGCCGGT
>Ga0209745_1000954_pt1 | contig 17429 bp, 10 predicted proteins | sample BarGraNGADG00312_FD_184495 | JGI IMG/M metagenome (GOLD analysis project Ga0209745, IMG submission 184495) | Arctic peat soil microbial communities from Barrow, Alaska - Barrow Graham LP Ref core NGADG0004-312 (SPAdes) (version 2) | ecosystem: Environmental > Terrestrial > Soil > Wetlands > Peat... | reverse complement strand
TACAACCAGCTTGAGTCGAAAAAGAAGAAGAGCTTCTTCAGGATGTTCATTGAGCAGTTTAAGAGCTTTATGATCATCATCCTTCTGGCCGCAGCAGTAATATCAGGCTTGGTGGGGGTAATGCAGGGAGAGGGACTTCTCGATACTTTCGTGATACTTGGAATTCTTCTTGTAAATGCACTTATCGGCGCTTCCCAGGAAAAGAGGGCGGAGACATCGCTGGAAGCCCTTAAAGATCTGGCTGCCCCGCTGTCAAAGGTTCTGCGAAACGGGGTAATATCTGAGATAAGTACTAAGGAGCTTGTCCCTGGTGACATTGTTATACTTGAAACAGGTGCAGTGATTCCTGCTGACCTGAGGCTGATAGAAGCCGTAAACCTGAAAATACAGGAATCTTCATTGACGGGAGAATCCGTACCTGTCGATAAACAGACAGGACCACTGGCAGGCGATGAGATAGCCCTTGGTGACAGGGTCAATATGGCTTTTTCGAGCGGTATGGTGACTTACGGTCGCGGAAGAGGTGTGGTTGTTGCTACAGGAATGAAAACCGAGGTCGGGAAGATAGCACATATGCTCGAGTATTCTGAAGAGACCGAGACACCGATGAGCCGGCGCCTTAATCAATTGGGTAAGATCCTTGGAATCGTCGCCCTGATCATATGCGGACTGATTTTCGTTGTGGGGGTGCTTTACGGAAACTCCATCCTCAGCATGTTCATGACTGCCGTGAGTCTCGCTGTCGCTGCCATTCCTGAAGGCCTCCCGGCTGTCTCAACCATTGTGCTCGCTATCGGCGTTCAGCGAATGGTTAAGAAAAATGCTATTATCCGTACCCTTCCTTCTGTCGAGACACTGGGCAGTGCAACAGTGATCTGCTCCGATAAGACCGGGACCCTTACACAAAACAGAATGACAGTGGTCGAAGCTTATGTCAATCACAAAAAAGACGTGATAAACAGGGCTGCCCCGGATGCCGGGTTGAATGATGAGGAGAAAAGGCTCCTTTCAATTTCTGTCTTGTGCGCAGATGCATATATGAGGAAGAATGAAGACGGGAAGTTTGTTTTTACCGGAGATCCCACAGAAACAGCCCTTCTCGATTTCGGATTGCTTTACGGATTATACAAGGATGAGATGGAAAAAGCCTCTCCCAGGGTTGCTGAGATACCCTTTGATTCGGAGAGAAAACGGATGACGACAGTCAACAGGACGTCAGAACAAAGTACCAGTGTTAATGTAAAAGGGGGTCTCGACGAAGTACTGAGTGTTTGTGATAAGATCGTGGTCGATGGCATTATCAGGCCTCTGACCCCGGAAGATGTGGGCAAGATCCGTTATGCCAACGAAATAATGGCAAATTCAGCATTGCGTGTCCTCGCGATGGCTTATAAGGATTGTCCTGAAGCCCCTCAGCAGGTGACAATAGGAGAACTGGAAAGCGGTCTTGTCTTTACAGGTTTGCTGGGGATGATTGACCCGGCAAGACCTGAGGTTCTAGATGCTGTAGCCAAATGCAACACTGCAGGCATCCGTCCGATAATGATAACAGGAGACCACAAGAGTACCGCATTGGCCATTGCCCGCGAGATAAGTATTTTCAAAGATGGTGATGTTGCAATTACAGGTGCTGAATTGGAAAAACTTACACAGGAAGAGTTTTCAGAAAATGTTTCAAAATATTCGGTATATGCCAGGGTTGCACCTGAACATAAGGTCCGCATCGTCAAAGCATGGCAGAGCCATGGCGAGATAGTGGCAATGACCGGTGACGGTGTCAACGATGCACCTGCTTTGAAACAGGCGGATATCGGTGCTGCGATGGGGAAAGCAGGAACTGATGTGGCAAAAGGGGCCGCAGACATGATCCTGACGGATGACAACTTTGCCACCATAGTTTCTGCAGTTGAGGAAGGCCGCAGAATTTATGACAATATTCTGAAAGTCATCCAATACCTTCTCTCGACCAACGTCGGTGAAATATTTCTGCTTCTTATTACTTCTATCTTCAACATGGGAATTCCTCTTCTTCCGATACATATCCTGTGGGTCAACCTTGTCACTGACAGTCTTCCTGCACTTGCACTCAGTGTCGACCCGCCGGAAAAAGGAATCATGAACCGGAAACCAAGAAACTCGAAAAAGGGTTTCATGACGAAAGGTATGATCTGGAGAGTAATGTACCAGGGAGTTATGATAGGCTGTATACCTCTTGTGGCATATACGATGGGACTTCATGACGGAGGAGTGGCACTGGGTCGTACCATGGCCTTTGCCACCCTGATGTTCGTACAGCTTGTTCATGTGCGCAACCTGCATTCAAACAGCAGGTCGTCATTTGTAACAAATCCTTTCAGCAACAAACCTTTGATTTATGCCATTGCTGTATCTGCAGGCATGGCCCTGGTGGTTCTGCTTGTACCTGCAATAAGCAACGCGTTCAACCTGGTTGAGCTGGATACACGGCACTGGATAATCGTAACCGTAATGTCTCTGATGCCAATAGTTGTGGTTGAAATGTTCAAACTGCTAAGGATCAACGGTGTGAAGAGTGATATAATTTAATACCGATTAACATGGGTCATAATAGATTGAATAAGATTAAAATGATATCAAAGGCAGGGGAGAAGAAGGTCTTCGGATTTAACCGGAACATAATTTTTACCGGCATCACCAGCTTTCTGACCGACACCTCGGTAAAAATGGTCTATTCGGTCATGCCAATGTTCCTGTTGTCGATTGGCGCTTCAAAGACAAGCCTTGCACTGATCGAGGGCATTGCCGAGAGTACCGCTTCTCTTGTCAAAGCATTGTCAGGCTTCTGGAGCGATAAAATCGGGAAGAACAAACCCTTTATGCTGATAGGGTACGGTCTGTCTGCACTTATCATACCACTGTATTCATTTGTGATCTCCCCGATGCAGGTTCTTCTGCTGAGATTTGTTGAACGGTTTGGCAAGGGCATAAGAACCGCGCCGCGAGACAGCCTGATAGCCGGTTCAGTTACCAATAAAGAGACCGGAAAAAGCTTCGGATTACAGAAGGCCATGGACAACAGCGGCGCTATTGTGGGTCCCCTGGCAGCATTTGTTCTGCTGATATTCCTTCCCGATGATTACAGGCTTATTTTCCTGCTGGCAGGGATACCTGCCGTACTTAGCATCTTTGTGATAATTTTTGGCATTAAGGAAGCGAAGAAAAGCCAGGCAAGCCTGTTTAAGGAATTTCATTTCAAAGACTTTTCTCCGAAATTCTATCTCTTTCTGGTCATCGTTTTTGTTTTTACACTGGGCAATTCGACGGATGCATTGCTGATGGTAAAAGCTAACGAGGTAGGGGTAAAAGTTGCCTTTATACCGCTGGTTTATATGATTACGAGTGTTGTCGCTGTCCTCCTTGCCATACCTGTCGGATCATTGTCTGACAGAGTCGGAAAGGAGAGGATTCTCATTGTAGGTTACCTGATTTATGGGATCGTTTATTTTGGATTCGGCATCACCTCGCATGTAGGGACCATAATAGCTCTCTTCGCCCTTTATGGATTTTATTCGGCAGCAACTGACGGGATACAAAAAGCATTTATATCCGATATAACGGATAAAAACAAGCAGGGCACCGGATTGGGTATCTATAATGCCCTATTAGGCATAACTCTCCTGCCTGCAAGCATTATAGCAGGCGTGCTGTATGACAAAGTTAATTCAAAGGTACCTTTTTATTTCGGTGCTGTAACGGCACTTTTATCAGGAATAATGATGATTTTCTTTATCCGGAATCAAAAAAAACGGACCACAAACTAAAAATACTTTCATTTTCGACCCTCAGGGCATTGGAAGGACTGTAGCTTACGCCTTCCTCATATCGAGCAGTGCATTGATGAAAAAGCTTTTTAACAATACCGGTATTGTCTGTCTTCCTGATATTTACTTAATAAAGACCTGAAAAAAGCAGAGGTGTTGCACTTAAACATGCAACAGGGAAGGCTTTTGATCGTCTTTTCTTCAAAGAGATCCTGATCTAAATGATTAAAAATTATTTTCTTGCCGCCCTGAGAAACATTTCACGTCATAAGGGATTTACTTTTATCAATGTAACAGGATTAGCAATCGGATTAGCGGCTTCATCACTTATTTTGCTCTGGGTTCAGGACGAACTTAGCTTTGATAAATACAATCTGAATGCTGAAAATATTTACAGGGTTGAAGAGGACCAGTTTTATTCAGGTGAAAGATATCACGTGACAGTGACACCTCATCCAAGCGGACCTGTGTGGAAGGAGAAGATTCCTGAGATCATTGAGCAGACACGCATGAACCGGCTTCAAAGGATCTTATTTCGCAAGGATGAAAATGTGTTCTTTGAATCAGCGATTATAGCCGCGGATTCCGGTCTCTTTAAAATGTTTACACTGCCATTAATACTGGGTGATAAAGAGACAGCGTTAAATTCCCCTAATTCCATTGTGCTCTCTGAGAAGCTGGCATCCAAGTATTTCGGAAAGGTAAATCCTGTGGGTCAGACAATTACACTGGAAAATAAGTACCAGTTCATGGTCACCGGTGTAATGAAGGAGATACCTGAAAACTCAATGTTTACTTTTGAAGGGGTAATTCCATATTCTTTCTTAAAAGAGTTAGGTGCTATCAGTGATTCGTGGGGAAATAATTCTATATTGACCTTTGTACATCTTGAAAAAGGATCTGACATCGAAAGTGTCAATAAAAAACTGACGGACGTTGTGCTTGAATATCATCCGCAGACAACTACAAAATTTCTTCTCTTTCCCTTTCTGGACATCCACTTGCATTCTCAATTCGGGTTTGGCGAGAGCAAAGGCCCTGTGATCGTAATTTATATATTCACACTGATCGCTGTTTTTGTTGTTCTCATAGCATGCTTCAATTTTATTAATCTTTCCACGGCAAAGGCTTCATCGCGATCAAGGGAGATAGGTATCAGGAAAGTGTCAGGAGCTGACAGGAAGACAATGATCGTGCAGTTCATGTCAGAATCGTTTCTGCTGATCATTCTGGCAATGCTGTTAGCCATGATTCTTGTGGGATTGTTTCTCAGGGTATTTAATAATGTTTCCGGGAAGAGCTTTACTCTTTCTGATCTGCTCCAGTTTAAGTTTATCATTGGTTTCATTGTCTTAGGCCTTCTTGCAGGATTTATTTCAGGCATTTATCCGGCTCTCTTTCTCTCATCAATCAAACCAATTGCTGTCTTACAGGGAGATACGTTTACAGGCAAGGGCAAAGGGAGGCTAAGACAAATTCTTGTGGTAATCCAGTTTACCCTATCAATATTAATTGCTACTGCTGCCATTTTCATGTATCTGGAACTTAAGTTCCTGCAGAATAAAGATCTGGGTTTTAATAAGGAAAACCTGATCTGCATTCCTTTATCCCAGGATATGAAGGGGAAGTATTATTCGCTTAAAAGTGAGCTTTTAAAAGAGAATCTGATCATTGGAGTGACTGCTTCTATGCATAACCCTGTTATGATGGGCAGCAATTCAGATGGAGCCAGTTGGGATGGGAAGGATCCCGAAAAACATGTACTTATCGGGACAAACGGAGTTGACTATGATTACCTTGAAACGATGAAAATGGAACTCGTGTCAGGCCGTGATTTTTCAAGGGAATTCCCAGCTGATCTTGCAAGAGACACTACAGGTAATTTCCTGGTAAATGAAGAAGTGGTTAAGATTATGGATATAGGTGATCCGGTAGGTAAGAATTTCAGTTTTATGGGTCTGAACGGAACGATCACAGGTGTACTTAAGAATTTTCATTTTAAGGGAGCTGATCAGCCTATTGAGCCTATGGCTTTTGCCCTTGCTGATACTAATTACCTTAGCTATATTTTGATAAGGTTAACTCCTGGTAAAATCCAGGAATCACTAAAATCTGTCGAAAACATCTGGAAGGAAGTGATCCCTGCATTCCCTCTGCAGTACAGCTTTATTGATCAGGATTACGAGAACTTATTCAGTTCACAGATTCGCCTGACGGAATTACTGAAATATTTTACAATCCTGGCTTTGATTATTGCCTCCCTCGGCCTTTACGGGTTGTCTTCATATTCGACCGAGCGGAGGACTAACGAAATAGGAATAAGGAAGGTCATGGGAGCTGATGCCAGTGTTGTTATTTTTACTGTTGCAAAAGAGTTTCTCGTGCTGGTCCTGATTTCAATAATGATTGCGCTGCCCCTTGGTTGGATAATAGTAGCAAATTTGCTTAAGCAGTTTGCCTTCAGAATTGAACCGAGCTTGATCGTTTTTGCAGGGATAGCAGCCGGATCTTTAATTATAGCCATGCTGACAGTAAGTTTCCAGGCATTTAAAGCTGCACGAATTAACCCTGCGGAAGCACTTAAGGTTGAATAATAGTAATACAATTTATAATCCGCTTAGCAATGTTTAAGAACCTGTTCAAATACAGCCTGAGGTCGTTTAAGAGACAGCGAGCCTACATAATTATTAATATACTGGGCCTTTCGATCGGAATAGCATGCAGTCTTTTGATTGCCCTGTTTGTAATCAATGAAGCAAGCTATGATAAGTTCAATGTCAAGAAAGACCGTATTTTCCGCCTGGTCCTGGATGGCAAGATAGGAGGGCAGGAATTGATAGCAGCCTATACTGCTGCGGCGATCGGACCGACCATGTCAAGGGAATTACCTGAAATTGAGGATTTTCTGAGAATGGACTCGAAGGGACCCACAGTGATTGAATATAACAACCAGACTTTCACTGAGGAACATATGATAGAAGCAGACTCCTCATTCTTTAATTTCTTTTCTATACCTGTGTTAAAAGGCGATCCCTTAAATCTCCTTAATGCTCCAAGAAAGTTAGTACTGTCAGAATCAACTGCACTGAAAATATTTGGTAATGAGAACCCTATTGATAAAGCACTTAAAATAGGATCAGATACTGCGAGATACATAGTAGCCGGGGTGATGGCTGATGTACCTGAGAATTCACACTTTGCAGCTAATATTGTTTCCTCATTTATGACTAATCCCAGATCAAATGATCCGATCTGGTTAAGTAACAGTTTCAGCACTTACCTCCTGCTGAAACCCAATTCAAGCTACGTCACGGTGGAAGAGAAAATTCCTGATTTACTGGTAAAATATATAGGACCGGAACTTCAACAGTATGCGGGAATTTCTCTTGAGGATTTTCTGGCGCAGGGAAACAGATACAGATTCTTTTTGCAGAATCTTACAGACATACATCTTGATCCTTCAATTCAACAGCAATTTAAGGATGCAAGCGATCCGAAGTATCTTATAATATTCGGCAGTATAGCATTGCTGATTGTGTTGATCGCCGCAGTCAATTTCATGAACCTGTCAACTGCCCAGGCTTCCAGAAGGGCAAAAGAAGTAGGAATAAAGAAAGTAAGCGGCTCGACCCGCGGGATGCTGATAAGTCAGTTTCTTGCAGAGTCTTTTATCCTTTCATTTATATCATTGGTTCTGGCGCTGGTTATCATCAGGCTAACACTTCCCTATTTCAATAACCTTCTTGGTACAAGTCTTGAAATAAATCTCTTCGTCAAATGGTATACAATTCCGGCGCTTGTTCTTTTCACGATAGTGGTTGGTATACTTTCAGGAAGCTATCCTGCATTATTTCTCTCTTCATTCAACCCGTATGAAGTCCTGAAAGGAAGAGTCAGGAATAGTATGCAAAACGGCCGGTTGAGAAGAGTGCTGGTCATTTTCCAGTTTGCGGTCTCAATCTTACTCATCGTAGGTACTTTGATAATGTACCAGCAGATAAGATATATGCTTAACAAGGATGTGGGATTCAATAAGGAGCATCTGATTGTAATCAACAGGGCACAGGCATTAGGGACAAAACTAAAATCGTTCAAAGATGTGGTAAAAGACATTCCCGGAGTAATAAATATCGCAAGTTCCACTGCCGTCCCCGGTAGAAATAACAACAATAACGGGTATATGCTTGAAGGCCGGAAGGATGAGACTTTCCTGATGCAGACAAACTGGGTCGATTATAACTACCTCGATACATATGGGATGACACTTGATTCAGGCAGATTTTTCAATGAATCATTTACAACTGATCAGACTTCTTGCCTGGTTAATGAGAGTGCCGTCAGCAATTTTGCATTAAAAGATCTTGATCAGACACGATTTATGCGTCCTAACGAAAAGGGGGAAAAGGAGTATTTGCAGGTCATTGGCGTGGTAAAGGACTTTAATCATGAATCTCTACGGAATCCGATTCAGCCATATATTTTCTGCTTTCAGACCGACAACTTTTTATGGGGATATATTACAGTGAAACTCTCGGCACAGAACTATGCCAAAACCATCACCGACATTGAAAAGGTATGGAAGGAGTTTACTGCAAACAATCCTCTCCAGTATTATTTTGTTGATGAGGATTTTAAGCAAATGTATAAGCAGGAGAAGCAGAATGCTCAAATGGCTGTTATCTTCTCCATACTGGCAATCTTTATTGCAGCGCTCGGTCTTTTCGGGCTTACATCATTCACAGTTGAACAACGTACCAAGGAGATAGGAGTAAGAAAAGCCATGGGCTCTTCCGTGACAGGCATCTATCTCGTTATCTCCAGAGAAATCCTGATCCTGGTTTCTGTTTCAGCATTTATTGCATGGCCTTTAATTTACTATATTGCGGACAAGTGGCTGGAGAACTTTCACTACAGGATAAATCCGGGTCTCTTAACATTTCTTGCTGGTTTGTTAATAGCTCTTGGAATTGCTCTCGCTACTATCAGCTACCGTATTATGAAAGCGGCCAGGGTTAATCCTGCCCAGTCACTTAAATATGAATAGACAGGTTCTGATATATGCTTAAGAACTACCTGATTATCACCTTCAGGAATTTACTGAAGAACCGGGTTTTTACTCTAATAAATATTGCTGGTCTTGGAATAGCCCTGGCAGTTTGCATCGTCGCATTCTTTAATCACATGTTCAATTATGAGTTTGACAGGACGCATGTGAATTTCAGAGACATTTTTACATTTCCTGCGGTTCTGGGGGATACCAAATCAATCTCCGGCCGGGGGGTGTCCTTTTAAGCCAGACCATGGCAAAGACCCTCTTCGGTGACGCTTTGCTGATGTTTCTCGTCACTGTATTGACGATAAGTATCAAGGTCACTGTTGCAGCTATGAGAAACCCGGTGGATTCCCTGAGATACGAGTAATACTGATTCTTAGTACATTTTATTTATCAGCTGACCTATTTCATCCCTTTTCCTGAGAGGAAAACAATGACTCTTACCGTCCCTGGTGACTACATTTATTCCTTTTACGGCAAACAATCCTTTATTGTAAAAAATTACTTCAAGGATATTCTCAAAAAGGATCTCCAGGTTGAATTTTTCGACTTCTTCATTCGACGTTTTAAAATACAGCCGCTGATTGGTGACAATCAGCTTACCTTCAACAGTGCTGTTGTCGATCACCTGGTTGGTGTCACCTGCTTTTATGACCACCTCATTCGGATACAGTTTTACCGTCATATTATATTCGAATTGAATTATTGCTATATGATTCCCGTACTTTATGTTTCTACCCAAATAAAAGACGCCGGTTGTATATTACTGTTGCACAATTGAACGACTTTGACATCTGCTTTTCACATTTATTGTAATTTAAGTGATCAAATCATTACCCGGCTAAAAACTTCAGAAGTGAGTAAATATTAAAAAATGTCAATTATTTTGACACATTTTAATTTTTATGCCGTCTTTTGTAAAAAACCGGAATGAATAGCGGAACCATTCTTATAGTTGATGAGGACAAAGGGGATTTGAAAGCCCTTAAAGGGATCCTGAGCGATGAGTTTGAGCATGTTCTTACCATCAGTGACCCGAACAGGATACCCGGAATACTCAATCAAAATGACATTGATATTGTGATACTCGATATGAATTTCAGGGCAGTAATTCATAACGGGAATGAAGGGCTGTTCTGGATGAGAGAGATCTTCAGATCTGACAGCAATATAAGTGTGGTTATCGTAACAGCCTCAGGAGATATTGAACTGGCAGTTAAAGCGATCAGGGAAGGGGCTGTAGATTTTATTCTGAAACCGTGGGATAACAACAGGCTCCTTTCAACGGTAAACGCCGCATGGAAGCTTCGCGCTTCAAGGCTTGAAGCATCATCTCTTAAAAAGGATAACCAACTTTTAAAACGGGAGATTAATAAAGTGGGAGAAAGGATCATCCTTGGAGCATCACCAACTATGATCAATGTAATGAACATTGTCAGAAAAGTGGCCGGAACTGATGCTAATGTGCTAATAACGGGCGAGAATGGAACAGGTAAGGAGCTTGTTGCCAGGGAAATACATAACCTGTCGACAAGGGCTGGAGAGTTAATGGTCAGTGTTGATATGGGATCTGTCACCGAGACACTTTTTGAAAGTGAGCTGTTCGGCCACGTCAAAGGCGCCTTTACAGACGCCAGGGAAGACAGGAAAGGTAAGTTTGAGGCAGCACAGAACGGCACAATGTTCCTTGACGAGATAGGCAATCTCTCTCTGCAGTCCCAGGCAAAGCTGCTGAGTGTCCTTCAGAACAGGTACATTGTCAGAGTAGGGTCCAATAAACAAGTCCCGGTGAATATCAGGTTGATCTGCGCAACTAACTGTGATCTTGTACAAAAAGTAAGGGAAGGCAAATTCCGAGAAGACCTTCTCTACAGAATAAATACCATAATGATTGAGGTTCCTCCCCTTCGTGACAGGGTGGACGACATACCTATACTCGCCAATCACTTCCTGAAAGTCAATTCCGGGAAATATTGCAAAAACCACATGAAATTAAGCGTACCTGCTCTTGAAAAGCTGGCAAACCATGACTGGCCGGGAAATGTCAGAGAGCTTCAGCATGCAATTGAAAAGGCAGTCATTATGAGCGACTCAGATGTACTGAAGCCTTCTGACTTTAAATTCAGCCTGACTCAGGGCAGACCATTCCATACTGAGATGACTCTTGAGGAGATGGAAAAGAAGATGATTGCCGACAGTCTCAGGAAGTATTCTAACAACATCACAACAGTAGCTGGCAAGCTGGGGATCACCCGGCAGACCCTGTACAATAAGATAAGCAGACACGGGCTTTAGTTGTCAGTTATCCCTTTATTGGCTCAGTAACAATCTGTCCGTCAAACAGATTAACTATCCTGTGAGCAAAGCCTGCATCATGGTCAGAGTGCGTAACCATAATTATTGTCGTACCTTCCTTGTTCAGTTCAGTAAGAAGGTTCATTACCTCGACGCCGTTTTTTGAATCAAGGTTACCGGTTGGCTCATCTGCAAGTATCAGTTTAGGATTTGCAACGACAGCCCGGGCTATGGCAACTCTCTGCTGCTGACCGCCTGACAATTGCTGGGGGAAATGCTTTGCCCTGTGGTCGATCTTCATCCTTTTAAGAACGTCTTCCACTCTTTTCTTTCTGTCGCTGGCCTTCATCTTTAAATATATGAGCGGCAATTCAACGTTCTCGTATACATTAAGCTCATCAATAAGGTTAAAGCTCTGGAAAACAAAGCCAATATTACCCTTACGGAAGACTGTCCTTTCACGTTCCTTTAGCTTGGCAACCTCGGTTCCGTTAAAGATGTAGCTTCCGGATGTGGGATTATCAAGAAGTCCCAGTATGTTCAGGAGTGTTGATTTTCCACATCCTGAAGGACCCATAACGGCGACATATTCACCCTCCCTGACATTCAGATTCACTTTGTTCAGTGCCGTTGTCTCGACCTCTTCAGTTCTGAAGACCTTTGTTAAATCATTAGTTTTGATCATGACTTTAGTATTTAATGTTATTTGGATTTCTTAAAAACCAGTTTTTCATTTTTCCCGAAAGTTTCATATCCTGATATAATTACTTTTTCTCCGGGTTGAAGGCCTTCAAGGACTTCATAATATTTTGGATTTTTTCTCCCTATTGATATGTTTCGTTTAATAGCATACGATTCAGACGGGTCAAGGACATAGATCCACTGACCACCGGTTTCCTGGAAAAAGCCGCCTATCGGAACCAGGACCGACATCTTGGGCTGGCCCAGTTGGAGACTTATATAGTATGTCTGTCCGGTCCTGATATTCGCCGGAATGCTGTCCTGAAAAATCATGTCAATCTCGAATGTGCCATTTCGTACTTCGGGGTAGACCCTTTTAACAACCAGGTCAAACTCACTCCCCTGCCGGTCAAGCCTGGCAGTGAGTTGAGTTCTGACTCTGTCAATATAGTGTTCGTCAATCTGGGCTGTGACCTTGAATGATGTCAGGACATTTATCTGGCCCATATTTGCCCCGCGTGAAATTGACTGCCCTATTTCCGGCACCAGCAAACCCAGCTGACCATCAACTGTTGCTCTTACATTCAGATTCTCTACCCTCTGCCTTACAAGCGCCAGGTTTCTGCGCATATTCTCAAGATTGTTCACCATGTTGTCAACCTGTACTGAACGGAAAATTGAGTCCTGGTTCTGACGTTCAATAAACAGATCCCTGGACTGAAGCGCCATATCTAAATCTTCTTTTGACCTGGTAAATTCTTCTCTTGAAATGAGGCTGTCTTTCATAAGGATGACATTTTGATCGTAAGTACGTTCCTTCCTCTCAATATCATATTTAAGGTTGAGTAATTCCCGCTTTATCTGTAGCCTGTCCTGCTCCATAGCTATCTGGGTATTCCTTAGGAAGTTTTCCTTTTCAGCAAGTTGTGCTTCGCTGTCGAGAATGTTCAGGTAGAGATCGGGATTGGATAGTTTCAGTATTATGTCTCCCTTTTTTACCATAGAACCCTCTTCAATGAGTATTTCTTCAACACGACCGCCCTCCTGGGCATCAAGGAAGACCGTGCTGATCGGTTCAACTGTGCCGGGTACTGTTATATAATCATTGAATTGCCCCTCAGTTACGGATTCAATGATAAGTTTATCTTTTTCAACCTTATAGGTAGATGTTCGGTCAGCGAAAAAAGCCATATACATGAGCGCTACGAATACCGCTCCCAGGGCAATATATATGATATGTTTCTTTTGCAGACCCTTCTTCCTGGCAATGGGTTTATCCATTTTTTCAATAGGCGTATCCATTCTGACTTATTTTTTGTTGTTAGTTGATTACAATGTTTTCATAGTCACCCGTTGTACAAAATTGAATTGTGAGTCGCCTGAAAAGCAGCTGCAGTTTTGTTCTGAGTGCTTCAGTCTCAGCTGTAAAAAGTGTTGTCTTTGCAGCTGAGTAATCCGTCACATCAACCAGTCCTGATTCGAATTTTTTCTCAACAGAATTAAAGGACTTTTTGTTGAAAACAAGGTTGGCTTCAGCAGCGGTATATTCATCTATCCCCCTGTTGTAATTGAGGCAGGCATTTTCAATTTCGGTGTAGAGGTTGTTTTTCTCAAGTTCGAGTCTTAGCTCAGTATCATTCTTCCTGATCTTTGCCAGCTTGATATTCCTTGCTGTCATGTAGTTGTTGAATATCGGAATCTGGAGAGTGACGTACACAGCCTGACTGTTGTTGTTTTTCAACTGTTCGGAGAATGAAGCCTGTGCTTCGGCATCTTCACTCAGGACTTTATAATATCCGGTATAAACTGCCCCGCCGATTTCAAGCCTTGGGGCAATATAACCTTTGGAGGCAGCCACCTGCTTTTCTGAAGCTTTCAGTTCATACTCGATCGCTTTAAGACGTGGAAGGACCTCAGAGGCAATAATAAAGATACTGTCTGTATCAAACCCGGTTCCGGAAATCAGCAAAGTATCCAGATCAGGCGTCCGGATATCAAAATCCGGGACATTATCAAGCTGGAGCATTTGTTTCAGGAGTGTCACGGCCTGGCTGGCAGAATTCTGAGCAATCGTGTAGTTAAGCCTATCGCCAGAAACCTGGCTTTCAATCTCATACTGTCTGGAAACAGCTTCTCTCCCGGTTTCAACCATTTTGCTTATCCTGAAAAGTTGTTGTTCCGAAAGATCAAGCTGGATCTTTGAAGCATCCTCGAGACCTTTTGCATACAAAACCTGAAAATACTGTCCTGTAATGTCAAGGATGAGTGCATTTTTTGTTATCTTCTCATTTTCCAGACCGGCCTTAAGCATAAACTTATTTGCAGCTACCGTATTCAATGTTGCAAAACCATTAAACAGTTCGATAGATGAATTTAAAGAGTATGAGTTACTTATATTCTGTTTGAAGGTGATGAGGTTGGTTACCGGGTTTACTGATCTCCCGAATCCGACATTCGCATCTGATCCGAAATTGAGCGTGGGCAGCATGTCCAGCTTTGACTTGGTAAGGTTTACTTCAGCAGTTTCAGTCTGAAGCTTCTGTCTCTGCAATCCAATATTATTTTCGATAGCATAGTTGATGCAATCTTCAAGTGTCCATTTCTTTGCCTGCGCTGATAATTCATGGGAACATGCAATTAGCACCAGGATTGCAACCCAGATCAATTTTTTCATTTTTTTCTCCCAGTTTATATTCTTGTGACAAAGTATATGCCATACTTTTAATTAATAGTAAATCAATCATATATAGATATATCTTATTTGAATAGTGTAAAGTAATTTGACACTCAATTGTCTTTAGTCTTTACATTTTACAAATAGATCATTTATTGCAGAAATCCCTGACAGTTATACCGTAACATTAAGTAAATTACAGACAAGGCGATAATAAAGGAGTGTCGTTAAATCTTGTTAATGTTATGCTAATGATATACCCGGCTAACCAAATATTCTGCTATTTATGTTTACTTTCGAATAAGAAATCGATTTGACATGTTAAGGAATCTAATTAAGATAGCGATCAGACATATAATGAAGCATCCGGGCTATAGCTCTCTGAATATACTCGGACTTACTCTTGGCATTTTAAGTGCCTTGTTTCTCATTATTTATGTCTCTGATGAAGTGAGTTATGACCGTTATCATGAGAAAGCTGATCGGATCTACCGGGTTTCATCAAAGATTACTGAACCGGATGACCAGTTTACCTGGAATGTTGCTCAAATACCCTTCGGACCCCAGGTGGTGCAAGATTATCCTGAGATTCAGGCTTTTGTAAGGTTTATACCAATGAACCGTACTTTATTCAAATATGAGGACAAAGAGTATTATGAAGAGGATTTTTACTACGTTGATTCTTCCCTGTTTGATATTTTCACTTATAAGGTAATAAAGGGAGAAGTAAAGTCGGCGCTTATTGAACCCGACAAGATTATTCTCACTGAGACTGCAGCCGGAAGATATTTTGGCAGCGATGATCCTATAGGGAAAACCATAACGTCGGACGGCAATAACTTTGAAGTAACAGGTGTGATAGAGGATGTACCTTTTAATTCACATTTTCGTTTTGATGCAGTAGCTTCAAGGAATAATCTTCCAAAACAGCTGGGATCGTGGGGAAATTTCGGAGTTTTTACATACCTTCTGTTGCCAGAAGGCCTTGATGTTAAGGAATTTGAGAGAAAAATACAGACAATGTATGCTGCATATATGGAGCCGATTTTTGGGCCGATCCATATCAACATTGAGTACATACTCGAGCCTATTACCCGCATACATCTTTATTCTACCAACCCGGGTGAACCTGAACCTACAGGAAGTATTACTTACGTATATATCTTCGCCATTGTAGCGCTTTTCCTTGTCCTTATTGCCGCCATGAATTACATGAACCTGGCAACGGCACGTTCAGCAGGGCGGGCTCGTGAGGTAGGCATGCGCAAAGTTGTCGGATCACGAAGAAGTACACTTGTAATGCAGTTCCTGTCAGAATCAATCCTGTTTACTGTTATTTCCCTTCTGATCAGCATTATAGGATTGATCGTTCTTCTGCCGAAGTTTAACCAGCTTGCCGGCAAGTCATTTAATCTCCATGTTTTATATAGTCCGGAAATAATTTTAAGTCTGCTTGGCATCATCATCCTGGTTGGCATCATAGGAGGAAGTTATCCGGCATTCTTCCTGTCAAGATTTAGTCCTGTCACCGTCCTTAAGGGTGAGATCACCCGGGGCTCGGCTGGCAGTCTTTTCCGGAAGATACTTGTTGTTATACAGTTCGCTGTCTCAGTAATCATGATAATTTGCACCCTGGTTGTCTTCAGACAGCTTAACTATCTGAAGACAATGGACCAGGGATTTGATCAGAAGAATGTTGTAAGCCTCCAATTGAATGGTCCGATGGTACAGAAATATCCTGTGCTGAAACTTGCACTTCTTGAGGATTCCAACATTAAATCTGTTGGTGGAACCAGTAACCCTGTCGGAGAAGGTTCAGGCAAATTTCTGATGAATGTCGAGACTGACCAGGGTATGGCATCCCGGGGAGTTAATCTTGTTGCTGTCGATCATGATTTTGTGGAAACTATGGGTATTAAAATGAAGGAAGGACGTGATTTCCAGGTTGATATGCCTTCTGATACACTGACCGGAGTAGTGGTGAACGAAACTTTTGTAAATCGGATGGGATGGAGCGAGCCTATTGGAAAAAAGATTGAGCTGGGTGATGAAAATACACTAAGGGCCAGGGTGATAGGTGTGATGAAGGATTACCATCAGACAGGGATGTATAATGAAATAGAAACGCTTGTTCTTATCTACCGCATCAATAATCCAATAGTATACGTAAAATTAGCTGATAATAATACCGAACAAACACTTGCTTACATCGAAACCAGATGGAAAGAGATCTTTCCGGATCAGCCATTTACATATACTTTTCTCACCGAAAGATTTAACAGACAATTTGAGGCGGATGAAAAGCGGGGACTGATCTTTACTATCTTTACCATACTGGCAATACTTATTGCCTGCCTGGGTCTTTTCGGATTGGCGTCCTATACGGTCGAGCAACGCACAAAGGAGATCGGCATCAGAAAAGTATTCGGAGCAGATGAGAGAGTAATCCTGCGGCTGATATCAAAAGAATTTGTTATCCTCACTTCGATCTCGATAATTATTGCAATTCCAGTCGCCTGTTACTTCATGAATAACTGGCTTGAGAATTATGTTTATCGGACTAAAATCGGAGTAGTTCTTTTGCTGGTTGCAGCCTTACTGACAATTTTAATAACGTTTTTAACTATCGGCTTCAAAGCTTATCAGGCAGCTATAATGAATCCGGCCAACTCTGTTAAGACCGAATAGCTATAACAGCAAGGGGGCCGGTTTCCGGGCCCCTTTTTATTGTCATTTAAAACGAGTTTTCTACTCTTCAGGTTTTTCAGGAGCATCAATCTCGCCGTCGTAGGATATTGTGCTGCGGTTATCGCTTATGATTGTCAATGTTGCAATGCCTTCAGAACCAACAAAAAGTGATAATCTGTATACATCATTTGATCCTTTAACTACAGCGCTAACCTGGTAGCCTTTCTTTTTCGCCGTA